>Ga0123355_10000455_pt1 | contig 53719 bp, 50 predicted proteins | sample TergutEmb28metaG_3_FD_89872 | JGI IMG/M metagenome (GOLD analysis project Ga0123355, IMG submission 89872) | Embiratermes neotenicus P1 segment gut microbial communities from Petit-Saut dam, French Guiana - Emb289 P1 | ecosystem: Host-associated > Arthropoda: Insects > Digestive system > Gut ... | reverse complement strand
AGGCAAACTCTACTTCCTCCACTTTAAACTCTATGCCATGCGTCACGCATATACAAAAGCGGTTAATGCCGTCGATTATAGTGCCATTCCATAGCAAAATAGCATCGTCGCACTTGCGGCGGGCTAGGATGTTTTCTTCTAGCTGGGCGTATTCATCCTCGGTTAAGGGCGGCATTAGCTCTTTAAATTCCAGGTCTATTTGTGGGAGTTGTGTCATTTTTATTCCTCTTTCTCTTGTGATTTATTCTTTGCGTGTATTTTATCAGAAAAATTGTTCGCGTCAATAACAATTCATCTGTAACTTTGTAACTTTTGAATATCACACCTCTATTCCGCTCATTCCATGGCCTATTCCTTTCCCCCAAAATATGATATATTCAACACATCCTCAAAACGAAAGAAGGAATAACCATGTACCAAAAAGTCTCCACAGGCCTAAACTTTGCCGAGCGTGAAAAACAAATTCTCGACTTTTGGCGTGAAAATAAAATTTTTGAAGAAAGCATTACCTCGCGGGACGGTGCGCCCGCCTTCACCTTCCACGATGGGCCGCCAACAGCCAACGGCAAGCCCCACATTGGCCATGTAATCACCCGTTCGATAAAAGACCTATTCCCCCGCTACAAAACCATGAAGGGCTACCAAGTGCTGCGCAAAGCCGGTTGGGACACCCACGGCCTACCCGTTGAACTGGAAGTTGAAAAACACTTAGGCATAAGCGGCAAACCCGAAATTGAAAAATACGGCGTAGAGCCTTTTATACAAAAATGTAAGGAAAGTGTATGGACATACGAAGGCCTGTGGCGCGAAATGAGCGAGCGTGTAGGCTTTTGGGCAGACATGGACAACCCTTATGTAACCTACCACAACAATTACATCGAATCTGTATGGTGGGCGCTGTCGGAAATTTTCAAGCAAGATCTTATATATAAGAGCTACCGCGTTGTGCCATACTGCCCACGTTGCGGCACTCCGCTTTCCAGCCACGAGGTAGCGCAAGGCTATAAAGATGTAGTAGAAGATTCCGCCTATGTGGCATTTCGTGTAAAAGACAATGAGTATCTTTTAGCATGGACAACAACCCCTTGGACATTACCGTCCAACGTGGGGCTTTGTGTTAATGCAAAAGAAGACTACGTGCGTGTAGCACAAAACGGCAACGTATACATCATGGCCGCTGCACTTGTAATACAAGTTCTAGGCGAAGAGCACGAAATCTTAGAAACCTTTAAAGGCGCAACCCTAGAAGGCATGAAATACGAACCATTATTCAGCTTCGCCACTCCAATAGAAGAAAACTACTGCACAGTAGTGTGCGACCCCTATGTAACCCTAACCAGCGGCACAGGCATAGTACACATAGCCCCAGCCTTCGGCGAAGACGACGCCCGTATTTCCAAGGCATACAACCTGCCCCTTTTACAGTTGGTAGACGCACAAGGTTGTTTCACCACAGAAGTTTCACTTTGGAAGGGCATGTTTGTAAAAGACGCCGACCCGTTGATAATCAAAGAACTAAAAATACGCGGCCAACTATACAAAAAGCAAAAATACGAACACTCTTACCCCTTCTGCTGGCGATGCAAAACTCCCCTTCTCTACTACGCCCGCGATGCGTGGTTTATAAAGGTAAGCAGCCTGCGCGACAAGCTGCTAGCAAGCAATGCGGAAGTTAACTGGCTGCCGGAGTACATGAAAGAAGGCCGCTTCGGTAACTTCTTAGAAAACGTAATCGACTGGAGCATAAGCCGCGAACGCTACTGGGGCACCCCACTGCCAATTTGGGTATGCGAAGATGAAAACTGCAACCACCGCCACTGCATAAGCAGCATAGCCGAGCTAAAAGAACTAGGTAACAACGTTCCCGATAATATTGAACTGCACAAGCCCTATATAGATGCAGTAACGTTGAAATGCCAAAAATGCGGCAAAAAAATGCACCGCACCCCAGAAGTTATAGACTGCTGGTTCGATTCCGGCTCCATGCCATTTGCACAATGGCATTACCCGTTTGAAAACAAAGAAATGTTCGACAAGCACTTCCAGGCAGATTTTATTGCCGAAGGCACCGACCAAACACGTGGTTGGTTCTATTCGCTTATCTCCATTTCGTCTATGCTATTTGGCAAATCGCCATACAAAAATGTAATAGTAACCGGGCTGGGGCTGGACGAACACGGCAAAAAAATGGGCAAATCCGAAGGCAACGCGGTAAGCCCAATGGACGCACTAAACAAGCACGGTGCAGATGCTGTGCGTTGGTTTATGTATGTAAACTCCGCCCCGTGGTTTAACTTCCGCTACTCCGACGACACCGTAACAGAGGGTGCTCGCCGCTTTATGAGCACAATGTGGAACACATACGCCTTCTACGTTTTGTATGCCGAAATCGACCAATTTAACCCTTATGAACACGAGATAAAAGACCTGTCTGTACTGGACAAGTGGCTTTTGTCCCGTTTAAATACACTTGTGAAAAAAGTAGACGCCTCTCTTGAAAAATTTGAAGTGACAGAGCCCGCCCGCGCACTGGACCAATTTGTAGACGAGCTAAGTAACTGGTATTTGCGCCGCAGCCGCGAACGTTATTGGGTTTCCGGCATGCCGCAGGATAAAATAAACGCATACAAAATTTTGCATCACGCACTTGTTACGCTTACAAAACTGTCAGCACCTTTTGTGCCTTTTGTAACCGAGCAAATTTATCAAAATCTTGTTGCAAATTTGGACAGTACCGCACCCAAAAGCATCCATTTATGCAACTACCCGGCTGCGGACAAAACCGCTATAGACCCCGCATTAGAATCGCAAATGGCAAGCACGATAGACATCGTTGTGCAAGGCCGCGCGGCACGTAACGCAAGCAATGTAAAAACCCGCCAGCCTCTTTCCGAAATGATGGTAGTAACAGCTAACAAAATGTCTGACGAATCCTTGCTTGAAGTGGTATGCGAAGAGCTTAACGTAAAAAAAGTCACATTCGTAAACGATGCAACCGAATATGTAGGTTACAGCTTTAAGCCACAATTGCGCACACTTGGGCCCCGCTACGGCAAACTTGTGCCAAAAATAGCAGCAGAATTAAACGTTAACCCTGATAAAACCATGACAGATTTACGTGCCGGTTTGTTTAAAACAGAAATAGAAGGCACCGCCATTGAGCTAACAATGGACGACGTTTTGGTAGAAACCATCCAAAAAGAAGGTTTTGCTACCGCAAGCGACAAGGGTGTAACCGTGGTATTAAATACAACGCTAACCCCCGCCCTGGTAGAAGAAGGCAACAAAAACGAGCTGGTTAGCAAATGGCAAAACATGCGCCGCGAGGCCGGCTTGGAAGTAACCGACCGTATACACGCCGGTTACAGCAACAACGCTGTTTTAAGCGAAGTAATAACCAACAATATAGAAGAAATTTCTGCAACATTGCTAGCAGACGAGATAGCCCAAAACGCGCCGCCTGAGGGGGCCTTTGCAAAAGAGTGGAACGTTAACGGCGAAGATATAGAACTGTGGGTTAAGAAGGCGTGAAACGCTTAAACTTCCATAGGTTGGGGGAAAGTTTTAGCTCTTTTGGTGCAGAAATCAGACAAATGCGCGGCACAAATGTTTGGACATTTGTTATGTATGGGCTTTTGTTTGATTTGGTTAATAACCTGTGGCGTCCATTTTCCATTAAATTTTTGGAACGTTTGGGCGGTACAGAATTTGAAATTGCAATGCTTAGTGCCCTGCCAGGTTTGGTGGCGGCACTTGTTTTGTTGCCCGGCGCATTACTGTTTAGAAAATTCACCAACCAAAAACGGGCAACTGCCGCATTTATATTAATAAGCCGTGCCATGCTGTTATTATTGGCCTTTGTGCCTATTTTGCCCCCTACTTTGCAGCCTATGTTATTTGTAATTTTAGTAGCCATAATGAACTGCCCGGACGCACTAAGCCAAACCTCTTTGCAGAATTTTTTGGGAATAGTTTTTGGCGGACAAACCCGTGGGCAAGCCATTGCTATCCGCACAAAAGTTGGGCAAGCGTTAATACCTGTGGTAACTATTTCCGCCGGGCTTGCCATTACTTTTATCCCAAACACAGAAGCGCAGCGCATGCTTTTGTATCAAATATTTTTTATAGGCGCATTTTTGCTTGGGCTTGTTGAAGTATACATTTTCAACAAGCTAAAAGTGCCGGACTACAGAACAGAACAAACCGCCGCACCATCCGCAAAATTAACAGGTATTTTTAAAGATAGGCGTTTCTTGCTGTTTTTTATTCCCACAATTTGTTTTGCATTTTCGTGGCATGCCGCTTGGCCGCTTATTAATATCTTTCAAGTAATAGACCTTGGCGCATCCGAAATGTGGTTAGCTATTTTTGCACTGGTTGGTGGTATAACCGCCCTGCTCTCCGGCCCATTTTGGCAAAAATTATTGCGCAAGCGCGGCAACAATATAGTTTTTATAGTTGCGGCCGCATTGCTTGCAGGCAACATGTTTGTGTTCCCCTTTTTGCCCAATGTGCAGATAGTGGCAGTGTTCGGCATATTTACAGGCTTTTCCACTGTGGGTATAAATACCGCTTTGCTAAATGGCGTACTGGAAGCCACCCCGGACGAAAACCGCATGACGTACCTTGCAGTGTTTAACACCGCAATAAGCATCAGCTTGTTTGTTGCGCCGCTTTTTGCACATTTTCTGCTCTCTGCACTAAATTTGACATACGCCATGTTAATAATTGGCGGATTACGAACAATTGCTACAGGCTTTATATGGTTAATGGTCAAATACGCCAAGAACCCTGCACCCGCTGCCTAGAACAACAAATTTCTCAAAAACCCCTGCTTGCAGTAGTTTTGCTAAGGTGGGGTTTTTCTTTATGTCTTCTGTATTGTTGCCGTGCACGGTACATAGAATTTTTACCCCTGCGTTTAAAATTGTTTGTACTGCATGTGCGTCCTTTTCTCCGCCTAGTTCATCCACGGCGATAACATCTGGCGACATGGAGCGCAGTAGCATTGTCATGGCTACATCTTTTGGACAGCCATCTATAACGTCTGTACATAAGCCAACATCATTTTGCGGCACGCCTTGGTAACAGCCGGCCACTTCCGAGCGTTCGTCTGCAAGGCCTACTGTTATGCCTTCGTTAGAAATTTGCCGTACTATATCGCGCAGAAGCGTTGTTTTGCCACAACCTGGTGGAGCGATAATCATGGTGTGGTAAATGCTACCGGAGTGTTTTATTTGCGGCAGCACGGCATCTGCACAGCCAATTACACTATGTGCAATGCGTATGTTTATTGCTGAGATGTACCGCCAAGTACGTACAATTCCATTTTCTACAACCACCTGCCCCGCTACGCCTACTCTGTGTCCGCCGGGCAAGGTGATGTAGCCCTGCGCAAGTTCGGTTTCATAAGCATAAAAAGAATGGCTACTGATACGCTCCATAGTTTCGTTAATATCGCTGGCTGTGGGGATGTATGCGTTGTTTGGAGTTAATACTTGTCCGCGTTTTTTTATGCATAATGGTTTACCCACGCGCAAGCGAATTTCTGTAAAATCCGACTTTGGGATTAAATCTTTTATTTTTGTACTAAAAAAAGTGCATATGTTTGTCATCGAGAAACTCCTCTCTAGGACAAACATATGCACTTATGTATAGATAGTTTACAAAAATTTTTGCCACGCACGTCGCTTATAAAGTATACGGAGAACACGAACTGCTTTTACTTCTTCGTCAATTAAATAAAATGCAGTGTAATTCTCAATAGGCATAAAACGTATACCCATTGATGCAAATGGCTCTTCACGCACTATCGGAAAACGATATGACATTTCATCTAGCGACAGCACTTGATTTTTGATAGAGAAATAGATACGTTGCGCCGATTCCGGCACTTTCAAAACATCAGTAATGTAATCAAGGATACTATATAAATCAAGGGTTGCTGTGGTTTCAAGGATAACATCGTACACATTATTTTCCATAATCGAAACCATACTCCTTTTCGATACCGGCAAAAACATCCTTTGCAGGGCGACACCCTCCTGCTCTCATAGCGGATAATCCTTCATTTAGTAGTTTATGAAATTCCTGCCGTCCGGATAGGTCCTCATATGCAGAATTTGAAAGCACCACTAAATCACCCGTGCCGTTTTTTGTAATAAATACAGGTTCATCGTAAGTATTGCAAAAAGTAGAAATCTCATTATATTTGTTGCGCAAGTCTGAGCTTGGAAGAATCTTTGCCATGCAAACACCTCGTTAAATTTTACTACGCATATTTTATCAAAATATCGATACCAAGGCAAATCATAATTCCGCTGCTATTTGCATATCAAACGCCGCCTCTTCAAAGCTATAAAATGGCTCCCCACCCTGCACATATTCCGCCATTTTATCTAGCAAAGTTGCAACAGCAATTTCATCATCCACTAACCGCGCCCCTTGATACGGATTGCGATACAACCATTCGTCGCCGCCAATAATGCCCTTTAAATCATAGCCTTCAAAATTATCTTCTTGTCCCAGCGTTTTGCGTATAAGGTCAGATTCCATAGGCGTTTTATAATCTTGTAAATACTTTATTTTGTGATTAAAAATCTCGCCTCGCGTTCCCTTAACTTGAATAATTGAACTACGCACCCAAGAACGATGTTGGTCTGTTTCAAAATTTAGCAAACCGGTTTTGCCACCAAAATCCAGCACGGCAATGGTTTGTTTTTTTTGTAAAAGGTGCTCTTGTGTAGGTTCACCCTCGCGAGTATAACCGCCTACCACGGAAACAGGAAAAGAAGTTGCCGTTATTTTAGGCATCACAAGCCCAACCCCAAGCAACTTACGTATAAGCGCAACCGCATGAAACCCATGCGTGTACGAAACCTGCGCATGCTGCAATTCGCCAAGTTTGCCGGATTTTATAAATGCTAAACGCGCCTGAAACATGGGCTGAAACGGATATTGCTCTGCAATTTGTATCTTCGCACCTTCTAGCATGGCGTTTCTAAAATACGCTAACGCATCCAAGTTTGGTGCAGGCGGCGTTTCCAGTAAAACAGGCACACCAGCACCAAGCCACGCTAACGAGACATCCACATTTGCAGATGCGTTAACCGACACTACAACAAAATGTGGTTTACCCAGTGCTAAAGCTTCTTCCATACTTCCGCAACATTTCACGCCAAACTCTTGTGTAAAACGCTGTGCTTTTTCTTCATTGGTGGTTACAACAGCGGATATTTCAAATTTATCTGGCAAAGCCTTTGCTACGCGCAAGAAAAATTCCGCACGCCAACCACTACCATGTAAAATAAATTGTGTCTTCATATTTCACCTCACGGGCTTATAATCGGCGGCCTGTGCGCATCCATTACATAATCTACATCAAAAAAGTCTCGGTTTAGTATATTTCTCCACCTTACCAAGGCGTAGCCGCCTATTTCTATTCGGCCAGCCAATACATGGGTGGGATGTACTGTTACGGGCTGCCTAAAGTCTACATTAAAGTACAGGTCAAAACCATTGTCTAAAATAACCTGCAACCCGGCACCCCTTAGCGTAAACCCAAATGGGGCTATAAATATATTTGTGGGCCCTACCACAGGCTCTATGCGCTCGCGCCATTGGCGTGTGTCTCGTGCTATATTTTCAGGGCGCGAATCCGGCCCCCAAAAACCTACACGGTTATGTGTGTAGCTATGGCTTGCGAAAAGCCAACCTGTGTTTTTTAAATAGTCAACCACCGCCACAGCCTCTGCTATGGATTCTTCTGTTCTCAAGTCATGCCCAAAAATACCCATAAAACCTGTGGCGGCAATTATTCCCCTGTGCCCACGGAAAGAAAATTCCGGATGCTCGCGCACAAAGTCGTTTAGTATCAGCTGAATATCTCCGTCGTGGGTTATTATCGTTTCGCGCTCGGGTGTTATTACTTCTGTAGCCAAACGGCCGTCTTCATCTATTATCATGCGGTTAGCAAGCCCTATGCCATAATGAAAAGTAGGGTCATCTATGGACAAAATCAAAGGGCGTTTGCCCGGCGGCAGATAAATGGGATGTTGCTGCATATTGCCCTCTTCGTCACGGCTCCATATATCGTGCACGCTGTACAATACATAACCCCGCTCCATCAACTGCGGCAGCATGCGTATAAATTCGGATTGAAAAATAAAACCTTCGTTTAACCCGCCTGTTGGGATATTTATGTTGGGGAACAGATGTTCTGGGTACAGGATTAAGCTGTGGAAGAATATGTGGCGGATTTCGCCTTCAAACAGTACCAATTCGTCTATGGCCTGTAGAATTTCTGCTTCCAGTGCTTGGGTTTGGTGGTTGATTAGAGTTTGGTCATAGTTAAGCAGGGCTAACGCTTCCTCGTAGAAGTAACCACGAAAAAGAAGCCTGCTTTCAGCTAGGATTATCTCCCTTTTTTCGGCACGTTCGCTCTCTAGTTCTTCAAGTGCCAAGCGTACCCATTCACGCCGTTCTTCTAAAAGATTTTCGGCAAAAAGGCGTTCTGCCTCAAGTTTTTCCTGCTCTGCTTGCGCCCGAGCCGCCGCATCATAGTCTTGTTGAATGAATACATCTTCTACAAGGCTTTCTTCACTGCTGTTGCAGCCAAATAATAGCAGTGCTCCAGCTAAAAAAATAAGTACGCAAAAATCCTTGGCCTTTATGTAGTAGCTCATGCCTCTCGCTCCGTTTCTATATAGATTATCCCTCACATTACAAAAGAGGCGCCCAAATCCATCGGACGCCTCTTCATTTTCTATTCCAGTGGTGCAATTACCCACTTGTTCATACTATTTACTTGGTGGTTTCACAGAAATATCCATCTGCATGCCGCCAATATTTTCACGCATTTTTGTATCGGCTTGAGTGTTTTGCATTTTAATATAATCCATAAAACCCATGTTGCCGCTGCGCAATGCCTCTGCAAGAGCTTGTGGTACTTCTGCCTCTGCTTCTACAACTTTTGCACGCATTTCCTGTACTTTTGCGCGCATTTCTTGCTCTTCCGCAACAGCTAGGCTACGGCGCTCTTCCGCTTTTGCTTCCGCAATTTTCTTATCAGCTTCCGCTTGGTCTATTTGCAGTGCAGCGCCAATGTTACGGCCTACATCTACATCAGCTATATCAATGGATAAAATTTCATAAGCTGTACCAGCATCCAAACCTTTTGCCAAAACTGTTTTGGAAATTATATCAGGGTTCTCCAAAACATCACGGTGCGTTGCGGCAGAACCTACGGTGGTAACAATACCTTCACCAACACGGGCGATAATTGTGGCTTCACCTGCACCACCAACCAAACGCTCTATGTTTGTGCGCACAGTTACACGCGCTGTGGCCTTAATTTCGATACCGTTCATAGCCATAGCAGAAATTACTGGCGTTTCGATAACTTTTGGGTTAACGCTCATGCGTACCGCTTCAAATACATCACGGCCCGCAAGGTCAATTGCAGCGGCGCGCTCGAATGGTAATTCCAATTTTGCACGGTGTGCAGCAATAAGTGCGTTAACAACCGCATCTACACGACCACCAGCCAAAAAGTGTGCTTCTAGTTGAGAAACGGGAATTACAATGCCAGCTTTTGTTAATCTAATTAACGGCAACACAATTTTGTGCGGCGCCACACGGCGCAAACGCATGCCAATCAGAGAAAAGATACCTACCTTCGCACCGCTGGATGCGGCAGAAATCCACAAACCAACAGGTACAAAGCGCAAGAATATGATAATGAAAATTAAAACCGCAATACCAATGGCAAACGCTGTGCCACTTAATGCATTTAAAGTAAATGTACCTAAAAACATATTCGTCTCCTCCTTAATTTCCGCCTACAACACTAACAACTACGCGAGACGGGGTTGCTTCTGTAACTTTTACAAGAGCCCCTCTCTCTACCATGGTGTCTAAAGTAGTAACTTCTACTCTTGTACCGTTAAAGTCCACTTCGCCGCTGGGGCGCAAACGTGTAATGGTTTTGCCTTCTTTGCCAACAAGCCCTTCGTAATCGACACCCGGCAAATCTTCGGCCAATGCTTCTTTTAAAACAATTTTGCCGTTTAGTTGTTGGCGTTTAATGTACATAAGACCAAAGTACACACACAACACAATAACGGACAAGTTTACGGCCACAAAAATCCACCCATGTGGCACAAACACTACTGCCAAAATAGCAGATGCAACCAAAGCCAGTATGCCAATTACTGCACCAATAAAACCGTCATAACCCGGCATTATTACTTCAAGCAATAGAGCAAGCACACCAACAACTAACAAAATAATACATAGTTGCAACATAGGACCCAGCCTCCTTTATATTTTCAAATCATTATTTGACTTCTTCTCTGGGAGGAGGTGTAAGTACAGGGTCACGCACACCCAATACTTCGGATTTTAATACAGGCACTTTAACAGTACGCCCTGCTACACCCATTTCTACAACAAAACAATCTGTACCCACATCAGTAATCCGGCCAAATAGCCCGGCATTGGTTACAACATTGTCTCCGGCTTTAAGCCCTTGTTGCAGCTCCTTCATTTTTTTCTCTTGCTTACGCCGCGGGCGAATCATAAGGAAGTACATACCCGCAAATATTGCGGCATAGATTAGTATCCACCACCAGCTAAACAAGCCGGCTTCGGGTTGTGTTTCATTGGTACTATAATTACTTGGGGTACCTGTTCCTGTGGTAGTTCCGGTTGTGGTTTCGCCCTGTTCAGCTCCGGCTCCCCCCGGGCCAACAAACCCATCTTGCACATCAACTGTTAGAACACTAAGCCCTCGTTGTATGTTAATTAGTGCTTCATTCATTTACTCTTCTGTCCTCTCCAAATATAAATACGTAGAATCTTAGAAAAAGTCTTAGATTAATCTAAGAAACTAAAATTAATTATATAGCAATCCCCAAACAATTACAATCGCAAAAAACACACCAATCATGGCACACATGCCCCTAAATCCAAATTCAAATCCCTTCACTTTTTGTAACAACGGCAAATCCTTCAAATAGTATTTGTAAACAACATATCCAACAAGCAAACTAGCAACAAAAACCGCAGACTTTTGCACATACCCCATCACATCAACCCGCACAGTTATCCCAAACAGCATATAAATAATTTGGTGCGCAAATAAACCCAGCACCAAACTTAACACACCCAAAATCCACAAAGGCACCACCTGCCAAGGGTCTGCCTTTTCTTTTTCAACGCCCTCGCCTTTTACCCCTGTGGGAAAGAACATCCTGCAAAATCTAAAAAATATAAGTATTGTGCCCAGACTTATAACTGCCAAAACAACAGATAAAAACCCGCCTGCCCCATGCCCTAAAAAATATTTAGAAACACTTCCGCTAAAAAACGGCACACCAATAATACCAAACACAGACAGCATTAACGCCCGAGCCACCGCAGGCATTCGCCGCCACACACCCCGGATTTCATTTATATTCTTAGTGCCATATACACGGATAATAGCCCCAGCACCCATAAACAACGCCGTTTTAAACACAGCGTGCGTAACCATATGGTACATGCCCCCTACCCTGCTGTAATTCTCCCCCAAGCTAAGCCCCGTAACAATAAGTCCAACCTGTGCCACGGTGCTGTACGCCAAAATGAGTTTAATATTCGACTGGGAAAACGACATGACCACCCCAAATATTGCGGTAACGATTCCTATAATCAAAAACAAATCCGTAAGCGCCACCATTTCAAACATGTCCTGAAAACGAATAAACAAATACAACGCGCTTTTTATATGCAGCCCGGAAAGCACGGCAGAAACCGCGCCCGATGCCCCGGGCGTACCATGCGCCTTTGGCAGCCAGCTAAACACAGGCACCAAGGCACATTTTAGTGCCACAAAAGTTATTATTAATGCGTAGGGCAGTAATTGATTTGCACGGTCAATCCCGCTTAATGTTGCGCCGGCGGTGTTCATATCCAGCACGCCGGTTAGGCTGTACACATACCCCAGCCCAAACAAGTAAAACTGCATTACAACAACGTTTATCATCAAATAAACCATACCGTCATACATGTTGCGCTCTTTCCTGCTGTACATAATGAGAACAGAAACAACAACGGTACCCACTTCCATAAGCACAAAAATATTAAACAAATCCCCGCTTAGGAAAATGCCAATAAGCGATGCCTGCCAGATGAAAAACAAAAACCAAAACAATTTACTTTTATCGTTCCTGTAACTATACACCGCCGCCATCAAGAAAATAAAAGTAGTAAGCAAAACAAAACTTGCCGAAAGGGAGTCTGCCCGCAAGGTGATGCCAAGCACACCAAACCCGCCTATTTCCGTAACAAGTTCATCTGCTCTTGTGGTTATAAAAAGGTAGGCCGAGCCCCCAAGCAGCAGAAACTGCATAAAAATTGCGGTTATCCTGCCCATTGTTTTGAATGGGAATAGGTACAAAAATACCGCAATCAAAATAGGAACGGTAACAAAAAAAGTTAACATGCTGTGTCCTCGTTTGCCTGTTTACGAACCCAGTCCCAATTGGCAGAATGATACTTGCGGAACAAAGTTATAAACATCGTAATATTTATTGCAGTGGTTGCAAGCCCTACAATAACGGCTGTTATCATTAAGGCTTGCGGCAGCGGGTCAGCAACTTCCCCCGGCGCAAGCTCCACCCCAATAGGCGGAATAACCCCCGTGCTAAACCCAATGCTAAGGAAGAACATAATGACCGACACTTCCATCAATAAAACAAAGACTATCGATTTTATCATACTCTTTTTTGTTATAAGGCCATAAAAGCTGATGAAAAACATGAGTATGGCTATAAGTTCAACAATGTTCATGAGTTACCTGCTTTCTATTGCGATATATCTGTAAAACAAAATGATAAACCCGCATGCTACTTTTAGGCCGATAAGCGCGTTCATAGCTATCATATAAACTGTTTGTACCATTGGCCTTATATTCGGCGGAATGTAGGCGGCAAAACCCAAAAACACGATAAACACTGCGATAAGAACAATGCCCGTAAAGATGAAATCTTCCAGCGTGTTGATTTTTTTTATCGGCAAATCATAAATATCGTAAATCAAGTACCGGCATATGAAAAAGGAAGCGATGGCTAACCCGCCCTGGAACCCACCGCCCGGTGAAATATGCCCATTTACGATAAGGTAAACCCCAAACAAAAGCATAACCGGGCAAATAACGCGGATGGCAAACACTGCCATGCCGGACTTCTCCATTTCGCTATGTTCGCCTTTGCGCACAGATAACTTTTTTGTGTGAGATACATGGATAACCGCAACTACGCTTATTACCAGTATCAAAGCCTCGAACAATGTGTCGTACACGCGGTAACCCAAGTAAATTGCGGTTACTGTGTTTTCGCCGCCAATATCTTGGGCAAAGCCCGCAAGATAATCTGCCCATACGCCGGTTTGCGCTCTGTCGCTTGGTACCACATGCAAAAAAAGCCCGAGTAAAGAAAGAGTAAACACAAACGGCACAATAAATTTTACTGCCATTTTAAGCGTTACTCTACGTTTGGGGCTGGGGTCGTGGTCGTGGTGTTTGTCTTTATAAACAAAATATCGCTTGAAACAAATGATAAAAAAAACCGTTGTAAACACGCTGGTTGCGGCCTCTGCCATAGCAACATCCGGCGAGCCTAAAAACATATATGCCGCGGAAGAAAGTAGCGAAAAAATAGCTAGGTAAATAATTATCCTTGCTATTTTTTTGTCTATAACGATAAGAATTGCTGCAATAATCCAGGCAGCAAGTATGGCGTAAATCATGCTTTATCCTCTTTTTTAGTGGTATCGTGACCTTCTTCATCAAGCTTGTAACCGCTAAGGTAGGCACTTCTTGCTAACACATGCGCAACCAGGGGGTTAAAGATAAGCATTATCACCCCAAGAAGTGCTACTTTTGCGGAAAAAGGGCTAAGCCCATGCCGCAATATCATTCCAAAAATAACAGTGATAACTCCCACCGTATCAATTTTAGAAGACGCTAAAAGTCGGGGGTAGAAATTCTTAAACCTAAGCAGTGCAATAACACCAAATACCATAAATACAACGCCTATGGCTACAATTACGGTGCCGATTATATACAAAACATCACTCACAGCTACCATCCCCTTACCTCCGGAAGAATGTGTACTTTCCTTTTTCTACAATACATGACTGCTTAGAACATGAAGCAAATACGGCGTACCAACAAATCCGGTTGTAAGATGGCAACCGCTTTACAGATGTCCAGCCCGGCGCAGAACCAAAATCCTGTTTTGATTTAATCCATTTTGGTGTCATATTAATCGCGCCCTTTCTTACTGCGCTCCCGCAGGAACAGTGAAATAAAAATCAGGCTTATAAAGCCAAACAGTGCGTATAGAATTGCAAAGTCTAAGTAGAATGCTTCATTATTAATAGATGCGAAAAATACTATAACCAAAATAATTTTGGTTGAGATAACACTAACGCCTAAAAGCCTATCCCAAATGGACGGCCCCATCATTACATTGCGGATTAATGCTACAAACAAAAACAGCAGCAGAATGCCAAGTAAAATATGCATTAAAGTCACGCTTCACCACCCACTTTCGCTAATTGCTTTTCTAAATTACCTTTAACTTTCTTGTCTACGTCTTTTAAAGGCTCCGAGTCATTTTTGCTGCAAAGCAACACCACCGTTATATTATCGTCGGTTATATCCAACAAAGTAGACCCCGGCGTTAGGGTAATAGAATCGCCAAGTATAATACGCAATGTTTCATTTTGCAGAGATGTTTTTATCTTTACAACATAGCTTGTAGCACCCGTTAGTATCATTTTTATTACCACAAACCCGGATATATATATTTGCCCAATAAGATAAAAGAAAAAAAGCAGCAACTTAAAAAAGTTTATACCCTTGATAGAATTTAAGGGTATAAACTTATGGCTGTACCACACACAAACAGAACTTATTGCAACCGCAATAAGCATTTCGGGGAAAGAAATTGTTCCCCTAAAAATGAACCAAATGCCTGTTAGTATGGCAACTTTAAAAATGCTACGTAAAATGATAATCACCAAATTTTAGTAATGTATATTGAAAGTAAGATACCCCTTGCCGTGGGCGGCGTCAAGGTATTTTATTTTTATACTGCTTAGAATGGCAGTCGAACAAATGTTTTGTCGTTTTGGTTGGAAGCTTACCACATGGCTCTACAGGCTGGTTTCGTCTATTATAATTGTGTTGCCTTCCACGTGTTTTTTGCTCATCAAATGCCTTGCTTTCCTGTTTTCTACCGTGTCGAATATGATTGAGAAGTCATAATCTTCCGGGTAAAGTTCGGTAGCGGCTACTCTTAGTTTTATGCGTTTGTGGTTAATCAGTTGCTTTTTGCCTTTTATCTGTACGCCTATTTCGCCCTTTTCGTTGGCTCGCTTATACACAATGCCTATGCTTTTTTTGGGATATACAGTCACGCTGTCGCCTATATTAAAACTTTGGCTCCTGGGTATGGGGGCTTCTTTTTTTGGCTCGTCCTTTATATCTAAGGGCGTGACGGATATTATGGCGTTTTCCTTTGCAATAGGCACTTTGTTAACCGCTCTGCCGGAATACGTTATTTCTTTTGCCCGCTTTAATAGATGTGTTGGCATGCCTAGCCTTTCCGCTATATGCAGCGCGCAGCTTTCGCCGGCTTCGCCTATTTCCAGCCTGTACAGTGGCAACAGGCTTTCACGGTCGAAGGCCATCCGTGCGTTTATGATGCCTTGCGTTTGTGCGGCAAAATCTTTTATCTCAGGATAATGCGTTGTTACGGTAAACAGACAACCCTTTGCCAATAGTTCTTCTAAAATTGCGGTAGCTATGCCCATGCCTTCGGCAGGGTCTGTACCGGAGCCTAGTTCGTCAAATAAAATTAGTGAATCGGCTGTAGCTCGTCCTAAAACATCTATGATATTGGTCATATGCGACGAAAATGTAGAAAGATTTTGCGATATGCTCTGCCCATCGCCTATATCGCACCAAACGGAATCGAAAATGCACACGCTGCTACGTTCATCCGCCGGGACGTGCAGCCCGCTTTGTGCCATTAGTGAAAATAGCCCTACTGTTTTAATCGCAACTGTTTTGCCTCCGGTATTTGGCCCTGTTATTACAATTCCTTTTGTGCCGTTGCCTAATGCAAAGTCCAGCGGAACGCTATTTTGCCCTAACAGCGGATGCCGTGCAGACAGTAGCCTTATTTCTCGTTCTTCTGTTAACCTAATTTGTGTCGCTTGCATGGATATGCTCAGCTTTGCTTTAGCAAAAACAAAGTCCAAAACCTCCATTGCTTCCATGTTTATTTTAATAGAAGATAAATTCTCATAAATGAGGGCGGTTAGGGTATAAAGTATAGTGCGAACTTCGTTGTCTTCTTCTATTCTTAGTAAGGCTAACTCGTCTTGCAGCTTTGCTACAGAAGTCGGCTCGATAAAACAAGTACCGCCCGTGTTAGACATTTCGACCAAAATGCCCGGTATCTTGTTTTTGTAATTCTTCTGCACGGGAATGGTATATCTACCGTTGCGGACAGAAACAAAGCCATCTGTGCAATACTGCTTGTTGGCCTTTAGTACAGATTCGACCTTGTTTTTGATTTGTTCACCTTTGCGCTCGATGCCCCGGCGCAAGTCGTGAAGTTTTGGGGTTGCTCTGTCGTCTATTTGGCCACCCAGTACGCAACGGTTGATTTCTTCCTCTATGTGAGAAAGGTCTATCATGGAATTGCCGTAGAAGGCAATGTCGGTTTCGGTGGATTCGGCTTTTTTAAGGTAGGATTTCATGCGGGTGCAGGATATGAGGAATGTTACGACATTGCCTATGTTGTCCGGTGTTAGCATGGCGTCCACGCCCAAGAGGATTATGATTTTTTCAAGGTCGGTCATGATGGCGATGGGTGGGCTGCCGGCGTGCTCCATAATTTTTTTGGCTTCTGATGTTTGGTTTGCAAGGCGAATGACCTCTTCAATGCTTGTTGCCGGCGTTACCGCTTTGCAGCGTTCTTTTGTGGCTGATGAAACTGCACAGTCGGCTAGTTGGTTTAGGATGGTGTCAAATTCTAGGGTTATGAAATGGTTCATGGTTTGCCTCCGCTGTTTTAATTTTTGGCGAGAAAAAGCCACAGATAAGTAGCCCTAAGAAGGCTACTTATCTGTGGCTTTGGGGATTTATACACAAAAAAAGTACGACCTTAGCGTACCCCACAAGTGGTAGTATTCAAAAAAAGGTTACTGGGTTGGCGATATACAAAACAGAGACGGTATAATCGTCTAGTTCTATACTATGCCTTGGTATTCGGTTTTAAATTCTAACCACCGATACCGAATAATTACTCACAAAACATTCCCCCTTTCAAAGGATAAGGTTAATTTCTTGGAGTATTGTAACAAAAGTCTTGGAAGCTAACAAGCGTTTTGTTTTATATGCTACACCACACCCAAACGCTCTTTTAGTGTTGCTTGCAGTAGTTGCGAAAAATTAACACCTTGTTCTTCTGCCAGCTCCTTTAGCCATGCAGGCAAAGTAGTGTTTGTTTTCACCGCTCTGTTGTCTAGTTGATTTCTGACTATATCCGGATATATTGTTACATCTGATAAGATATACCCTTGAGCGGTTTCTTCATATATTTCTAAATCGCTTGGGGATGTTGTTGCTACTGGTATATCGTCACCGTCTTTTTCTATGCCGTATATGTGTAATTCTAATGCCTCTTTTGCCATTGTTTTTGCGTGCTCAAAGTTATTGCCAGTTGAGATGCAGCCCGGTAAGTCTGGGAAGTAGACGCCATAACCCCCGCTGTCAGTTGGTTCGTAAACTGCGAAATATGTGTACTTGCGCATTGTGTATGCCTCCTTGTATTAAGAGAATCCGAGTTTATTTTAGCCCTGCTTGTTTTATTATGCTTTTTAGTGTTCCCGGAGGAATATCGCCGGAATGAAATGAGATTGTTACCTTACCTTTTTTTGTGGGATGCTAGTATTGCTTGTGGCTCCCGCCGCTGTTTCGTATCTCGTACCATCCGTCTGACTTTATAAGTTTTTCGATTTCCTTTGCTGTCATAGTTTTCCCTCCTAGCAAATGCATTATGCGCATGCCAACGGTTTTTATTAAGCCTCTGGCATGTCGCTAGAAAGTATTTTGTTTTTTTGGTTGAAAGCTTACCACGTAGCTTTGTAGGCGGATTCTAACGTTATTTCAATTTATGTTGTTATGTTGTTACGATGAAATAAGCATCGCATAGTCTTGCTGTTATTTCAAATTAAAAAAGAAGCGCTCGATTGAACGCCCTTTAATATTATAAACCTAAAATCTTTTTCTTCATTGCATCAAATTCTTCTTGTGTTATTACGCCACTGTCCAATAGTGCTTTATACTCTGCCAATTCGCTTGCACCGCTTGATGTTTGCACTACCGCCGCAGTGGCTTGGCTGTTTTTGTAGGCGTGATATATGTTGTCGAGAGAGCTTAATAGGTCTTGAATTTCTTGTTCAGGTGTTATCACCACCTCACCTTTAACAAGTTTAGCAATTTCTTTTAACGGGTTAATATACGCACCGACAAGCTCACTGTTTAGCATATGGCTACGATACAGTGGCACAACAATTAGAGGATTATTAAAGTCACTTGTCTTTATTTGCAAGTCGATACTTTTGGCTTTGTTGCCAGAAATGGCCTGTCCCACAACCATACCGCCGCCACCTGCAATCAAACCACCTAGTATTGCACCACCCAAGCCACTCCTATTGTCCACTACCAAATCAAATTCATTGACATTGCTTATATGAATTATAGTTAGTGCCTCTACCACATCTACTTTTTTTGCAATGGGAAAGTTCGGCACAATTTTCTTTCCGGCTGGTTGATGTATCCCGATATACCCATTTTCGGATATGGCCATGTGGGTCATTATTGCTTTGTCAAAGACTTTAATTTGCCCCAAACGTGAATCTCGATTTGCTAGAGCATTGATTCCTTCATTGCTTTTTGATGGTATAAAATCTGACATATTTAAACTCCTCGTATAATAGTATTTGCGGGGACTTTTTCATTGCTCGAACCATCATCCCGCAGATTTTGCTTGATAGTTCGACAAAAATTTACGTTCTTTTGTTTCACATCCTTTTTCTTTTGTTCTTGTTTTAGCTTGTTTGTTGGCTTACCTCCTCCCTCTAAAATTTTGACAAAATCTAAGACCTAGTCTCTGTGTATTGCTGGTTTGCATGTGTTAATGTGGATTCATAACCCGCTTTTTAATGCAACAAAATAGGCAAAATGTTGCATCGTGTACAACCCTGTATTTTCAACGCAAAAAAAGGACGAAGATTAAAATCTTCATCCGAAAGATACATAACCATGCGATAAAAACCGTTGAATTTGCAGGGGAAATAACACCCATGCAACATTTTGCCTAAAATGTTGCATCAACTAATCCAAATATACAAGGAGAATTTCCCCATGTCAACAACCCAACCAATCCGCAATGTAGCACATGTTCGTGCATTAACCAACCACTACTTAAAACTAGGGCAATACCGCAACCACTTGCTAATCGTATTCAGCTTACATACTGCACTACGCATTGGCGATATACTACCCCTACGCTACCGAGACGTCTACGATTTCAAACACAAGCGCATCCGCCCTACCCTCACCCTAAAAGAACAAAAAACAGGCAAACAAAAATCTCTAGCATTAAACAGTAAAATCGCGAACGCGCTAAAATACTCCATCCACACAGCCAAACCCTACGAATATCTTTTTGCTAACTCACTAACCGGCAAGCCAATCTGCCGGGCGCAAGCGTATCGCATTATTAAAGATGCCGGAGAAAGCGTCAACCTCCCCACCCCAATATCCTGCCACTCCCTACGCAAAACATTTGGCTACCACGCCTGGAAAAGCGGGGTTTCTCCTGCTATCATAATGGAAATATTCAACCACTCCAGCTTGCACCACACACGCCGCTACCTTGGCATAAACCAAGACGATTTGGATGCCGCGTATTCCGTGATAAATTTCTAAGGCATAATTTTGTTTTTTTGGCCAAAGGTGCTCAAGGCAGCTCCGCAAGCAGGCTACATGATTTTTTTCACCCCCTCTTAGACATTAACCCAGAAAACAGTTATACTCTTTTCAACAAAACTATGCCTCGGAGGCTTTGTAAAAACAAATGAAGAAAACATTCAACGTAAAGATGCTATACATCTACAAATTCATAAGCGAGTGCCTACCCATCTACGCCTTCTACACTATTTTATTTATCGAAAGAGGCAAAACCGTTACCGACATTGCCATATTAATTGCACTTTGGAGCGCATTTTCAATAATATTTGAAATCCCCGCCGGAATTTTGGCAGATAGATGGAACAGAAGAAACATGCTTGCTATTGCAACCGTATTACAGGGCATATGTTTTGTAATATGGTTTTTTTCGCATTCGTTTGTTATGTTTGCGCTGGGTTTTGTATTTTGGGCTATCGCCGGTGCATTTTCTTCCGGGACAGAAGAGGGCTTAATTTATGACAACTTAAAAAGCGACGGGAGAGAAAAAGACTTCACCGCGATATACGGAAAAGCAAAGTTTTATGCAACTGTGGGTACTATTTTTGGGATTGCATCCGCAGGCATTATGGCAAGTTTTATAAGCATAGAAATTATTGCGTTAATTTCCGCCGCAATATGTTTTATTAATGTTATTTTCGCCATGCAAATAAGAGAGAAAAATATTTATTCCGAGCAACTTAACAAAGAATCAACAAGCTTCTTTGAAACATTCAAGCAGGCAAGCATTTTTCTAAAAGGCAGTGGCATTGCCATTATTGTCATTTTATTTATGGTTCTTTTCGCAAGCCTTGGTGGTTATTTGGATGAATTCGATGCCCTTATTATCAACGATTTTGGGCTTAGTAATATATGGGTAAGTGTAATTCTTACCGTACGATTTGCCTTTATTGCCGTGGGCGATATTCTGGCGCCGATAGTGCAAAAAAAGTTTTCTTCTATAAAGCAGATATTTCTTCTTAATATAATTGCGTGTGCCATACTGATAATCTTTGCGTTAGTATGGAACAGGTATGCTATTATTATTTTTGGTCTTGCGTTTATGGTTATGGCCATAACCGAAATTTTATTAGTAAATGTTCTGCAAAACGAAATAAAAGAGGAAGGCCGAGCGACAGTAATGTCCTTTTATAGTGTGGGGCAAAATATAGCTATGATTTGCCTTAGCCTAGCCTTTGCGTTGCTTGCAGGGATATTTGAATTGCAACATGTTTACATAATCATAGCTGTTTATGGGGTTTTAGGTGGCTTTATGTTCTATTTATGTGCTATACTTATTCGCAAGTCGAATTGCAATTAAAATCTCGCAGTTGGAGGTTATGCAAATGTATACTAAAAAACGGTTGTTCCTTGCGTATTAATGCAGAGGGCAACCGTTTTTTTTAATTTGATTCAAAAAGTATGTTTTATTTCCGCTTTTAAGATGCAACTCAGGAGGAATTTTTTATGGTTAAAACAAAAACACGACGGTTGGTTTTTCTGCTTATCTTTGCAATGTTATTTAGCACTGCCACACCCGTATTTGCATATTCACTCGAAATCATGCCTCTGATGGGTATAACCTATATCGATGCAAACGGCCAAGCACAGACTACAAACGTACCCCTAACCGCGATGCAACCAAACACCCAAACTCTAAATTCGGGCTGGTTTGCGATAGATGGCATACAAACATTTACCGGAGTTTTAACAGTAAGCGGCACGGTTCATATCATTTTATTGGATGGCGCAAACTGGACAATTAATAACGGTGGTATCCGTGTAACACATGGCAACACTTTACATATCTATGCCCAATCAACAAACGAAGGTACAATGGGCAGCCTAAGTATCCAGAGTAATATCGGCGCTGCGGCTATCGGTGGCACCAATACAAGCAATCAAGACGGCGATGCCGGCACAATTATTATCAATGGCGGGACGATAACAGCATCTGCGGTTGGCGGCAACGGTTTTACCGGTGCAGGCATTGGCGGAGGCTCTAACGCTGCTCGTGGCGGCGGCTCCGGCGGAAATATCACTATAAATGGTGGAATAGTTAATGCGAACGGTGGCGCACAGGCCGCAGGAATAGGCGGTGGTGGTTTTGCACCCGGCGGCTCCGGTGGAAATATCACTATAAATGGCGGGACAGTTACAGCTACAGGCGGCGCCGACGGCGCAGGTATTGGCGGCGGTGCGGTTGGCACTACAGGAAATAGAGGCGGCGGAAATATCATCATAAACAGCGGTACGATTGAAGCCAATGGCGGTATCCAAGCCGCAGGTATTGGCAGCGGCGGTTCTGCCGGAATTTCTGCCGGGCAGTCTATCACCATAAACAACGGCACAGTTATAGCCAACGGCGGAAATGAAGCCGCGGGCATTGGCGGGGGGATTCGCTGTTCCGGCGGCACCATTATAATAGGCGGCGGAAATGTAACAGCCAACGGCGGCAATGACGGCGGAGCAGGCATTGGCGGCGGCGTAGGAGGGTCAGGTGGTACGGTTACAATAACCGGCGGAACTGTGACGGCAAACGGAAATGGTAATGGTACCGGTATTGGCGGCGGTAACAGTTCCGGTAGTTTTGCCGGCAACGGCGGCAATGTTACCATCAGCGGCGGTAGAGTAACAGCCACCGGCGCCGGCAACGGTGCGGGCATTGGCGGCGCGGGCGCAGTCGGTACTTCGGCCGGCATGGGTGGCAGCATTACCATCAGCGGTGGCACAATTGAGGCCAGAGGCGGCAGCGGCACAGGTGCCGGCATTGGCGGCGGAACGGCTATTTTTGGCACCAGCGGCGCGGGCGGTGACGTGATTATAAACGGCGGTAGTGTGAATGCCGTAGGCGGAGCCGGCGGCGGACAAAGCATTGGCCCCGGTAATAACGGTGCTTCCGGCACATTGACCGATGGCAACGGCAACAATGTCTTCCTTAATACGCTAACCGTCACAGGGCAAAATATTGCTGCTGTTGCAAATGTTTTTTTTGGCACCACCAATACCTACGGCACCAATGATATATACACCGATAGTAGCGGCAGGCTGTTCTTTTTCCTGCATGCTTCAACCGAAGAAGAAATAGTACAAGTTATAATTGGCACTACAGAATTTCACACGTTGCCCTATACGCGCGGGGCAAACCATGATAATGCACAGAATTTAATTCAATCGATACGCAGTATCGAACTTTCTGTTACAAGCGTGCATAATTTCGACTCTGCATATTTCGGTTACGAGCCATTAACTCCGTTTTCTGTAACTATCACAAATACAGGCAATGTGCCCACCGGCGCGCTTTCCGCCACATTGTCAGGCACAAACGCTACCAGCTTTTCGTTATCACCTGCAACTATCGACAGCATTGCTACAAGCGGCAACGGCACTTTCACGGTGGTACCAAGCGCAGGGCTTTCCGCCGGAACATACACCGCCATAGTTACAATTACTGGCGGCGGTATTTCAGAATCCTTTAGCATAAGCTTTACGGTTAACCCGGCACAGATACTGCCGCTTAATGCGCCTACTAATCTTCGGTTTTCGCCTGCTTCCGCAGACTGGAACGCTGGTCAAACTGTGATATTTGACTGGGATTGGAATGGAACGCAAGAAATGATAGACGCTGTTCAGCAATTCCGCATATTTGTTGATGGAATTTTGGTGGCTTCAGAAAGTATGGCCGCTTCGCGCTCTGCAAGCGTAACGCTTCCCGCTACGGTTGTTGTAGGAAAGCACGATGTAACGATGCGCATTAGTGCTATGGAAAGCGCAAATTTTTTAGAGTCGGCGTTAACCACTGCCGCCATACAGTTGGAAATTACGCCATTTCCATTACAATCGCCCACCAACATTAACATCACAGGCACAAACCTTACTTGGCAGGGAGCCCTCGCCAGCATAGAGAATACGACACACTATGTAGTACATATTGCGGGAACCAGCTATGGCGGAGCGGCGGTTGATGTTTCAAGCGATTTGGTACTAACAGCATCATTTGACCTAAGCACCCTTGATATTCCTCCCGGCAATTATTCAGTAACGGTAGTTGCGCACGGCGGTGTTTATACTACGTTTTCAAACCCAAGCGTTTCTGAGAATTTTCATGTTCCTCGTATAGAATTATCTGCACCCACAGGTATTAACACTCCGACCATGGTTTGGGGTGACACAACAGCAAACCTTATGTGGGATGCCGTACCAAACGCAACAGGTTATCGTATATTCAACGGCACTGCCCTTTTAGGAACCACAATAACAACTATGTTTAACCTTGCAACGCATAAATTTAATGCGGCAGATTTGCCACATCAAATTCAAGTAGTTGCAGTTGGCTCGGGTTATTTTACAGATTCGCAAAGAAGTGCTGCTGTGGATTTTTCGGTAACTAAAGCGACCTTTGCCGTTCCAACCATTACAAGAGCTGTGCAGTTTAATGATTCAACTACCCAAACTGTAAACCTTACCTCTCTTGTTGCAGGCAGGGCATTGCCCACAGACACCCTAACATTTACTCCGGGCGCGGCCACAGGAGCAAACCCCGCAATAATTGCATCTAGCACAGCGGTTACAGGTGGCATATCTTTTACGCTTGCAGGCGGGTTAACCGACGCAAATGCAAATAATACGGCCATAATTCCCGTAACCATAAGCGGGTTTACAAACTATCAAAATGTTACTGCAAATATCACCGTAACACTTACAGCTCGCACGCCTGTAGCAATCACTATCCCAGCGCTTGATAAAACATTTAACAACATGGCGGTAACCGTTACGCCAACTGCCCCCGGCATATCAGTAGAAGATTTTATATTTACTTGGTTTGACGGAAACGGAGCCCCACTACCCGGCAATATTGCCCCGGTTAATGCCGGCGATTATCAAGTAAGGGCAGCGGTTGATACTGCAAATTATGTAGGTGAAGAAATCCGAGCCTTCACCATTTCTCCCAAAGTAGTAACAGTAACGGCAAATAATCTTACGATTACGGCGGGCAACGCAATTCCGGCTCTAACAGCGGATTTTGTAGGTTTTATTGGCACAGATAACGAAACAAATGCATTCACAACCCAGCCAATACTGCAACACAACGCACCAAACAATAACACAGCGGGCACTTTCCAAATTTCATTCGACACCCAAGCTGTGCTCAATACTACCAACGGCGCAAACTACACTCTTAACCATGTAAACGGAACGCTAACCATTACACCACAACAAGGTGGTAACCAGTGGCAAAATCAACAACCACTCGTCACCACATCTGCTCCGGCACGTGCCGCGCCTATTACAATCCTAGGTTTTGGAGGCATGAATGGCAAAGCGGTTAACATCCCGGTAACAATTAACATCGAAACAGGAGATGTTACCATCGAACTGGATAACGACACCACAAATACCCTTATCGCCGATGCACTTAACCAAGCAACAAATGAAAATGTGCAACCTGTCGTAGTTCTCGACCTTTCCGGCACCAAAGGCGCAACAGCGGCTGTATTGAATACAAACATTGCGAAAATATTCGCCGACGCAGGTGTACTTTTGACGCTTGTATTCGATAACGCGCAAATCACACTGGCAGCAGATAACTTAGTAGCTATTGCAGAAACGTCAGATTATGATACGGCCATCACAGTAGAAATCGTGACGATTTCAGCAGAAAAAAACTTTTGCTCGGTTAAAATTACAATATCCATAGGCGATGAAGTGATTGCACAAACCGCCATGCCATTTATCATTTCTCTATCTTTAAAAAATTTCGACCTCGAAAACATTAACCATCACAGAATTGTGGCTACATCCGGCAACCCAACCATCGCAGGAGGCACATTCGACCCCGGAACAGATATGTTCACATTTTCTTCTCAATTAACAGGCGAGTTTAGAATTGTTTATGCCGAAACGCTTAAACGCCTAACATTGCGACTCGATTCACATCTTATTGTTGACCTTGCGGGCAACGCACAAACACAAATAATGGATGTGCTGCCGGTTATCCAAAATGGACGCACCCTCGTTCCAATCCGCTTCATAGCAGAAGCCCTGGGTGCAGAAGTTGACTGGATTCCCGGCACAGAATACGCGCCGGCTTTCGCCGTTATTGTGCTACACGGTAACGAATTAAGATTCCCCCTTAATGGAGAAATCGCACCAGAACTAGCCGCCCTAGGCATGGATGTACCGCCGCAAGTTATGAATAACAGAACAATGGTGCCCCTCCGCTTTATTACTGAATTTTTCGGTGCATTGGTAACATGGGATGCTGAAACGGGCGGTATAGAAATTATTTTGGAACACACCCTAAGTAATTTTTGTTCCTTTGGATGAAAGCGCTCCCTTTTTCTCAGTCAATATCTTTGACACAGTCTAAGAAAGCTGTTATACTCTCTCTTGGCACAAAAGTGTCTTTTTTTGCAATGTAATTTCCTACAATCAAACATAAGGAGGTGAAACAATGCGCACAAAAATCACCTTGGCATGCACAGACTGCAAACAGCGTAACTACAACACAACCAAGGAAAAAAAGAACCACCCGGACCGTATGGAAATCAAGAAATACTGCCGTTTTTGCAACAAACACACCAGCCACCGGGAAACTAAATAGCGGATTTGCAAGCAAATCCAAAGGAGTTTGAAAAACATGAGCGAGAAAAAAGAAAACAGCCCAAACGTTTTTATGAAAACCTTTAATACCTACAAGGCAGAATATAAAAAAATCGTTTGGCCCTCACGTGACACTCTTATCAAACACACTGTAACCGTTGTGGTTGTTTCCCTGCTGTTTGGCGCATATATCGCCCTTACAGACGGTGTGCTTGGTGCATTATTTAGCCAGTTTGTAAGCTTAGTAAGCAGATAATGGCCATGACAAACGAGGCAAAATGGTATGTTGTGCATACCTATTCCGGTTACGAAAACAAAGTAAAAAATTCTTTGGAAAAAATAATCGAAAACCGCAATATGCACGACCAATTCGAGCAATTTCTTGTGCCCATTCAAAATGTAGTAGAAGTTAAAAACGGGCAAAAAAAGAGCGTACAACGCAAAATTTATCCCGGTTATGTATTTGTAAAAATGGTTATGACCGACGATACTTGGTTTGTTGTGCGTAACACCCGCGGCGTAACTAGCTTTGTAGGGCCGGGTTCTAAACCAATCCCCCTTACAGACGAGGAAATTATAGCCATGGGCATAGACATGCCAGACTTTGAGCTAGATTTAGAAATTGGTGAATCTGTACGCATCATCACCGGTCCGTTTGAAGGTTCCGTTGGCAACGTTACAGATATTAACTACCAGAAACAAACCGTATCCATCACACTTAGCGTATTTGGACGGGAAACTCAAGTAGAACTTGATTATCACATACTACAGCGTATGTAAATTCGTGGAAGAGTGAAAAACTCGTTTGACCACTATGGAGGAATAAGTAATGGCAAAGAAAATTACCGGTTATATTAAACTTCAAATCGAAGCCGGAAAAGCAACCCCCGCACCACCTGTAGGCCCCGCGCTCGGTCAGCACGGCTTAAACCTTATGGGTTTCTGTAAAGACTTTAACGAGCGCACCAAAAACGAAGCAGGCATGATAATTCCTGTAGTTATCACCGTTTTCCAAGATAAAAGTTTCTCTTTTATCACCAAAACACCACCTGCTGCCAACCTTTTGAAAAAAGCATGCGGCATCCCTTCTGGTGCAGCAGTACCAAACAAAACAAAGGTTGCAACAATTTCTAAAGCAGAAGTGCAAAAAATTGCAGAGACAAAAATGGCCGACCTTAACGCAGCCGACATTGAAGCAGCAATTAGTATGATTTCCGGCACTGCCCGCAGCATGGGCATTGTGGTAGAAGGTTAAGGGAGGTTTTAGATATGAAACGCGGAAAAAAATATGTTGAAAAAGCAAAATTGGTAGACCCACAACGTTTATATGACACCGTTGACGCTATTGACCTTGTACAAAAAACAAGCGTAGCAAAATTTGACGAAACTGTAGAAGCACACATTCGCCTAGGTGTAGACAGCCGCCATGCAGACCAACAAGTACGTGGCGCGGTAGTTCTTCCACATGGTACAGGCCGTAAAGTACGTGTGCTAGTATTTGCAAAAGCCGACAAAGCAGTAGAGGCAGAGCAAGCCGGCGCAGACTATGTAGGCGCAGAAGATTTGGTAGCAAAAATTCAAAACGAAAACTGGTTTGACTTTGATGTAATTGTTGCAACACCTGATATGATGGCAGTAATCGGACGTATCGCACGTATCTTGGGTCCCAAAGGTCTTATGCCAAGCCCCAAAGCCGGTACTGTTACAGCAGACGTAACCAAAGCAGTTGCAGATATTAAAGCCGGTAAAATCGAATACCGTTTGGATAAAACCAACATCATTCACGTTCCACTAGGCAAAGTTTCCTTTGGAACAGAAAAGCTGCAAGAAAACTTCCAAACGCTAATGAGCGCAGTAATTAAAGCAAAACCCGCCGCCGCAAAAGGTACCTATTTAAAGAGTGTTACCCTTGCAAGCACCATGGGCCCCGGCATTAAAGTTAACGCCGCAAAGTTAACAGAATAATATAAACAAAGGCTGCCCGAAAATTTTTGGCAGCCTTTTTGTTGCATAGCGTTTTCTTTTGTTTTGTTAATTCCAGCAAATTTCCCTTATACACATAAAATTTATGTTGACAAAAATTCATATGTATGTTACGACATATATATTAAATAAGATATATGGACGAGGTGCCGCATGAAAAGAATAATTAGACTAATTGTATTTGCCTTAACACTGCTAGTAATAGTTATGCCTGTTTCTGCAGTAGGTTATCAAAATAGAAGCGGTAATATCGAGGATGAACCCGTCATTGTTCCAGCTTATCAAAATATAAACAACAATGCTGAAGTTAGACATGTTTATAATGTGGATTCATACCGTGACGGTGATTTTTGTTTAGAAAGTTATGCGTATGATTTGGGCATTCCGGCAGAACATGTAATAATCTTATCAGATTGTGAAGAATATAATCACGAAAGAGTAACTGCATTAGTTGAAGCTTATTTATTAAGAATTAACGAGCAGCCTTCTAATTATCTCGTTGACACTTACATCCACATTACACTACAGGATGGTCGCCAAGTTTGGCTACAAAATAATTCTGATCCTTACTCCTCTATTGAGTCTGATATTGACTCCGGAGATTTTTGGGTCCATGAGGGCACTAGCCCTGATGATCCAATTACTGAAGAAGAGTGGCAATGGGTGAGCGATAGGCTATACGCAATGTCAAGCCCCCCTTGTTCTTCCTGTCAGTACATTGAGGCGGGCAGATACAGAGTTCAAACTGGAGGCTGGGGTATGACAGGATGCGCCAGCGGATTTTATCGGATTCTTTTACAGTGTAGACATTGCGGGCGTACTGGTACGCTTAACTCATCAATTATATGGATTCAGCCCCATACTCGCGGCCCATTAACCACTATCACACACTTAGCTCATGGAAATGCGCATCCTGGTTGGTGTCGCTTTGTAACTAGTTGTGAAGGCGAATCCTGTTAGCCGTAAAATTAACAGAATAATTTTACATTAAAGGGTTGCCAATTCGGCAGCCCTTTCGTATATATTTATAAAGGAGGAATTTCAAATGGATAACGGAACAAGAACCACAAAGTTTTGCAAATATTGCGGCGGTATTATCGACTTTGAAGTTATAGTCTGCACTTTATGCGGCAAGCAAGTAGAAGAACTAAGAGCAGCCCCTGTAGTTGTAAACAATGTTAACAATAATACGGTACATAGGTATGGCAGGGAAAAAAGTAAATGGGTGTCGTTATTTCTATGTTTCTTTTTTGGGTACCTGGGCATGCATAGGTTTTACGAAGGTAAAATCGGCACCGGCATTCTTTGGTTATTAACTGCGGGGCTATTTGGTGTTGGTATCTTGATAGATTTTATTATTTTGCTGTTTAAGCCAAACCCGTATTACGTGTAAGTAGTTTTTTCCGCTTGCAACTCTACAGCAGTTTTAATTATATCCTGCCCATGTTTCATCTGCATTTTCAATATAGCCTCATCAAACTTCTCCCGCTTTTCCAAATCCGAAACATCAAACAGCGTAAGTTGATGCTTGGGTTTGTCTGTTAAGTTGCTTAAACTTATGCCTATCAAACGCACTGGGCGTTTGTCTATTTTCTCTAACAAAGCACATGCCGTTTTGTGTATTTCGTTTGTGTTGTTAGTTGCATCGCCTGTTTTGGAGCGAGTGACAGACAGCATATTCATGTTTGCATAGGTAGCCTTTATTGTAATTGTTGTTGCATAAATGCCTCTGGTTTTAATATCAAAACTAAGTTTGCGGGCAAGCAGAAGCAGAACATCCTTTAGGTATGCAAAGTCGCTTATATCTGTTTGGAAAGTATGTTCTGTGCCAATAGATTTCTGCTTGGCATAGGTGGTTACTTTGCGCGGGTCAACGCCTTCCGCAAGTTTTAGAATTTCTGGCCCCATTTTGCCAAACATACTTTTTACGAGCTCTTTGTTTTCGTATATATGGCGCACGGTGGTGATGCCCACGCGGGCGAGTTGCTCCGCGGTTTTGGCCCCTACCCCGTATATCACCCGCACATTGCGGTCAATTATTAAGTCCCTTAAAGCCTCGGCGGTTGGAATTTCAAAAAAACCGTCGGGCTTTTTTTCTTCGCTTGCAAGTTTTGCGCTCATCATCGAGTAGCCTATGCCAACAGAGCAAGTTAGGTTTACTTCTTCTACTGTGCGCCGCTTAATTTCATGTGCAATTGCCACCGCACCGCCAAACAAATGTGCAGAATGCGTCACATCTAAAAAACCTTCATCCAGGGAGATATATTCGCAAATATCCGTGTAAGTCTCCCATATTTTGCGGATTTTCTGCGATGCTTCGTGATATTTATGCCCATTCCCGTGCATAAAAACAGCGGTGGGGCAGCGGCGATACGCCTCGCTTATTGGCATTGCAGAACGTATACCGTATTTCCGAGCCTCGTAATTGCATGTGGAAACAACCCCTCGCTCGCCCGGCAAGGAGCCTATTACTACGGGCTTGCCCTCAAGTGAAGGGTCATCTCGTATTTCTACCGCCGCAAAAAAGGCGTCCATGTCTATGTGAATAATTTGCATAATCTCACCCGCATATTTGATACTGTATCTCACTTTCGGCCTTTTGGTGAGAAGCATTCAACACCGCATTGGCACGGGCTTTGCTTTGGCACGGCCGCCGCCGCATGCCCGCATGCTTATATAGCAGATTTTGCGCTACATAACGAGTCTATTTCTTTAAGTAATACATGTTCTAACTCTGCTTCTTCTAAACGCCGCACAATTTCTCCTTTTTTAAACAAGACAGCCATGCCTTTACCACAGGCTATACCAATATCTGCATCTCTGGCCTCACCAGGGCCGTTTACTGCACAGCCCATTACTGCAACTTTTAAAGGCTCGGTTATATGTGTTAGCTTTGCCTCCAAGCGGGTTGCAATGCCCGCAACATCCATGTTGGTGCGCCCACATGTTGGGCACGCAATCACTGTTACACCAAAATTTCGCAAGCCTAAGGCAGAAAGTATTTCCCGCGCGGCAGCAATTTCCTGCACAGGGTCACCAGACAAACTAACGCGTATAGTATCCCCTAACCCGAGTTTTAATATAGCCCCAAGCCCCACAGCAGAGCGGATTGCGCCTTTGTAAGGTGTGCCCGCCTCGGTTAGGCCAACATGCAAAGGATAAGGCGTTTTTTTTGCCAAAATTTCATGCGAATCTATTAATAAATTAACGTCACTTGCTTTTACCGATACAACTATGTTGTTAAATCCGAATTTTTCTAACATGGCGACATTATTAATCGCACTTTCTGCCAAGCCTTCCGCCGTTATGCCGCCGTATTTGAGTAAGATCTCCTTCTCCAACGAGCCGCCATTTACCCCCACGCGTATGGGGATTTCGGCCGCTTTTGCCGCTTCGGCAATTTCTTGTACTTTTAACTCGCTACCGATATTACCAGGGTTAATGCGTAGCTTGTCTGCCCCGTTTTTTACAGCCAGCAATGCCAAGCGGTGGTCGAAATGTATGTCTGCAACTAGCGGAAGGTCTATTTGCGATTTTATTTTTGCTACAGCTTCTGCCGCTTCTATATCCGGTACTGCCACGCGTATTATTTCACAACCTGCGGCTTGCAGCTTTTTTATTTGCGCTACGGTTGCCGCCACATCTCGCGTGTCGGTGTTTGTCATAGATTGTATAACGATTGAGCGACCACCACCTACGGGTATGCCGCCTATATGTACTACTTTTGTTTTATTACGAGTTATCATGTACCTCACCCTTCATTACCCTAACGAAAAATATCGTTCTCAATTTCATCTTTAAATAAATTATAGATATTTGTGCCACAAAGATTATCAAAATAGTTTTTCAAACTAAAGAATGATTCCCATCTTTTCAACGTAAATTCGCTAAAACCATGACGCCGTACTACATCCATCATTCGTTTTTCCATCATAACTACACCCTGTGCTGTTCCTAAGCAGTCGCTTAGCTGAATCAATTTATCATAATCGTCATATGTTATTTCACGCAAAAATGTAGCAATAAATTGCTGCTCTTCATCAGTACAATACATATCAGAGCCGCCATATGCCGCTATTTCCTTGTATGGAAAGGAATGCGCAAGGCAAATCCTCGCAATGTCTTCATAGCCTTTGTTTATCATTAACTTATACCCGGCATAAATGTGGCAGGTTTCTCCTTTGCCATTGCGGTAGGTGTGATAACCAATATCATGCATTAACCCCATAGCATACGCTTTATCTGCATCCAGTCCACTTTTCTGTGCTATCACTTCTGCAACTCTGCCCACAACCTTGCAGTGTTCCACCCAAGGCCCGGGATTTTGCTCGTTTCCCCATTCTAAAAACTGTTCCGCATCTTTTCTTTTCACAATAACCCCACTCCTATGTAAAGAGGGGCTTTCTCGGTAAGGGAATTTAACCTTGAGCGATTGCCGGGCGAACCGCTGGAAGTGCACTTCTTCCAGTGGGCGCACGGTACAAGCACAAGGTAAATTCCCTTACCGAGAAAGCCCCGTATTCACGTCACAACAAATTTGTAATATCCCGATAAGCCACAACAACCAACAACACAATAAGCACAACAAACCCCACCAAGTGCACCATGCCTTCCTTTTCCCGGGAAATAGGCTTGCGGCGTATACCTTCTATAAACAAGAAAACCAGCCGCGCACCATCCAGTGCAGGTATGGGGAATAGGTTTGTAGTTCCCAGTGCAATACTTATTATCGCTGCTAAAGAAATCATATTAAGCACTGTAGGCAAGATGCCATGCGCCATAGTTTCTTGATAAATTTCCGTTACTTGCGCACCAATGCCAATTAAACTTTGTACTCCGGCACCCTCTGGCAACGGTTCCCTAGCTATAAACCGGGCAAGCATGCGTATAGGCATACGAATATGGAAGGCTATCGTTTCAAAGGACCTGCCAATGCTGCCCAGCAGCGTAGCACGCTCGTAATCGGTAAAACCTTCCGGCACTTGAGTTAATAACCCCACCCTATAAACAGGGTTCATGCCAATGCGGAAACGCCCATCATCGCGCAAAACAGGAGTTACACCAAGATGCATAACCTCTCCGTCACGCACAATGCGCATATCAAGCTCCGTACCATCAGCAGTATCCAAAGTAAACATAAAATTATCCCACAGGCGCACATTATTACCGTTAACGTGTGTAACTCTGTCACCTGGCATAAGCCCTGCTTGTTCTGCCGGCATACCCGGCACTACAAAATCAACAACAGACGTGTTGTAACCAACCAAAAACAACAAAATTGTGAACAAAATAATTCCCAGCAAAAAGTTCATTATAGAACCGCCGGCAATTACTAAAATACGTGGCAGTAGCTTCTTGTTATTAAAAGCCTCCGGGTCGCCCTCGATGGCTTCATCTGCGCCACGCATCCGACAAAAGCCGCCAACGGGAAATGCCCGCAAAGTATAAAGCGTAACATTTTCCTGGCCCTCAACTTCAACCTTGGCACGCTTTTTGCCGCGGAAGGTTAAAAGCTTGGGCCCCATACCCATTGCAAATTCTTCTACAAAAATGCCGGAACGGCGGGCAAAAATAAAATGCCCGAACTCATGCACAAGAATTACCACGCCAATAATAAGAATAAAAATCAAAATAGGTATTATCGTATTAAGCAAACGTCATCACCCTTTATTAGTTGTAAACGCTAACGCCCACTCTTCTGCCTGCAAAACATCATCCACAGAAGAAAGCGGCTTTACAGTATATGCGCCAAAAGCTTGGGCTATTAAATCAGATATATCGTAAAACTTAATTTTCCCTTTTAAATATTCGCCAACTGCCCACTCGTTTACATAATTCATTACCGCAGGCAGTGTGCCGCCAACTTTTGCAGCGTGATATGCCAGCTCCAAACACGGGAATTTTCCTGTATCAGGTGCTTCAAAAGTTAAGTTACCAACCTTTAAAAAGTCTAACCTTGGATAGTCCGTTTTAACCCTGTCTGGTGAAGAAAGCGCGTACAGAATAGGTAAACGCATATCCGGCAAGCCAAGCTGCGCCATTACCCCGCCATCGTGGTATTGCACCATGGAATGTATGATACTTTGCGGGTGAACTAAAACTTGAATTTTATCTAGCGGCTGATTAAACAGCCACATGGCCTCTATAACTTCTAACCCCTTGTTCATTAACGTTGCGCTGTCGATTGTTATCTTTGCACCCATATCCCAGTTTGGATGTTTTAATGCATCCGTTGCCGCAGCATTTGCGATTTTTTCTTTTCCCCAGGTGCGGAAAGCCCCACCTGACGCCGTTAGGATGATTCTTTCTATATCCTTTTCCTTATTACCGCTCAAACACTGCCAAATTGCAGAGTGTTCGCTGTCTATCGGTTTAATAGACACATCACGCTTGTATGCTAATCCTGTTATGTATTCACCGGCTGTTACAAGTGTTTCTTTGTTTGCAAGGGCAATATCAATGCCTTTTTTTATTGCCGCAACAGTTGGTTTTAAACCCACCTTACCCACAAGCGCATTAACTACCACCTCTGCCCCGGTTTCTGCGGCACAAATTTCTAGCCCTTCTTCTCCTATTACAACTTCTGTAGAAAGGCCTTTTAATTCTTTTGCCGTACTTTCATCCGGCACACAAACAACTTTGGGTTTAAACTCTCGAACCTGTTCTTTCAAAAGCGAAGTATTTCTGTGCCCGGTTAAAGCAACAATTTCTACTTCTGGTAACACATTTTTAACAACATCTAATGTTTGTGTACCAATGGACCCGGTGGAGCCAAGTATAGAAACCTTCATTTAACCCACCAAACCCAACACAAAAAGCGATATAAACACCACCGGGGCTGCAAACAAAACGCTGTCTATCCTATCCAAAACCCCGCCATGCCCCGGGAAAAGTGCCCCAAAATCTTTAATACCAGTATTACGCTTTATCGCAGACGCGGCCATGTCGCCAAATACGCAAAAAACTGCCGCTACCGCAGAAATTACTGTTGCATGTACAACAAACCCTTCCGGCGGCGATAAAAATTGTGCAGCTAAAAAACCATAAACAAAACCAACTAACGCCGCACCCAAAATACCACCAATAAGCCCCTCTACAGATTTTGTAGGGCTGGGCGTACCTGTTAATTTATGCTTGCCAATTGTTACACCGGTTAAATAGGCAAAAGTGTCGCAGCCAAATGCGGCCGTTGCCACAAGCCATACATAATACTGCCCCATCTCGTGCTCTCGCACTAAAATTATAAACCCAAGCAAAAACGGTATGTAAAAGAACCCATAAAGCGTTGTTATAACATCTTTAATTGTTACCTTATTAAAAAACAGCACAAACCACACCTGCACCAAAAGTACAAATATCGTTAATGCTATAAAAATTTCTATCCCAAAGCCAAAGTAATAAAGCACCAAAAAATAGGCACCCGTAAAAACATGCCCAAGTTGGTGCACTCGCTGGATTTTGCCGCTTATGGCCTTATATAATTCAAACAGCCCAACCGCCGCCGCGGCTGTACATAATAATACGAGTGGAAAGCCACCAATGTATAATAAAATAATTACAATTGGTAGGCTTACCACTCCGGTTATAAAACGTTTTAACATAACTACCCCTATACGGTCATTATTTCTTTCGATTTTGCCTCTACACGTTTGTCAAGCTCCGCTATATATTTATCTGTTAGTGTTTGAGAGTCTTTTTCCAAACGTTTCAAATCGTCTTCGGTTATTTCTTTTGCTTTTTCCGCTTTTTTCAATGCTTCGTTAGCGTCGCGGCGGATGTTACGAATAGCAACTTTTGAATCTTCACCTTTTTTCTTAACGTCTTTTGCCAAATCTTTGCGGCGTTCTTCCGTTAATTCCGGGAATACAAGGCGTATAACTTTACCATCGTTGGTTGGGTTTAGCCCAAGGTCAGAGGCATGGATAGCCTTCTCAATTACTTTTAATGTACTGGCATCCCAAGGTGCAATTTGCAACATGCGGGGCTCTGGCACACTAATGTTACCCACTTGGTTAAGCGGGGTTTCTGTGCCAAAGTAATCTACAGTAATTTTGTCCAGCACCCTAGGGTTTGCGCGCCCTACTCTAACAGACGCAAAGTCGTCTTCCAAAACAGCTACGGTTTTTTTCATCCGGTCTTCAAAACTTTTAAGATCCATAAAATTCATCCTCCACATCTAGGCTCATGTATGTTCCGTGTATATTTTTAGTATCGGGATAGGCACAGGCATCTACTATACTGCCGGGCGTGTCCAACCCAAATACATATGATGATATGCCTGCTTCTTTTGCCATTATCATTGCTGTAAGGTCCGCGGCGTTTAAGTCATTTTTAATGGCTGTGTTGTAGTTTAGAGTTTTATATTTACGAGCGTTTGGGTTTTTCCTTGGGTCGGAGTCGTATACGCCGTCTACATTTTTTGCGTACAGCACCGCATCAACTTCTAATTCCGCCGCCCGCAATGCTGTTATAGTGTCTGTAGAAAACATTGGATGACCAAGCCCGGCAGCATTTATCAATACAATGCCGTTTTCCATATAATCTAACGCATGGTCTTTATCATACAAGGTGGTTATATTACCAAACACCATAGGGGTTACAACTCTGGCTTTTTGGCCGTGCCGCTTGAAGGCATCTTCCAAGTAAATGGCATTCATAACTGTTGCAAGCATACCAATTTGGTCTGCCTTTACCCTATCCATATCCGGCCGGGCTTGTAACCCGCGCCACAAGTTGCCACCGCCAATAACTAAAGCAACTTGAGTTCCCGCTTGCACAACAGAGGTTATTTGCTTTACTATGGAGTCAACAACCACATCGTTGTATCCATATTCGCTGTCTGTTGCGCCAATTGCCTCGCCGCTTAACTTCACCACCGCACGTTTTAGCATGCACACACCCTCCATAAGAAAGTGCACTTGTGCACTTTTCTTTTCCGCCAGTCCAAAAATTGCGAACGCAAATTTCCAAGACATGTTCTTAGAAATAATATAACATAAACATTTCCGGAAGGATAGAGTATTATGAGCCAAAAGAAACTTATGGACGACCTTAAAAAGAAAAACTTTTCCCCTTGCTACCTTTTGTATGGAGAAGAGTCTTTTTTAGTTGCGCACTATGCAAACACGATTGAGAAGGCAGTTTTCCCGGACGGGGTTGACCCGCTGTTTCGTGATGTTTTTGAAGAGAAAACCCCCGCATATGACATTACTATGGCCGCGGAAACCGTTCCCTTTTTAGCAGAGAAAAAAATGGTACTGGTGAAGAATTCTGGGCTTTTTGAAAGCGGGAGAAAAGATGATTCTGCCGCCATTGCAGAATATTTGCCTAAAATTCCTGACACAACGGTGGTTGTTTTTACAGAAAGCAAGGCAGATAAGCGTAGCAAGCTTTTTAAAGAGATTTCTAAATATGGAACTGTTGTAGAATGCACACCCCCCACCCCAAACGATTTATCGACATGGGTTACACGGACATGCAAAGAAAAAGGCAAGCAAATTTCTCCGTCGACCGCAAATTTTTTGGTGCGCTTTGTCGGCAGTAATATGTGGGCTTTGGTAAACGAAATAGGTAAGGTTGCAGCTTTTGCCGGTGAAGAAATAACGGTAAAGGACATAGAAGCTATTTGCACACCTACCTTGGAAAGTAGAATTTTCGACCTTACAAAGGCTATGTTTAAAGGGCAGACTTCTATTGCACTGGATAAATATCACGATATGTTGCGCTTGAAGGAGTCGCCTATTGGCATTCTGACGATGATTATCCGTCAATTTAGGATAGCTTTAATAGCAAAAGGCGCAAAAAAAAGCGGCATGACCATTGGTCAAACCGCTGTGGAATTTAAATTGCATGATTTTGCTGTATCTGAAGCGCTGGAGTTTAGTAATAAGTTTACAGAAGATGAACTTGTTGATGCATTGCAAGAGTGCTTAGAACTTGATGTAAAGATGAAAACGGGTTTGATAGAACCAGAACTTGGGGCGGAGTTATTGATTGTTAGGTATGGTCGCTTATCGTGAATTCGCAGATAAGATACATCCCATCCCACGAACTATGCGAAGAACCGAGAGGTACTACAACCCTGTACAATCCATTTGGTAAGGCTCCATACATAAGATGCCAATGAAAAATTGCCTCGTGACTTTCGGATGGTGCCAGAAACTTTAACGCAGCTCGCCATGTTGCGTTGTTAAATGGCTCTCTATCGTCAATTTCTCGCCATTCTCCATTAATGTTTATTTGTAAAAAGTATGGTGGCGCACCTATTATCGAACCGCCAAGCGGTACAGGCATGCTTTCGTTGTTAAATATAGTAAAAGTTCCGCTGTAACGAGTTATGCTTTTTTCGTCTACTGTAAATAGTACGCCTTCCGCAAGGCTCGTATCTAAATTTGGGCTGACGATGTCGATTGACCAAGGATATTGTTGTTCAGCATTTCTTACAATCAACAGGTACACGAAAAGACCTACTACTATGACTAAAACTATTGCTACAACTGTAATAATGACGCGTCGTTTACACGGATTTTCCTTTATCATTTTTCTACATACCTTCAACGGCAAGAGACATATTAAGCCCAGCTTGGATAACAATTCTAGGTGCAGGAACGATATACGTAGTATTTCTGATGCCTGCAGTTATGATACCTGTAATATGTCTACTTGCTACAGACCCCCCGCTTGCAACAATGCCTCCACTATCTCCACCTACTGAGTTCATCGATACTCTAGTAAGACCCGTTGATGTCGTCCGACAACAACCACATGTCAGCGTAACGTTTACAGCGGAAACCATGCCTGTCATAGTGCCTGTTGTCGTGCCTCTAGCCCAAACCATTGAAAGCATTGTCGGATTAACAGGTGTTGTTGATAAGGCAAACCCCCAACCTGGCACACGATTGGTTCCGCGGAAAGTTGAGTTTGTTCTAACAACAAAGCTGGCATCCATATCGCCCTGGAAACGATTCCATGCAACATTACCAAATGTAGCAAACGGTCCAACCGGAGAAACATTTGTACCAACACTCCATGCATGACCTGTCGATACAAAACCTATTTGCCCTCCTCGATGAGCCCAAAAACCTACGCTGGCACCATTAGGCATCAATCCACTACCCGGTGCTGTTGCTGCGGTCGCACGCCCCACAAAACCTTCTCTTACATCAACCATTATAATTTCTGGCGTAATCGGTTCTCCTGATGCACTAAGGCCTCTACTATTTTCACCCTCTATGATAGCGGCATCAAATATTATTTCAGTGGCATTGCTAATAAATTCATCAGCAAGATTTACGCCTCTGGCTCCCAAGCTCCCATTTGATGCTGCTGCGATTTCCGGATTAACCAATGACACTACAACTGCATTATCATCAATTACAAGACCAACGCTTGATATGCTCGCAAACAATCTATTTTCCGAGTCAAAATCCCGCAAGCTAATTACTGCATCTTGAAAATCCATTAAATCCCTAAGTGAATGATTTACCTCTTTAAAAACAACGCTTGCCGTATCAATTATATTGGAAAAATAGTCTCTTATCTCGTCATCTAATGTAGTTACTTGTATAACTAACCTATGTCCATACCCAATATATGTCCCGCCAAAAAAATGTGGGAAGTCAACAGAAAAGGCATCGAAGTAAGCAGCGCCACCCGCCCAACTTCTAAAAAGCTGCTCATTTTTTTCTATTGCTGCTGCTTCTATTGCTTGCATTTCAACAGATATAGGGTCGTCCGGATGTGCGAACATTGTGGCGTCATAAGAATTTGCCAAAACGCTGGTTATCCCTAGCACCAAAACAAAGAGGAAACTGAACAAAATAAACTTACCAATTCTTTTTCTTAACATTAAAATCACTCCTTGTATTTTTGTGCTGGTGCGCACCAACTTTAAGCAAAATGTATCAAAAAAAAAACATCACCGTCAACTGTTTTGACGAAAATTATTATTAATTTATTTTTTCAAGCAAAAGGCGCAAAAAAAAGCGGCATGACCATTGGCCAAACCGCTGTGGAATTTAAATTACATGATTTTGCTGTATCTATGACGTATTTAGCAATCTTCAGTGCAATAACCCTTGTCGCAGTCGTAGTTTAAGCATGTAAGTACACCCTCAAAGAGGTTCTTCCGATGGCGGCAGTGGCGGCAATGACGTTTCCATGTTCTAACACACATGTAAATACCAACTATAAAAAATCCTATGCTAATTAAAAATCCGTCGCCGCCTTCCATCAAGCTGGTCACTGAAAGCAAAACGCCTAAAAGCAATACTATAACTGAAATTGTTATTTTTACAGTAAAGCTTGTCTTGCTACCCGGTACGGAAGGCGCATCGCCCGTGGTGCCGGACGCAGTTGGGGTTGACGCAACATATGATTTAATTGCCTCCTTAGCCCCGGCATGGCCTGCCTCGGCTGCTTTTTGCATCCAGTGCCCTGCACGCTCAAAATCGTCTTCCGACGGTTCGTCCTGCGAAACATAAAGCAATGCCAAGTCAAACATGGCATTTGCGTCGCCAGCTTCGGCTTTTTTGATTAAATCTTCTCGCATATTAGCCTCCTTGTTTGGTTCTTTTTTCGACAAAATTGTCTGTAATTAAAAGAATAACAAAGAAAAAAAAGTGCTGTCAAGAATTATTTGCATTTACCAGCCCAAACTGCGCAAATACTCCCTACTCAACCGTACAGCCTCAATTGGCGACACTGTGGGCGAACTATCCAACTCCACAATCACCCACGTTGCACCGGCATGCTCGCTTGCCCCCAGCAAACTGGGCATATCTTGTACGCCTTGCCCAAGCGGCGTCTGCCCCAAATCATTATAATCTTTTAAATGTACAAGCGGCACACGCCCCTTGTATTTTTTTACATACTCCGCCGGGTCAAGCCCCGAAACTTTTACCCAGCAGGTATCTATTTCCGCTTTTAATAAGTCAGACGAAACTGAGTTAAACAAAATATCAAGGCCATATTCGCCGTTTACCTTGCGGAACTCGAAATCATGGTTTTGGTATATCACTGTTAAATCTGTCTCCGCTATTGCCTTTGCAATTTTTTCGATTTTAGGCAGCGTGCTTGCAAAGTCTTTACCACCGGGCGCATCGTCATCAGGCAGCCAGGGTATGGCTATATATTTGCAACCCAAAAATGTGTAATCGTCAATAACTTGCTGCAAATTATTTTCAAACTGGTCAAACCCAACATGGGCAGAAACCACTTCAAGCCCCACTTCGTCCAGGGCTTTTTTAAATTCTTGGGGCGTTAAACCGTAAAACCCTGCAAGTTCTACGCCGTCGTAGCCAAATTCTTTTACTTTTTTAATTGTGCCGTAAAAGTCTTGCTCTAATTCGTCTCTTAATGTGTACAACTGTACCGCTACCGGTAATGGCATAATAATTTCCCTTTCTAGTGCCCTAGCTGGGCAGTTACTAAATTATAATACTCGCCTTTTTTAGCCATCAATTCGTCATGGTTGCCGCTTTCGGCTATATTTTTCTTGTCTACCACCATAATTTTATCTGCATGCTTAATGGTGGACAAGCGGTGCGCAATTATAAACGATGTGCGGCCTTGCAATAGACGGTTCAAACCTTCTTGCAGGGCCTTTTCTGTTTTGGTGTCTATGTTGGATGTGGCTTCGTCTAATATAAGAATTTTTGGGTCTGCAAGCAGTGCGCGCGCAAAAGATATAAGCTGCCTTTGCCCAACCGACAGACGGCTGCCGCGTTCGTTAACTTCTGTTTGGTACCCTTTTTCCATTTCCATAATAAAATCGTGTGCGCAAACTGCTTTTGCTGCTGCTGTAACTTCTTCATCTGTTGCGTCTAGCCGGCTATAACGGATATTGTCCATTATTGTGCCGGAAAACAGGAAACTGTCTTGCAGCATTATCCCCATTTGGCTACGCAAACTCGCAAGCGTCGCATCACTTATGTCAAAGCCATCTATCAAAACCTGCCCGCCTTTTAGCTCATAAAAACGGCTGATAAGATTTACAACTGTGGTTTTTCCTGCCCCGGTTGGCCCAACAAGGGCTACAGTATCGCCGGCAGTACATTTAAAGTTTACGCCTTCTAACACGTTGGGGCCGTCGTCGTATCCAAATACTACATCGTTAAATTCTACTTCACCTTTTAGTTCTGGCATATCTTTTGCGTCTTCTTTGTCTTTAACCAGCACAGGCTCATCTATGGTTTCAAAAATAAGTTCCAAATAACTCATGTTGGTAACAAGTGTGTTGTAGAACATAGCGATATTATTCACCGGCATCCAAAAACGCCAAATATATGCGGTAAAGGCAACAAGAATACCCACAGTAAGTATGTTATCCGCAATCATGCTTACGCCTATAACATATAAAAATGCAGCACCAAACGAACCGATATTTTCTATACTTGGCCACAAAAGAAAAACGACTTTTACCGCATGCATCCAAGACTTTTGTACACTGCCGGACACTTGCGCAAAGGTTTCTTTATTCTCTTTTCCCCGTGCAAAAGACTGTGTAATTTTAACTCCGGAAATACTTTCATGAATATAGGCGTTAAGGTTAGACTGTTTCGCGCTAAAAACCACCCAAGCAAAGCGGTTTTTGCTGCGGATAAAAAATACCGCGGCGAACAAAAGGGGCAAGCCCGCCATCGCAACCAAAGTAAGCCGCACGTCTATCAGCAACATCATTACGATAATTACAACAAGCGAGAACAGGTCTGTAATCAAGGTGATAAGCCCGTTGGACAGCATTTCGCTTAAAGAATTTATATAGTTAACAACCCTAACCAAAATTTTGCCATGCGGACGGCTGTCGAAAAAACTAAACGGCAAACGTTGCAAATGCTCAAATAATTCTAAGCGTAAATCCCGAATAATGCCCTGCCCTACTTTTGCCATCGCATCCATACGGTAACGCATAAAAAAGATATTTACACCAATGGTGGCAAGCAAACTTGCGGCGATAATAAGCACTTGGATTACATCGCCATTAGGTATAGATTCGTCCATTACAATCATGGTAAGAAACGGCGCCAGTAGGCCCAGGATGCTTGAAATAATTGTGAATAAGAGTGTAACCGCAAAAGAACGCTTGTAAGGGCGCACAAACCTGCCGAGGCGCATTATTTTTTTAAGGTCAAATTTGTTTTCATCTTTTACAACTTCGTCTACACGAAAAGTGTTACGCGCCATGAGCTGCCACCCCCTTTTGCTCGTTATACATGGTGCAATAGTAGCCATTTTGAGCCAAAAGCTCATTGTGCGTGCCACGCTCTATTACTTCGCCGTTTTCCATTACCAAAATAAAGTCCGCGTCTTGCACGCTGGAAAGCCTGTGCGCGACAATAAATGTAGTACGGGCAGTACCACTTTTTAACACCTTTTCCGCCAAGGCGGCTTGAATACGCTGTTCTGTTTCCATATCCACAGCACTTGTTACGTCGTCCAACACCAAAATAGAAGGCTCGGTAGCAATAGCCCTTGCTAAAGAAATACGCTGCTTTTGCCCGCCGGACAAACCAACGCCACGCTCGCCGATAATGGTATCGTAGCCTTCTTCCATTTTCTCTATAAACTCGTGAGCATCTGCTATTTTTGCGGCTTCGTGTACTTTTTCCATTGGTGCGCTTGGCACACCAAAAGCAATGTTGCCCTCCACTGTGTCTGAGTAAAGAAAAACATCCTGCATTGCGTAGGCTACATTACTGCGCAAATCTTCCAGATGATAATCTTTAACGTTGATGCCATCTATCAAAACTTCACCCTTGGTTGCATCGTAAAAGCGGCTGATTAATGACATAAGAGTGGTTTTACCGCTGCCGGTACCACCCACTATACCTACGGTTTGCCCTGCCTCGGCTTTAAAGGTTATCCCCTTAATGCCCCAATCAGTAGATTCAAAACCGTAACTGAAGTTTACATCTTTAAATTCGACTGAGCCTTTTAAACGCGCTACTCGCGCCGCGTTTTCCGGACTTTCTATAAGGATTGGTTGGCGCATCATTTCAAATACTTTTTCTATAGAAGTTGCGGCATTTTGAATATCGTTAACGCACCACATAAACATGCGTGTTGGGTTGTTTATCATCCACAGGTAACCGCCAAAAGTTACCATCTGCCACAGTTCTAAACGTCCCCAAATAACTAAAAGCCCGCCCACAAGCATCAAAATCCATGGCAACAGTGCCGCGCATGTTTCCATTATAGGGAAGTATTTTACGCGTACATCTGCCGCCTGCATATTTGCATTGTAAAACGCTTGATTCACTTTATGGAATTTTTCTATTTCAAAAGATTCCTTTGTGAAGGCTTTTACCACACGGTTACCGCCTATATTTTCGCCAACGGTGGAATTTAGGTTAGAAAATTGCTCCCGTATTTCTGTAAATGCAGGGCGTATTTCTTTAGATTGTTTTAATGCCGCCCAAATTACAACGGGGGTTGTTAGAATAAGCGCACCCATTAGCGGCAGGCTAATAAAACCCATGACAATAAGTGCTGCAAAATATATCAGCACGTTTTCGGGTATTGCATACGTATCAAAGGATAAGAAATGACGTATTGCGTCCAAGTCGCCTGTCATGCGGCTCATGGTATCGCCAACTCGGTTTTTGTCAAACCAGCGGAAATTTTGTATATGTAATTTATGATAAACATCCCGCCGCATTTCAAACAGGATTCTTTGGGATGTATTTTCAAAAAGAATCAAAAAGAAATACCGCATGATACTGCGGAAAAGCGTAAGCCCAACCATTATGCCCAAATAAAGCGGCAAAAGGTCGTGCTGGCCGCCTTGAATAACGTCGTGCACAATAAGCCCCGCAATGTAGGGGTTAATAAGCATAAGTAGAATGTTAAAAATGTTAATGATTTGACCAAAAATGTATCGCCATTTGTATCTGGCAACATAGGGCAGTGCCCATTTTACTGCTTGCATAAAAAGCCCCCTAGCCTAGTGATTATGCGGTGTCGTAAGCTTTCAACCAAAACGACAAAACAAGAAAGCGGCTTTGCCGCTTTTTTTCCGCAAGGCTGCAGCGAAATTGCGGAGCAATTTCCTAGCATACCAAAAAACGGCAGTGCCATCTTTGTTTCAGAATAAAAATACCTACACACGGGAATGTATAGGTATTCTTAGATTATGTCAATTGATTTTTAGTTAATAGTCCCTCTGTAGATACACCCCTTGCGTTCCGGCGCATTTCGGTCTTTTTCAAAGTTGAAGTTTTTGCTTTCTGCGGCGATGTGGCATATCGCAATACCCAAATCTATCAAGCCCATTTTGCCAAATACTAAACCGGTCACCAGATTGGGTTTCTTTAAATAGCAGTGGATTTTGCCGCTATCGCCGAGACTGTCGGCGACAAAGTACCAGTTTTGCAAGTTCACGCCGCTAGGGGCAAGCCGTGCTGCTTCTAAGCGGGAGTCGCTGCCTTCACTTATAGCAGATAGGGGCTTACGCTTGAATGTAGAAGGCTCTCTATGCAGTGGCTCTGCGGGTTTGCCAAACGCCAATGCGATAACATATGGCAAGTCAGACTCCATCGCTTCGCCGGGTTTTGATGCGCCAAGCCAGCATGCACCAAGCCCATTTGCAGAAAAATATAAATCCAACTGTTGCCCGATGAAACCTATGTTCTCGTGCGAGCCATCCTTCTCTTCGCTGCTGAAGATAAGAAAGTGCGGCGCTTTTACACCTAAGATTCCCTTTGTTTTGCTGGTGATTTCGATAGAATATTTTATGTCCGGGTATAGCGGTTTCACTTTAGCTATTTCTGCGCGTATAGCATCTAGGGTTGCCGTGTCAAGCGGTGTTAGGTCGTATTTTCTAACGGATTTTCTCTTGCGGATGATTTCATTCATTGTGTTAACCCTCCAAATTTCCAACCATGGTCGTTATGATAAACCATCAGGCGGCTCATACCGCCGTCTATGGTTATATTTTCGCCTGTTATAAAACCTGCGCTGTCGCTGCACAGGAAAAGTACCATTTCGGCAATATCTTCCGGTGCGCCTACCCTCCCGGCGGGGTGTTGTGCGTTGTCTGCACCTACAAATATGCCACCAGTAGTGTCAATCCAGCCGGGGCTTATGGCATTTGCACGCACTTTCCCGGCAAGGCTTACCGCCATTGCATGGGTTAATGCGGATATGCCCCCCTTTGCGGCTGTGTAGGCTTCGGTGTCCGGTTGCGATTGGTTTGCGCGGGTTGAGGATATGTTAACGATGGACGCATCTAACGCTAGCAGATTGTTGCTTAGCAGCAGATGTGTGAGATAGTACGGCGCTATTACGCCCACGCGTTGTACATATTCAAAATCTTCGTAAGAACAGTTAGACAGCAAGCCACCACGCCCAATACAAGCGTTGTTGATTAGGCAGGCTACCAAAGTGTCGAGTGATGAAACAAACCGCTCAAGCACTTCCTTCTCCGCAATATCACCGTGGAAGAAGCGCAAATTTTTATGATTATTTTGCATTGCTTCACCAGCGGCTTTATCTATGTCAATAATCGTAACTGTGGCACCTTTGCGCAAAAATGCTTGTGTTATGCACTTGCCAATTCCATTCGCCCCACCTGTTATTACTACGTGTTTGTTTGCGAATAACATGTGCTACCTCCTATCTGAGAAAGTGCGCCAAAGAGCACTTTTCTTTTCCGATGAATACAGCAATAATGCGGTGTCTAACGCTTTTTTCAAAAAAAACAAAATATCCTTATGGCAAATGTATACACATTCTAATATTATGTCAACAACGCTTGCAAAACAGATATGCATTACTTACAATCAATTCAACATGTAAAATTGGGAGTTGCTTATGTATAAAACTATTTTTTGTTTAGCAATTATATTATCAGTATTGGTCATTTTTTCTGCATGTTCGATAACTACTTCAATTGAAAGCAATGATGAAGGCACAGAAGTTGGGGCAATACCCACACCTGAATCGCCTTCGCCCAAAACAGAAACGACAGAAGAAAGCGAACTACCTGAACCATATCAAGAGGAACCTCAAGCACATCAAGAGATAATTGACATTTCACAAATCCCCTACTTTGGCAACCGCGATAATTTTAATTTATCGGCATCGCACGCTTTGGCTTTTGCAGATGCAACGCGAAGTGCAGCAACAGATATAGATGACGGGGTTAATTTTTGCTTTGACGTGATTTACCCCGTTTTTATTGATGTATCCGGCGATGGTGCTCCGCTACTGCTACTTGTGGGAAGAATGACCGAAACCGATACATGGGGCAGCTTACCTATGCACCCCTACTTTTTGTACAGCTACGCAAATGGAGAATTTCAAGTAGCCGCGCCGCACATGGCAGTTGGTATTATGCAGGTTGAAGAAGAAAACCTATTAACCATTGGTTGGGTGCACGATTTTGGCGGGTATTATAACTTATACCAAGTTCGCGGCGGCACAACACACTTTGTTTCAACCATGACATTTATAGCAGATTGGCACGGAGGAGACCCACATGGCGAAATAAGCATTAACGGCAAAGAACTTACCCCAGAAGAATATTGGGCAGCATTAGAAACTATCCCCACAGGAATCCTTATTGAAAAATGGCACCCGGGAAACACTGTTGTTTCGCCAATACTTGAAGCATATCTAATACAATCATTTACACGCGAACAGCTTGTGCAAGTCTTCATCGACTATGCAGAAAATGTGCCCCCAATAGAACTTCCATCCATTTATACTGCCGAGCAAATTCAGGCCGCATTGCAACCTAGCCAATTTGCATTAAGTGGCTTCTATGAAGGTTCACACGTTATTTCTGTGCAGCGAATTGAGCGGCAAAGGGATTACCTCTGGCACGAACCCGCCGCAGAACTTATTGACTTATCAAACGCCGCACGTTACAGGGTTATGGTGGCCTCCCCCGAACCTTTAGACGATTATCTTAACCGAGTAGCGCTTTTCACAAACATTCACCTGCCCATAACATTCACACGCGACGGAGACTATACCATTTTTACCGACTATCATTATTTCAATGATGAAAACGGAATGCCAGTGCAGGCATTTGTTATGTGCTAGTGCTGCCCATTCTAAGCAATACCCTACCATTCCTATTAACCAACTCACCCGCAATCGGAAATTGGTTAAGCACAACATCCCCATCCCTCGACGGATGCTCCGCATCCTGGCCGGGCGGCCGTCGTGCCCCAATCACTTCAAACCTTAGCCCGGCTTCTTCTAAAAGAGTCCGGGCTTCATTTTTTGTTAGCCCTCGTACGTTTGGTACAAATACCGGCGCACCGGCCTGTTCATCCTCCGTTATATATTGCGGTACAACGCCTAAATGTGGCAACACATTCTCCAACAATATCTGCATAATGGGCCCTGTAACCTGCCCACCATAGTATGCGCCCTGCGGTTCATCTACAAGTACAAGGGCTACCACCTGCGGGTTATCTGCCGGGGCAAATGCCATTATGGACGAAATATATTTACCACTACCCCTAGGCAATTTTTGGCTAGTAGCAGTTTTTGCACCAACTCGGTACCCAGGGATATATGTACGGTGCCCGGTACCTACAGCCACTACTGTTTCCAATACATAACGCATAGAATCGCTAACATCTGTAGGAATTATTTGCTCACCCAATGGCGGAGAAAATTCCTGCACGATATTACCCTCTGTATCTACAAGACGCATGCCAACATGCGGGGTTACAAGGAAACCGCCATTGATGGTAGCCGCTGCTGCGCGCACAAGCTGCAAGGGCGTTATAGTCAAACTTTGCCCAAACGCCATGGTTGCAAGCTCTACAGGGCCAATTCTGTCCGCCGCATACATTATTCCCACTGCCTCGCCAGGTAAATCCACACCGGTTTTTTCGTCAAAGCCAAAGCGTAAGAGATAGTCGTGAAATAATTCAGCCCCCAATTTTTCGCCAATTATCATAAACACAGGGTTGCAAGAATTTTGCACACCCTGCACAAAATTTTGCGCACCGTGGTTACGTGGGCTACGCCAACATTTGATAATTCTGCCGCCAACAGTTAAGTGCCCGCTGCATGAAAACGGAGTGTCTAAAGTTATAACGCCCTCCGCAAGCCCGGCGGCGGAAGTTACAATTTTAAATGTGGAGCCGGGTTCGTAGGTATCATTTATCGCAAAGTTGCGCCACATTTGATTTAATGCATTCATTCTTTGGTCTTGTGGCAGTGTATCCCACACCGCGGCCAAATCTGGATTTTGTATGGTAAAAGGGTCATTCAAATCAAAATCCGGCTTGTTTGCTAGGGCATATATTTCACCATTCATAGGGTTCATTAAGATTATTACGCCTCTGAGGGCGCTTTTTTGTTCCACCAAAAGTTCCAAAGTTTGCTCTGCATACGCTTGCAATACTGCATCAATTGTTAATACAAGGTTGTTGCCATCCGTCGGCGCTTCGCGGTATTCTCGGCCACCTTCTAATGGCCGTCCGCGCACATCTGTTTCCGTCAAAATTCGCCCAAGTTCGCCGGCCAAATAAGAATCGTACCTGGCTTCAAGCCCAATTATCCCTTGGTTATCGCTCCCCACAAAACCTATTACATGCGATGCTAGTGAACCAAAGTTGTACACACGCTGTACATCTTCGTCAATTAATACCCCCGGCAAGTCTAACAGCCGCAGGCGGTTTGCAGTCTCACGGTCTACTTTTTGCGCGACACGCACTAACGCCACCCGTTGCAAAATTTTTTCGAGAACAACTGCTTCATCTAATTCCAAAATTTCTGCTAAAGCCCTGGCCGTTGCCGGTATATCTGCCATTTGGGAATACACAACGCTTATACTGGCGGTAGTTTCCGTAGTGGCAAGCTGTATGCCATTACGGTCATATATACCGCCGCGCACCGGGCGTATAGTGCGGTCTCGTGTCTGCTGCTCGAACGCACGCGCTTGCAATTCTTCACCTTGATACAATTGGATAAAAAGAACACGTACAACCAATATAAAAAATGCAGACAAAAACAGTACCATCGTAATAAATGCATGCCTTCTTATTAATAGAGATGTTTTCATAAGGCCTCCAAGAGCACAGCCCACAGAAAAAGCGGAAAGCGCGGATTGCCTACGGCGCAGGATCTGCTGCTTTAATCCGCAGTTATCCCGCCTTTTCCGCTTTTTCCGTGGGCTATTTCTTTTATATAAACTTTATGCCACACAAGTCAAACACATGCTTGCTTTTTTTCCCGGGAAATGATAAAAAGTAAGTTAATCTTCTTAGACAAAGTCTTAGAAACGGTTGTAGAGAATGAGTTTATCTTTTGGCAAGGTTAAATTGCGCAACAATTTAATAATGGCACCAATGGCCGGCGTTACGGACTTGTTTTTCCGCAACATCGTTTGGCAATTTGGTGCAGGGCTTACCGTCTCGGAAATGGTTAGCGCAAAAAGCATTGTGTATGGCAATAAAAAAACCATTTCCCTTATGGAGAATTATAGGACGCCCTTCTCCATTCAATTTTTCGGTAGCGAGCCGGACATTTTAGCAGCTGCTATACAGCGGCTAGATGCCGAATACCCCGATGTAAACTACGACATTGTAGACATAAACATGGGTTGCCCAATGCCTAAAGTAGTAAAAAATGGTGAAGGCGCCGCACTGATGAGAGACCCCACCCTAGCCGGGCAATTGGTGAAGGCGGCAGTAAATGCATCCCCCCGCCCGGTAACGGTTAAAATCCGCAAAGGCTTTACAAACAGCACTGTAAACGCTGTAAAAATGGCACAAATTGCAGAAGCAAACGGTGCCGGCCGTTGCAGTACATGGCCGCACACGCGACCAGTATTATTCTGGCGTGGCAGATTGGGAAATAATAAAAGACGTAAAAGCCAACATAAAAATCCCCGTAATAACAAACGGGGACATTTTTACACCAAAAGACGCAAAAAAAGCACTGGAAATAACAGGTGCAGACGGGTTAATGCTTGCCCGCGGTGCAATGGGCAACCCCTGGTTGTTTTCCCGCACGTTGGCATATTTACAAACAGGCATACTCCCGCCTGAACCAACTGCTAACGAAATTATCAACACGGCAATCCAGCACGTACAAGCTGTAGAAGCGCACCCAGGGGGGCGTATAGAAGAAATGCGAAAGCATATTTCTTGGTATACAAAAGGGATGCACGGCTCGGCAGATATACGGCGGCGTGTAAATCTTGCAAAAACCGCTACAGAAATGGAAACACTATTAAAAGAAATGAGGAACCCTCAATGAAAAAGTTCAAATCTCCCAAAGCCCTTTTAGTAATTTTTGCGGTTGCCGCTTTAGTTGCAATTGCACAATTTGTGCCTGTTTTAGCGCAACCCGGCACAACAAACGACCCGCTTGTAACCCAAAGATATGTAGATAATAAAATTGCAGAGCTTAGAGTAGAAATTAACCAGCTACGCAACGCTATAAACAATATTTCTCCAGGCACTTCATTTGGTGGAAGTGGCAATATTTCCAATGCAGACAGAGACGCACTTTTTGCAGAAGTTATGCTTTATTTTGAAACCATGTATGGCGATATGCTACGTGCCGCAATGGAAGTTGCCAATGCAACAGACATTACCCCTGCATCGCCACAAGTAGTACCTTTTGAACCTTTGTTTGTACCTGCCGGCGGCAGATTAATTGCAGAGGCCGGTGTCGAAATTATATTGCGCAGCGGCCATGCAACAGCTATTTCCGGCCCAGACGGCATGGTTAATGTTACCGCCGGTGCAGATGTAACACATGGTGTACGTATTCCTTTAAATAATCTATTGCTCGTACCCCGTTCCGACGGGCGTGGTTTAAACTTTGTTACAGACTCTTGGCTTATGATTAAGGGCAGTTATGAAGTCATACGCTAAAATTCAACCTGTTATTGCCGCAATTGCGCGCCTTATGGAGGGTAGCCTCTTTTTCCGAGGTCTTGTGGCAATACTGGATTTCTTTAAGAGGCTTGCGTCTAACAGTTTTGTTGGACGCGCTTTTGTTGGTGAGATGAAGCCTTTAGAAGAAAGTTTATCACGCAGCTTTTTTGTTCGCATTTTGGATAAGTTATTAAACAGGTTCAAACCATTAACGCCTCCTACACATTGGCCGCGCTGGTTGAGCAACTTAACAAGCGGTTCTTTCTTCATTGGCAAAACACTGGAAACTTTAAATGTGCCCGTACCCCCGCCAGGTTCCGAAGAACAAGCAGGTACGCTCCCCCTTATACGCTGGGGGCTCTTTGCGTTTCCTATTGTTGGCATAACGGCTGTTATATTTTTGGCACCATTCTTGCCCACAATGCTACTTGCGGGTTTACTTTTGCCAATTCTGCTTTTTACGTTTTTAAGCCGCAAATTTGTTTTTGACCCCACTGCTGTTTTATTGCTTATTTTTATTGTAATTTCATTTTTTGCGGCGGTGCTTTCCTTAACGCCCACATCAAGTTTGCAAATTGTTTTGTTAACGTCTGTATTTATGCTTTCTACCTTGCTGGTAGTAGCCTGTGCTACAACCAAACCTTCGGTAGATTTTTTAATAAAAACATTTTTAGTTGCCGCCGGATTGGCAGGTATTGTTGGTTTTTATCAAGTTATCGCAGGCTACCAAGGTAACATGTGGTTGGACCAAGACCTATTTGCTAACGACCATAGAATTGTTTCAACTTTTGGTAACCCCAATGTGTACGGCACATATTTGTTGCTGGCTATACCTTTGGCAGCCGGCGCAATCGTTTATTTCAAAGGGTTTTTTACTAAACTCTGTGCAGCTGGCATAACCGTACTTTTAATTGCTAACCTTGGGTTAACACTTTCCAGGGGTTGTTATTTGTCCTTAGCTTTTGCCGTTGTTATTTTTGTTTTAATCATGGAAAAGCGGCTTATTGTAATGCTGGTACCCGCTGTTTTGGCCTTACCTTTCATGTTGCCACAGAGCATTTTGAACCGAATCATCTCTATTGTTAACTTTCAAGATACATCTACGGCATTCCGCTTAAATATTTGGGTGGGCTCGGTTAGGGTTATACAAGATTTTTGGCTTGGCGGTGTTGGGCAAGGTATAGACGCCTACAATTCGGTTTATCCTTTT
>Ga0123355_10000454_pt1 | contig 53758 bp, 44 predicted proteins | sample TergutEmb28metaG_3_FD_89872 | JGI IMG/M metagenome (GOLD analysis project Ga0123355, IMG submission 89872) | Embiratermes neotenicus P1 segment gut microbial communities from Petit-Saut dam, French Guiana - Emb289 P1 | ecosystem: Host-associated > Arthropoda: Insects > Digestive system > Gut ... | reverse complement strand
CTCCGCACGCAAACAGCAAGAAAGTCGCACATAATTTTTCACGCACCTGCTTTGCCACAAGAACCTTGCGTACTTCTAGTACGCCGCGGTTATTGCGGCTGCGCATCTGCGCGGAAAATTATGTGCTTTGTTTCTTACTGTTCACGCGCGGAGTAATAGCAATTTATTTCGCAAGGAGAGATTCTTATGCACAGAAAATTATTGGAAGATTGCGGCGGTATTTTGCGCCTAATGCCAAACTTTGTGGCGTACAAATTTAACAAGCCGGGCTTTCGCCTAAAACTTCACCCAGACGATTATTATGCCCTTGGCATGGAAAATGGCGCAATTAAAGAGAGGCTGCTGGCCTCGGTTATGCCTGGCCGCGCAAGTGCAATAGAGGGCACGGATTTCACATTACAAGAAGTGGTCGAAACCCTTGGCGCAGACATTTTAGGCCAGGATATGTATGAAAAGCACGGCACATTCCCCATTCATGCAAAGTTTTTCGACTATGGCGAGCCACTGTTCCACCACCTGCACTTAGACTTTGAAAGCGCGGCGCGTATAGGCATACAGGGCAAGCCCGAGGCCTACTACTTCCCCGCGCAAATGAATAACCACCCGGGTACTTTCCCACACACCTATTTTGGCTTCGACCCCACCACGACAAAGGACATGGTGCGGGATTGTATCCGGGATTTTAGCCTGCGCGACACTCGCATTACCCAGCTAAGCCGTGCCTTTAGGCTGCAACTTGGCACTGGCTGGTATGTGCCGCCTGGCGTTTTGCACGCCCCGGGTTCGTATTTGACCTATGAACCGCAGTGGAACTCGTCCTCTGGCGCGGTGTTTGAAAACGTAACCGCTGGTGAAGTAAATACCTTTGGTGCGTTTAGTAGTAGTTGCCCAGAAGGCAAAAAAGACGACCTGGATTACATTATGTCGCTAATCGACTGGGAAAAGAATATCGACCCGAATTTTAAGGAGACGTATTTCCGCCAGCCAATAACACGCCACAAAACGGCGGCTTATGAAGAAAAATGGATTACCTACAATAACCCCTATTTTTCCGCCACAGAACTGACTATCCAACCTGGCGAAACCGTTACCATAACAGACGACGCGCCATACGGCTGCGTGTTTGTGCAAGGCCATGGCCGTTTTGGCAACTTTACCGCCGAAACGCCAACCCTTATCCGTTTCGGCCAGCCAACGGCAGACGAATATTTTGTAAGCTACAACGCGGCGAAAGCAGGTGTAGTCATAACAAATGCATCGACAGTCGAGCCGATGGTTATTCTCAAGCATTTTGCAGTGGATGTTAAAGTATCGTAAATAAGAAACATTGGGGTACGGCTCCAAACCCTAGAAATTTTTAGTAAAATGGTTTTACTGTTTTTTGCCGTTGGCTGTAAAGTAGTTGCTTGATACAAAAAAAGACCTTGGCTGGCAGTCTCCAAGGTCTTTTTCATTATATATGCAATACTAAAGCCCACTTTTAAGCAAAAGCCAAGTAACTAACGTTCACATATGTACATCTTGAGCCACAAAACAAGACTCGCAAGTAATCATATTGGGAATCTTAGGAGCGACATTACTACATAATGCTCACATATCATCAGCGACATCTATTTTTGAAAGGTCATAATCATCGTGTATAGCTAATATGGCATCTCTTATCATGTAACATTTTTCTTTGTAACTATAGCTATCATCTTCGCCATTAAAGTAATTGCGCATACTTCTTAGATATTGTTCGGCAAAGTGCGATGCTTCAATTTCACATAACGGCCACTTGTCTGGATTTCTGTTTTCCTTGAAATCTCTTCTGTACCCATCTAGCCTATCTGTATGCAAAAGCAAGTGCCCAATTTCGTGTGCGATAATGGCATGTGTTTCCAAATGACTCCGCGTGTTCGTTACATATATCGTTGCACCTTTGTCGAATAGAATGGTAAACCCAAGCTGGGTACTGTCTACGTCATCACTGTTAGCTAACGTGATTTTGCTAAAAACATTGTCTCTCTCGAATAAAAACAATTGATCTACTTGGCGACTACCAGTGTCACGTATAACTTTCTTCATGTCTGAGATAAACTTTTTGTCCTCGCGAAACAACTCTTCCTCCGTACATCTAATGAGGTGAGCTAAGTGCTGTTTACAATTAACTTCATTAATAAATGATGCTATATTATTTATATCCATGTTGTACAGACTCCGCATAATTTTTATTGGTCAACTGTCGCCAGTCTCCCATCACAAAAATATTTGTTAAAACCTCAAGTTTTTCGTTATCAGTCATATCTTCAAATGCTGTAGGTCCACAAGGAGCTACACTCACAATACCTGTTTGTTGGCGAAGAAACTTCACCTGCTGATCTGCTGTACTGTAAATTGTCTGCAAGACTGCTTCAACCTCTTTTTTGGTAGTGCATAGCCAAAGTTCCAATTGAACATTTTTTGCCTGCGCTTTTTTCTTTATCCTCTGAAATATAAACAAGGATAGCATTCCGATAATCACAGATAGCAGAGCAATGACATCGCTTGTAATCAAAAGTTCTCTCATAATGACCCACCTTAAATTATTAACTATTTAGGTTTTAAAAGTTACAAATTACTGCACATATCTATATTTCGAACAGCATGGCAACTAAGGAGTACTAACTATAAAGCGAAATGATAACAAAAGACATATGGTAGCTGCAACCATATGTACAAATGTCCAAAATACCCCCAAAGGAACGTAATGATAACGAGATACCCCAATACCAAGGTATAAAAAACCAGCAACTAGAGCAATAAGAGCTACGAGCCTTTCTTTTATGCAACTAGATGTAATGTTAGCAACAGCAGCGGCAGAAGTGAGCAACGACGCCGCTGCTATTATTAAGCTGCCATCACTTATAAATTGCCCAAATCCAACATCATCAATACGCACAATTGCAATGGCAGACGGCGCAAATGCGATTATAATTGTTAGCATCGCCACATATCTGGCGGACAACGAATTGCCATTATCAGGCACAACTTTTAGCAATATTGTTTTTAATAAACTTATCAAGTTTACTCCATCCTTTGTAAGTTGAAAAAATTGCACATATGTCGTATATGTAGTGTATGTAAAATGGCATTCATCGGTGCATTGCGAAGCGATAACATAAGCCATATGTACTCTACACCAACTAATGGCGTTTGCCACGCAGTTCATTTTGTAGATATTTTGCAATGTATAGGAAGAATAACATTTTCTCCTCATGTTGTCAAGGTATTTCACTTTATATGTGAAAAAAATATTGTTATAGTTTTGTTATAGCGTCAATGATGATGCCAAAGTAATGAATCGATAAATACCTCCCTGGGTGTTTGACACATAACAGTAAAATCTAAAACAGTAAGAAGGCACGAGTAAAGCGCATACATATATAGCGTTATAGATTAGCCGGGGCTAGCTCATTATGCTGTTTTAATGAGCTGGCACCAGCTGATCTATAATGCATTACATTTACTATAACTTCGCAAACCCGCCACTTTCGTGGGCGCGATATGCGGCGTCCATCATTTCGGTTAGTACAAGGGCATCTTCCATGCCAAAAATTATCTCTTTGCCATACAGCACGCCATCCACAAATTGGTCAATTGGGCCAGGCAGGCCTTCTGGCAATTCGGTTATGGTCTGCCATTTGCCTTCATTTTGCTGCTCTGACACCAGGCGTACTTCGTTGCCAAAAATTTGTAGGCTACCTGCTGTGCCGTACAGTTCAAGCATTGTAGGGCTGTGGCTGGACACAAAACCCGTTTCGCTTACAGCAACCGCGCCGTTTGCGTATTTCATAACGGTAACGGCGTTGTCTTCCACTCCATGGCCTGTAACGGCTGTGAAAGCAGACGCAACCTCTACCGGCTTACCCATCAGCCACGGGATAAGGTACATAGGGTGCGCACCCAAGTCTATCATTGCGCCGCCGCCGCACTGCTCTTTACTGTAAAAATGCGGTGGCAACCAGCCTGCGCTTGCGCCATTGTGGGCGTTGCGCATACGCATATATGTTATGTCCCCAAGCAGTTTTTCGTCCACAACTTTTTTGGCAAACAGGTTGTGGCGGAATGTACGATGTGGGAATGAAATGCAGAATTTCACGCCTGCAGCTTTTACCGCCGCGGCAATTTCCTGGGCTTCTTTGTTGGTTAATGCCAGCACTTTTTCGGTAAAGATATGCTTGCCGGCCTTTGCGCATTTGATAATAACTTCCGGGTGCTCGTTGGTTGGGGAGTTGATGCACACAGAGTCTATGTCTGTGGCCAGTAGTTTGTCCAGGTCTGGCTCAAACGGCAGTTTTAGCCAGTCGGCAAAGCCTTGGCCTTTTTCTGGCTGCTCGTCCCATACGGCGGTAACTTTTACGTCGTCACGTGCCATAAATTCTTGTGCGTAGCCGCCTGCATGTACGTGCCAGCTACTTAGGATTGCTACTTTTAGCATTGGAAATTCCTCCTTGGGGGTGATGCGATTGTTTTCACGTTGATTATATCATAGTGTTTTGGGAAATAATATTGAAAAATAAAAAAATCCAACCGGTAAGAAACTCTTACCAGTTGGATTTCGAAAACCTAGGAGAACGCCCATGCAAAATTGTAAAAAGTACAAACCCGCACCGCAATTTGCGGAACACCACCGCAGCCCGAAAGCAGAATGCCAGAACTGTGTGTATTTTTCGAAAGCAAATTGTGGCTCTCATGCTACGGAAGCCGGGTTACAAGCCGCGCTGTAGCCCCTATCCCCAATCACAAAGCAAAAAATCACGAATATTCCTATGCTTAATCCCATTGCGGCTCATATCAAACTCATCCAAGGTTACCACATATTTAGGAAAATGGTCGCGAATGGAATCATAAACACCAAACTCGCGAGAGATTGTATTTTCCGAAGCAAGGAGATATGACACTTGAATATACAATCTCTCTGTTTTTTTTTCGCAGATAAAATCAATCTCCTGTGTACCTACCTTGCCTACAGTTATTTTGTACCCTCTTCGCAGTGCCTCCATGTAAACAATATTCTCCAATATTAAGTTGATATCTTTCATATTTCCGCCATACACGGCCTCGCGGATACCGTGGTCGGCACAAAAATATTTTTCATTTATTGCAAGCAACTTCTTGCCTTGAATATCCTGCCTGCGAACTTGATAGAACAGAAACGCATCAACGCAATAGTTGATGTAATTCATAACCGTTTCGGGTGCGGCTATACGATTTTCGCTCTTAAAATATTTTGATATTGATGTTGCCGAAAACGTTGTGCCAACTCCCCCAAATATATATGCGATAATACGCTCCAGCAAATCCACATCCCTAACCCCGTTGCGCTTTACAATATCTTTTAAGACAACGGAATTAAACAAATCTTGAAGATATATTTGCGACGGCGTATCTTCATATTTAAGGTTACTAAGGTGTGGCATACCTCCAACAATAAGATATCTTGTAAAAGCCTCGTGTTTGGATAGGGCTGGGAATAGTCCCTTGCACATTTCCAAAAATTCGGCAAAAGAGAATGGATAGATAATAAACTCCACATATCGCCCAGCAAGATAAGTGGCCAGCTCGCTGGAAAGCAGTTTCGCGTTAGAGCCCGTGATATAGATATCGCAATCAAACTCTACGCGAAAGGAATTGATGCACCTCTCCCACTCATCCACTTCCTGTATCTCGTCGAAAAAAAGATAGGCCTTGCCTTCGATACTGGAAATTTGTTTGGTAACTTCCTCATGCAAGGTTTCTGCGGTGCGGAGCTTTGCATTTTTCATAGCTTCAAAGTTATATTTGATAAATTGCGAACTTAAAACACCTTGAGCAAGTAGCTCTTGTTGTATCAATTCCAGCATGACCGACTTGCCACTGCGGCGAAGGCCGGTTAGTACTTTGATTAGTTCGTTACTGATAAAAGGGCGTATGCGGCTCATATATGCTTCTCTTTTAATCATAAATGTAAACACTCCTCTCAACGCCAGCGTATCACAGCTATACATGAATTTCAAGGGGTGCCATTGATTTTGCAAAGATATATCTGTTGGCCTGTAAAATACACAATAAAAGCGAGAGCCAATACATATCAACTCTCGCTTAGCGTATAAAATATTTTATTCGTGCAGATGCCTGGCTATCCTGCTGTGTGCAATGTCAGTATTTCCATCGAAGGCAACCAACCGGCTACATACCCAAACAAATTATTAACAGCATTTAACGAAACAAATGCGCCGCTGCCAAAATTTGATGGAACTGGTCTACCCAAAATTTCTGCTACACAGTCTAAGGATACCCGTATATTGCCGCCGACAAATGTAATTTGCACATTGCCGGAAACTGTTGTGCCATTTAACATAACGGAAGCACTGGACGGCGGTGCTGTAAATGCTGCATCCTGTGGCGGCGCGGGTACTGGGAAGTTATCAAACACCGGCATGGCTGGTATGTTTGGTTGCGAGGTAGCCATTTCGGTATGCACTGGCGATAGGGTAATAGGCGGTGCTGTGGCAGTAGGGGCGGCTTCTGTTACGGGTTGTGGTGTTGCGGTGGCTTGTGCCGCAGGTACAATGTAAACGGGGGCAATATCTTCACTTACAGCTACTGCGGCAGGTAGTTCGGCTTGGTCTGCTGGTGCATCTGTTAGCAATGAAGCATCTCCGCCAACTACTATAATAAGCGGCCCTGCGCCAGACCATCTGGACAGCACATAAATGCCTTCGTCCAACTCAAATGTCGAACCTGCAGGGATGACAAAGTTTGAATCGACAAAGTCAGGTGCGCCAGATGCGAGTGGCACTACAGGTGCGCGGAAAGATTCTCCCACGAGTTCCGTTACTTCAACCCATTCGCCGTCTACGTTGTCTATCCATACATCATAGACATTTACATACGCCCATTCATCTGTGGTAATGTTGCGTGCCGTAAGAAAATCTAATATTTCATGGTTATGTCGTGAATATCTGAACAACGGGAATCCGTAGCCATTAAAGTCTAAGCCAGGTGTACTCAAATCAAAACTGTGTATGTGACGGGTAGCGGTCATGGTTACGGGGCCATTGGCAAAAATTATATCACCAGAATGAAATAACGTTCCTTCCCAGGTAAACTCTCTCTCTGCAACAGTGCCGTACTCGCTAAGTTCTAGCCATATTGTACCTATGGGGTTGGTAATGGAATTCCAGTCATCATTGATTCTAGTCACAAAAGAATGAATACTGGTTGCATTCGAAATCTCCCAGCCTGTGAGTTCATCTGCAATGGTGCGGGGCGAAGTGCCATTTTCTGCCCCAGCCACTATAAACGGCAACACAACACCAACCGCCAAAACCAACGCCAACATACTGCAAAGTATTTTCTTCATACTTTTCATCTCCCTTGAATTATATTATTGACACTATATTACCACGCAACAATATAAAAGGCAAAAAAGCCACGAAAAGCACGAAAAAAAGACAACGCAATTCGATTTATAGTGTGTGACGCCGTTTCAATAGATTTTTTTCGTGTGTTTCGTGGTTAAAGTTAAGGCGGGTTGTTTATATTTGAGTAATAAAAAAAAGCGCGGCAACTGTCTGTACTAACAGTTGCCGCGCTTTTTTTGTGCTCTAGGAAATTGGTCTGGCACGAAACGCGCGCGCAAGCGCGCGTTGTCCTCTAAATGCAAAAAGTTGCGTATAGCGGTACGGATTTTATGCCATTTTCACATCCGAAATTTTTACCAGAAATCCTTATTGAATAAGGAGGCTTATACCTTTTAACAAACACGCCTATACTGCGCGATGCCACCCGCTCTCCGGCCTTTACCTCGACAGGAATTATATCCGTACCCTCTTGCAGCACAAAATCGATTTCAGCCTGCCCGCCAGTTTTGCTTTCGCTTCTCCAAAAAAGCAAATTTTTTTCAGCGGCGGCAAAGTGTTGTGCTACATAATTCTCTGCCAATGCACCGATAAAACGATTTTCATTTTCACTTAGACTAAGGATAATTTCCTGTGGCGTCCTACTCGTCATTGTTAAAAGGCCGGTGTCGCTCATGTATAGCTTAAAATTTGTAAAATCCTTGTATACTTCCAACGGAATTTCGGGTGTCGATACATTGTAACATTTATTAACTACTCTTGCCGTTTCAAGCCAATCAATAGCCTCTCCAAATATGGTGCTACTGCCACCTCGTTGGATTACTTTGTATTGAAACTTTTTATTTTCCTTCGCCAACTGAGCCGGAACGGAGTTGTACGCTGCACGAATTTTGACCGCCTCGCTATCGGTGGCGTACTTCGCCATGTCTGCAATGTAATCGTTAATAATGCCGTTTTGTACACCCGCAACAGTAACTAAAGATGCCGTATTCGTGTACTCAAGTATACTCGCTGGCATACCGCCAACTATTAGATATATTTTGTACAAGTCCAAGGCTCTCTTGTGCAAGCTGGGGTGCAAGGGTGTGTTGGATTCATATGCTACCCTTATTTCATTAGCAAGCAAATTTTCGCCCTGCGACCACAAAAATTCTTCATACGTAAAAGGGTGCAAGGTTTTGGACTCTACATTGCCTACTGGAAACGAATATTTTTCGCGCTTAATAGCAACCCCAAGCAGGCTACCCGCTGCGATGATGTGATACTCAGGAGCATTTTCGTTAAAATATTTAAGTGATGTTAATGCCCTCTCACACGATTGAACCTCATCAAAAACAATAAGCGTGTTTTCTGGGACAATGCGGGATTTTATATGTGTTTCAAGAAGCATAATAATTCGCCTTGGGTCGATATTATCATCAAACCAAGTGCTTGCTATAGGGTCTGTCTCAAGATTTATATATGCCATGTTTTTGTAATGGCTTTTTCCAAACTCTCTTATTATATGGGTTTTCCCTACCTGCCTTGCTCCATAGATGAGTAAAGGCATACGATTTTTTCCAGATTTCCACACTTCTAATTTGTGAGTAATAAGTCTTTTCAATTTGCTCACCTCTTAATTGCATCCTAGCATTGCTAGACATTTATGTCAAGATATATACACCAAGCAGCCACTTATCTGGAGATTACACGCTTGTATTCTTACGCACAACAACCACACTGTGCACTATCCCCTCGGCAATCTCCACTTTATCCACACTTTCCACAACTCCGCCTTTTTTCCGCAAAACTGTCTCGGCCTTTTCTAACTCCGCCCCTACATCAGGCCCTTTCATAGCCAAAAATTTGCCACCAGGCTTCACAATCGGCAGCACCCATTTAGCCAGCTTGTCCATGCTTGCCACAGCGCGGGCGGTGCAAATGTCAAAAGCAACGCCTTCCCGCGCCAAATCTTCTGCCCTGGCGTGTACGGCCTTCACATTCACAAGTCCCAATTCCTGCACAACTTCATGCAAAAAATTGACCCGCTTGCGCAGCGAGTCTATAAGCATAATTTCGATATCCTCCCGCATTATAGCCAGCACAATCCCGGGAAAACCCGCGCCACTGCCCACATCCCCAAGGGCAATCCCCTCTACCTGTGGGATGTAGGGCAATATAGTTAGGCTGTCCGCAATATGCTTGACATCAAATTCGGCAGGGTCGGTGATGGCGGTAAGGTTCATATGCCTGTTAGTTTCCAGCACCATTTTTTTATGCTGCTCCAGGCGTGTGCGTTGCAGGTCTGTTAAATTATCCATTTTCAACTCCAAAAACTTTCCATTTTCCTTGCTCGCGCACCATGCGCAGGTGTAACATAATTTTACGTTTATTACGCGTTACATACACGCTTTGCACGGCCTTGTTAGCACTGGTGCTAGCAAACGCGCCAATTTTTACATACTGCACACCCGTCGAAAACAGTTCGCGCAGTTCCGCAAGGTTAAGCCCGGCGGAATACACACTACATACAAATGGCCACGCGCTGTCCGGGTTTTTACACACGGCATCTATAAAACGAGCAACCGCCCGTCGGCTTGGGTCAAAATCTAGCGAAATATGCGGAAATTTCAAATACATCCCCTCCTAAAATATGCCCCTTTGTGGTGTGCAGGGCTATGTATAGCAATTTCGACTCAAATCGGTCTGGCCTGTCGCAAATAACGCGCTTGAAGCCGCGCGTTTTAGCTCGGTCCAGACCGTTTTCGTCTGAATTTGCTATTGAAGAGGAGTACTCTTTACTATATGTGCCCGGCTTGTATGGTGTTAAAGCGTCTTCAAATAAACAAGCAAAATACTCATATCAGCAGGCGAAACCCCAGTAATCCTAGATGCTTGCCCCAAGTTAACAGGCCTAAGTGCCGTTAGTTTTTGCCGCGCCTCCAAGCGCAACCCGGTAATTTTTTCATAATCAATATCCCCAGGCAACGGGCGGCTTTCCATTTTGCGGAATGCCTCTGCCTGTGCTTTTTGTATTGAAATATAACCATCGTATTTTATCTGAATATTCACCTGCTCAAGCACCGCGTCCCATACAAAGCCCGGCAGCCCAGTGTTCGCAGGCTGTTCAATCAGCGGTAAAATGTCATAGTAGCTAATCTCTGGCCGTTTTATCAAGTCAGCAACTTTTGCGCCGGTCACAAGGGTAGAACTACCCATTGCCGCCAACGTTTCATTCGCTAGGTTGGGCGAAAGCACAATGCCGCCAAGCCGCGCTATTTCTTCATCTATCGCACTTGCTTTTTGCAAAAAAATATCGTGCCGCGCAGGTGGAATATACCCCGCATCAAAAGCTCGTGGTGTAAGGCGCAGGTCGGCATTATCCTGCCGCAGTAACAAGCGATACTCCGCGCGGGAAGTCATCATACGGTACGGCTCACGCGTGCCCTTGGTCACAAGGTCGTCAATCAGCACACCAATGTAGCCTTCCGTGCGGTCTAGCACAATGTTAGCCCCGGCGGCGTTTAGCCCGGCCATCAGGCCTTGGGCGGCGGCTTCTTCATAGCCGCTGCTGCCATTTATCTGGCCGGCAAAAAACAGCCCTTTCACGGCCTTTGCTTCCAGCCGCAGGGTCAGTTGCGTAGCGTCCACACAATCGTATTCGATAGCATATGCCGGGCGCATTATCTCGCAGTTTTCAAGCCCTGGAATTGTGCGGTACATTGCCACTTGCACTTCCTCTGGCAAGGCGCTGCTCATGCCCTGTACGTACATTTCATCCGTGCCCGCGCCCTCTGGCTCGATAAAAACCTGGTGGCGGTCCTTGTCTGCAAATCGTACGATTTTATCTTCAATCGAAGGACAATACCGCGTACCCGTGGCCGTTATCAGCCCGCTGTACATGGCCGAACGGTGGATGTTTTCGCGGATTGTATCGTGTGTTGTGACGTTTGTATATGTCAAATAACAAGGCACTTGGTCGCGGGCGATTTTACCTGGGTCTGTTTCAAATGAAAAAGGCACGATAGTCGCGTCCCCAGGCTGTTCCGACATTTTTGAAAAGTCGATGCTCCGCCTATGAACACGCGCCGGCGTGCCTGTTTTGAAGCGCATTAAATTAAAGCCCAACTTGCGCAGGGCTTCACTAAGGTTAGTGGAAGCACGTAGCCCGTTCGGGCCTGTGTTTACCACAGTTTCTCCATACAGACAGCGGGCATTAAGGTACGTGCCGGTGCAAACAATAACCGCGTCGCAAGGCACAACCACGCCAGACTCGGTTTTCGCGCCTGCCACTTTGCCGCCTGTGGTCAAAATATCAACAATTTCCCCTTCTCGCAGGGAAATCAGCGGCTCGGCTTCCAGTGCCTGCTTCATGTGGAGCATATACTCACGCTTGTCCGCCTGGGCACGCAGCGAGTACACAGCAGGGCCTTTGCTACGGTTTAACATTCTGCTTTGTATGAAGGTAGCGTCAATTGCCTTGCCCATGCGGCCGCCTAGTGCATCTATCTCGCGCACCAAATGGCCTTTCGCACTGCCGCCAATGCATGGGTTACAAGGCATTAGAGCAATACTGTCCAGGCTTAAAGCGAATAGGGTTACTTTTTGGCCAAGTCCCGCGGCCGCAAAAGCGGCCTCGCACCCTGCGTGGCCGCCGCCTATTACTACTATGTGTTTCATGGGGTTTTAGTTACCTCCTTGCCAAAGCGTGTGCTACGTTTCTGCACTCTGGACCTTTCCTCAATTTCTTCTATCGGCATTTGTGATGCTATTTCAAGTAGAACTTTTTCTAGCTGTGGATTTATTGTAAGTCCGCGTTCTCGCTTTCTGCGAATTATCCCATGACAGCCGACTGGCGAAATATAAACTGCTTCTGGTGGGTTTGTGCAAACTATTTCTTGTATTGGCGTGAAAATGCTGTTTTCTGGCTGTGCAGAGCAGTTTATCGTCATGCCATCAAATTTCTCAATTCCATTGGCCATTTCGTAAAAATTTTCTTCATCTGGCAATCTTATGCCGAAACCTTCACTATCGACCAAGCGTTGGCCAATCCATCGCACCACAGGCACTGCCCATGAATTACCAATTGCTTGATAGCGGCTAGTTCTGTTTGCACCAGAAACCAATGTGTAGTCATCGGGAAATCCCATCAAACGCTCACATTCCAACGGAGAAAATCGCCTTATGCGGCCATCTTGCACCACAAACAATGAACCATTATAAGCGGCGGCGTTACCGTTCCACTTTGTTGCATATGCCGCGTATAGGCAATCGGTATATTCCCTAAATAGTTGAAATTCATGTCCATCTTTCTTAAATTTCATTTCATGGGTTGGGTAGTTATCAAAGCTATCACCATGAGGTTCGAAGAGTATGCCTTCCGGACTAAAATCCTTTCCACCAGCAAGCACATAAACCCTGCGCCTTTGCTGCGGTACACCGAAATACTTTGCGTCAAGTACACGCCACGCAACGTTTCTTATCGGCCCTTTGACCACTCCTGCACAAGGCCAACGTTTCTTTTCAATTGTCTCGGCAAGCCCAGCCAAAGATGAAACCAAGCACCCAAATGCATTTGTATTGTCTGTCAATACACCTTCAACGTTTTCCCAAAATACGATGCTAGGTAACAAACCTTGTGACTGCCTTACCAAATCGCTTGCTTCAATTGTTTCAATAAACTTTAGTGTCAAGTTCCCGCGTTCATCTTCTAGCCCTTTTTTCCAACCTGCTAACGAAAATGCTTGACAAGGCGTTCCGCCACAAATCAAATCAGACGCGTTTACTTCCCCGCGCCTTATCATATCTGGTACAAAATTCATATCGCCAAGATTTCTGATTGTCGGAAACTTTTCGGACAAAACCTTCGACGGGAAAGGAGCAATTTCCGAAAACCAATCAAATGTTAAAAACTCACCCCATGCTGTGGAAGCCGCCTCAATGCCAGAACACAAACTGCCTACGGTTCTTACCATTTGATCACACCCTACTCAAGGAAGTCATTAAATTTCTTACGCCATAGTTCCAGGTCGTACCAGCAGCAGCCAGCACAGCCCTGCTCATCGGCCTTTGAAGCACCACGCCAATTTTCATCACCCTCATAATACCACTTTATGCCAAAGAAGTCTCCTCGTTTACCTGTTAATACACATCTATTACAATAACGCTCTTTTTGCAAATTTGTCTGATTTGTAAGTAATTGAAATTTTGCACGTATCTCTTCTTCTGGCATTGTTGTTTGGTTCACTGTCTCACCTTGCACCCAACGTGATGAAGGGAACTTATGGTCTATAACAAGTTCTGTATCGCTATGGGGCTGGTCAAAGCAGACATCTCGCAATGGTAGCGTGTTTTTGATTTTACGCTTTAAAGCCACTGAGAAAGGACTTCGCTTTTCATTATCAGCAGCTTGTCGTGGCAATCTTACAAGCAAATCGAAAAACTGGTTTCCACCACAGGTTGCACAGGCCATTTTCTTTGTAACAATAAAATATCCTGCTTGCTTTAATGATTTTATTCTAGCCGCAGGCTGCGGATTACTAATCGGTACAGGTCCACACTTGCGACACAACCACCTTGCCATATCATCCGTACCGTTAAGTGCATCGAAAACCGCGCGTGTGTCATATGATGCGCGGCTTTCCCAATACTCACGCTGTGTATCTTGCCATAATTTGTTCTTTCCAGGGTCAAGTTCTGTATGGCAGTGGATTAGCCACGCAGTCACATCTTCCAGAGTTAGAGGTATGTTAATGCCTTGATATTTTGAGATTATTGGCACAGCACCATTCCATGTTTTTGCATGATATCTGAATGTAACGCTCAAGTAATAGTCGGTCATCTTATCGATTTTGAATAACTCACCTGTAGTAATACTTGTAGAAACTCTCTTATTTTCAAAAGGATGCATAACGATGCCTCACTTTCCTACACAAAATTCTGCAAAAATCCTGTCCAAGATATCGTCCGCAACTTCCACGCCCAGTATTTCGCCCAGGGCAATGTACGCGGCGCGCAAGCTAACGGATACGAGGTCTTCAGGCACGCCGTTTTCTATTTCTGCCATGGCGTTTTTTATATGTGAAATTGCATCTTCCAGTAGCAGGCGGTGTCGCTCGCGAGTGATTATATCTGCGTCGTTATGCTGGCCGCCTATGTTTGCGGAAAGGAACATATCGTTGATTTTTTTGTACAGGATGTCCAGGCCATGTCCAGTTTTGGCAGAAATGTGAAGCGCATTGTGTTCAGTATTACCCACGTCGCATTTATTCATCAACAAAATTAAGGGCTTCTGCTGGAGTTTCTCCAACATACCTGCATCCTCTTCAGACAACCCAGCTACAGCATCCACCACATACAAAACAAGTTCCGCTTCACCCGCAGCTTCAATAGTCTTCTCAACCCCAATTTTCTCCACAGGGTCTTCCGTTTCACGTATCCCTGCAGTATCCATCAAAACCAACGGTACGCCGCCAACTACCACACGCTCTGTCAAAACATCTCGCGTAGTACCGGCCACCTCATGCACAATGGCCCTATCCTCGCTTAAAATAGCATTAAGCAAAGTAGACTTACCCGCATTAGGCCGCCCGATTATTGCAGTCTTTATCCCGTCCCGCAACATTCGCCCTACGCTTGCTGTAGCGTGCAGGGCAGTCAGCCCATCTATTACATCGCCGCCTTCGGCCAAAATTTGCGCTATGGTTTTCGCTTCTTCTTCATGCTCTGGGTAGTCGATAGATAATTCAATATGCGCAAGCCAAGACAAAATCTTGTTCCGCAAGCCCTCAACGCGGGAAGATAAGCCGCCCCCAAGCTGCCTAAGTCCAGCTTTCCGCGCCGCGTCACTGCCAGCGTTTATCAAATCCATAACCGCTTCGGCTTGGGTTAAATTTATCCGCCCATTCAAAAAGGCGCGCTTTGTAAACTCGCCAGGCTGGGCAAGTCGCGCACCTTCTTTTATAACAGCGTCCAAGACGCTGTGTAATACAATAGTACCCCCGTGGGCATAAATTTCAACGGTGTCTTCTTTAGTATACGAACGGGGTGCCAACATAGGGCACACCATAACTTCGTCCACTACTTCGCCATTCGCGTGAATATTGCCGTAGTACATACGATGGCTTTCCAGCATTTTTGCGCCAGAAGAAAACACGCGCCCTAGCAAATCCATTACACCACTGCCAGACATTCTAACAATGCCAATTGCGCCATGCCCGTGGGCAGTGGCGATGGCAGCAATTATATCATCCTTCATTACTTTCCTGGCTTAACTGTCACATAGCGGTATGGCTCGTTGCCTTCGCTAGTTGTGTGCACGTCGCGGTTATTTTGTAGTGCGGTATGGATAATGTGCCGCTCGAAACGGCTCATAGGCTCTAATTTTACGCTGGTGCGTGTGTCGCGCACTTTGCGGGCAATGTTACGGGCAAGTGCTTCCAGTGTGTCGCGGCGGCGTTTACGATAGCTGCCCGTGTCCAAAATAATGTTAATATCGCGGATACCGCGGCCATTTATCATAAGATTGGCAAGATATTGTAACGAGTCAATTGTCTGGCCGCGCTTACCTATTAAAATACCCATTCCGTCGCCTGTAAAATTAACGTACATACGCCTATCTTTACGGGTTACTTCAATTTCCATGCTAAGACCCATGGCAAGCACAACTTCCCGCAGGAAATTGTGTACTAATGCTTCGGGCTCTAATTTTTTACTAACTTTAACTGTCGCAGGCTTTGCGCCAATGCCAAACAGGCCGCCTTTTGTTGGTTCTTCAACTACAACAATATCAGCCTCTTCGGCAGTAATGCCTAATGCCGCAAGGGCTTCGGCTGTTGCTTGCTCAACTGTTTTCGCGCTACGTTCGATAACATTAAGATTTACGTCCATTTTACTCCTCCGATTTCACAAACGGCAAGCGCATTGGTATGCCGTCTTTCTTGTTCCAAACAAAGTCAGTTACAATTTGGCAACATTGAGATGTTATCCAGAATAGTGCCACACCGCCTGGCAATGTAATTGTTATAAAACCGATTACAAGTGGCATTACAACCAGCATTATTTTTTGTTGCATTTTAACTTTATCGTCTGCATTGGGGTCTGCCATGCGTTGCTGGCTTAACCACTGGGCAATAAACATTGTGACAACTGTAAGAATTGGCAGTAGAATTGAAGGCCACACAAGCCCAGCATTTTCTATCATGCTAAGGCCAAAGAATGACTCGATTGCCTGGCGGCGGTCGTTTAGCTCGGCAATGTTTGCCCAATAAGATGCTGGAACCTCGCTTTGCAGCCATGCCCAACATTCAGTACTAAAGCGGTTTAGCACCCGCGCAACGTCCATTGGCAGGTTGGGGTCTATAAAATCGCCTACGTATTCGCGAATTGCCTCGATAGACATACCAGGATGGGTACGGTACATTTCAATTGCTGCTATACGATTGCGCTCTAGGGCAGGTGGTAAAAATTCCAAATGTTTGGGAATGAATAGTTCGGTAAAGCGGGGCACTTGCTGAACAGCAACGGCCAAGTCGTAGTACAGATCACTTAGGCGGTTAATATACAAAAATGCCTGGCGCATGATAAAGTTTAAACCGATAAAAAGCGGCATTTGTAATAGCATTGGAAAGCAGCCCTTAATGGGGTTTGCGTCATGCTTTTGCATGAGAATTGTTTTTTCCGCGTTCTTTTTCTTCACTATTTCTGGGTCGCGAGAGTTGCCGTATTTTGCCTCGATTTTATCAAGTTCTGGCTTTAACTCGCGCATACGCATCATAGACTTTTGGCTTTTGATGGTAAGGGGCATCATACACATACGGAAAATGATTGTTACTAAAATAATGGCAAAACCAAGGGAATTGGCCGCGCCAACAAGGTACACAATATCAAACAGAAAACTGACTACAAAACCGAAAAGCCAAGCAATCGGGCGCACTATAAAGCCTGGTTCTGGCTCTACTGTTCTGGCTAGGGTGATGAATGAATTCAAAGAAAAACCTCCTATTTAGGGGACTGGGTCGTAGCCGCCTTTGTTAAAAGGATGGCATCGTATTATTCTTTTCATACCCATCCATGCACCGCGCAAAACGCCGTAGCGTTCAATCGCTTCTATTGTATATAACGAACAACTTGGATAAAACCTGCATTTTGGGCCAAAAAGAGGCGAAATAAACTTGCGATAAAATTTCAGCGGAAGAATGAAAAGTGTTCTAACCATCAGCGTTGTGAAAGTTTGCCTAACCGCTGGAAAAGACCAGCAACAGACTTGTCCACTTGCAAAAAAGCCCCCTTGCCAACAAGTTCTCCTGCAGGCTGGCGGGCGATAATTACATAATCGTACCCTGGGGCTGTGTTTTTTTTGCGATACGACTCTTTAACCCAGCGTTTTACACGGTTGCGCACTACTGCGCCACCAACTTTTTTGCTTACGGTAATGCCAATACGGCTGTGCTCACGACCATTGGCCAGGGCATATGCTACAAACAAACTGTTTGCTACGTACCTACCCTGGCTATACACTGTCTTAAAGTCGCGATTTTTTTTAAGCGGACAGTACATGCCTGCCTCTTAGGCGCCTTCTTTGTAAAACCTTGCGGCCGCCGGGCGAACTCATGCGCTTGCGGAAGCCGTGCTCTCTGCTACGTTGGCGTTTTTTTGGTTGAAAAGTTCTTTTGCTCATTGTTGTCACCGTCCTATAAATAGTAAAACTTGCGCATTTGTCATTATATTCCCTAATGGACTTGGAGTCAATGTTTTTTTCAAATGGTTGGATCTGGTTACCAGTTGAATTTGAAAATCACGAAATGCGCTGCTTTTAGCCGCTTAGATTCCAGTTGAAATCTGCAATTTGACAGACGTGCTTAATATATGATAAAATCCTTGACTAATAATATTCGACATAATAACCGCGAGGTGATTGCATGAAACTATCACGCAAGACGATAAAGGAAGTCATGTCAAACATAGGCGTTTTCATAATGCCTCTCAACCTGCTTGTGGTTGGATATATGCTCGCTTTTGGCGCAATAATGCCTGTTTTTTGGGTGCTTATTGTGCCTTTTTTTATTATGTATATACTGCGGCGCAAGGTGGGCAATGTGCAAATGTTTGTTGGGTTGCATTGGGTGCTCGTATTGATAGTTGGTTTTTTGTTCTGGCAGCATGACGCACGTTGGTTTGTTATAAATTTCATGGTGCTAGCCAGCCTGTTTTCCGGTTTTCTTAAAACGCGGGAAGAAATTCATTTGGAGAAGGCCTACAGCACCACATTTATCCTGTTTCACATTGGGCTGTTTTTAATAACGGCCTTTGCACGTGTTAACGCCGATGGCATACAGTTGCAGCTTGTGTTGTCGGTGGTGTTTGGCCAATGTCTAAGTGTTATTTACACCCATATGGACAATGTGGACTATAGTATGAACGTTTTGCTGCGGCTAGACGACGACCAGCCAAGCAATTATACCCAGGGTATTATTGCGTCCAACAATGTACTTATAGGAATTTTTGCAGCAATGGTGCTAGTTGTGGGGCTTATTATAACCCTTAGCGCGCATTTGACACGATTTATAGGCTGGACCAGCGATCTGGTGGTTAACCTTTGGAGAGGATTTATCGAAAGGTTTACACACACATGGGATTTAGTTGAAGAAGGCGGCGGCTGGCTGCATGCCGAGCAGCAACAGGCAGAGGGCTACGGTTTTGCTCCAGGAGAAGGCTTGATGGCAATGCTGTACGAAGAATATGGCCCACCGCCAGAGTTTGACAACTATGCGTTTTACGAAGTTTGGTCGAGGTTAATGGCTTTTGTCGGCATTATGCTTGGCACGATAATGTTAATCCTTATCATATGGCGGTTTTACAAGTTCTTTGCCGCTCGCCAAAAAAATCCCACTGATGACGACACGCTTGAATCCGTTGTTGCGCTAGAGTCCAACATAATGGGCGACCTGCTGGGGTTACTACCGCGCTTCCGACCAAAGATACGCAACCCAATACGCCGCCAATATGCGAAAAAAGTCAACCGACACATACGCGCGGGCATAGAAATTACCACACAAGACACCACCGATGCAATAGCCAATAAAATCCGTGCTACGGAAAATATAGACGAACTAACAGCAAAATATGAAAAAATTAGATATGGGAGAGGTAATATTTTATGAAAGCAAATGCAATCATCCAAAACATGGAGAAAGTTATCCTGGGCAAAACAGAGGAAATTAAACTGGTGCTTGCGGCGTTTTTGGCTGGTGGCCACGTGTTGTTGGAAGATGTGCCGGGCACAGGCAAAACCATGCTGGCCAAGGCACTGGCGCGTAGTTTAGACCTAGACTTTTCGCGCATACAGTTCACACCTGACCTGCTGCCTGCCGAGCTTATGGGCATAAATTTCTACAGCCCAAAAACAGGCGAATTTACATTCCGCAAGGGCAGCCTGTTCGCCAATATTGTTTTGGCGGACGAAATTAACCGTGCCACGCCACGCACCCAGTCTGGGCTACTGGAATCCATGGAGGAATATCAAATTTCTGTAGATGGCACTACTTACCCGCTGGACGCGCCTTACTTTGTAATCGCCACCCAAAACCCGATAGAGACCCAGGGCACGTTCCCTTTACCGGAAGCGCAGCTTGACCGCTTTCTTGTACAGCTTAGCCTGGGCTACCCCACTGCGGCAGAATCTGCCAGCATAATTAAAGCCGCAATAAACTCCGCGCCGTTGCAAGAACTCCAGCCCGTAGCATCCTTAGAAGACTACACTGCCATGCGTCATGCAGTATCTCGCGTACACATCCACGACGTGGTATACGAATACATGGTAGCCCTGGCGATAGCCACACGGGAGCACGAGGCTGTTTCCCTTGGCATTAGCACCCGCGGTGTATTAGCCCTTGCGCGCATAGCCCAAGCCCATGCCGCAATAGAGCAGCGCGAACACGTGCGCCCCCAAGACCTTGTAAAATTAGTCCCCCGCGTTTTCACTCACCGTATAGCCCTAAAAGGCGGTATAAAAAACCGCACATCGGCAATTGGCGCGGTATTGGAAGAAATTTTAGCGACAGTGCCGCCGCCAGTTGAGAACTTTAACGCCTAAGGAGGCGATAAAAAATGCCAATTATAATAGTAGGCGCGATAATTGTACTTATCATTTTTTTGCAGGGTTACGCTTATAACAAGTTGTGGGATAAGGACCTTAGTTTTAGTGCGCGTTTTTCGGCCAAGGATGTTTTTGAAGGCGATGTTGTAAGCCTGCGAGAAGAACTTATCAACAGAAAATTTTTGCCGCTGCCTTGGGTTAATACGCGGATAGACCTTCCGCCAGAACTTACATTTGTGAACAAGGAAAATGTACCCCAGCCTAACGCTGGCAAGGGTAGCAGTTTGTTTGCCATTATGGGATATAGGGCAATACGGCGCAGGCGTCGTTTTATATGTACAAAGAGGGGGCTTTATAATTTGCGTACTGCGCGAATTTATGCCCATAACTTGCTGCATACCCAGAAGTTTTCCAAAGATTCTTCCCTTCGTGGCGAGGTTTTGGTTTTCCCAAAATTGCTGGACGGCCATGAGGCTACGGAGCTGCTCCTTTCTCAGTTGGATTCAGCTATTTTATCACGCAGGATAATCGACCCAGACCCCTTCGAGTTTCGTGGCATACGGGACTACCAGCCCACCGACGCGCTGAAGAACATTAACTTTAAGGCCAGTGCCGTGCAGCAGTCTCTAATGGTAAATGTGCTAGCACCAACCGCCGCCAAAAAAATAACCCTGGCGCTTAACCTGCAAGAGGTTGACCAGGGCGTTTCCCAGGAAATATACGAGCAGAGCATTCGCCTGACGGCCACTCTGGCGCAGCATTTTATACAGGACGGCGCGAGCCTTAGCTTTTATACAAACGGCCGCGATACAGTAACGGCCAATACCGCAGAGCTTGGCCGTGGCAACAGCGGCGAACATTTATACAAAATTTTCGAGTGCCTGGCACGCCTGGCCACTAGCTATATCTGCCAGCCACTGGCCCATTATGTAGAAGAAATTACCGACCGAGAAGAAGTGTTCCTATTCATATCGCCATATTACGGCGAAGATTTTGCCGCCGCCGTAAAAGAGCTATCCACACGCGGTGTTGCTGCGTACTGGATAGCCCCTGTAAGGCGCGAAGGCGAAGGGCCTAGCGCAAGTGATAATGTTATGGTTTGGAAGTGTTAATTACGAGAATTTGAACTCGGTATAAAATTCTTGTGGCGTGCCTTTTTCAACTACGCAGCTTGGGAAGTTTGGCTTGTTAATTGCGTCTGGGAAAATTTGTGTCTCCAGGCAGAAGCCAGACTGGCGGCCATAGGTTGTGCCTTTGCCTTTTGTAGGCGACATCATGTTTCCGGTGTATAGCTGCATACCTGGGCTGTTGGTGAACACCGTCATGCGAATGCCGCTTTGCGGCGCGTATACGCTGGCGGCCTTGCCTTCACCACGTAGCACAAAGTTGTGGTCGTAGCCTGCGGTATTGTTTAGCTTGCCTGCTTCTTCTAGGTCGCGGCCGATAGTTTTTGGCGTACGGAAGTCGAAGGCTGTGCCGTCTACCGGCAGTAGTTCCCCTGTTGGAATAAGTGTTTCGTCTACGGCTGTTGTGTGGTCTGCCACAATTTCCAGTTCGTGGTCCATGATGTTTTGCGCGTCGTGGCCTTCCAGGTTAAAGTAGCTGTGGTTTGTAAGGTTACATATTGTAATGCTGTCGGTGGTACTGTTGTAGTCGATACGCAGTGTGTTGTCGGCAGTTAGGGTGTAAGTAACTCTGGCGGTTAGGTTGCCAGGGTATTTTGCGTCGCCGTCTGGGCTTTCGTACACAAACACAATTTTTTCAGCGGAAGACTGGGCCACTGTCCAAACTTTTTTATCGAACCCGCCCTTGCCGCCATGCAAGTGGTTAGCACCGTCATTTGTGTCAAGCTGATACTCTTTGCCAGCCAAGGTGAATTTGCCGCCACCAATCCTGTTAGCAAACCGCCCAGCAACCACCCCAAAAAACGGGTGCCCGCCAGAATAATCTTCGGCCTTATCTAGCCCCAGTGCCACGTCATACAGCTTTTCGCCGTTGCCGGGTACTTCCAACTTAATAATAGCGCAACCCAAATTGGTTACAGTAACGGCCATGCCGTTGGCGTTTGATAGTACATGTGTGATGATTGACATTTGTTATTCCTCCTCTATTTTTGAACCGCACGTACGTGCGGTTCTGGATTCCCAAGGTCTTAGCCTACTCCGCTGAAAAATCATCAAAGTACCCGCGTATTAGCATTACGGGTGTGCCCTTGTCGCCGCTGCCGCCCATTAGGTCGCATAGACTGCCTACTAGGTCGGAGAATTGGCGAGGGGTTGTTCCTTCGCGGTACATTGTGGGGTCTTGGTGTTTTTCTTTTATTGCGTGGGTTATGGCGTTGCGCTTCGCTTCGCCAGATAGGTTGGCGAAAGCGTTGTCAGCGACAAATTTCATTTTAATTTCTGAAGGCTGGCCGCCTAGGCGGGTGGTAAAGCCAGGCGAAACCACCGGGTCGGCAAGTTCCCATATACCGCAAACAGGGTCTTTGAACGCGCCGTCGCCATATACTAGCACCTCGGGTGACGCGCCGCATTTTTGACGGAATAGATTTTGTACCTTTTGTACGAACTCTGGCGCGCGATTGGGGAACAGTTTTAGGCTGTCATCGGTGGATAGGTTCGAGCCAAGTACGCCGTAGCGGGTGTTGCAGCCGCTTTCGTTAACGGGGGTTGACAGGATTTCGCATAAAGTAAAAACCTTCTCTGCGCCTGCGCCCAGCAGCCTCTTGCGAGTACGCTCGCGGGTGTGAATTTCGCCTACAATTACGTTTTTTGTAAGTTGAAGGATGTCGCGCGGGTCTTGGGAGAAGTATATTTGCACGTTTTCGCCCGCGCTTTTGTATAGCTCGATATAGTCCACCCCTGTGAAATTGTGGCGGTACACGCCGCCGCAGGCTTCCACAAACTCTGCCTCTGTGGCCATTTTACCACCAAGGCGGTCTAGTGCCAAGTCTATATTATCCAAGTCCATTATTGGGTTGCCCACTTCATCTTGTGGGTATGAGAGAAGGATGTGCAGCTTTTTTTCTGGTGCGGCAGCGGCTATCCCTTTTAAAATGTTATAAAACCTATTGCGGGACAGCATTGGGAAGACCAGGCCTATTTCGCAGTCGCCTAGTTTTTCGCGTACATCTGCGGCAATGTCTGCCACTGTGGCGAAGTTGTTTTCCGCCTTTGCTACAATGCCTTCGGTTATGCCAATGATATCGCTGTCGGTTATAGGCATATTGTCCGCTTCTGCCACAGACAGTACGTGGTCTACTACAATTTGGGCAAGGTCGTCGCCTGGGCCTATAATGGGAAGGCGCACGCCCATGGCTGTTGTTCCAACTAAACGCATAAAATCCTCCTTTTGTTTTCATCCAACCATGGCACATGAGAAAGGCCGTGCAGGTACATAAAATGTACCTGCACGGCCTTTTCACCCATACATACGCGGGTGGATTCGCCATGACTTATGCCGCAAGTATAAAACGTATCACGGGCGGTGTCAAGGGCTATTTCACTTTAATCTGACAAAAAACCAAGGAATATATCCGCCGCCGCGCCAACAACATCCATTCGTTCGGTGTTCTCACCGAAAACGGATTTGTCATTCACATCCAACTCGATAACTATATCCTCGTCAATCCAGTTGTACGCAATCGCTTTTTGCCGTAGCTTGTTGTAGGTTTGAATCAGAAGCGAATCGCCGTCTTTCCCTGCCCCCACAAGCGAGCTATGCTCCGCTTTGCCCTCTATGCGCCTTAGAACTCCTTGCATTGCTTGTTTTGACATTGGTTCATTTGTGGCCATTATAATGCCCTCCTTTTAGATATTCTTTCTTTATTTTTTGCTTGCCGGTGTGGAGTCGCCACTTTACCGTTGAAAGGGGCAGGTTTAGCACTTTCGCAATTTCCGGTGCTGTCATGCCTTTTGAGTAATACATTATCAACGGAAGCGAGTACGCCTCCGGCAAGTTTTTTATTGTTTTGCGAAGCCGAGCAATGTCTTCGTCTCGAATAATTTTATCAAGCATACAGTCGTAGTCGATGTTGTAGTTGCTTTTTATATTCTCGTGAAGTGGCTGGCCAAAGGTGTTACGCTTGCGTTTCTCTATTTTTAGAAAGTTGAAACAGGCGTTGCGCACCACAAAGAAGAGCCAATTTTCAAAATTTTCGACGCGTTCGAGCAAGTGCTGCTTGTCCAATAATTTTAGCCATACGTCTTGGACAATATCTTCGCAATGCTCGCCTACGTATATGCTGGCTATTTTTATTGCATTGGCGTTGTGGGCGGTTACTAGGGCGTCGAATGATTGGTTGTCGGTCATGTGGCTTCCTCCGTGGGTGTTATGCTATAAAGACAACGGAGTGCAGTGGAAGGATAGGTGTTTTGGGCAAGTTTTATTACTACACTCTACAAATCCAAGACTCATAAGCCGCCATCCGATACTCCCCCTTAGGCATTTCCCGCCCAGTAATAATATCAACCATATCGCACTTTAACGAAACATCGCTCTCAATCTCATTAAAATTCATAACAAAGTAATACTTCGCATCTTCACTTACACGTGTGGCAACTGAAACACCAAAATCCGCAGTTATCGGCGGTGCGTTTACAGACTCGCGGCCTATTTCGTTTAATATTCGGTTGTAAAATTTCTGCAAATAATTACGGCTTGTGCGCGCGCCAATAAAGTAGGCTATTCCATTGCCAAATTGGTTTTGCGTAATGGCTGGCGTTCCCATGTAAAAATCGCTGCCATACTCTGCCAGTGTAGTTGCAGTCGTACATTCTATAATGGCGCAATAGTCAGTAACTTCAAATTTTTTGCCAAAGTCATGAATGCTATTACGGTCGGATGGATAAAGCGTATCCGTTTCCGTAACCGTAAGCCCAAAAATTTCACGTAATATGGGGTGAAAACTCCCCTCATGGACAAGGTCAGTTTCATCTGCCATGCCAGACAAATAGGTGGACACTAAAACCCCGCCGCCACTTACATAATCCTTTAGCGCACCTGCCAGGCTATCGCCCACCATGTACATCATTGGCGCAACAACCAGTGCATAGCCGCCCAAATCCTTATCCTTTGTTATCACATCCACAGGAATATTGGCATCCCAAAACGCCTTATAATGGGCGTGCACCGTTTGCGGATATTTCCTGCTTTGGCGGCTAAACCCCTGGATATCATCCAAAATCCACTGGGTTTCCATGTCGTACAGTATCGCAACCTTGGCTGGGGTGGCAGTGCCCTTTATTTCTGACACTTTTTCCAGCATTTCGCCTACGGCCTGCACTTCTTTTGTCACGCGGTTGTTGGGCGAATTATCGTGGTCTACCACCGCGCCATGGAATTTCTCGCTGGACCCGCGAGACTTACGCCACTGGAAATACATGACAGAATCAGCACCGTGGGCCAGATTGGCCACAGAAGAAAGCATATGCATACCAGGCCGCTTAGCCTTATTTACGGGTTGCCAGTTTACCATGCTTGGGGCGGATTCCAATATAAGAAACGGCTGATTTTTTAGGCTACGGTAATAGTCGTTCAAAAACGCCAGCTTGGAGGCCAAAAATTCCGTGCTTTCATAATCGTTGTGCCAGGCAGGGTACGCGTCCCAAGAAATCATGTCAACTTCCTTAGCAAAAGGCGCGTAGTCCAGCCCATTAAATGGGTATGGCGTTACCATATCCGACATAAAATTTGTTGTAATAGGAATATCCGGCGTAATTTCCCGCAGTGGGGCAATTTCGTGGCGGTAGAAGTCGATTGTCTGATATGTTACAAACCGCCACCAATCCAGGTTTAAGGCGTGGACGGCATTTTCGCCAATGGGCGACGGTGGCTCTATTTGCGAAAAGCAGCTGTATGTGTGACTCCAAAACGCGTTCCAATACGCGTGGTTTAGAGTGTCAAGGCCGCCATATTTGTTTTTCAGCCATTTGCGGAAATTAGCCTTACAATATTCGCAATAGCACTCGCCAGAATACTCGTTGGACACATGCCACATGATTATTGCAGGGTGGTCTTTATAGCGTTCGGCCAGTTTGCGGTTTAGTATGCCAATTTTTTCTCTGTACACTGGGGAAGAAAAGCAGTGGTTGTGTCTGCCGCCGTGTAGCATTTTTTCGTTCCGGTTGTTAGTGCGCAGCACTTCCGGGTATTTATGGGAAAGCCATGCAGGCCTTGCGGCAGAGGGGGTTGCGAGTATAACCTTGCCGCATATGCTGTGTATGTTTTCAATAATTTCATCCAGCCATCCAAACTCGAAAACACCTTCGGCAGGCTCTAACGCCGCCCAAGCGAAAATACCTACGCTAAAGGCGTTGGAGTGGGTTTGTTTCATAAGCGAGACATCATCGGCCGGTATTTGGGGGTACTTTAGCCATTGGTCTGGGTTGTAGTCGCCGCCGTGTAGCAGACGAGGATATGATGTGTATCTTGGGTATTTGTTAATTTCCATTTTGGTCAGCTCCTTTTGGGTTTGTGTACATTATAGCAATTTCCAGGCATAAAAAAAATCCCCGAAGGGATATTGATTAAAACACATTTGCAAAATTCAACTGGTAACTATTTCACGCCGAGTTCACACAATTCTAAATATTCTCAATAATTGCTTGCAGAATTTTCCGCCGTGCACACTACCTATTTTAACACGAACGCCCACCTTTTCGCAAACTTCTGCTAGGGTCATGCCGTCCAGCATAATCTTTTCCTTATCCCCCGCAAAACCGCGCCTAAAGGCGTTCTCCGGCATAAAAACTACATCGGGCTTGTCGTGTTTCTTCATTATTACAGGCAACTGCTCCGCAACATCTTGCCCAGCCAACAGTCCGCTAACTGTAACTGTCTTGCCAAAATAATTATTTTTTATAGTGTATACGCTAATTTTCGCGCCAGTGCGCTTCCTAAATTTTTCAGCCATAGCCTCCATAAAAGGCGCGGCCGCTGTGCCGGTAACAATACCAATATGCCTTCCTTGGTCAGCATATGCCCTTGCACCTTCCAGCACACGTACAAACTCTTGCGCAAACAGCCGCAATACCCCAACGCCATTATCAAGCTGTGGAAAATTTCCATACTCCTCGTGTTTAGGCAACTGTTGCTGGGCCAGTATATACCACTCGTCAGACAAATAAACGCCCAGCTCAACCTCACCCTTTAACGCGTTAACCTGCTTAATAACCGCCCGCGCATCATCTCGCTCAAATGGCATAAGCGGAAACAAGCCACTGCGATACCTGGTAAGCCCGGCGGGCACTATAGCTAAACTGTACGCAGTCTTTACCTTGGCTAGCCGCCTTACTGTCTCTGCCAGCACATCACCGTCGTTTAAGCCCTTGCACAAAACAATCTGAAAATGCATTTCAATTCCCGCGTTTTCAAATACTTGCAATGCGTCCCACAAATTACGCGCGGCACTTGTGTCCATCATCTTCTCACGCACATCCAAATCTGCCGCGTGTACAGAAATGCGCAGCGGCGATAAATGATAACCTGCCAGCCGCCTAATTTCCCCGTCGTTCATGTTTGTAAGCGTTACATAATTGCCCAGCAAAAAAGACAGGCGCGCATCGTCATCCTTTACATATAAAGTATCCCGCAGCCCTTTTGGCTGCTGGTCAATAAAGCAGAACACGCATTTGTTAACGCACCGCCGTGTGTCGCTCATTAGCGACTGTTTAAATTCAATGCCCAAGTCGTCATCTTGGTATTTTTCAATTTGCAGCTCCCAAATTTCTCCGTCGGGCTTTTCAATTTCCACAAAAAGTTCTTCCTCCGCAATCTTAAAGCGGTAGTCCAGCACGTCGCGCACTTCTTCATTATTTATAGCAATTAAAAAATCGCCGCGAGAAATGCCCATTTCTCTGGCGATAGAACCATCAAGTGTGCGCGCAACTTCATGTTTAACCATAAAAAAATCACGCTCCAAATATATAATATGTAAAAAACCGCAAAAAAACCGAACCTTTCGGTTGACAAAGCAGGGCATATATGCTAGCTTTATAGATGTATCGCTATAAGTCAACAAGAATACGCCCGTCCATCTGTAGGTTATCACATGACGGAACAAATTTCAACATAAATTTTTACCAAAAATTCTGTGGGCTTTTACGATGCACATTCACACATTATTATAAGGGGTTGTTACGGTGGAAAAAAACAGGGTGCGTCCGACGCAAGGCCCAGGCCCAAAAAGGGCTACGTATTCCCGCATTGCCGAGGTTTTGGATATTCCAAATCTTATCGAAGTGCAAAAGCAAAGCTACGAATGGTTTACAACGGAAGGGTTGCGGGAGGTTTTTCGCGACATTTCACCAATCACCGACTTTAGTGGCAACCTGGTACTGGACCTTATAGACCTGACACTAGACAACAAGCCCAAATACACCATAGAAGAATGTAAGGAGCGGGATGCAACGTATGCCGCTTCTTTGCGTGTTAAATGTCGCCTACACAATAAAGAAGTTGACGAAATTAAAGAGCAAGACATTTTCATGGGCGACTTTCCGCTTATGACAGAAAACGGCACATTTATCATCAACGGTGCAGAGCGTGTTATCGTTAGCCAGCTAATGCGCTCGCCTGGTATTTATTACAATAGCGACCACGATAAAGTGGGTAAAACACTTGTTTCTGCCAATATTATCCCCAATCGTGGCGCGTGGCTAGAGTTTGAAACCGACTCTAACGACGTTATTTACGTGCGTATCGACCGCACCCGTAAAGTGCCAGCCACCGTGCTAATGCGCTCTATGGGAATTGGCACAGACGAAGAAATTATAGCCAAATTCGGCGAAGACCCAAAAATTCTTGCCACAATAGAAAAAGACGTGGCAAAGTCATATGAAGAAGGCCTGGTGGAGGCATACAAACGCCTGCGCCCAGGCGAGCCACCAACAGTGGAAGGATCTGCCCAGCTTTTGAACAACATGTTCTACGACCCCAAGCGTTACGACCTGGCAAAGGTAGGCCGCTTTAAGTTTAACAAAAAATTATCCCTTCGTACCCGTGCAGTAGGACAAACCTTGGCAGAAGATATCGTATGCCCACGCACAGGCGAAATTTTATACGAAGCTGGTGAAAAAATCACTGGCAACATGGCCGACCATATCCAAGATTCCGCCTGCCCTCACATCGACATCGTGTATGAAGATCGCAGCCTACGTTTGCTAAGCAACTTGGCAGTAAATATCGACCAGTATCTTGAACCATTTGGTCTATCAGGTGCAGACTTTGATATTAAAGAGCGTGTGCACTACCCGGCACTTGCCCCAATGTTAGAATCCGCCGATACTGAAGAACTTGCAATAAAAATCAAGCAAAACATGCATAAACTGCTGCCAAAAACCGTTACCTTCGACGATATGATGGCCACTATTAGCTATGCCATCGGTATAGATGCTAACGTCGGCGATACCGACGATATCGACCACTTGGGCAACCGCCGTATACGCGCCGTTGGCGAACTATTGCAAAACCAGTTCCGCATCGGCCTTACACGTATGGAGCGCGTTGTAAAAGAGCGCATGAACGTACAGGATATGGATATAGTTACCCCACAAGCACTAATAAATATTCGTCCTGTTACCGCCGCCATAAAAGAATTTTTTGGCTCAAGCCAGCTTTCGCAATTTATGGGCCAGGTAAACCCACTGGATGAACTGTCTCACAAACGCCGCCTCTCGGCTTTGGGCCCAGGCGGTCTAAGCCGCGACCGCGCAGGGTTTGAAGTGCGCGACGTACACAGCTCCCACTACGGGCGTATGTGCCCAATCGAAACACCTGAAGGCCCGAACATTGGCCTTATCAACTCCCTTGCAACCTACGCGCGTATTAACGAATACGGATTTATAGAAGCACCATACCGCTACGTTGTACACGAAAAAGGCAAAGAACCTGTGGTTTCCAACGATTTTATATACGTTACCGCAGATGAAGAGGAAAGCTATATCATAGCCCAGGCCAACGAGCCCCTAACGGAGGAAGGCCACTTTGTCAACCGCCGCATAGCAGGCCGCTTCCGCGAAGAAATTACCGAGTTCGAACGTGACCGTATCGACCTTATGGACGTTTCGCCAAAGCAAATCGTGTCCGTTGCCACAGCACTTATCCCATTCCTAGAAAATGACGACGTGTCTCGCGCGCTAATGGGCTCTAATATGCAACGCCAAGCCGTGCCCCTTATGGTTGCAGAAGCACCAACCGTTGGCACAGGCATGGAATACAAGGCAGCACTGGACTCTGGCGTAGTTGTTATCGCCCACACCGCTGGTGAAGTGGTGGAAGTGGCGTCTAGCCACGTTGCCGTGCGCAACGCCGTTGGCACAAAAGACGTTTACAAGCTGGTAAAATTCATGCGCTCTAACCAGGGCACTTGCGTAAACCAGCGTCCGATAGTTACAAAAGGCCAGTTTATACAGGCTGGCGAGGTTATAGCAGACGGCCCATCAACAGATATGGGCGAGTTGGCACTGGGCAAAAACCCGTTGATAGGTTTCATGGCGTGGGAAGGCTATAACTACGAAGATGCCATTCTACTGTCTGAAAACCTTGTCCGTGACGATATTTACACATCCATTCATATAGAAGAATACGAAGCCGAAGCCCGCGACACCAAACTGGGCCCAGAAGAAATTACCCGCGACATAACCAACGTGGGCGAAGACGCAATGACCCAATTAGACGAAGACGGCATTGTACGCATTGGCGCGGAAGTTGGGCCTGGCGATATTTTGGTTGGCAAAGTAACCCCAAAAGGCGAAACAGAGCTTTCCGCAGAAGAACGCTTGCTGCGCGCCATATTTGGCGAAAAAGCCCGCGAAGTACGCGACACCAGTTTGCGTGTGCCCCATGGCGAAAGCGGCATTGTTGTAGATGTAAAGGTATTTACACGTGACAACCGTGCCGACCTTGCGCCGGGTGCAAAAAAAGACGAACTTTCCCCAGGTGTAAACCAGCTTGTGCGTGTATATATCGCACAAAAACGCAAAATTTCCGTAGGTGACAAAATGGCAGGCCGCCATGGCAACAAAGGCGTTATCGCCAAAGTGTTACCGATAGAAGATATGCCATTCCTACCAAACGGCAGGCCGCTGGATATTGTTCTAAACCCACTGGGCGTACCCAGCCGTATGAACATTGGTCAGGTATTGGAAATTCACCTTGGCCTTGCGGCAAAATGCTTGGGCTGGAAAGCGGCCACCCCCGTTTTCGACGGCGCGAATGAAATAGATATCATGGACACCCTAGACCTGGCCAACGCATATGTAAACAACCCATGGGAAGATTTTGAGCTAAAGTGGGGCGGCGTATTAAATGAAGAACTGCTTGCCGACCTAAAAGTTGGCCACGCCGAAAAGCGTGAAGAATGGCAGGGCGTGCCAATTAACCGCAGTGGTAAAATTATCGTAAGGGATGGCCGCACAGGTGAGGAGTTTGACAATCCTATTACCGTGGGCTTCATGCACTATCTAAAACTCCACCACTTGGTAGATGACAAAATTCATGCCCGTTCCACAGGGCCATACTCCCTTGTAACCCAGCAGCCATTGGGTGGTAAAGCCCAGTTTGGCGGCCAGCGTTTTGGCGAAATGGAAGTGTGGGCACTGGAGGCATATGGCGCAAGCTACACCTTGCAAGAAATATTAACTGTAAAATCCGACGATATTGTTGGCCGCGTAAAAACTTACGAAGCCATTGTAAAAGGCGAAAACATCCCCGAACCTGGTGTGCCTGAGTCATTTAAAGTTCTGCTAAAAGAGTTGCAAGCCCTGTGCCTGGATGTAAAAGTGCTGGGCGACGACGATGCAGAACTTGAAATTAAGGAATCTGTAGAAGAAGGCGATGTTTCCCCAACCGACGTTAACATCGAAGGTTTGGAAGCAGACACCGACCATGGCTTTATCCGCCGTATGTCCGCATTGGACGAGGAGGATAACCCAAACCTTGCACTAGAAATTGACCTGGAAAGTTTTGGCGAGGCCATGGATGAAGACGGCGGAAGTGCCCTGCCTAACATTTCCATCGACTCTATTGACGAAGATTTTGACGATATAGAAATCCCACTTTTGGATGGTTTTGACCTAGACAGCGATGTCCTATTTAATGATGAGGAGTGATGCATATGAACGAATTGCACGAACTGCGTGAAATGCAAGAAATGCGAGATATGCACGATTACCAAATGCCAGGTATGTCGAAACACGACAAGGCAGAGCAACCCATGACATTCTCATCTATAAAAATCGCGCTATCTTCGCCGGAAAAAATACGGGAATGGTCCAAGGGCGAAATAAAAAAGCCCGAAACAATTAACTATCGCACCCTAAAACCCGAGCGCGACGGTCTTTTTTGCGAACGCATTTTTGGCCCAAGTAAGGACTGGGAATGCCACTGCGGCAAGTACAAGCGCATCCGTTACAAAGGTGTCGTGTGCGACCGCTGCGGCGTAGAGGTTACAAAAAGCAAAGTACGCCGCGAGCGTATGGGCCATATCGAGCTGGCTGCACCAGTTTCCCATATCTGGTACTTCCGCGGGATACCCAGCCGCATGGGCATTATCTTGGGTATGTCGCCACGCTCCCTTGAAAGGGTGCTGTACTTTGCATCCTATGTTGTGCTGGATGGTACAGACACAGGTATTCAGCCAAAGACAATCCTGTCCGATAAGGAATACCGCGACGCACTTGAGGAGCATGGCACACACCGCATAATCAACGGCATTAAAGTGCCTACATTACGTGTTGGCATGGGCGCAGAGGCTATAAAAGAGCTTCTACTAGCCATAGACCTAGAGGCGGAAGCAGAGGAGCTAAAAAACATTCTGCTGGACGCCACAGGCCAAAAGCGTATCAAATGCATAAAAAAATTAGAAGTTATCGAGTCGTTCCGCTTGTCTGGCAACAAGCCAGAGTGGATGATACTTGACACAATACCCGTTATCCCGCCAGACTTGCGGCCTATGGTACAGCTTGACGGCGGTCGTTTTGCCACATCTGACCTAAACGACCTGTACCGCCGCGTTATCAACCGTAATAACCGCCTTAAGCGTTTGCTTGACCTTTCCGCGCCAAACATTATCGTACGTAACGAAAAACGTATGCTGCAAGAAGCGGTTGACGCGTTAATTAACAACGGACGCCGTGGCCGCCCTGTAACAGGACCAGGTAACCGCCCATTAAAATCTCTGTCCGACTTGCTAACAGGCAAACAAGGCCGTTTCCGTCAAAACTTACTTGGTAAACGCGTAGACTATTCTGGCCGTTCGGTTATTGTAGTAGGTCCAAAGCTAAAAATATACCAATGTGGCCTGCCTCGCGAGATGGCAATTGAACTATTCAAGCCATTTGTTATGAAGAGCCTGGTACAGGCAGGGGACGCCCACAATATAAAATCTGCCAAGCGCATGGTTGAAAAACTCGAGCCAAAGGTTTGGGACGCCCTGGAAGAAATTATTAAAGAGCACCCAATTATGCTAAACCGTGCACCTACCTTGCATAGGTTGGGCATACAAGCCTTCGAACCTGTACTGGTTGAAGGCCGCGCCCTAATGCTGCACCCACTGGTATGCGCCGCCTACAACGCCGACTTTGACGGCGACCAAATGGCCGTGCACATACCCCTTTCTGTGGAAGCACAGGCAGAGTGTCGCTTCCTATTACTTGCGCCAAATAACCTGCTAAAACCATCGGATGGTATGCCTATAACCGTGCCTTCTAAAGACATGGTATTGGGTATTTACTACCTGACCGTACAGCGCGATGGTGTCCTTGGCGAGGGTAAAGTTTTCACTAGCGACGATGAGGCCATTTTGGCCTATGACAATAAAGAGGTGCATCTGCACGCAAAAATTAGGGTGCGCCGCGCTTGTCCAGACACAGGTGCTACAAAACTTGTTGAAGTTACACCTGGCCGCGTTATTCTCAATAACGCAATACCACAGGATTTGGGCTTTATCAATCGCGCAATCGACCCATTCTCATACGAGGTTAACGAGCTTGTACCTGCTAAAATGGTTTCCAAAATTGTTAGCCGTTGTATAAATAAATACGGTAGCGTTCACACATCCGTTGTGCTGGACGATATAAAGGACTTGGGCTTTAAATACGCGACCCAGTCCGCATTGTCGGTTTCCGTTTCTGATATGGAAGTACCCGACACAAAGCCGCAAATATTGCAAAATGCAGACGATGAAATTGAAGGCATTCGCAAACTCTTCCGCCGTGGTCTAATGACTGACGAGGAACGACTAAACCGCGTAATAAAAATATGGACAGCCACAGCCGACAAAGTTACAGAAGACCTAATGGCCAACCTAAGCGAAAATAACAGCGTTTACATGATGCTAGACTCTGGTGCCCGTGGTAGTAAAATTCAAATGAAGCAGATGGCTGGTATGCGTGGGCTATTGGCGTCGCCTACAGGTAAAACCCTGGAAATGCCTGTGCGTAGTAACTACCGCGAAGGTTTGACGGTTCTGGAATACTTTATTTCTGGGCACTCTGCCCGTAAGGGGCTTTCGGACACCGCGCTGCGTACCGCGGACTCTGGTTATCTAACCCGCCGCATGGTAGACGTTAGCCAAGATATTATTATTCGCGAAGAAGACTGTGTAAAAGATGGCGACATTGTGCCTGGTATGTGGGTACACGCATTTGCCGACGGTGCAGAAGTTGTAGAGCCATTGGTGGATCGTGTACGTGGCCGTTTTGCGGTAGAAGATATCCTTCACCCAGAAACAGGTGAAGTTATTGCCCTGGCAGACACCCTTATCACACCAGACCAAGCCGAGGCAATTGAAGAAGCAGGTATTACCGAGGTGCACATTCGTACGGTGCTTACTTGCCGTAGCCGCATTGGGCTATGCTCCAAATGTTATGGCGCGAACATGGCCAGCGGGCGGATAGTGCGTATTGGTGAATCTGTCGGTATTATTGCGGCCCAGTCTATTGGCGAGCCTGGTACACAGCTTACAATGCGTACGTTCCAAGTTGGTGGCGTTGCAACAGACGACGATATTACAAAGGGTCTACCACGTGTTGAAGAAATATTTGAGGCGCGTAAACCAAAGGGAATGGCCATTATTACCGAGTTTGGCGGAAAGGTTACCATCAACGATATAAGGAAGAAACGCGAGGTGGTAATAACCGCTGAAGATGGCGAAGAAAAAGCCTACCTAATCCCATACGGGTCACGTATTAAGGTACACGCAGGTGACATTGTAGAGCCAGGCAGCGAGCTTACCGAGGGTAGTGTTTACCCGCACGATATCCTAAAAATCAAGGGCTTGCGCGGTGTGCAAGACTATATGATACAAGAAGTGCAGCGAGTATATGACCTGCACGGTGTAGATATTAACGATAAGCATATAGAGGTTATTGTACGCCAGATGCTAAAGCGTATCCGTGTAGATGAAAGCGGTGATACCGGGTTGTTACCGGGTTCGCTTATCGACTGGCTTGAGCTAGAGGATATAAACAAAGATATGGAAGAGCAAGGTTTGCAAACAGCGACGGGTACACGGGTGCTTTTGGGTATAACCAAAGCGTCCCTTGCTACCGACTCGTTCCTATCTGCGGCCAGTTTCCAAGAGACAACACGCGTACTAACCGAGGCCGCCATACGCGGTAAGGAAGACCGCCTAATTGGCCTAAAAGAAAACGTTATCATTGGCCAGCTAATACCGGCTGGCACAGGTATGCCAGTATACCGCAGCGTGGAAGTAGAAAACGCGCCAGGCTACGGCGACGATGATGATGATTTGATTTATCCAACAGTTGCGCGGGTTGAGGAGTAAGGTAACGTTTAGTTCTCGGGGCTCTGCCCCGAACCCCTCTCGCAAGCTACGCTTGCTGGCCGGGCGGCCTGCGGCATCCGCCGCACCTGCTTCGCAGGGGTATGCCCCGCAAACTTTTGAAAAAGTTTGAGCAAAACTTTAATTTTGAAACGCGTATGCACGCGTTTCGGGTATAGAATGGGCATCTTGCAAAAGATGCCCATTTTTAGAATTTATACTGGCTTGGGGACGAAGTTCCCAAAGAAAGGAGCAAATTATGCAACTACAGTATCTAGGCACAGGCGCAGCGGAAGGCTGGCCGGGAATGTTTTGTTCTTGCGAGGTTTGTGAAGCAGCGCGTAAAAGGGGCGGGCGTAACATTCGTACACGCTCCCAGGCATTGGTGTTTGCCAAGGGTGTGGGCGAGGGTAGCCATGACCAACGGCTGCTTATCGACCTTACGCCAGACACTTATTTCCATTATATAACCCATGGCGTAGAGCTTGGCAAGATTGGGCATTTGATAATCACCCACAGCCATAACGACCATTTTCTTGTGTCAGAGCTAAAGTATCGCGGGAGGATTTATAACAGTTCCCTGGCGGACTTTAAAATGCAGGTATACGGCAACGAGCGGGTTATCGGTATCTGTACCGACTTTGTGGACAATGCCATTGTAGGCACAAAAGAGCAGTACGACTTCCATATTGCGGATAACTTTGCGCCATTTAAAGCTGGCGAGTTTACTGTTACTGCTTTGCCAGCACTACACGCACGGGACGAGCGTTGTCTGAATTACATCATCGAGCATGACGGACGGCGTTTACTATACGGCAACGATACAGGTATTTTTCGCGACCAGGTTTGGGAATATATCACTGGCATGGAGTTTGATCTTATTTCACTGGACTGTACCTTTGGCAAAATAAAAGACGGCGGCAACCATATGGGGCTGCTGGATATAATTGAAATGAAGGAACGTTTGACCAGCGCAGGTTGCCTAAAGAGCGATACCCGCATTGTTTTGAACCATTTCTCTCATAACGGCGGCGCAGGCTACGATGAAATGGTGGAGCTTGCCAAGCCCCACGGCTTCGAAGTTTCCTACGACGGTGGTGTGTGGCAGGTTTAAACCTACAAGTCAAGACATATAATGCACTATTAAACGCTAAAAGGCGGAACAATAGTGCGTGATTTTTTGATACTGATTGTCGAACTGCTGGCCATTGCCATAATACAAACAATTGTAGAGTCGATACTAGACGCAGAGGAACGCAAGGGCCTGCTAAAAGTAGTAAACATAGCCTGCATAGCGGCAAGCTATATCCTTGTGATACGCTACATAGCAACCCACCTGTGGGGCGAAATTGCTGCTATGTTGGTCTTATAAGACATTTAGAAAAGGAGAAAAAAATGAACTACAAAAAATATATTGCAGAAAAACTGGCCGAATTAACCGGCTTAAATGCGGACGAGCTATCCCTAGCAATCGAAAGCCCGACCGACGCAAAACTGGGCGACCTGGCCTTCCCATGCTTTCGCCTGGCTAAGGAGTTAAAAAAAGCACCGCCTGTTATAGCAGCGGAACTTGCTGAAAAATTTGACGGGGCTGGCTTGTGCGAGGCACGTGCCACTGGCCCGTATCTGAACTTCTTCTTCGACAGGGTAGAGTTTGCTACCAATGTGTTAAAACAGATTTTTACAGAAGGCAACAGATACGGCTCAAGCGACATTGGCGAAGGCAAAAATATCGTTATGGACTATTCTTCCCCTAACATTGCCAAGCCCATGCACATCGGCCACCTTGGTTCGACCATAATTGGCCTGTCCATAGACCGCACACTGCGCTTTTTGGGCTACAATGTTACCAGCATAAACCACCTAGGCGACTGGGGTACACAGTTTGGCAAAATGATTGTGGCCTATTTACGCTGGGGCGACAACGCCGAAATTGAGAAAAACGGCATAGACGCGCTAGTTGCACTGTATGTGCGCTTCCATACCGAGGCAGACACAGACCCCGCGCTGGAAGACGAGGCTCGCGCCTGGGTAGTAAAAATGCAAGACGGCGACGCCGAGGGCTTGCGCCTGTGGCAGTGGTTCATAGACATTAGCCTAAACGAGTTTAAGCGTATGTACAAGCTAATGGGCGTAGAATTTGACATTTTCCGCGGCGAGAGCTATTACAAAGACATGATGGACGCGCCAGTGGGCAAGCTGCGCCACATGGGCTTGCTAGAGGAAAGCGAAGGCGCGCAAATTGTAAATTTAGAGGAACATAAAATGCCTCCGTGCCTGATTTTGCGTAGCGACGGCGGTACATTATACGCCACCCGCGACATTGCCACCGCAATCGACAGGCATGGTGAATTTAAGTTTGACAAATGTCTATATATAACCAGCCAGGAGCAAATTCTATACTTTTCCCAATTCTTTAAGGTGCTGGAACTGATGGACTACCCATGGGCACAGGGGCTGACACATATCCCATATGGTATGCTGCGCTTTGAGGAAGGCACAATGTCCACCCGCCGCGGCACAGCCATTACCATGGAAGATGTAATAAACGAGTCTGTAGCCAAAACCAAAGCAATAATAGAAGAAAAAAATCCCGACCTTGCCGATAAAGACAAGGTTGCGGAGCAAGTAGGCGTTGGCGCGCTTATTTTTAATAAACTGTACAACAACCGCATAAAAGACACCATGTTTAGCTGGGATTTAGTGCTTAACTTTGACGGCGAAACAGGCCCATATGTACAATACGCCCACGCAAGAGCTTGTTCTGTACTAAGAAAAGCTGGCGAAACCACAACCGCTTATGCCTTTGACCCCGCAAACCTGGCTTGCGACTCGGCCTTTGAAGTGTTGCGCCTAATTTACGACTTCCCCGCTAAAATTGAAGAGGCAGCAGACAAGTACGAGCCATACATGATAGCCCGCCAGCTTGTGGCACTTGCCCAAGCCTTTAACGCATACTACCACCACAATATTATTTTAGTAGAAGATGACGCCGTAAGAACCTCGCGCCTTGCACTGGTTATGGCCGTCAAAATGCAACTTGAAATTGGGCTTAGGCTACTAGGCATGGCCGCGCCTGAGGCTATGTAGTATGATAAAAATAGGAATTGTTGGGGCTCGTGGCCTAAGTTGCTTGGCAGGCCTTCGCGGTTCGCCTAACGTGCAGGTAACAGCCCTTTGCGACATAGACGCAACATTACTAAAGCAGGAAGCGGAAAAGCATAACATTCCGAACACCTATCGCGTGTATGAAGATATGTTGGAGGCCGACATTAACGCCGTGGTGGTTGCCACGCCCATGCAAAACCATTTCCAGCAAGTTGTTGCCGCACTTGAAGCGGGCAAGCATGTGTTAAGCGAAGTTACCGCTGGCGTAACCATGGACGAACTTTTCTGGCTTGTGGAAGCTGTGGAAAAGTACAACCAGGTATATATGATGGCCGAAAACTATATGTATATACCCGAAAACCAAATGCTTAACAATATGGTACAGCGCGGCGTTTTTGGCGATGTGTACTTTGCAGAGGGCGAATATTTGCATAATATTGCTGCACTTGCAACATATCAAAACGGCAATACATCTTGGCGCAGTTATTGGCAGCTTGGCAAGCGCGGGGCATTCTACCCCACACATAGCCTTGGGCCCGTAATGCAGTGGTTTCCAAATGACCCTATAGTTACTGTGCAGTGCGTGGGTACGGGCAGCAACACATACCCACAGTTTAGGCAGGAAGATACCACCCTTACAATTTGCAAAACAAAAAGCGGAAAGCTGATTAAACTGCGCGTAGACTGCTTGTCCAAACGCCCGCACAATATGACATATTACTCCATCCAAGGTACAAAGGGCGCGTATGAAGCACCCCGCGGGCTGGGAGATAACCACAAGGTTTGGCTAGACACCATGAACGACGGCAACCCGGACTGGGCCCAGTGGCAACCACTTACTAGCTTGCAGGAAGAATTTATGCCCGCCCGCTACCTAAACGCCACAACCAAGCAGCTTGCCGAAGGGCATTGGGGCGGCGACTTTTTTATCGCGCAAGATTTTATATCCGCTATTGCAAATGGCACAAAACCCGCTGTAGACGTATACGAAGCCTGCGAGTGGACGGCTGTAGGCCTACTGTCCGAGCTTTCTATTATGAATGGCGGCAGAATAATGGATATGCCCCACTTCCGCCCCGGTATGCCAAGGGGCGAACAGATAATAAAATTATAGGAGGCGGCGACCGATGTCAGACCCGCAACTACAAATGCGCAGGGCAAATTTAGATAGCTTGCCAGCCCTAGCAATTCCCAATGGGTTTACCATGCGAACATACCAAAGCGGCGACGGCCTACTGTGGGAAGACCTAACTGAAAAAACTTTAGGCTTTCGTCTTAATTTTGAGAAAGATATAAAGGGCAGCCCATTCTTTAGGCCAGCCAGAGCGCGTGTTTTTTATGTGCCACAATAACGAGCCCATTGCCACCGCAATTGCATGGCGTTGGGATAAAGACCCGGAAACAGGTTATGTACACATGGTAGGCGCAGACCCGCGCTATAAGGGAAATGGCTTAGGCTACCAGGTTTCCCTGGCAACCCTTCACCAAATGGCGGCAGAAAACAGGCAAAGCGTAATATTGCACACAGACGATTTTCGCCTGCCTGCAATAGCAATTTACCTTCGCCTAGGGTTTGAGCCAGAAATAACCCACGAAAGCCACGAGGCACGTTGGGAAGATATATATACACGCATAAGCGAAAACATCTGCTAGAATTTCTCTGTAGTTTTCGCTTATGCGCAACCGCAAGTAGGTCAAAAAGTGATTTTCTTTTTGCACCTTAAAATAGGAAGTTGGAGGTTTAGCATGAGCAAAAAGCAATTGATAATTCACATGGACGACATGGGCAGCAGCCACGCCGCAAACGCCGCGGGCATAGCCCTTTTTAAGAAAGGCATTGTAACCAGTTGTAGCGTAATGATGCCCTGTGCCTATGCATACGACTTTATACGCTGGTGGAAGGACAACCCCCAGTACGACACAGGTATACATTTTACATTAACCTGCGAATGGGATAACGCAAAATGGCGGCCAGTGGGCGAGCGTAGCAAAACCGCCAGTTTATGGAGCCCAGAGGGCTTTATGTGGCAGGGGAATGACAGCGTTGTAGAGCACGCTATGCCCGCCCACGTATACCACGAACTGGACGCGCAAATACAGCTTGCCCTGGCGTGGGGGCTAAAGCCGTCACACCTGGACAGGCATATGCACACAGTAATGATGACTGACGCAATGTACAAAATTTATGTAGAACTTGCTAAGAAATACGATATTTGTTTGCAGCTTGTGAAGGGCGAATGGACGCCTTGCCCCGAATTGGAAACAGGCTCGCCCCCGCTGGATTATTTGATTGGCGTTGGGGATGATTTGTATGAGACACTGCGGAATTTGAAGCCGGGTGTTACGCAAATTACTATACACCCGGTGATTGATACGCCAGAGATAAGGTATATTATCCCCGGGTGGGAAGAACGGGTTAGGGAGTATGAGTTGTTTATGGGGGATGGGGTTTTGGATGCTGTTAGGGAGTGTGGGATTGAGTTGGTTGGGTATGGTGGTGTGGGTGTGAGTGGATAGAGGTAAATGGAAAAGAGGCGTCTTCAGCCGCAAACTGAACCCCACCGCCTAGAAGGCGGCGGGGTTCAGTTTGCGAAGCAATTATGTGGCGTGACTTCCATTTTCTAAAGTTCTACTACAGACGCTACAATATTTGTCAGATTTTGAATTTAGCCTTTCCCACAAGTCTTCCATCAATTTTTCAGTTTTTTTGTCGATTTCCGCTATTATGCACCCTAATAACATATCAAAATCTGCTCTTTCTGATTCGACACTTTCCTTCGAACCAATTGGGCCTGGAACAAAATCCTGTGAGCAATGTAATTTATGCCTCTGCATTTGGAGCTTGTGTTTTTTACATATTAGCATATCACGCAATATCATTTGAATATCACCAAAGCTAAGAAACATTTTCTTGCTAAGAGGCATTTGACCATTAGATGTTTCGAAGAGTGTAAGAACAGTTTGTGCACACGCCTCAAATCTTTGCCAATCTAAATTATCAATTTCCCCACCATTTCTGCTACCTCTAAAAATGACACCGTCATTTGATTTTCCAAGTTCACTGCGCTCATTCTCTGAGCAAAAGCTAAAAAAAACTGATGTTTGGACGCATTTAGTAACACCAGGATAATATGCAGCTCTTTGCAAATTTGCTACACTTGCTTTCAATTGTGCTAAAAATCCGCACGCGGCATCGGCACTACGTAGTTTTAGTTCTTTACGTATGATATTCACTCCCCATGGTAGCCCAAATACCAGTGCAGCAAATCCAAGTATGGCAGTTACAAGGTTAATCGGATCTGCCAATGACAGATTGTTGGCGCAGTTTGTATACATAGATTGTATGCATATATCTGCCATTTTATACCCCTCTCCTAAACATTTTCATAGTCAAATTCATACGCGCTTTCACGTTGCCCTGGCGCAACGCTGATACAATGTAGCGACTTCTGACGCGCTAACTCTAACCTTTGTTTGTATTTCTTGTAACCAAATTCACTGCGGCTACCCCAATCATCTTCAGCTTTTCGCTCGGGCCCACCCAGCAAAAATTGATTTTCCCCACTTATACATTCTTCGGTAAGAGCACATAGTTTTTCTATATATGCCTCAATAATTGCTAATAATTTTTTAGAAAACTCTTCTACATTAGCCGTCTTTTCGCTTGTTTTTACATTGCGTAGTAATTTCTCAACTGCATACAATCTATAATCATCAATATAGCGAATGTGTTGGATTATTATGCGCTCTGCATGAGTCACTTCAATACCTGTATGTTTATTGTCATTGAAATCATATATTTCATGAACTAACTTACCTGTGTATAGATGGTTATATTGCACTAAACCCTCAACCGACAAAAACGATTTTATTTTCTCAATCATAGTACCGATGCAGTTGCAAAGGGTGATTTCTTTAACTTCTTCAATATATTCAACAATTTTGTCAGTGTTATGCAACTCTAATGAAAATAGTGGGCTGCAAAGGGGATTTGCATTACTTTTTTCTAGTATTGAATTAAAGTGTCTCGCCGCAATAAATTCGAAGCTAGCGCAATATTGCGCAAACATGCGCCCAGCTATTGTACATTGTACGCCATATCGCAATACACCATCTTTATATTCACTTTCCTTGTTTTTGCATATATTCTCAAGCACTTCCTTAATATGAGTTTCATCGATTTTACCAGGTTTTTCAAACCGCAGCAAAATAAGGGGACTAAGGCGAGCCAAATGATCTCGTGAACGTAATATGTTTAGGTTTTTTGCAAGTTGCTCAAGTTCTTCAGGAAAATTATCAGGAAATTGATGTAATGCAGTTGGATTATCCATGAGATTTGGTTTCAAAAAAATAGCCTTTATAATGTCAGAAAATTTCACCATTGGCTCACGGCCTTGGACAGTTGTATTGTCAAACTTACGGCGAGCTAAGTACACCATGATTTGTCGAACAGAACCACGTTCGGAGATAAAGTTATCCAGCTTCAGCTCTTCCCCAATCTTCTGTACGCCTCCTGGCTTTAGTGCCGTCCCTAATCTTGTACTACTAGACCTTAAATTGTCCAACATAGAGTCATACAATGCACTAAAAATTAGTTGGCGTCTCCCATGCGAATAAATCCGCTTCATATTGCTACTCTCATGTCCTTTAGTAAGTGTACCATAGCTTTTAAGTATTTCATCTCTTATGCAAGTAGCTCCTGATGGCAATTCACGGTAACATGCATCTATTAGATTGCGGATAGACTTGCGCTTATTGTATGAAAACATCCGTGATATATTTTCGGCTAAAACTTTATCTTTGAAAATATTTGCTATAGTTGCCATCGGTTCGAGCTCATACAAATCGGTATTTATAACTTGACGAATAAATTTAACTCTATGTCTTACGATTTCTTGCAACGATATTTGATTATGAAGTTTAATTGTATGATCACCTACTCTGCTAATTGCATCAGCCATTCCAGGTAATGTGTTTGCCGTAAACTCACGCACAACAAGGACAAGTCTAATACGACTAGAGTAAATCATATCTCTTTCATCGTATTGTCCTAGTTTGCTATAGCGATTATGATATTTCGTATTTTGCGATGCAATAAAACCATCACCATCTCTCCCATTGATGAGTGAGAGAAAATCTATAATTTCTTTATCGCGTACAATCCTGTTATCAATGTAATGCTCCACATTATCAAAAGCTATGCATATTCTGTCCATCGTTGGATTATCCATATTGCAAATTGCTAATACAGACATAAATTCAAGAAGATCTCTGACCATATTGGTAGGATTTGTTTCATTTTTGAACAACTCAAATAACGCTCGTGCAATTTGTTGCGAGTATGGCTCATCATTATCAATGAATTCATCATAAGGAATAGTATCCTCAATGAAATTTGTTATAATATTGTTTAATGTTACAAACCTACCTTCAAGTCCTCGGAAATAAGTTTGCATAGCGTCTTGAAAACGTTTTAAGTATCGCGGTGCGTTGTTTTTATTTATCCCATTATCCTGGTTGTGAACTGTCGACAAAAACAATAGATCATAAATCTTAATAACAAGCAGTTTGATCAACTTATTGTGCATTGGTTTCCCGAGCTTCTCGGGCTTATCGTCGCAATAGTCTGCTAACCATTGGCTCCATCCCCCATCAGGATGCAAATCTACTTCTTTCAACAAATCCAATACAATTGATGTTTTTTGCATTTTCTTGTGCTCTAACATTGCGTGCAACATAGTTGATTTTCCGACGCCAGCAAATGAGGTTATAATTATTGTTTGCCGGCTAACAGCATCAAGTAAGTTGCTTAGCTTTTTCCACATATTCTCTTCTGTGCTTCTTGTTTGTAATGGGACAAAGCATTCTCGGTAAAATCTATGTTTTTCTCTTTGCAGGGCAGACCGAATATCTTTTTCTTGTTCCGAATTAAGTCTGTCGTCCCACGGTGTCCAAAGCAACATATTACTTAACATTTCAGGGCTATAAGAAGTGGTTTTCATAAAAGGCCTCCTACTACTCTATTTGTTTTAGAACCTATAATCAATAGCTCCACGAGTTAATAGCACACACAGAGCGAGTCATGGGCTTCACACTTCAATCACGTACATCAATATCAATTCATGCCTGCTAACGCATTTGCAGCAAAGCTACTACCAAGCAACTCTGCCCTTGTATACCAATATCTCGCTCTTTCATAACTCTGCGGTACGCCTTCCCCTGTTTGGTATGCCCACCCAAGCCATTCCATGCCTCGCACATTGCCTTGCTCTACGGATAGCCTAAACAAATGTACCGCTCGTACAGAGTTCTGTGTAACACCAGAACCATTTTGATACAACCTGCCCAGATTGACCTGTGCTGGTGCAAACCCTTGTTCTACGGCATATCTATACCAATACGCGGCACGCTCGTAATCGTGAACGACCCCAGACCCAGCTTGGTACATTCTACCCAAGTTGTATTGTGATCCTGGCCGCTCCTGCATTGCGGCGTTCCTATACCAATACACGGCTTGTACAAAATCCTGTATTGCACCTCTTCCTTGCTCATACATCCAACCTAAGTTATTCATACCATCAATGTGCCCCTGTATGGCCGCAGTTCTAAACCAATAGACAGCCATTTCATCGCTAGCTTCCACACCATGTCCATTTCGATATGCTACCCCTAGGTTATTCATTGCATTCAAGTTTCCTTGTTCGGCTGCTCTTCTAAACCAATAGGCAGCCGATTGGAAGCACAGTTCAACTCCGCGACCATGATAATACATTACCGCTAATCTGCTTTGAGCAACAGCATTATTGCCATCGCTCGCCCTTTTGTACCAATAAACGGCTCGTACCAAATTATGTGATGTTCCGTGTCCAGCTTCATACAAAAATCCCAGATTATTTTGCGCAAAGACATGATTCCTTGCTGCAGCCCTTCTATACCAGTACACCACCATATCGTAATTTTGTGCGACGCCTTCACCTTGTTCATATCCCCATGCCATACGGAATTGTGCATAAACGATGTTCTGCTCAGCGGCCTTACGATACCAGTATATCGCGCTTGAATGATTTTGCTCTACACCTAAACTAAAGCGGTATGCATGGCCTAAATTATTTTGCGCACCACTATGCCCCTGCGTTGCAGCTTTCCTATACCAGTAAACAGATCTAAAATAATTTTGTATTACACCTTCTCCTGAAAAGTATGCAAACCCAATACGAAATTGCCCATCAATGCTATCCTGCTCTGCAGCATATCGAAACAACATAGCAGCTTGCTCATAACATTGCATGACACCAGTTCCAGCTCGATACTGTTGACCAAGCCTTATTAGTCCAGGTGCGTACCCGTTCTCTGCAGCTAATCCAAACCAACTAGCTGCTGTCGTAAAGTTCTGTGACGCTCCCTGGCCGCGATAGTACATTTCTCCAATACGAACATAAGCACTCTCACTTCGCGCCGCTATATCAAACCAATATCGTGCTTGTATATAGTCTTGTGTAACACCATTGCCAGTAAGATACATATCACCTAAACTAATTTGCCCATAGTCAAGACCATTTTCTGCGGCTAGTCTATACCAATAAACAGCCCTCGAATCATTTTGATTAACGCCTCGGCCGTTCCTATACATTGTTCCCAAATGATTCATAGCCAGGAGATTACCATCCCCGGCGGCACGCCTTAACCAATACACCGCTCGTACATAATCTTGTTCAACAATGCGCCCAGTGCTATATACTGTCCCTAGCAATAATTGTGCGTCCACATTCCCGCTTTCAGCGATAATGTAAATTTCATCTATACGCTCTTCAGCAAGAAGAAGTTCAAGACTCATATCAACGGGTACTGCTTGATATACAACTTCAGCTGCAGTGAAAACGGTGTCATCATCAATAAAGGTGGGTGTTAGGGAATCTTCGTACTGCAATGTATCTTCCGCTGCCTGTTGCAGAGTATGCTCTTCCGTACCAGGACGTGTTGTAGGGATATATGGAGGCGGATGTATTTGCACGCTACCTTGAAAAAACACCATGAAAAACAAAGTTATAAGTGCTGCAACTAATGTTGCTGGTGGTATAAATATTGCTACAAATGCAATTGCCCTCTTATGTGCTGTCGTATCATGGTTTAGTAAATCATTCCACATTCTTTTGATGAACGACTTCTTCTTTATAGTTCTTCTTCGCTGCATCCTACGTACATCCACGCCTTCTTTGAGCTGGATATGCTAACAACAAGCAATGACACATCAAGACGAGTAAAGAAAGCACTCCCTCTAAGTGTGCCCAGTCGTATAGTCTCAAATTAGTTTAAATAGCCCTTTTTAGTGCATTCTAAGACAATAAAACAATTGACCAATAAATTAACGACTGAATGCGTTTGAAGTTGATTTTAGTACAGCAAACAAAACCGATGCAAATTTTACCGCCTTCCGGATACTATGGCAAATTGAGACACGCATTTATGTGAGTAAACACATCACCTTAATCACCAAATATCGCGCCCAACAACCAATTTTCAAAAGTTGCGTATGTTCTATACGGCAATGTAAGTAAATTTTCGTCCATTTGACCGTCTAGCCATGTAGGCAGTGCAATTAGACAGGTAATGACAAAAGCAATAACAAATGCTGTGCCGCCAAATGGCCGCTTTGATTTTCCGGTAGTCAGAATTGCCGTCTTTATTTTATCTACAAAACCATATAAAGCCCCAAAAAAATCGGACACGGCTTGATCAATTCCGACAAAGGGTTTTCCGAAATTGCTGTGCAGGATATGCGATAACCCACTGAAAAACTTATATATAAGAACCCATACCCAATTAAATAGCATAGGAAAAAGTGCAATAATTTTCAACACTACTCTTGATAATATTAAGTATAGAAGCCAAATAATAAACATAATGACGGCAGCCCTAACGATGAGAGGTGTTTCTAAGATGGTAACCATCACGTTATCCATTAAGTATCACCATCCTTATACAAATCCCCTATTGTTGAATCAGTTCCTGTAACCTCATCAGACGTTTTTTGTGCTGATATACCTAAAGGTTGCGTGATACCCCCAGGAATAGATTGTAGTCCTCGCAACAACTCACTTATCCTCTGCTCTGCTTCACTGTCAGCTATAATATTATCTGTTTGAAGTTTACGAACGAACGCAATTACCCGCTCCATGTCCTCAAGATTGTTGTAACCTTCACCACGATTTGATTGACGTAGCTTTATAATTGCGTCTTCCATGGTAATCTTGCTTTCGGCAACCTGCTGCATTATCGCCCCTTCCATACTCATCGTTGCAAACTGGGCTCCTTCTTTAATGCTATGCTGCTGCGCCCTGGATTTGAGGGTTGTCACTGACATATCTTTTACGAAACCTTCAGCCTCGGCGTCTGGATTTACATCAAGTGCATCAACAAAAAATTGGACTCCTAGTGCTTCTATTGTTATAATTCCCTTGCTTTGCAATGTTTTCATTATTTCATAACTGACACTATTATCAGTGAGCTGAAAACGCCTCGCCTCTGGCGATACAATGCGAGAAAGAGCTCTGCTAATACTATCTTCAAGGATATAGGCTTTGTGAGACATATAATACGCCACGGAATTATATACTTTGCATTCTACACCAATTTTAATGTCAAACTTGAAGGGAGCATTTTCACTTACTTCATTCAAAAAAATATCTACAGAAAATTGAGATGTAGATACACGTACTACATTATTAAAGTTGCCTCTGCGTATATCGCGCACAGTAGTGTAGTCAGTTACCAGTTGTGGTATACCATCAGCATTTATGAGTAATGTATCTTGCCCTGGCACTCGCGGTGGAATTTTAGGGAAAAATCCACCCCTGTATTCTGCCTCATTTGTGATTAGTCTGATCATGTTTTGGCAACCCCTTATTAGATGGTATTTTTTCTTGCAAAAATGTAAGTATTTGTTTAGCTATATTGTTATTTCGACTTTGCAACCTTAAAAGAAACCTCTGAACATCACCGTTGAAGCGTTCAGACTTTGTTGCAATAATGTAAAAAAAGCCTTTCAATTGGTTAAGTAATTTTATTGTGGCTAGGTTGTAGCTATTGATTTCCGACAAATATGCACCCAAGACCTCAAATAGCCAATGGCGCAAATCATAATCGGAAAAAATTTTGTACAAAAATGGTCTGACACCTTCAAGCTGCGCTTCGTTGTCATTCGCTACTAATGGGAGTGCCAAGTGATTTTTATCTACAAATTGATATACATTTGATACCAACACAAGATAATTCGCAGCCATTGCATAACTATTGGGGCTATCCGCATCTGTAATTAGCTTTGATAGAGTTTGTGAGACAAGATTGCGAAGTCTCAAAGAATCCTTCATTTGCCATGCGATAAAATACGTACTCCATCCGCCAAATCCATCTTCATAATCACTAGCAAGTTTTATCGCTATCGTATGTTCTAATTCCTTGGCAAAGGATACGTCTTCTTCTGCCTGTCCATATACCACTATCGGTATTTCCCAAAGCCACTTATATGAAGATGCCCATTGTTTTAACAAGGCATCAGCGTTTTTCGTTGTTTCTTCATTTTTATTAAGTAGCAACATAACGCGCATAAGTAGCGGTTTGTTTTTTTCATTTGCCATAAGAGCAGGAAATAGCGTGTTCATAGCATCGCCAAAGTCCATTTTGATGATGTTATATATAGCGCTCACTAGGCAAGACGTGCTAAGCGCATTCCTGTACGAGTGCGAAAAATCAGTTTGAAGCAACCACGATGTAATTACACCTCTAATGCCAGGAAATGCACTCCACAAATTATTCCTGACTTTACCGCGCGCTTCCTCTTCATATCCGAAACATCTTTCGGTTATTGTCTCAAAGCGCGTTGTAAATGTAATCTCAACTGGGATTGTGCCTATAATATTTGAAATGTCGTCAAGAGGGATAAGCTCGCTACGATGTGGGAACACCTCGTTACCATTTTTGTCATATTCTTTTTCTCTGTATGGAAGTGCATCAAAACATTGAAGCAGACTTTGCGAGAGGAATGGCAGATCACTTATTGGTACATATTCATAGATGGAAGCTGCTATCGCATATGCGAGATGCTTGCTAACTTTATATTTTTTGACAAATTCCAAACATCCTTGTCGCTCATACAATTTGTACGGATCATCATCAGAAACTGCTTCATCATCAAGCATTTTCTTTACCATGGAGATGTCGCCTTTGTTTTCGAGTATGTTAATCACGGTTTGTGTTCCAATGTACCCCTGATTCCCTGTGGTAAATTGACTCCCAAGTTCTTTATTTGCGGCGTGTTTAGCGTAATCATTCATACTAATTGGTGATGATGGCTTATCAGCTTCTTGTGTTTTTTCGGTGGGCGATGTACTCTTTTCTGCGACAGGCTGAACTGCGTCTACCGCCTCATTCGGAGACACTGCATTTATGTTCTGCATAATTGTAACTCCCTGCTATGAAAGTTAGGATTATCTTTTTTCTATTTTTGTATGTGTTGCTTACAAGCCGAGGCTCATTATGCTTAACTTTTTATGATAGAGAGAGATATTGCCGTTATTTTCAATTATGTTAATCACATTTTGTTTTCCTATGTGGCCACGGTTCACAGTGTTTAATTGCTCTCCACGTTCTTTGATTTCAGCATTTTCAACTTGATCCGACTTTTCTACCTTAGAACGTGCTAAATCCGAAAGCGCATTCTGAGAAAATATGTGATAACAATAATCAACCGCTGAGGCAGAGGCTATCTTTTGATATGTTTCTTTATTTGTATCTTTGTCATATGCCCAATCACAAATCGCCTTTATAATTATCCACTCACTTACCCCATGCATTCGACACACTGAGTAAATTCCAAACGCTTCCATTTCGCCGCCTATAGGCTCGTACTCTCTAAAATCAGCAATCAGTTCATTTCTAAACCCAAGATTATTTATGAGCCTTGAACCTGTTAAGATAGCCCCCTTAAATACCGCCACTCTTTTGCCATCAATGAAATAAGCCCAGTCATCGCTATCCCTAAAGGCATTAAGTAGTTGAAAGCCTGGTTCTTTCACATCTTCTTTGTACACGGTACATCCAGGTTTTACTTTTGCTGCATCATACGATAAAATTTTTTGAGACACCAAAACGTCGCCAATCCTTTGCCTTCGCTCATCAACTCCAAAGGCAATGCCAACCATTATTACTGCGACGGGGTTGACTTCTCTAACAAGTTCACCTACAAGAGGAATGGCTGCTGGATTCGTATAGCCTTGTTCATCTACGTGAATATATGCTACATCGTATAGGCCAAATTTTCCGATTTTGTAAGACTTACCTTTTACATAACTCTTCTTGATACATTTGAATTTAAGTTCAAATGCGACCTTTTCATATTCATTTGCAGTAACAAATACAAACACATTGCTCATTTTCGACACCCCTCAAAAATCAAAGTTGACAACCCCCTTGATAACATGACACAATATAACAATAACTACTACGGGCATTTTGTTAATCACCAAAGGAGGCTACCCATGCACCCAACAAACCTAAAAATAGGCAAAACAATAAAACACCTACGCAAACAAAAAAATCTTTCCCAAGAAGCTCTAGCAACTGGTAGCACCCTTGGCATCATATGCTCTGTAAAAACACTACGCAGAATAGAATCCGGCGAAGCCGCAATAAAACCCTACGTCCTCACACAACTTCTTTTAGTACTAGGTACAAAGCCAGAAGAGTTCTACGCCATGCTATACGGTAGCGACCTTCGCGCGTTCGAAAGCGACATCGAGCTCATCTGGGAATTGGGCTTTGCAGAAGATTTCGATAGCTTTAGAGACAAGTTTGAAGAACTAAAGACCAAAGAATATTGCAACACCGAAATTCCTGTAATATTTCAATCACTGCTATTGTGCGAAAGTGTGTTGCTGTCGAATGTGGACAATGACTACACCGCAAGTTTGGACAAGTTATACCAGGCAGTATCATTAACCAGCCCAATGCTGTTAACCAACATTGGAGAAATTGATTTTGACAATGCAAGCAAAGTTGCCATAAGTTTTGCAGAGTATCGAGTATTACGACAAATCGCAAACACAAAAGCCAAGAGCGGCGACATTTTAGGTTCAGTAAACGCCAACAAGGCAATACTTACTTTGCTAGAGTCTGTTGAGCCAGACATACGTATCAAAAAGAAGCTATTACCTGCTACATACTTTAACCTGTCCACCATAATGCTTGATGAAAATATCGAAGGCGCACATGAGATTATAGAGCGCGGTTTGAAATTTTGCACCAAACACAAGGAACTAAAGCTACATTGGCATCTTTGGTGGAATAAGGGAAGAGTTCATCATCAAACTGGAGATACCATACAGGCAGAACGTTGCTTTAGGCAAAGCATCACATTACTAGCCGCGCAAGATGATACAGCAACAATTGCGCAGCTAGTAGATGCCGCAAAAACCAAATGTGGACTCGACTTAGGTTAGGTTATTCAATGTCACATTCAACAGGTTTAGGGTGGCGTCGCGCAAGTTCTACAAACTCACACTCTGCACCACAATCCACCGCAAACACAACACCCGCGCTACCGAAGACAAGCCCAACTGATAGAACCAAAGCTACCGACAATCTTACAATCCGTTTCATGAAATACCTCCTAATATTGTTATTTGTTATATACTACTCGATAAAACAATGTCGCACAAGGGACAGTTTTGTCCCATTTGGTTGGAATTTGTCAATAAAAACAAAACCAGCCCCTTGGAAAAGGATTGATTCCTTTACCAAGGGGCTGGTTTAATTGTATAAAAATAAATGGTTCACATTAAAATAATCTACTCTTCACAGAGGCTTACACCCCCTGCTATCACTTTCTCAGCTCCAACCGTTTGCATATTTCACATATACGCTGTACAGACGTGGCATTTGCCACAGGTCTCATATACTATGCAACAGCCAAAGCCGTTCCAGAAAAGACACAACCCGCCACAATAAACTGCAGACCTCACCAACACCGCTGCGCGCGTGTTTCATGGCGGCATGGCTCGGTCATTATTGCATACAGGCATATCAATCCCGGAGGTTTTTGCAGGCAAAACTTCTGCAAGCAAAAACCAGTTCAAGACAAATGGTGACAACAAATATACAGGTATCAAAAGCCGGCGAATACGCAGGGATTGGCTACAATTTGACGTTTGCGGGCATGTGGATAGTGCATAGGCGGTGTGCCTTTTGTCTTGTACACAGTATACCCTGTGTGCCAGCGCAAGTCACTATGACTGGTTCTAGGACATTTTCTTAGAGACTGTTGAGAAAGACCTCACAAGAGACCTAAATATTAAGCAGCCCCTCGACAAAAAAGCGAAAATGGGCTAGAGCGAAGAAATGAAAAGGCAGATAGGCGATCGCTAGCAATACGTG
>Ga0123355_10000453_pt1 | contig 53875 bp, 56 predicted proteins | sample TergutEmb28metaG_3_FD_89872 | JGI IMG/M metagenome (GOLD analysis project Ga0123355, IMG submission 89872) | Embiratermes neotenicus P1 segment gut microbial communities from Petit-Saut dam, French Guiana - Emb289 P1 | ecosystem: Host-associated > Arthropoda: Insects > Digestive system > Gut ... | reverse complement strand
ATCTTTAAAATTAATTTTATTATCTTGCTTAAAGACTAAGTTTAAAATATTATCTTTACCGTTCCCAATCACGGATGGTTTTTGTTTTAAATAAACTAATTCAATTTGATCTTTTAAAACAATTAATCGATATTCCCCATCAATTTCATAATATGGGGCCATTGCTAAACCAATACTTTGTGAAAAAATCTTATGATAAACCTCTTCTAACTCGACTTCATTATTAACAACAAAAACATTTTCACCATTTGAACCACTATTTGGTTTACAAACGATTTTTTTATATTTTTTTAAAAAGTCTAACATTTTTAGCCAGTTTCCATCACTATCAACGTATTTTAAATAAGATGGGGAACTAAATAAAGTATGTTTAACACAAGGAATATTACTATTAGTTAAGACTTCACTTGTTGAATACTTATCACGACAGATACCATCAACAGCACTAGTATTTAATTCAAAACGATAACTTGTTAAAAAACGATTTTGACCATTTTTTGACATTTGAAAAATCCAACTATTAGAATAATTAATTGCTTCGATGCCCTCTTCTTCACATATTTGATAGAACATTTTTATAACAAGACGTTCATAGTATTTCATGTATTTTATCTCTCCTTAGCTCTCTATCTCAATGCCAACTGGACAATGATCTGAGCCAAATACTTCATTATAAATAGATGCTGATTTAAGTTTTGTTTTTAAGGCCTCTGATATGACAAAATAGTCAATGCGCCAACCAGTATTATTTGCTCTAGCATTCCCAATATAACTCCACCAACTATATTTAACGGTCTGTGGATGAAGATATCTGAATGTATCGATAAAACCATTTGCTAAAAGTTTAGTAAACTTATCCCGTTCTTCATAGGTAAAACCTGCACAACCAATGTTACTTTTGACATTTTTAATATCAATTTCTTCATGAGCAACATTTAAATCTCCACACACAATTACTGCTTTATCTTTTTCTAATTCTTTTATATATTTTAAAAAATCATCTTCCCAAGACATACGATAATCAAGGCGTGACAAATCATTTTTAGCATTCGGAACATAAACATTAACTAAATAAAAATTATCATATTCTAAAGTAATGATACGTCCTTCATGATCATGCTCTTCAATTTGCATCCCATATTTAACACTTAATGGTTTAATTTTTGTATAAATTAAAGTTCCTGAATAGCCTTTTTTTTCAGCAGGATATAAATACATTTCATATCCCTCTGGTCTAAAGTCAAATTGATTAGCTTCGGCTTTTACCTCTTGCAAACAAAAAGCATCAGCATTTATTTCTTCGAAAAAATCAATAAAGCCTTTTTTTAAGCAGGCTCTAAAGCCAGCTACATTCCATGATATTATTAACATCTAATCACAACTTCCTTACCTAACATATTATATCAAAAAAAGATTACTTTTTAGAGAAATCTTTTCATTTTTTCGTCATAAGATTTTAGATATCTAGACGAGTCTTGTAGATTAACTTCTATCTCATCCAAGATGGCATAAAAGTTATCTGTTTTTGGGGTCATCATTAACTTTTTTAGATTATTAATTGCATAAGATGGATTATTTTGATATTGCTCATATAGTTGCAAAGCAACCATTCTTGAAATGAAGTAACTCATTACTGCTACTGAATTATTTTCAATACAAATTTCTTCGTAAATATCTTTAATTAATTTACGTCCTTGATTTTTACTTATTTTAGCTAAACCTAAAATATCTTCGAGAACCATACAGTTTTCAAATAGATCTTCATAATGAACTATTTCCAAAAGGGCAATATCATGCTCACTTACTCCTTTAGCTTTAAGAAAATCAATAAATAGAAATTCTAAAAATATTGAAACAGTTTCTTCTAAAGTTGTTACTTCATTACTAGAATAGCGATAATCATCATAATTATAAGAAAATTCTAAACCGTGAGCAAATTCATGACAAAAGCTCTTGGCAGTAAGAATACTTTTTGTATCACGAATATGAATAAATGGCTGATACCTATGCAAATCATAATAACATGCTCCACCATAGTTTTTACTGGTACTAATATGAAGTAAGCAATTCTTAGGTACTATTATTGGATTAATCTTCTCATAAAATTCATAATCTAATGAACAATAAAACTCAGATGTTAGATTAAGTAAATCTGGGATTTTTAATTTAGTTCGTTTCAATTCATAATCTGTTACTTCTTTCCTAACAGCTCCAGGAAGAAGAATCTCATCTCCCGAATTCATATATTTAAAACCATGATTATAATCATGAATTATTACTTGGTAACTAAATAGTTTTTCTTTTAAATCAGCATACTCTTCTTTTGTTTTAGCACTTTTCATTAAGCCTAATATTTCATTATGTAAAAATTTTATCTGATCAATGTTCCACGTGTATTTATGCATATTGTCACCTCAAAATATTAAAGCTTATTGTAACATAAAAAATAATAACATCAAGTTATTATTTTTAATTTATCTTAAAATACTTCCACTATTTAAAATATTAACGCTGTACAAAAATAAGATATCTTGATTATCATTAAACTGAACCATTTGACTAACAAAGTTACTACTGATATATCTTAAGTCAATAATTGTAATTCGGCCATAAGCTGGAATCAATAAAGGAGCAATACTACTACCAAATGAATCTCTGAAAATAACTAATTCACGTTCACTCTCAGCATGAGGATTATCAATTTGAATTAATGCTTTAGCACCTGATAAGAAAATATCATACATATCAATTGAATCTTTACCTCTTGGGTTATGAACCGGTCCTCTTTGATTATTATTAAATGTTACTCTGGCATCTTCTAAAACCCAGTTATTTAAAAAGATTAATTCATCGGGTGGGATATTGATCCCTAATTGACCAAAATATGAACCTCTAAAATTTGGGACAATGGTTTTTTCGAAATGTGCATTATCATGAATTAAACCCATATTCATATATCTGCTAATCGTATTTACTGTATCAGTTAATTTTTCTTGACGCCAATGTAAATCAGTTCGATAAAAACTATCCAGATTTAAAGTTCCAAAGATATCAATATATTTAGCTTGATTTACCTCACTAGTCATAATCTGAACTAAGCGCTCATAATCTAACCTTAAGTGTCTTGATGTCTCAGGTAAAAAGTAATTCTTATTCGGAATAATTGATAAAAAGACATTTGGGTTATTTTGGAAATAACGATTAATAATATTATTTGTATTATTAGTAGCTCTCATAACTTCATTTTCATTTAAAGGATAAATAATACTAAAAATTTTATCATCTATAAAAAATAAATCATTATTATCTAAATGTCTAAAAACATCAAAGGCCATAAAAGTTTTTACTCTTCGGAACTGATCACGTAGCGGGAACTGTTCAGCAGCATAAGTTTCAAATTGATCCATAAACCTACTACTTAGAACCGTTCTTAGTGTTAATTCAGGAAACTGAGTTAATCTTCTTCGCTCTGCTACACTTATATCAACATCTTCCATCAAAACATTTGCTAGGAAAAAACCAATAAAAATTAGTGAGAAAAGAACTGTAACAACAATATTTTTTACTTTATCTTGCATATTTTTTCTAGCCTCCTTTAAAACCTAAAATAGATAAATGGATTAAATGATCCATCAACTAAATAAGCTGTTGAGATCATCAATAAAACGACTAAGAAAATCGGTTCAACTAAATTCATCATTTTCGAGCTCTTTTCGTTAGTTTTTAAATTTATCGCCCAATCTCTTAGAATTGGCGTTGCACCAATAATACCGACTAGAAATAAGATTAAATAACTTCTAAAATAATAAATTGTTACATTATTAGTCATTGGGATATCAGTCATTCCGAATAATGCTTGTAAATCAGCTAATGGTGTATGACTATTAAAGATAATCCAACTAATATAAACAATAAATAAAGTATAAGCATATCTAAATAAGTTCGGTAATTTCTCTAATATTTTACCAACCCATAGTTTTTCAATAATTAATAAAACACCGAAATATAGTCCCCAAAAAACAAAGTTCCAAGCAGCCCCATGCCAAAAACCGGTAATTAGCCAAACAATCATAATGTTTCTTAAAGCTTTAATTTTACTTACTCTACTACCACCTAGTGGAATATAAATATAATCTTTAAACCAAGATGAAAGTGAAATATGCCATCTACGCCAGAAATCAGTAATTGACTTGGCAATATATGGATAGTTAAAGTTTTCAGCAAATTTAAAGCCTAACATTCGGGCTAGTCCAATTGCCATATCTGAATATCCTGAGAAATCAAAGTAAATTTGAAGCATAAAGGCCAGTCCTGCTAACCAATAAAAGGCTACCGAACGATCACCTACACCAAGAAAGATATCATATAATAAACCAAAATTATTAGCTAAAATAACTTTTTTAGCTAGGCCAATAATAAATCTTCTCATCCCTAAGGAAAAATTCTCAAAACTATGAGTTCGCTTAGTTAATTCTTTTTCGACTTCAGAATATCTAACAACTGGCCCTGCTACTTTCTGTGGGAATTTAGAAACAAAGGTTGCTAATTTAATAAAGTTTCTTTGAGCTTTAACCTCACCTTTATAAACATCAATTGTATAAGAAATGGTCTGGAAAGTATAAAAAGAAATCCCTACTGGCAACGCAATATGTAATAAACTAAGATTTGAGTTAAAAAGATTATTAATATTAGCAATAAAGAAATCAGTATATTTAAAATATGCCAAAAAGCCTAAACTAACACAAATATCAATAATCAAAAAAAGTCTTTTAATTTTTGATTCAAAATATTTTTCGATTAATAAACCATTAATAAAAGATGATAATACCGATATCATAACAATAATTATATATACTGGTTCTCCATAAGCGTAGAACGCTAGAGAGAAAAGTAAAAGAATTATATTTTTAAACTTATCTGGAACAATAAAATATATAATTAAAAATACAGGTAAGAAATAATATAAAAACGCTATACTTGAAAAAACCATTAAGTCACCTTATCCAAAAAAGACTTCTTAAAAGAAGTCTTTTAAATTATTCAACAAATATTCCTTCGTCGTCATTTTCGAAGTCAAAGTCTGGGTCTAAATCTAAATCAATATCCGGAAATAAATCTCCACCACCTGGTGTTCCATCATTTTCTTTAGTTAATCTAGTTCCTAAAGTTCCGTTAACGGCTTGACCAAAAGCATTATAGACACCATCAGCAACATCTTCTTCTGCCATAACGATCATAATTATGTGACCAAAGCTTGTTACATAGGCAACATCTGCTGATACGCAAATCCACCACCATAAATCAATATTATCAATGATTTCTTGTTTTAACTGATCAATGTTTGCTCCATCTTCTACTTTTAATAACATAAATGTATATGGTGTTGTCATCATTAATGCATTTGATGTTACCATATGTTCAATTTGACTAACATTTCTTAATCCAGTTCGATGAGTAATCATTTCTGGATCCGTAATTTCCATTGTTTCTGACATAAAACCAGTATCAAAATTATCATAAGTATCTTGGATTAATTGTTTTAACTCCTCTACTCCCCAGTTTTCTGTCTCTCTAAGAGCATCGTCATTACCTCTACAAGCTGTTACCATTAATGCAACTGCAATAACAATTAAGCCCTTAAATATGTTTTTCATTTTTCTATTTCTCCTTCTATAGTGAACATTATAACAATATTCATTTTGAGCAGTCAAACATAAGATGAGGAAATGTATTGAAAAACATTATTCAAATAGTTCATCTTGCTCTATTATATACTCCCCTAAAGTTATCAAAAAGTTTCAATTTTTGATTTTTTATTTTATAATTAAATAAATATTGATTAGTTGTTTGCCCTATATCAATAAAAAAGGATGTAAAAAATGAGGAAACAGACCCTAAATAGTTCATATGAGCGAATCTATCATGATACTTATAACGACTTATTAAAGTTTGTTATTTTTAAATGCAATCATACAGATGAAGTTAATGACATTATTCAGGAAACCTATATTGAACTTTTCTTAATCCTTGAAAAAAGAACTATTAATGATATTAAACCTTTTATTATTGGTATTGCTAAAAATAAGATTAAAAAATATTTTACTTTTAAAAGCAAAATTAAAAAGATATTTATTGATAATCCTGTTGATGATGAAATATTAGTTAAAAATTTAGTTCATAATTTAAATCTAGAAAAAAAAATCATTGATAAAATAACTTATGAGAATATTTGGTCATATTTAAACAATAAAAATACAGTCATAACTAAAGTCTTCTACCTCTACTATGCTGAAGACTTAACAATTAAAGAAATCGCAGAAGGTTTAAAGATAAGTGAATCATCTGTTAAAAATCATTTATATAGAACAATAAAAGAGCTCAAAGAATTATATAGAAAGGAAGATAATCATGAATAAGTTAAAGAATGAATTGAGAAAAAAGTTTGACCAAGAAGCAAACTATCAACAAATCCAAAATATTTATCTAAATAAATTAGAAAAAGATCGTTCTTTGATTTTTAAATTTATCTATGCCATACCAATTATCTTAATTTTAATTATCGGCTTCTTCTTTTGGCAAAATAACTTAACTGAAAATATGGAGCCTTTTTCCGAAATTGACGAAGCTCCTTTACTTATTGAAAGAATCGATATTAATTTGGAAGCACAATTAAATTGTGAAGATGATTTAGTACTTAACGAAATAACTAACGAACTTAACATTGCTTTATTAAATAATTCATTATCACAGATTGTCGAAAGCTGTGAAATTATTCTTATTGACCAAGAAATAAGTCAAGTCATAATCACCATTAAAGATGTAACTCAAGATGTTAGTTTAACAATTATCTTTTTTACCCAAATTGCTCCAACTCAAACAATTGAAGAGTTTACAAATAATATCAATAATGAAAGCAACAGAGAATTCTATTATCTTGAAGAAATATCAACCTATGCCCATATTATTCATGAAGACCATTCTATAATTGCCTTATTTATTCATGACAATATTTTTTATGAATTATATAGTCGTTCTTTAGGACTTGCCGAAATAATTTTTCTTCTAGATTCAATGCAACAAATTGAAATGCCATGATTATATAAAAAAGATTAACCATAGCCAATCTTTTTTCTTACTCTACTTCAATATAATTATAAGAAGCTGCTTTTATTAAACGATTCATAATTGCTTTGCCTAAACCATCAGGAGTAATTCCTTCTATAATAATTAAATCAGGATTATTTTCATCTGCCTTACGTAAAATTGTAAATAAATTCTTTGATATTTCACTGGGATTATCTTGACTACCAACTATCAAAGTATTTTGGTAGTTTTCTTGATTTTCGGTGGTTGAGATAACAATAATCTTTTTCTCTTGGTTTTGATGAATAATCTCTTTGACTTTATTAACTAATTTTTTATTATCATTGCTATAAACCATAATTGCCTTTGCTTTAGGAGCATAATGTTTATATTTAGTCCCAGGTGATAAAACTTTTTCTTTACTTATTGGGGCTTTATTAAAATTATCCTCTTTTACTTTAAGATTTAAACTTTCAATATCATCTTTAGTTATTTTACCTGGTCTTAAGATATGAACAATATTATCTTCTACTTTAACAACTGTGGATTCAAGACCAATTACTGATTGACCACCATCAATAATAAGCTCAACTTTATCTTCTAATTCTTTAGTAATATCCAAAATATTAGTTCCACTTGGACGTCCTGAGATATTGGCGCTTGGAGCTGCTAAAGGAACTCCAGCTTCTTCAATAATCTTTAAAGCTATTTCATTAACTGGCATTCTAATACCTATCGTATCAAGTTTAGCACTTACAATATCAGAAATATAAGCTTTTTTTGGTAAGATAATCGTTAAAGGCCCTGGCCAAAAAGTATCCATTAATTTTTGTGATATTTCATCAACTGCTAAAGTAATATCATTAAGCATTCTTTTATTACTAATATGAACAATTAATGGATTATCACTAGGGCGTCCCTTTGCTTGATATATTTTATTTAAAGCTGTATCTGAATAAATATTTGCTCCAATGCCATACACAGTTTCAGTTGGCAAAACAATTATTCCGTCATTAAGAATAACTTCTTTAATTAATTGTAAATCTTCTTGGTTAATTTCATTTTTGAAATCAATTATCTTTTTCATAACATCACTAAAAGATATTATATCATCATTTAATACGCTATAAAACGACAAGTTATTACATATACTTTGATTAGGTGATTAAAAATGTTATATACGCTTATTTCTTTTGTTAAAGATTTGTTTTTTATTACGGGAGCTTATTCAGTTAATGTCTTTCCTGATCCTTTAACTAAAGAACAAGAAGAAGAATGTATCAATAAGATGCTGATGGGTGATAAAGATGCTCGTAATAAACTTATTGAACATAATTTAAGGTTGGTAGCTCATATTGTTAAAAAGTATGAGAATAAAGATTATGACACAGATGATTTAATATCTATTGGGACCATTGGTCTAGTGAAAGGAATTGACTCATATAAACCAGCTAAAAATACCCGCGTTACTACTTATGCCGCAAGATGTATTGAAAACGAAGTCCTTATGCATTATCGAAGTAATAAAAAACACAATAATAATATTAGTCTAAACGATTCAATTGGTTTTGATAAAGATGGTAATGAAATTGATTTAATTGATGTTTTAAAAGGCGATGATGTTGATATGGCAGAAGATTTAAACCAAAAGCAAAATGTTTCAATGCTCTATGCTCATATTGATATTTTATCTGATCGTGAAAAAGATATTATTATTAAAAGATATGGTCTTTATAATACTAAAGAAGCTACCCAGAAGGAAATTGCTAAAGAATTAAAAATCTCTCGTAGTTATGTTTCAAGAATTGAAAAAAGAGCTTTATCAAAAATTTTAAGAGAATTTATGAAATCTAAAACTCAGCTTTAGCAATTATATACCGACAAAATATTCAGTCATTAGTTGGTAAGATTAAACTGGAAGTGATTTCATGACAAATAAGAATGATATCAAGTATGTTTATGAATTAGTATCAAAGCGAATTCGGCTCTTTAGACGCTTTCGTAAATTAACTCAAGAAGAACTAGCTGAGAAATCACTATTCTCTAGAGGACTAATTGGTAATATCGAAAGTGCTAAAACAGACCAAACATTCTCATTAGCAGTTTTATATGCTTTTGCTAGAGCCTTAGATATTCCATTAGAGCTATTTGTTAAAGAAGATATTTCAGAAGAATTAAAACAATTAGGTGTCAATGAAGAAGATTACATCTAATTTTTTTTTGCAAATTAAAAGCAACATTAGTTACTTATGATTCATAATTATTATCAACATCACTTATTTCAGGATTATTTCGAATGTGATCAACAATGATATAGCCAACAAATAATAACATTAAGACAGATAATATTTGTACTGCTAATATCATTTTTTTTAGTAGTTTGTTAACATCCATAAATAATCTCCTTTAATAAAAAAACACTTAGTAATTAATATCTAAGTGGTCCATATCATCAACTAAGTCCATTTGGCTTTCTAAAATACTTCTTAGTCTTCTTTTAACAGCTATAATATTTCTTCTTAGTGATTCAGTTTCTAATTTACTCTTCTCTGCTTGAATTAACGCTTCATTAACAATTCTTGAAGCATTCTTTTTGGCATCAGTAATAATTGATGCTCCTTCATCACGAGCAATACGTTTGATTTGATTTGAAGCATCTTCAGCGACTAAAATAGCACGATTAAAAGTTGCTTCCATATTTTTATAATGTTCTAATTCTTTTTTTAAGCTATCTATTTCGATATCTTTAGACTTTAGATCATTAATCATGGATTCAACTTGATTAATCACATCATTAACAAATTTATTTACTTCAACTTTTTTATAACCAGAAAAGCCAGTATTAAATTTTTCCATGCTCCACCTCTAATATGAGAAATTACTAGAATTCAATTTCGTCTTCTACTTTTTTCCCTTTACCATCTTCATTTTCACTCATTTTTCCCTGAACACTGACATTTTTAGGAGTACATAGATAAATTCCGTTACCTAGTTTTTGCAAGTCGCCACCAATGGCATAAATAGTCCCAGTTAAAAAATCAATAATTCTTTTAGCTTGGTCAGATGTTACTCTTTTTAAATTAACTACCACACTATTACGTTTCTTCAGATGATCAGCAATAGTTTGGCTTTCAGAATATGCTCTTGGTTCAATAAGAATCATCTTATTACCAGTGGCTTTTTCCTCTTCTTCACCAGTCATTGTGTAGAATTCTTCTTCGGTTAATTCTGTTACTGTATCATCATTACCAAATAGTGCTTTTTTGATATTTTTAAATGCCATACAAAATAGCCTCCTTATGTTAAGAAAATTATAACATATAAAAAGTATTTGTTAAATACTTTTTATTAATTTCTTTTGATTAAGTTCCTATTTTAAAGTGTTTAAGCATTTTAATTCTTTGTTGGTGATGATTTTTTTGTAACAATCAACTGTGCATCTCTTGCCCATATGTTTCTACGTCTACTCATTAGGGTTTCAATTCTAAAGAACGCTAAAGAATCAATTAATTTAAAAGTAACTGCCCACGAAGCAACCTGCAATAAACTAATAATTAAATGATGAACATCTTCCTCAATTTGATAAAGATAAAATAAGAAAGTAAAAATAACTGCACTAATAATGAACAAAATAATTGCCTTACGATTATACTCTTTTAATCTTAAATTATTTTCATCTACTTCACTTTCATAATGTTTCTTAAATGCTATTTGAGCTCTTTTTTCATCTTCTGGACTTACTTCATTATCTGTAGTTAAATTAATCCGATAACTACCCTTTGTTTTTGTTTGTAGGTATGTTTCTTCATAATGTGCAACAAAATCTGAACTAAGCATTAAGTTTTCATCACATGAGAATTCTGATAATATTTTATCAACATTTTTAATATGAATATTAATGGTTTTATTTTTCATTTTTTAGCCTCTTTTCCTATTTTTATTATATAAAAAATATACTTATTTTTCAAAGTATATTTTTTTCATGAGGATTGCTCCTTCATCTTGAGTATCATGAGCTTCACATATGGTCACTGGTTTTAAATTCATTTCTTTGAGAGCCATTATATAATCCCTTGCTCTTGGTAAGTATTCATCTTCTTCACCAAATAATGATATTTGATCAGATTCTTTCTTTTCGCCATATGCTCGGTGTCTTTTTTCTCCACCATTAGCATACTCAATTGGATAAACATGAAAGTGAGTTTCTTCTAATATTTCACGTCCTAATTCTTTTTCAATTCTTTTTAAAACTTCAATCATTTTTTCTGCGGAATCCATTGAACCCATTTCTCGAGCATGCAAGTGAGCAAAATCAATACAGGGCCTCGCATATTTAACTTTTTTACATATTTTAATGATTTCATCAAGACTACCTAGTTGATTTATTTTACCACCTATTTCTGGATATATCCTTACTTTATCAGTGTTTAAATCTTTCTCAATTTCATTTAAGGCTTGAATAATTCTTGAGATTCCAGCTTCTCGATCACCATCAAATCCACCTCCAGGATGAAAAATAATTCTTGAAATATCTAATTTCTCCGCTAATATAAAAGCTTTTTTGATTTCGGCTTTTGATCTTTGGACAACCTCTGGTTTTAATGAAGCCAAAGAAATATAATATGGAGCATGAATACTTAAATAAATATTATGTTCTTTGGCTAATTCTAAATATTTCTCAGCTTGCTCATCAGTCATTCTAATACCATAAGTACACTGAAGCTCAATGGCATCAATTCCTTGCTCTACTGCCCACTTGAAAACATTATCTCTTTTTTTACCTAAGGGACTATCAAAAAAGTTTGGTGGAAAACCAGCCATCCCAAATAATGGTTTATTCATTAAAATTTAATTCTTTCTTCAACAAATGAAACAATATCTTCTAATTTTATTATTTCTTGTTCCATTGAGTCACGATGTCTAACGGTTACCGTTCCATTATTAATCGTCTCATCATCAATCGTAATTGCAAAAGGTGTTCCAATAGCATCATTACGACGATATCTTTTTCCAATTGAACCAGCCTCATCATAAGTTACCATGAAGTATTTAGATAGATTTTCATAAATCTCATTAGCTTTTTCACTATGAAATTTTTTAACTAAAGGTAAAACAGCTACTTTATAAGGTGCTAAGAAAGGATGTATTGATAACAATTCTCTTTCTTCACCATTTTCTAGTTCTTCTAATCGGTAAGCATTAAATAATATTGCTAATAAGCTTCGCCCAACACCATAAGTACTTTCGATTATATAAGGAATATATTTTTCGTTAGTGTCTGGATCAGTATATTCGTGAGATACTCCACTGTATTCTTGATGGCGTGATAAGTCATAATCAGTACGATTATGAGTACCATTAATTTCATCTCCGCCCCATGGGAATTCATAAAAAATATCACAAGCAGCTTTTGCATAATGCGCTAATTTATCATGGTCATGATATGACAATTTTTCTTCAGGAATCCCAAGATCCATATAAAACTTTTTACCATATTCTTTGTAATAATCATATAAAGCTTCATCTTCACCTTTTTTACAGAAAGTTTGGAACTCCATTTGTTCAAATTCAATAGTTCTAAAAGTAAAATTTCCCGGAGTTATTTCATTACGGAATGCGGTTCCTATTTGACCTAAACTAAAAGGTAATTTAGTTCTCATACTTCTTAGCACATTTAAGAAGTTAACATATTCACCTTGAGCATTCTCTGGTCTTAAGTAAATCGTTTGTTTATTATCATCAGTAACCCCTCTTTGAGTTTCAAACATTAATTTAAATTGACGAATATCTGTATAATTAGATTTACCACATTTAGTACATGGTACTTTATTTTCTTTAATGTATGCTAACTGTTCTTCTTCGCTCATCGCATCAGCTGGAACTGTTGGATCGAAAGCACCAATTAATTTATCAACACGATGACGCATCTTACATTCTTTACAATCAATTAAAGGGTCAGCAAAAGATGCGACATGACCTGATGCTTCCCAAACTCTCGGATGCATTAGAATTGAGGGATCTATTTCATAGCTGTTTTTACGCTCTTGAATAAATCTTTTACGCCAAGCATCTTTTAAATTATTTTTTAATCTTGAACCTAGTGGACCATAATCCCAAGTATTAGCAAGTCCTCCATAAATCTCTGATCCTTGAAAAATAAATCCATACTGTTTACAGTAGTTAACTAAATCTTCCATTTTTATTTCTTTTTTCATTTTCTTTCTTCTCCTTTTATATATTCCTTTGCATATAATTCAATATTATCTATTTCAAACATATCACTTTTATACTGCCCAGGCCAAACTGCATATAACTTACTACCTTCATTTTTAACCCGATAGTAAACATCTCGTTTTTCTTGTGCGTAATTTTGAACCCAATTAATTTCTTTATCTTTTGTGTGCTCAATATAACAAACTAATTTTGAACCATATGGAAATCCATATTCTACTTCTGATGCTTTTCGCATAATTCTTTTACCTCTTTCTTTTTGATTGATTAAATATTTAACTAAATGCAACCCCGCACATTTAATTGATATGTATAATATTTCATTTTCTCACTCCTTTAAACAAAAAGAACACTGTAAGCGTTAGGGGCGAATATAATCCGCGGTTCCACCCTATACAGTGTTCTTCATTAGTTTATAGCTCGACCTTTGCCAGAGGCGTCATCACTTGATTAAATTTATTATAATATTAAATGCTAAATAAGTAAAGTAGTTCTTAATTAACAATAAATGGGGTTGCTAATGAACCGTTACCAGTAGAAAACTCTACTGTCGCTCTTAATGATATAACTGGACGTACACCGTGTTGATTCATTGTTCCTGATGTTAAACCAAGAAGTGAACCTCCTTGAGTTAAAACATGTACCGTTCCATTTATCCCATTATAATTTCCAGGAGAGAGCGTCCAAAATGTATTATTTGTACGAAGGAAGAAATCGTTGTTAGGTTGATTCCCTCTACCACCAGCTATATTTATTTCATCTAAATTTAGCATTCCTACCGGTAATAATAATCTGTCCTCTTCTCTTGGACACACTAATAATGGTAATCCATCACCTTGGGTTCTGCTTCTTGTTCCATATTGTGTTTCTATTCTATCAAGACCTGTTCCTGAGCTTAAACTTCTATCAATACAGAATATTGTATCATCAGCAACCATATTACGATAAGGTGCTGTTATGTTTGTATTAAACCAATTATCTACAAAGGTTTTTACTACCGAATTATTTATGTTTGCATGTTGTTCATTAAAGCTTCCTGTTTCTGAACCAAACATATATCCTATAAATCTGTTGTGATTCCATGGGTTCTGAAATGTGCTATTTCCGATAGTTGTTGCTTCTGCAGTTGTGTTACCATTAATACCTTCGATACAGTTAGTACCTTCTGCATTTAAAGTACATACTCCATTATAAATCATTCGAATATTAGCATTACCTTCAATACGAAGTATTTTCCATTGATGCCCTGCAAAGATGACATTGTTATTTAATCCTTGGTGAGTCCCTCGGAAGATATAAGATGTTCCGCGTTCGTCTTGAATTTGCCAAACTCCTTCTTCTTGATCCCTATTTTCATTATTAGCTACCACTAAAAAATTAGGCCCACCAGTTCTAATTGGATTGTTTTCTAAGATTTCTTCACATAGTGTGCCCTCTGGACATATTGGTATTTCTGTTATATTTCCCGTACAGTTATCAACCATGATCATAAAATTAAACATTGCACCGATATCATCTGATTGGTTAAAACCAGCACTTAAATAATCGATTCTTAAAGTATAAGTTTGGGTTGTATTACCTGGTATTGCAACATTATAAACAACTGTTGTATCAGTTTCTGGTATTTGAGTTTGCGAAATACTTGCTCCCCCATTAGTGCCATTTAAAGTAAAAACTAATGTTTCAACATTAACAAAAGTATTTATAACATCAGTAAACATAATATTGTAATAGACGGTTTGATCTAAAGCGTTACTAATGGTAAAAGTATGAGTTGCACTCCAACCGGGAGCTATATTATTTGGATGAGCAAACTGAGGTCCTGAAACCGCATTACAAGCTGGTCCAGCTACCGATCTAATTGTTATTGTGGTATCTTCTTCAACACCAGTAAATACCGCAGTAAAAAATGCATATGTTGCAACTGCTGCTATCATTACTAAGAATGCTATTAAGCATATTATATGAAGAACTCTTCCTTTTCTTTGCATTTAGTATCACATCCTATTATAAATTATAATATAAATTAACTTTCAAGTAAACTATATTCGTACAGGGTTATTGTCTATTTCAATCCAGACATTTTTATTTTGGACATATATATCATCAATATACTTCAGAGCATTTTTAATCTGATTGAAATCTTTATATTTTAAAATAATTTGAAAGCGATAAACATTATTTATTTTAAATAGTCCTGCTGTAGTTGGCCCTAAAATAATAACATTATTTAGGGTTTTATTTAAATATTTTGCAACCTTACTCACTTCTTCTTTTGCTATATCATAATCTTTTGAAGCTATTTTAATGCTAGTCAAATAAAAATATGGAGGATATTTTAAAATTTTACGAATATTCATTTCATAATCATATAAGCCTTTATAATTATTATTTTTAACAAAATTCAGATGTTTATTATCTGGATTAAAACTTTGAATAATAACCTCACCTATCAGATGACTTCGACCAGCTCTTCCAGCTACTTGAGAAAGTAGTCCAAAAGCATATTCTCCACTTCTAAAATCAGGAATATTTAAAGCGTCATCAGCATTAATAACTCCTACTAAAGTAACTTTAGGAAAATCCAATCCTTTAGCAATCATTTGAGTCCCAATAATAATATCTGCTTTGCCTTCAGCAATTTGATTAATGATTTGCTCATGACTACCTTTTTTAGTTGTCGTATCAGCATCCATTCGAATAATTCTTGAATTAGGATATTTTTCTTTAAGTTCATCTTCTAATTTTTCGGTTCCTAGACCATAAGTGGTTAGAGCATTCTCTTGGCATTCAGGACAAATTTCATGCTTTAAAAGCGTATATCCACAATAATGACATCTTAGAGCATTGCTTGTCTTATGATAAGTTAGAGTTATTTCACATTTGTTACATTTAAAACTATAACCACAAGAAACACAAGTTTTAATATTGGCAAAGCCTCTTCTATTTAACAGAATCATTACTTGTTCATTTTTTGTTAATCGATCAGTAATTTTTTCATTTAACAAATCACTAATAATCATATTTCTTTTTTTAAATTCAGGTGCCATATCAACTAAAGTGATTTCTGGTAAGACAGCATCGCCAATTCTTCTTTCCATTTTAATTAAAGTATAGACATCTTTTAAACTTCTTGCATAACTTTCAAGTGATGGAGTTGCACTACCTAAAACTAATGGGCAATTATGGTATTCACTGCGTTTCTTTGCCATTTCTAAGGCATGATACCTTGGATTATTTTCTTGTTTATAATTGGTACTATGCTCCTCATCAATGATGATTATCCCAATTTTTTGTAAAGGAGCAAAAACAGCACTTCTGGTGCCAATAACAATCTTAGCTTCACCTCTTAAAATCTTATGGTATTCATCATGCTTTTCACCTTCTGAAAGAGCACTGTGAAAAATAGCAACATCACTACCAAATCGACTATAAAATCGTTCAACTATTTGGGTAGTTAAACTAATTTCCGGAACTAACATCATTGCCGTTTGGTTATTTTTTAAAACTTTACTAACCAAATTCATATAGACTTCGGTTTTCCCTGAACCAGTTACTCCATGGATTAAATAAGTATGCGCTTCACTTAATTTAACTTTTTCAACAGCCGTCTTTTGGTCACTATTTAAAGTTAAACCACGACTATCTGATTCGTATTTATTAATTCTGTATTTACTTTCTTTGCGAGGCTTAATTAAGTTTAAATCGCTTAGTTTTTTAATAATTACTGATGAATACTCTTCTTTTAAAACTGCTTCATGATTAATTAATCTTTCTAATAATTCGTTAGCTTTGATACTGCGCTTGTTTACTAAAATATATTCATGAGCTTTTTTTTCTGATATCAACTCTAAATAAGTATCATAAATGGCATAATTATTTTTTATTTCTTTAACTTTCATGCTACTAGGAAACATTGTGTTATAAGCTATTATTAAAGAACATAAGGTTTTTTCTTGAAGGTATTTACCTAAGATTAATAATTCTTCATTCAAAATTAATTCTTCATTACTAATATCAATAATTTCTTTCAGGTTTTCTAGCTCAGAAGTTGCTTTAATATTAATGACAAATCCATTAATAGTTGTATTACCAAAAGGGACGATTACCTTCATCCCTCTTTTAAGTTTCTTTTTTAAATTATTTGGAATTAAATAAGTAAATTCGCGATCTAATGACTTAACTCCATACTCAACTAAAACTTCTGCATACATACCTAGATTATATCATTTTTGACTTTAAAAGTTGCAAGTTTTAAGAAAATAAGCTATTATAATGAAATCTTTTTAAAGGGGGGGTCTTTTATTATGTTAAGACCAATGACGGATAGTGCAGGAAAACCATTAGATCATATCGGACAAACCATTATGTATACACATCCTGATATTGTTAATGATGATCAGTTTAATGAAATTATTGAACTAATTAAAGCTGCTTATCACAAAGATTTTAATCGTAGTTTAACAATTAAAAGTGTTGTTGAATTGTTAACTATTTATTATGAAAGCAAGAAACTAATTCCGATTAGTAATTATGAATTTAATTTCATTATTGGTTTTATGGCTTCTAGTTTAGAAGAGCGTAATGATTATGAAGCTTTTGATTTAATTTTTATTCGTAATCATCGTAATCGTTTAAGAGCTTTAAAACAATTAATTATTACTAATTATTCGTGGCTTAATCAAGATTTAAAGACATCTGTTCATGCCGGTGAGATTATGGGCAAACCACATCATGATTTTGATAAATTACTTACAGATGGCTTGATTTCAAAAGAAGACTTACAAAGATTTATTAATTATGGTCTAGATATTGAGCTAATTCATACTTCAATGTCAGAGAATAAAGATAAGTATGGGCATATTATTTATCCCTATGTTGATAATCAAAAAACCTTGCTAGATTCAATAGCTAAGTTAAAACTTTAAAAAAGCGATTAAAAATTCGCTTTTTTTATTGTATAAATCTCTTCGACTATGGGTAAGATAATCTCGGAGGATAAAAATAATGAAAAATTTACCAGAAATGATTTCAACAAAAGATTTAATGTATATCTGTGATATGTTTAATTGGCATTTAGTTGCAGCTAAAAAATTGACTTTTTATAGCGAATATGTAACAGATAAAGAATGTGTCAAAAAAATTGATGAATTATGCCAATTACATTATGCAATTTGTGAAGATTTAATCAATCTTTTAGAAAGTGAGAGTGCTTAGTATGGAAGAAAAAATGATTATGATGGATATTTTAACAACCGAAAAGGAAATTACTAGTCACACAGTTACAGCAATGCATGAAGCTAGTAGTGAAAATATTTTTAAATTATATAGCAATTTTTTTGATAAGTTATCCAAAGAAGTTAAAGAAATATTTGGCCTTTGCTATGCTAATAACTGGTATCAATTAGAGGCAGCTGAACAAACTAAGATTGATCAAGAAATAACTAAATTATGTAGTGAATTAAATAAAGAGGAATAATCCTCTTTATTTTTTACGTTTCATTAAACCATTTTCTTCACGATACTCTGCATTCATTACATACTCATGAAGTAGTTTTCTGATAAAGTTTTTGTCTTCACTTAAATCGGCACCGGTTAAATTACTATGCGCATTTAATAGACTAATAAAGTCTTTAGCAACATTAGAATTAGTCGCACTTAAAGCATCATTAAAGTCTTTTTTTAATCTTGCTATATGAGCTTCATATTGGCGATCAGGTCCTGTGTTAAACCAATCCATCAATTCTTGTTGAACAACATCTGATGGCCGAAAATAATCTTCTAGATGAGTTTGGTGATTTCTTAACATCTCCATTCCTCTTTTAACGCTTTTAGCATTTTGCAATTTAATACACAATCCAGCAAAGTGCCAAGCTAAGCTTTTATCTAATTTAGCTTCATCAACCTGTTCTTGTTCAGGTAATTGATCAGTTTCATACTTGACAATTAATGGTTTTAATTTACCTAGTTCAACACCTACTGCATAATGAATATTATTATTGAAAATATATTCTTGTACTTCAACAGGTAAATCAGCAAATGCTAAGGCATCATGTAAGACTCTTCGACTAAATTTGGCTTGATTTTGTCTGATGAAATCTTCTTTATCTAAAACCTTTCCCGTTAAAATATCATAGCGATAGTTTTCAATAATTGCGATAGCTCTTTCTTCAACTTTAATTCCCGCATAAGTGTTCTCAGCCAATTGAATTCTTAAGATATCTTTACTGTCATGAATAAAATGCCTTTTTATTTCACAAGTTTCCCACTCAAGTGATCTAATCCCTGTCAATCTTCGATGACCAGCGATTACAATATAATAGTGCCCATTATAGGGCTTATAATCTTGGATTTTAACTTCTCGTTTCCAGACTCCATTAATAAAATCTAAATGTTTTTGAAACTGTTTCTCAGTTAATCTCGCAACATTAATAGCATTAATTTGCCCATCAAATTCAAGAGAATCTTTTAATTCTTCTAATGGTTCTTTCATCATGACTTTTCGCACTTGTGGAAGAATAATTAACTTAAAAGGATCAAAATCCATATACTCATGTTTTTTAGTTGGTTTCTTTGTCATTGTTACAGCTCTTTTCTAGAATAATCTTAATTGATTATCATTGATGTTTTTTGGTGTTTCCCCTTTTAAATACTTTTCTATTTCATAGGCATCTAAATAATCCTGATTTAAATGTTGATTAAGTAATCTATTCTCAGTTGGTTTATTTTTAATAGTTGATAGATTAAGATATATTTTAGCAACTTCTAAAATTTCTTTAGTTAATGCTATATTTTCTAAAGCAAATTTAGCGATAAATTGATTTCGATGTTCTTCAACGATGATTCTAGCCATCTGAGTAATAAAATCTTCGATCGCTCTTTTTTTTCTTTGCTCATGATAACTATCGGGATTAGCAAACATAATTTTTCTTGTTGCTAAATCTGGATCAGTTATTGAATCATGTTCTCTTTTAGGTAAAATATGTAAATTACGATTCCGGTTATCAACAGAGACACTGTTAATATGATGAATAACATATCCTTCAGGACTGTTTAAAACCGTTCCATGAAGCCATGGCATTTTTGATGATTGACTAAAATAAACACAGTATCTTTTATACCAATAACAAGCTCTTAGTTTTCCTTGATAAGTAGCGTTGATTTTATGAATAGCATCGTCGCTTATCAAGGCTTTCCAATTAATAACTAATTGCTCTTGATTATAGAAACCTAATTCATTATCTAATTTTTCAAGATGATAAAGTTTCACACCGTTCCGAAAATTTTGTGGACAATCAATATAACTAGTTCCCTCTTCTACTTTAGTTTGCCATAGTTCAAAACTAGGGACCCAACCTTCTTGATCAGAACGAACAATCACTGGAACTAATATTTTATCATCATCAATTTTAACTATTTTATTACTAATCATAATGCGTCATCCTCAAAAATTAATTTTTATTATATAATAATTAAACTAAATATACAAAATTAATTGTTAAAATTTTCTAAATATTATATGATTATAGTGAAAGGAGTTAGATTATGTATACATTTTTAATTATTCTCATCATTGTTATTATCATTTTACTTTATAGTATTAGGCAAATTGATCAATTCGAAAGAGGGGTAAAATTCCAATTCGGTAAATTCGTTGGAGTTAAGAACCCAGGATGGCGTATTATCATTCCCGTTATTCAATCACTACGTAAAGTTGATATGCGTACGAAAGTTATTGATGTTCCAACTCAAGATGCAATTACTAAAGATAATATTTCGATTAGAATTAATGCGGTTTTATTCTTTAATGTCTTTGATGCAGAAAAATCAGTAGTGGCAGTTGAAGATTATCGTTTTGCCATTAGTCAATTAGCTCAAACAACAATGCGTAATGCGGTTGGTGAAGTTACTCTAGATGGTTTGCTTGCTGAAAGAGAAAATATTTCAGCAAAAATTCATGGTGTTGTTGAAGAAGCAAGTAACTGCTGGGGCATTAAAGTTCAAAATGTTGAATTAAGAGATGTTTTACTTCCAGAAGAAATGAAAAGAGTTCTAGCACGTGAAGCTGAAGCTGAAAGAGAAAAAAGAGCTGTTATTACTAAAGCTAAAGGTGAAGTTGAAGCGGCTAATAACTTAGCTGAAGCGGCTAAAACAATGTATGAATCTCCTGGTGCTCTACACTTAAGAACTTTAACAACAATTACTGCTGTATCATCTGATCCGTCAAACACGATGTTATTTGCTTTTCCAGTTGAGATGATTGATGCATTTGCTAACCGAAAAATGGACATTAATACTTTAGCAAATAATCCACAAGTAGCAGAATTTATTAAAACTTTAAAAGATAAAAAATAGTAAGTTATAAACTTACTATTTCTTTTGTCTCTAAATCATAAATAAATCGAGTTTGAATAAATTCGTTTTCAATTCTTTGACCAATATATATGTGTAACTCACTTTCTTCCATCCTAGAAAATAAACCATTATTAGGTCGATTAAATAACCATGGACTAATTGGTAAGTGTAATGCTATTTTATTACTAATAACTTCACCATCCACATTAATAATAAAGGCTTCATTATCAATGGCTACGACAATAAAGTTTTCATGAATTTGAATTGCATCAAAGCCTTCAGTAAGAATTCGAATATTACCTTCGTCAACTAAATACCATAAACCATCTTCTTTAACTGCTAACATACTATAATTACTAATCACAATATCTTCATATTGAAAATCAATAATTCCTCGCCCATTCTCTAAAGAAATTTTTCCCCACTGATTTCCTCTTAAAGCAGTGATATAACTACGCTCAAAACTATAATTAGTAAGATATCCATCTTCTCCGGTATGACCTAGATCATCATATAATAAATCAACTTGCATATTACCAGTTAGATTCATAATGCCATATCGATTACCATCTGTTACTTTAAATAAACGAATATTCCCTTTATTATCTAAAATAAATTCAACGCCTTTAAATTCAGCACTCTTTTTTCTTTCATTCAGTAAATCAAAAAGAAAGAAAACATCACCATCTTGTAATAAGATTCGTCCATTATAGAAATAACCTTTATTATTTTCCGTATAAATATCACAAAAATCATTACATTCAAATTCATTAAGTCTAATTCCTGAATTATATAAAACAACTCGGCTATTATCAATAATCTCAAAACGATAATTTGGGTCAGGAAAAACTCCATCATCTGAATCATCAGAACTCGTATAAAAAATAATAATACTAATTACTATTATAATAAATAAAACTAAAAGTATCACATTCATTATAATGTGTACTTTATAATGCATTGGTTTTTTATCCTGTCGAGACTTATCGTCCATAAAAAAATTCACCTAATTAAATTATAACAAAAAAATCGAATTTTGTTACATTAATATAAATCTTTTTGACAAAAGCTTGTTGTAAAGTAAAAATATAGTTGATTTTAATATACAGCTATGCTAGAATTATAAGTGCTTTAACGGGGAATTAGCTCAGTTGGCTTAGAGCACCTGCCTTGCACGCAGGGGGTCGCAGGTTCGAGTCCTGTATTCTCCACCATTTAGTATAAATAGCGCCTTTTATTTAGGTGCTTTTTTTGTTATACTTTACATAGGTGATAATATATGTTTTGTATCAATTGTAATAAGTTTATGGATGAAGGTGATTCTTTTTGTGTAACCTGCGGAAACGACTCAGAGGGCCTAGAATTAAGCTCTACAGACATTTCCGAATTAAATTCCAAAGAACTTTTAGCCATATTTTCTAATTCCCATGTTTCAATGAGTAATTTTCTTAATGCTATAGAGTATTTATCAAGAATAGAACACTTGCATTGTCATGCATTAGCACAACAAAATTGGAGCTTTAAACAATTATTGAAAAATCCTCTTTCAGCAAAACAAATCGAAGAAGAAGATAATAAACGTTTAAAACGTTCTTTACTACCTGGTAACTCATATTGGAAACAATTGGAAACAATTTATATGCAGGAATGGGAAGCCTATAGGCCAGAAGTAAGTTACTTAAAAGAAAGGCTAGATAGCAACAGGTATTTGCTCCTTATTCCGGAAAAATATCAATATCTATTTGCTATCGAAAAGATGATTGAGTATCTAATCAATAAAAGAGCATGTAATTGGAAAGAATGTGTTAATCTTTATGAGGAAGAGCTTTATAAAGACGAAACGATAAAATTAATGACAAAACAAACTGAACACCTAAACGCAATCCGCCATTGGACTAGATCTACTGCGCTTAGCACTTTCTTTATTTTAACAAAATCATAAGACTTACTTAAATGATTTAAGCAATATTCGCAATCGCTCGTCTAAAGGCAGTCATTCTCCACCATAAGAGCATATACTTATAGGATTTAATATTCTATAAGTTTTTTTATACAAATAATTAAAATACCTAAGAATATTTCAAAATCACCTATTATAAGATATAATTAAAATTAGTAATAAAGAAGAGGTAGTTATGAAAAAGATATTATTAGTGATAATGGTTATTGCAATTTTCTTAGCAATAAGCTTTTATTTTTTCTGGTTTCAAGGAGAATTCGAACTTAAATTATTAGGCGATGAGGTCATTGAAATATTTAATGATGAACCTTGGGATGATGAAGGTGTTATTGTTTTACGTAATGGAAGAGAAACAAATCGCCGTATTCAAATAACTGGCGAAGTTAAAGACACAGTTGGTGAACATATAATTACTTACCTATTTCGCGACATGGAAGTAACTAGAAAAATTATTATCCTCGATAATATGCCACCAACGATTACTCTATTAGGTAATCGTAGAACTAATTTATCAATTGGTGAAAACTTTATAGAACCTGGGTTTTCTGCTTACGATAATGTTGATGGGGATTTAACTGATTATGTAGTAGTTAGTGGCGAAATTGGTAATACTGAAGGTCCTTATGTTATAAGCTACACAGTAACTGACAGTAGTAATAATGTAACCACCGTTTTTAGAGTAATTGCCCGAGGTGATGAAATTATCCATTTTGATAATGAAGTTACCCAAATAGCATTTATTCCAAATGGCATTAGAGTCTTTATTTATCATGAAGAATCATTAGAAGCACTTGTTTTAAAAGACCAATCAGGTAGAGAAATCTCTCGTAGTGCATTAAAGATGCTTAATGAAGATTACTACGGTGATGTATTGTTAAACGATTTAGCTAATGGTACTTATTATTTATATATTAGTATTGACGGTCAAACTGAGCGCTTAATTAACCGTTTAGATGAATTTGAACAAATTAGAAGAGCTCGAATGTCAGATAACTTAGTTGACTTTTTCTATCCTAATGAGCATGTCCAAATCAAAGTATCTAATTTTGCATATCAATATGATATTTTAATAGATGTAGGTCATGGAGGAAGAGATCCAGGAGCTGTTAGAGGCCAGTTTTGGGAGAGCAATCTTAATTTAGAAGTTTCCTTATATGAAGCTGCTCGTTTTGAAGAACATGGATTAAGAGTTAAAATAAATCGTCGTACTAATTATATTGAATTAGAGATGGGTCCAACAGATTGGAACTTATTCCGTAGAAGAGCCTATGCTCTTGGCTATTATGGTGTCGTTTCCAGAATTGTTTATAGTAATCATCATAATGCTTGGTATACGGATGAACGAAACGGTCCAGAAATTCTTGTATTAGGAAATTTAACCAGACGAGAAATGAGAAGAGATCGAACCTTATTTGATAAATGGTATGATTTTGTTCCTGACCTTAATCCTGAACAAACCCGCTTTTACACAAGAAATTTTCATACGGGTGAAGATTTATCTAAGTTAAATGGTGAAGTGCATAACATTCGGACTTGGTTTGGAATGATTAGAACTCCTTTCGAATTATTTAATGTCAGTGGCGTAACTATTTTTGAACCTGCTTATATGTCAAACACTGCTAATTTCGAGTGGTATTGGCTAGAAGAAAATTGGAAAATTATGAGTGAAATGAAAATTAGAACTTATGTTGAATACTTAGGTCTCACTTATATTCCACCCACTCCTTCATGAAAAGTCTGTAAATACGGACTTTTTTAATGCTTTATGATAGAATTAAGGAATAGAACTTGGTATGGAGGTATTATGTATACTAAGTATAATTTAATAATTGCTTTAATTTCGTTACCAATCGTTATAATGATGGCGATTAGTTTATGCTTTTACTTACGAAATAAAAGTAAAAAAACTCAACTATTACCCTTTATCATGATTGCTGGATTACTTATTACCTTAGAAATAGCAAAACAAATTATTGGGATTAGTCGTGAAAGTGGTTATAATTATTTTTTCATTCCCTTACACATCTGTAGTATCTTTCTATATTCTCTATCCTTTGCTACTTTTTTTAAACAAGATAGTAAAATTAGTCATATTGGCTGGTCAGTAACATATTTTGTTGGCCTAATTGTGATGGTTGTAATGCTTTTTGCTCCATATCAAGTTATTGGTCAACAAAGTCAATCATTAGTTACTGGGATTAGACAAGATTCTCTTTTGATTGATTTGCATAGTATTATCTATCATTATATCGTTGTTTTAGCAGTTCTTTTAATGTTTATGTTACGTCCATATCAACCAAAGATAAAGGATTATATTAAAGGTAGTTTAGCTTTTCTAATTTTCCTTTTATTATCCCTAACTGTAGCAACTATTCTTCAAGTTAATTTTGCTGATTTTCGCCAAAGTGATCTTATCGGTATTTATGATTTTGGAACCAATGCAATATGGGTTCAAATTTTAAGAGTTATTGGTTATATAAGTGTTTCGTGGATCGCGATTTTAATTCTTTGCTTAACACCGAAAATATACAATTTGTTAAGAAAGCAAAAAAGAACTTATTAAAGTTCTTTTTATTTTACTTTATATTATAATTTCTTGCTAAAACTTAAGTTTTAGAATATCATTAAGTATAAGAAAAGAGTTGATTATGATGAAAAGGATTATCTTATGTGGATTCAATGGAGTTATGGGAAAGAAGATTCAGGAATTAGTTGCTTATCATGATGATTATGTGATTGTTGCTGGTGTTGATTTAAATTCTTCTTCTAGTAAGATTCCGGTTTATAAAAACATTAATGATTGTCAAGATGAAGCTGATGTCATTATTAATTTTTCTAATCCAAGCTCAGTTAAGTCTGTTGTTGAATATGCATTAAAAAATCATCTTGCTTTAGTTGAAGCAACTACAGGCCTTAGTGAAGAAGACAAAACTTATTTAGTTGATGCGGCTAAAAAGATTCCTCTTCTTCAATCAGGTAATACTTCCTTAGGATTAAATTTAATGATTTGTTTAGCTCAGCAAGTTGCAGCTGTTGTTGGAACTAACTGGGAATATGAAATTATTGAAGAGCATCATCGGAGAAAGATCGATGCTCCAAGTGGTGCTGCTTTAATGATTGCCAATGGGATTAATGAAACTCTAAATCAACAGTTATCTTACGTTTATGATCGTTCTAGCAAGAGGTCGGCTCGTGACAATCACGAATTAGGTATTAGTTCAATTCGTGGTGGTAATATTGTTGGTACACATAAAGTTAAAATTATTAGTGATAATGAAATTCTAGAAATAACCCATACTGCTTTAGATAGGAATTTATTTGCTGAAGGATCATTGAAAGCAGCTGAATTTATTTTAAATAATAAACCGGGTAAGTTATATAGCATGGAAGATGTTATTAATTTAAAAAAATCAGTTTAAAGCTGATTTTTATTTTTTTAATATTTCGTTAGTTAAACCAATAATCATATTTATTTTTGTAGGAATGATATATTGAGCATTTAATCTTCTTGCCACTGCATTCATACAAAATCTCATCCCTCTTGCTCCATTCCACCATGCTTCATTACCAGAGCATCTTGATTTTATCTCATCTAATGATTTACTTAAAATATCATAATCATATTCATTCAAGCTCTCAAAAGTTAATAAATATGGTTGGTTTTGATCTTGATATAGAAAATTATCTTCCATTTGATAATCAGCATTTTGATAAAAATAGATATAGTCACCACCAGCTAGTACTAAAGCATCAACATTATCTTCTATTTCAGGTATCTTCTTCATCGTATACTCTAGAATCTCATTAAAATCTGTTTTAACTGTATCTTCTTTTAATTCAGGGTAAGCATCAGTAATATCCATAGCTCCAAAGTCAAGATTAATTTTCTTGATTATTTCTTTATTATCAATGATAGCGATTTCTGTTGATCCTCCACCACCAATAACAACCGCCATCTTTTTATCATAATCAATATTATTGATAACTCCTTTAACTGTATAAAGTGATTCTTCATCAGCACTGACCATTCGAAAATCTACTTGGTATTCTTTTTGGATATTATTAGTAAATAAGGTTAATTCCTCTTTAGTTAGTTTTCTAAAGATGCTAGTTCCGAAAGCATAAATAGTTTTTACTTCTTTTTTTATTTTATCAATAAAGCTATAAAGCTCTTCAATATCACTTTCTAGCAAGGCATTATTAGTTGCATAATTACTTTTAAAAGCAATATATCTTTGTCCATAATCACTTAATATTTCGTCTTTATAAATATAAGCCTTGGTATTTGTTGAGCCAATTTCTAAAATGGCAAAGTTTTTTTTATTCATATAATTATCTTCCTTTATTGATTATATTATATCACTTTTTTTGTGATATAATTTAAAGTAATTAAGAGGTCTCTATGAAAGATAAAAAACCAAGATTATATTTAATATTAAAACCAATAATTCGATTGTTAATGAGTGCTTTATATCGACCAAGATATTTTAACATCGAAAAGATTCCTACTGATGGTCCAATTATTTTATGTGGAAATCATATTCACGCCTTTGACCCACTACTAGCAGCTCTTTCAACCAAACGAGTCGTTTATTTTCTAGCTAAAAAAGAATTGTTTAAATGGCCTCTTGGTAGTATTTTAAAATCAGTCGGGACAATCCCAGTTAATCGTCAAGAAAAAGATCCGAATACAACTAACACGGCTGAGGAGTATTTAAATCAAGGTAAAGTTTTGGTTATTATGCCAGAGGGAACCAGAAACAGAACTGATGAGCTATTATTACCATTTAAATTTGGTTCGGTTTCTTTAGCAAAAAAAACTGGTGCCTTAATTGTTCCCTTTGCAATTGTTAACCAATTTAAATTATTTAGAAAAAGTGTTAAAATAGTCTTTGGAACTCCGATCGACATTAGTGATATGGAACTTACCATTGCAAATGAAGTATTAATGAAATCGGTCAGAGAACTTTTAGAAAGCTATGGTGATAAAAAATGAAACATGTTTTTATAGTCAATCCATCTGCTGGTGGTGGAAAAGCTCTAGAAATTGGACAGAATATTGAAAAGGTTTGTTTAGAGGAAAACCTTGAATATATTTTACATTACACTAAAGCACCTAAGGAAGCAACGGCAATTACTAAAACATATAAAAAAGATGCTAATATTATTTACAGTGTTGGTGGTGATGGTACTCTATCCGAAATTGTTAATGGCATTGTTGGAACAAAAAATAGACTAGCAATTATTCCCGCTGGTCACGGTAACGATTTTTATAAATCAATTTTAAGGCTTGATGAAGAAAACATTAAAATCGATGTTGGTCAAATTAATGGCACCTATTTTATCAATGTTGTCTCTTTTGGAATTGATGCTGAAGTTGGTAGTAACGCAAATATTTTTAAGCATAAAAAATTAGTTCCTAAAAAGCAAATTTATAATGCAAGTATTATTTATACTTTAGCTAAATATCAATTTAAAAAAATTGAGTTTAATTTAAATGATATTAAGATGGCTGGGGAATATACAATCGTTGCCATTTGTAATGGTGGCTATTACGGGAATGGTTACCGTATTGCTCCTCATGCTAAATTAGATGATGGCTTATTTGATATCTATTTTATTGATCGCATCAGTAAAACATCTATTATGAAGTTAGTTCCTAAATTAAAAAGAGGTACACATGAAAAAGATCCAAGAGTTAATAAAAAACAAGCCAGCTCAATTAAAGTAAAAACTGATTTAAACATGATCTGTCAAGTTGATGGTGAAGTTTTAAATAATAATAAGTTTAAAATTAAAATTGTTCCAGAAGCCTTAACAATTTATAATAATCGGGAATTAATTAATAAATTTTTAATTTAAAAACGTAGTTTTGACTACGTTTTTTTCGTTTTATATTTTTGATTCTTAGCGATTGTTAAAGCATGGTGACTTAATCTATTTAAATTACTTGAAATTCGGACTAAATTAATCCCTTTAATAACTCCTTTAGCTTCAATTTGCTTTTTAATTTCATCGTTAGCTTTTTGAATTTGTTTTACTACTTTAATATCATATTCTTCAGCTTTAAATAATTTAAATGCTAATAATAAGCTCTCTTCTACTTTTTTAGATAAAACAGCTATTTTTTCAATTGATGCTTCAGAATAATGGTGACTTTTTAAATATTCACTATTTGCAGTATTAATGCCCTTAGATAACTCACTAATACGCTCTAATGAGGCTAAGGTTTTATAATAATGATTTAATCTTTCTAATTCTTGAATATCTAGTTTGATTGTATTTAAATTAACTAGGAAAGCATTTATTTCTTTATTTAAATAATTAATTAATTCATCATTTTGAAGGATCTCTTTCAATTTCTTTGCTTGCTCTTTCTCATTACAAATAACCCCTATTTTAAAATTATCCGCAACAATATCCATCATCCTGCCAATTTCTTGATTGGTCTGCTCTAGTGAAATTGCTGGATTATTTAACACTCTTGGATCAATATAATTAAATTTAAATTCCGTTTCTTGGTCTTCATTTCTAACAATTTTTTCAGCAAGTTTAGCAATATGCTTTGAAAGTGGTAATAAAATTAAAGTAATAACTACATTAAATATGATATGGGCATAGATTAATTGCTGATTAACATTATTGCTCATTGACTGAATAACTGCCGCAAAATTAAATTGAAGAAGCATTAATAAAATAAAAATACCAACACCTAATGAGTTGAAAATTAAATTAGCCGCTGCCGCTTGCTTAGCTACTTTATTCGCTCCAATTGTTGCAATTAAAGCCGTTACTGTGCCACCTAAGTTAAGGCCATATAAAATAAAGATTGCTTGATTTAAATCAGTGATAATTCCGGCAGTAATCATTGATAGAATAATCCCTAAAGTAGCGGTTGAGCTTTGAATTACTGCGGTAACACCAAAACCAATCAGAATGCCAATTAAAGGATTTCTTGCATATTCAAAAACATCAGCCATCCATGCAGCATCACGTAATGGTCTCATTGAATCACTCATAAATCCTAGACCAATAAATAAAATACCAAATCCTAATAAAATCATCCCACTATGGTTTAGTTTCTTTTTTTTCATAAAGAGCATGAGAGTTGCTCCTATAAAGACAATAAATGGCGCAATATCCTGAAGATTAAAGCTTAATAGAATTCCTGTTACAGCCGTTCCTACATTAGCACCAATAATAACCGCTATCGCGCCAACTAAAGTTACCAATCCTGAATTAACAAAGCTTAAAACCATAACCGTCGTTGCTGTTGAGCTTTGAATAATAGCGGTAATAAAAACTCCGGTTAAAGCACCTAACCATTTATTATTAGTAAATTTACCCATGAGTTTTTTTAATTTAAAACCGGCGACTAATTTTAAACCATCACTCATTAGTTTCATTCCGTAGAGGAACATCCCTAATCCACCTAATAATAAAAATATATCTCGTATTGCCATTTTTTACTCACCTTCTTGTTTATTAATTATTTTTCTTCTTCGGTTTCTTCTTGAACTTTTTTATATCTTTGATTTTTTGCGATAATTAAAGCATGATGACTTAATCTGTTTAAGTTACTTGAAATTCTCACTAAACTAATCCCTTGAATAACACCCTTAGCTTCAATTAGTTTTTTGATTTCTCTTGTTTTTGCTTTGATTTCATCAACTACTTTTTCATCATGATAATCATTTTTAAATAATTCAAAAGCTGAAGTTAAGCTCTCTTCAACTTTTTTAGCAAGAATTTCCATTCTTAAAATTGCTTCTTCTGAAAAATGTCGGTCTTTTAAATGTTGATTGATGGCATAGGCTGTGTCTTTCGATAGATCACCCATACGTTCCAATGATGCAATTGTTTTATAACATGAATTAATAGTCTCAATTTCATATGGGTTTAATGTCATGGTATTTAAGCTAACTAAGAATTTATTAATTTCCCGATTTAAATAATTGATTAACTCTTCATTTTTAGCAATTGTTTCTAGTTTATTTTCGTGTTCTTTAGGGGTTACTATGGTTGAGCTAATAATATAATTATCTAAAACAATATCACTCAAGCGACCGATTTCTTGATTCGTTTGTTCCAAAACGATTGATGGATTATTTAACATTCTGACATCAATATAATTAAATTTAAACTCAGTTTCAACTTCGGATACATTTCGAACAAAGAATTCGGTCATTTTAATAAAATATCGAGAAAATGGTAATAGTAATAATGTAATTGTCACATTAAATAAAATATGGGCATACACTAACTGAACATTAACGTTGTTGGTGAGAGTCTGAACAAATCCTGCGAAGTCAAAAGCAAAGCTTGTAATCGTCAAGAAAATTGCGACACCAAAGATATTAAAAATTAATGGAAAGATTGCAGCTTGTTTCGTAGATTTGGTGGTCCCCACTGAAGCTAGTAAAGCAGTTACACAAGTCCCTAAATTAAGACCATATAAAATAAAAATTGCCTGGTTCAAGTCAGTAATAATTCCCACTGAAATCATTGAGATAATAATTCCAATTGTTGCTGTTGAACTTTGAATTAAAGCAGTCACTAAAAAACCAATTAAGATTCCCACAAATGGGTTTCGACTATATTCAAATAATAAATTCATCCAAGGTTCTTCACTTAGTGGAATCATTGATGAACTCATCAAGTTTAGGCCTAAGAATAAAACTCCAAAGCCCATTAGAATCATTCCTTGATGATTAACTTTTTTTCGGTTAAAAAAGAGCATTAAAAGCGTTCCAATAAAGATAATCAATGGGGCAACAGTTTGAATATTAAAGGTAAATAATAAACCTGTTAGCGATGAACCTACTTTAGCACCAATGATAACCCCCACTGCACCTTTTAAAGTCATTAAAGATGAGTTAACAAACCCGATAGCCATAACTGTCGTTGCTGTTGAACTTTGCACAACTAAAGTTACGGTTCCACCTGCTAAAGCTGCTAACCATTTATTATTAGTGAATTTCCCTAGTAATTTTTTCAATTTAAAACCAGCGACTAACTTTAGTCCGTCACTCATCAGTTTCATACCATATAAAAATAAGCCAAGACCACCTAATAACATAAACAAATCATTAATAGCCATGTTTAAATTCCCTCTTTACTTTGTTTACTCTACTGTTAAATTATATCATAGAATTAAAAAAAGTAGATATATTATGATGTAATATCTACTTTTGAAATGACAATTGATGGTGATCTAAAGTTACCTGATTCTGCTAAGTTAGAACCAATCTCTTCAATATTCTGTAATAAAGAACTAAAATCCGTATTTAGTACAAAATAATCTAAGGCTTCTTTTACTTCACCATTTCTAATTAGATATCCCGAAGATTTTAAAGAAATACTTCCACTAATTAGATTTGCTCCTGAATGAAGAGAATGAACACCAGTCACTAATATTCCATTATCAACTATTTTTAATAATTCTAGTTCATCTTTTACCAATGGTTTGATATATACATTAATATAGTTAGCCTTTTCAAACGCATTTCCTGTTGATTTAGTTTTCCCTTTTGCAGCCGATTGAGCATCATATAAAAACATTTTTAACTTACCATCTGTAATTAACTCTTTTTGGTAGGTATTAATACCATCATTATCAAAGAGTCTTTTATTTGGACGATTTAAATCAGTTGGATTTTCAATCAGGGTTAATTTAGTTGAGGCAATTCTTTGATTTAATTTATCTTTAAATATTGAGCGTTCTTTTTGGACACTATCTCCAGATAAAGCTGGCATAAAAGTATTAAAAATATCTGCTACTACTTTTGGTTCAAGAATAACTTTATATTTGCCATTCTGGAGATTAACTGGTTTTAATTTTTTGATTACCCTATCGGCTAATTTATAGCTTTCTTCCAGAATATTTTGATCATTTATGCCTGAGGAATGATAATAATCATTTTTGACATCATTATCTTTAGTTACAGAAATATTTATATAATTGGTAAAGCAATGATTACTCTCTTCTTTTTCTAAACCTAATGAGTTAATAATTCTAATTTTTGAATAAGTATAAGTAAACCATATTAAAACATCCTTAATTAAAGGACTATATTCACTTAATTTTGAATAATATTGTTTCATTTCTAATATCTTTTGCTCTAAATTAAGTTTAGCCTCTTCTTTGATATAACTAACTTTTTTTTGATCATTCGAAAAGATTACTTCTTCTTCATCATCTTTTAAACTTGCACTTTCAATAATTGTCTTAATAATCATTTGATTATGTTTTTCAAAATAATGTTCCGAGCTATAATTCCCGATTTTTTTATTGTATTTTCCTTTAAAAGAATAGTGTTGAACTTCTTTACCTTCATATTTATCAATATTTTGATTAAGTAGCTCAATACTAAAAGAATTATTATAACGAACGGTAATACTTAGTTCATTAATTCCTTGTTTTTGTGCTTCATTAAATAGTTTCTTAAAATCCATATTAATCTTCTTTTCCCCCAACTAGTATTTCTGATAATTTAATGGTTGGTTGACCAGATTCAACTGGAACCCCTCCACTTGAGGCACCACATATTCCGCCATCTTTAAACGAAAAATCATTACCAACCATTTCAACCTTATGTAGCATTTCATTACATTTACCAATTAAGGTTATTTCTTTAATATATTTAGTTAATTTACCTTTTTCAATGAGACGAGCTGAGGCAACTCCAAAGGTGAAATCTCCACTTATCGGATTAACTTGCCCACCATTAATTGAATAAACATAAATTCCATAATCAATGCTTTTAATCATATCTTTGACTTTATCTTTCCCTTTAGCTAAATATGTATTATTCATTCTTGAGGTCGGATTATAATAATATGACTCTCTTCTTGAAGATGATGTTGATGGAATGTTTAATTTTAAACCATTAATTTTATCAACTAAATAGCTCTTTAAAATCCCGTTTTCAATTAAAATGTTTTTTTGAGTTCGACTTCCTTCATCATCAAAATAAGTACTACCAAAAAGATTTTTTCTATGTCCATCATCAATTAAAGTAACCAATTCACTAGCAACTTTTTGACCAATTAAACCTTCAAATGTTGATTGTTTCCTGGAAATAAACTCTGCTTCTAAAGAATGACCAACTGCTTCATGAAAAAAGATTGCCCCGGCTCCTTTTTCTAAAATTACAGGCATTAATCCACCTTTAAGATTAACGGCTTTTAATTTATTACGTCCCGTTTTTAATATTTGATTAAATACTTTTTTTGCATTGAAATCTTCAAATATTTCTAGTCCGCCCATTAGATAGACTCTTTTTCCACTTGAAACTGTAACACCTTTTTCTTCCATAATAAGGCTAATCATTATTTCAGAAATGATTCGTTCTTCGTTGGTATAATTACCTTCTGAATTAGCAATGGTAATCTCTTTTAGGTGATATTTAAAGCTAATATCTACATTTTTAATGCGTGAATCAAGACTTTTAGCAAAGATACTTTGTTCTTTTAAAAACTCTTTAATTTTTTCTTTTGAATAATTCTCTAAATAAGTGATGTTTGATTTCTTTTTCGCCTTTTTAAGTGTTTTTAATTTAAAATTACTTTTTCTTTCTTGAATTTGATAAATTTCACTCATTTTATCAATCGTCTTTTTTAAATTATCTTCATTAATTAAAGATGTTGATTGGTATGCGATGATTTCATCTTTATACAATCTGATTCCAATTCCATTAGTTTGGTTACTACGGCTTTGTTCTAATTTATCTTTACTAATCCCCATTACAAAATTATCAGTTTTCTCAAAATATAATTCAGCATATTCAATACTTTTTGTTAAGGCATAATTTATAATATTTTCAATCTGACTTTTTTCCATTAAGATGTTCCTCTCTTGCTCATTATAACATATGAATAATTTACCAAAAAATGGTTTTAAAAATTTGTTTCAATTTAATGTATATTAAATGAAATAAAGCTCATAATACTAATGAGGAAGTTATGAAATAAAAATAACTTTCTCCTAAGAGGATATCTAGATTAATTTTAGATATCCTCTTTTTTTGTTGACAATCATTAAAAGATTCAAGTAAAATATTTTGTGGAAAGATGGCGAGTAAATTAAATGAGATATGTAGGAACTACAATAAGAGGAATTAGAACTCCAATTATTAAGGAAAATGATAATCTAGCACCCATTGTTGTAAAATCAATATTAGATGCTAGTAAGCATGATAATTTTGATATTAAAGATCGTGATGTCATTGGTATTACCGAAGCAGTTTGTGCGATTGCTGAAAGTAATTTTGTCACTGTTGATCAAGTAGCATTAGATATTAAAAAAAAGTTTAAAAATGGGCATGTTGGGATTTTATTTCCAACACCTGTAAGTAGAAATCGCTTTGCACCATATTTAAAAGGAATAGCTAGAGGAAGTAACAAAATCACAATGCAATTAAGTTTTCCTGACGATGAAGTTGGTAATAAATTATTTCCAGAAGATTTATTGGATGAATATAAGATTAGCTATGATGATGTTTTAACTGCTGATGAATATAATAAGTATTTTAAAGACTGTAAACATCTTTTTACTGGTGTTAATTATATTGAATTTTTTCAAGAATTAGTTGAAGCTGAAGATTGTGAAATCGAGTTTATTTTTGCAAATAATCCTTGTGAAATATTAAAGTATGCGGATGATATTTTAATCTGCAATGTTCATTCTCGTGAAAAGAAATTAAAGATCCTTCAAAATGCTGGAGTTAAAAATGTTTATAAGCTTGATGAAATCATGAATGAAAGCGTTGATGGTAGTGGTTTTAATCCAATCTATGGTTTACTTGGTTCAAATATCTCTTCTGAAGAAAGATTAAAGCTCCTGCCAAAAAGTGGACATGCTTTAGTTCATCAAGTTCAAGAATTAATTCAAGAAAAAACTGGAAAAAATGTTGAAGTAATGATTTTTGCTGATGGTGCTTTTAAAGATCCCGTTGGTGGAATTTGGGAATTAGCTGATCCCGTAGTTAGTCCAGCTTATACGCCTGGTTTAGAAGGAACGCCTAATGAAATTAAACTTAAATATATTGCTGATAGCAAATATCATAACTTAGCTGGTGATGATTTAAAAGAAGCTTTAAAAAATGAAATTAAAGCCAAAGAAGATAATTTAGTTGGGCAAAGATCTTCACTTGGAACAACACCAAGAAGGATTACTGATTTAATCGGTTCTTTATGTGATTTAACTTCTGGGTCTGGTGATAAAGGAACCCCCGTAATTTATATCTCAGGTTATTTTGATAGTATGGCTGATGACTAATCAGCTTTTTTTTGCTATAATATTACTAGTAAAGGATTTGATTTTAAAATGTGGGAAAAGAGAAGTAAATTCTTAATACTAACAGTTAGTTTACAATTAGTATTAAGTCTATGGGCCGTTGTCTATTTTAATTTTTTAAATCGTATGACTTTTTCAGAAAGTATTTTATATAATCCAACTGACTTAGCTGTTTTAATTTATGATTTATATACTGAAAATTGGTGGTCACTAATTATTTTAGCTGTTTGCTTAGCAACAATTTTTAGTTTAACCGCTTTAATCTACCGTGATTTAAAGTTCCAATTTATGGCAATATGTATTTGGGTCGTTCTTTTTCTCTTAGCAATTGATGTTAATGATACAGTTATGCGTAGTATGACAGCAATTATTTTATTTATTCCGGTTTTTGGTTTAAATATCTTTAGTTATTTTGATCAAAAAAAATTAAACGTTTAAAGCGTTTAATTTTTTTATGGTATCATCAATCGACTCTTTTGGTGTTGAAGCACCAGCCATTACGCCTACTTTCTGATATTTCTTAATTTTCTCTAAATCTAATTCTTTGATAGTTTCAATATGAACTGCGTATTGACAGTTTTCCTTTGCAATATCAAATAACTTATTCGTATTGGAACTTTTTTTACCACCAATAATAATCATTGCCTCTACTAATCTTGCGATTTCTTTAGTTTCTTCTTGTCTGAATCTTGTTGCATCACATATACTATTTTTTACTTCTAAGGTTATTTTTGTAATCGATTTTTTCATCTGATTTTGTAACTGATCAAACTTTTCTAAGTTAAAGGTTGTTTGAGCAATAATTAGAACTTTTTCTTTTTTGCTTGTTTTTAAGTTCTCAATGGCTTTTTTTATATCTTCTTCAGTCTCTACCACGGTATAAAACTTACCACAAAAACTTTCGGTAGCAGTTACTTCTGGATGACCATGTTCACCAATGTAAATAATATAATAATCCTCATTGGCATATTTTTCCACCATATCATGAATCTCTAAAACTTTCGGGCAAGTTAAATCAATTAGATTAAAGCCTTTTTCTTTTGTTTGCTCATAAAACTCTTTAGCAATTCCATGTGGTCTAAACATTAGATGAACATTTTTAGTTTCTTTAATTTGATGAATATCATCAATAAAGTTTAACCCTTTAGCTTTGAGCTTGTTTACTACTTCTTTATTATGAGCGATATCTCCTAAGCAGTAACATCGATGGTTTTCTTCTAATTCATTTAGTATTTCTTCTGCTTTTTTAGATGCTTTTTCAATACCAAAGCAAAAGCCTGCTGTTTTTCCTAAAATTATTTCGATGATTAATCTCTCCTTTAAATATAATTATCGATTTTTATCAGTTCTTCTTTAGTTAAAATTGTTGCAATTTTTTCTTTATTAGCATAAAGATTTAGCACTTCTTCATAATAAAGTAATTTGTTTACTACTTCTTTTAGTGTTTTGCTAATTGCATTTTTTGATACTTGATAATTTTCTGCTATTTCAGTTAGCGATAAATTATTAAAATAATATTCTTCATAATAGGTTTTTTGAATTTCAGTTAATAATTCCCCGTAATAATCATAAAGCGCATTATAATAAATAACATTTTCCATTACATCATATCCTTAAATAAACCATAGATATATTCTTCAATATCAAACGGTTTTAAGTCAGTTACTTTTTCTCCTAAGCCAACAAATTTAACTGGTAAACCAACTTCTTCTTTAATAGCTAGGACAATACCACCTTTAGCGGTTCCATCTAATTTAGTTAGTGCAATGCCAGTTATGTTAGTGATTTCTTTGAAAGACTCAGCTTGACTAATACCATTTTGACCAGTTGTTGCATCAATAATTAAGATTGTTTCATGTGGCGCTTCAGGAATATGTTTACCAATAACTTTATTGATTTTTTCTAACTCATTCATTAAATTAACTTTATTTTGTAATCTTCCAGCAGTGTCTATTAGAACAATATCAACTTCTTCTTGCTTAGCTTTTTCTAATCCATCATAAATAACACTTGCTGGGTCATTATTCTCTCCACCAACAAATAGCGAATCTGTCCTTTTAGCCCATTCTTCTAACTGAGGAACAGCTCCTGCTCTAAAAGTGTCACCTGCAACAAGTAATACTTTTTTACCCTCATTTTTATATTTATAAGCAAGTTTACCAATCGTTGTAGTTTTTCCGACACCATTAACTCCTACCATTAAAATAACCGTTGGTCCAGACTCAGCAAAGTTAATTTTATCGGTTAAAGATTCACCTTCAACATAGATAGTAAATAATTCATCAACAATTACTTCTTTTAAGAAACTAGTTTCACTGATGCTTTCTTTTTTTACACGATCTCTTAATCTATCAATAAAACTCATGACTGTACGAACACCAATATCTGCTTTAATTAGAAGGCTTTCTAATTCATCAAAATATTCATCTGTTACTTTAGTATATTTTAAGCCTAAAATATTTAATTCACTAACAAATTCATTACGAGTTTTTTCTAAGCCTTTATCAAAAGCTTCTAAGTTTTCTTTCTCTTCCTTTTTAAAGAGGTTCTTAAAACTATTAAATAGTCCCATTAACCATCATCCTCTCTTTGAATATCGACAACCACAGTAGTTTTGACGATATAAATTATGTTGTTTTACTAATTCCATTGATCTTTGGTAGCCACCCTTTTTTTTGAAATCTTCTACTAGATAGTTAATTTCATGGATATCAGCTATTTTTCTTCCTAATTCATTAATTAAATTACTATCCTTATGAGGACTAACAGTTAAGGTGGTTGTAAAATAATTGAAATGGTTTTTCTTAGCTATTTCTGCTGTTTTTAATAATCTAAGTTCAAAGCATAAAGTACATCTTTTGCCTTTTTCAATTTCTTTTTCAAACCCTTTTATATAATTTTTAAATTCTTCATTTAAATAATCTATTTCCAGATATGGAATTTTAATTTTTTGTAAGTAATTAATTTGATCCGTTTTACGCTTTAAATATTCATCTTTCGGTTCAATATTCGGATTATAATAAAGAACGGTGATATCATAATTATCTCTTAATCTTTCAATTACTGATGATGAACATGGACCACAGCAACTATGTAATAAAAGCTTCATCATTCTTCACCTAGACTCTCAAAGTCTCGAAAAATGAAATTATTAGCACTGTCTAAATAAATAATCCCTTGCGCACCGCCTAAGCTAGCAAATATTCTTGGATAGAATCTTAAATTACCAGCTCGAGCTGCATTTGTATAAACCCAGTTCCCATCATTCATATATAGGATAAATCTGGTATCATCAATGGTTAATCCTTCACTACTTACCATTGGTGAATATTCTATTTCGCTAATTAAACTTAAAATCCCATAATCGAGCGTTCCTAAGTTTTTAGCAAATTCAGTTAAAACTGCCTCAGGAGCAAAATTAATTAAGGTCGGAATCACTGATAAACGATTATTTGTCTCAATATATCGGCCACTAGATAGCATAACCATTCCATTATTAGCGTTATAAAATAAGACCTTTGCTTCTTCCACTTCAATAATTAATCTAAAACGGCGATCTCTTCTAATTGTTGCTGATTCAATTAAATCAATTCCTTCAATACGTTCAGTAAGAGTTCTTGGACTAGTTCTAATTATTGATGGATAATGAGCAATATCAGCAATTCTGATAATCTCCATATCATTAATTAAATAAGTGCCACGAATAACTATATTTCTAATTGGTTGGTTAATAATATAAAAACCGAAAGCGCCTAATAAATAAACCACTAAAATCAAGATAATTAGTTTCTTGAAATTAATCCGGTTTTTCTTTTCTGCTTTCTTATTTTTCATATTCTCACCTACTTTGTTTCTGATAATTCTTTTAAGATTTCATAAATTCTTGTGCTACTGTCATTAATACTAATTTTACTTAAATTATTTTGAATTTTTTCGTAATACATTTGATCTGTTAATAAATTTTTGATTTTTTCTTTTAAAATTGTTGCATCAAAATCAGCTTCTTCAATCATTTCTCCAGCATCAGCCATTACAATTGACTGTGCATTATAAAATTGATGGTTGTTAGCAACATAAGGACTCGGAATTAAAATACTTGGTTTTTGTAGAGCGATAATCTCGGCAATAGTTGTTGCTCCGGCTCTTGAGACAATGATATCAATATCTTTAATTAGTCCCGCTAGATTCTCTACATATGGGGCTATATGGACATTTTTACTAAATTTATTTTGAGCAAACTCTTCATATGAATCTTTACCAGTAATATATAAAACATCAAAAGCTTCTTTTTCAATGGTGGTTAAAAAGTCTTTCATCTTTTCATTCATTGAAGTCGAACCAAGACTTCCTTGAACCATTAGAATACTTTTTTTCTTACGGTCTAGACCAAACTTAGTTTTTGAAATAGCTTTGATATTAGCTGCATTTTCACTACTAGGATTTCCCGTTAAAATACATTTTTCAGGATATTTAAAATACTGTTTAGAATCAGCTAAGCTTAATCCAATAATATTAGCATGCTTAGATAAGACCCGATTTGTTCTTCCTGGAATGCTATTTTGTTCATGAATAAAGGTAGGAATTCCTAATTTACTTGCTGCACTTATCACCGGATAAGTTACATACCCACCAACCCCAATGACTACATCAGGCTTAAATTCTTTAATTAACTCTAAACATCTCTTTTTAGCTTTAAAAATTAATCTAATATTTGAGATATTGGTTAAAAGACTATTGCTAAATCCATTGATCTGTATTTCTTCATACCTAAATCCTAATGGTGGGACAATATTTTTTTCCATGCGATCATGAGTTCCAATATATAATATTTCACTTTGTGGTTCTTTTTCTTTTATTTTATTAGCAATGGCAATGGCTGGATATATATGTCCTCCAGTACCGCCAGCTGTTATAATAGCGCGCATTCATCCACCTCTACCATAATTATATAATAAATTAGCTAGTTTTTACCAAAAAACGTAAAAAAAGGTGCCTACTGGGCACAATTTTGGTATTCACTACTAGCAGTTGTTCGACGAGTTATATTATTTGCATTAATACGATAACGAGTTAACATATGTAAGATTTCTTCTTCAATGCCTTCTTCTTCGTTTGCTTCTATAACATAGTAGTCTTCTTCATAACAATATTCAAAATAAAAGTAATTACTACCAAACTCTATTTCATTAATGTTAGATATATAAGAAATTAGTTGTTGTCCGCGATGATTATACACGTGAATAACATAGTTGTTATTTTCTAGTAATTCAGTAAAGACTAAATATCGTTCGTCCATAATAATCATTCTATCTAAAGTTCCAAAAACATTAATGAAATGGTTATTCATTTGAATCGTTGCTCCTAAAGCTGGATTATCTAAATCAATAGCAATTCTTAAATCAATATCCACTCTATTTAACGAAATACGTCCTAAAGCTTTCTCACATAATCCTGATTCCATCCCACATAGTTCATTAATTGTTTGAGCTTCACCAGTTAAAATATATTGAATCTCTGAAGTTGTGGTTTGTCTTAAAATAACGTTAAAAATAGTCTCTGTATTATTATTTCTACGTTGATATTCCATCGATATGTATCGACCTAAATAAAAGCCTACTAAAATTAGGATTAAAACTAAAAGTACTGCTAAAACAGGCCCCTTATGCTTAGGTTTAATACCGAATTTTTTCATTTTTATATCAACTCCAAAGGACTTATACCCTCATCTTTATTATAGATGAATTGTCGAATTTTATCAAATCTTTTTTTTATTCTTTTGCTTTTAAGATAAATATAATTAATATGTTTAATATCATTATTATCTGTTTAGCAAGTTTATTAAGTTACATGAGTAAAGAAATTATTTATCCGATCTTACCGATATATTTTACTCTTACTTTAGGTCTATCACCTATTATTATCGGTTTAATTCAAGGTCTTACTAAAGCTTTTGCTAGCATCACTAAATTTTATAGTGGTTTTTATTCTGACCAAAAACAAAGTCGAAAAAAATTAATTATTTTAGGTTATTTAGGTATGTTTGGCCAAAATATTCTTTTATTATTTATGAATAATCCTTTTGGCATTCTTTTTGCTACTTTCTTAGATCGCTTTGGTTTAGCTATCAAAACTGCTCCACAGGATACAACACTAGCCAGTGTCTCACCGAATAATAAGCATGCTTTAGTTATTGGGTTTAAAAAGACACTTGATAAACTAGGTGCTAGTATTGGAATTATTATTGCAGCTTTTTTACTTTTTTCAGTGAATTTTAAATCAATTTTTTTAATAGCTTCAATTCCTGCTTTTTTTAGTGTTATTTTAGTTTTTTTGATTAAGCAAAGAAGGTTGAGAAAAATCGTTAAAATAAGTCTTAAAGATTTTAATTCAAATGTTCAACTATATTTTGGTTTAGTTTTCTTATCTACAATTGGCAACTCAACTAAAGTTTTTCTTTTATTGAGAGTTGCTCATATGGGTTTTAGTTCCCAAGAAGTTATCTTTTTATATTTAGTTACAACTTTAACAACTTGTTTAGTTTCAATTCCCATTGGTAATTTAGTTGATAAAATTAATGCTAAAAATAAATTAATTGCAACAGCTTATTTAATCTTTGGCCTTGCTTATTTTATTCTATTTGCAACTAACCAAGATTTTTTAATTATTTTTGCTTTTATTCTGCATGGAATATTTATCGCTTTAATTAGTATTAGTGCTAAAGCCTTTATCCTTGATAATATCAATCCTAAAATGATTGCAACAGGCATTGGTATTAATGAGTGTTTAGTTGGCTTAGGATCACTCCCAGCAACGATTATTGCTAGTAGCTTATGGTCAATATTTTCTCCGGATATTTCTTTTCTTTTTAGTGCAATTATTGCTTTTTTATCATCTTTTATTGCTTTTAAGTATTTAAAAAACAACCATTTATCATGATTGCTTAAAATATTTTTCGACCAATATTTTTCGATTCAATAAGAAACACATCTACTGCATCCCAAGTACCAATATGGTTATTAACATATGATTCTAGAATATGCTGCGGCATTGTTTCCCATGCATAATGCTCTTCTAAGTCAAATAGTCCGGTTTCAGATATCTCTTTAATTAGTTTTCCAATTCGGCCAATATGAATTTCCTCTTTTGGTAGTGTTTGATGTCTCTCTCCAGCACCAATAAATGGTGATACAGTTAAAACATCGACTAAGTAACTATCTCTATTTACAACCGCTTTTTTGATGGTTTCATGAAAGTCTCTTCCTTCGTAACCACGAATCATTTTTTTAGTTTTAATAACTTCAACATCAATTGGGGTTGTTATTCTAAATCTTATTTGAATTCCATCTCCAGAGAAATCAATTGAACCAGTAGTGGTTTCATATTCTTTGATTTCTTGATTGTTAACTTGCCTATTTACCGGAGTAAATTCTAAATAAATATGTTGATCAGATTTCCACTCTAAGCTTGTTTTATGTGCAAATGAATAATTATATACCGATCGAAAAAGTGACGGACCAAATATATTGTTTATTAAAAATTCTACTTCTGGGTCCATTGGTTTTGGATTAACGCCTTTTGGATTCATACCTTTAAATTCATCCGACTTCTCATCCATCAAATGAGCCTCCTTTTTATACGCTGGATAGTATAGCAAATTCCCTTTGGAAAAGCAACTAAAAGAAAAAACATTCAATTTTTGAATGTTTTAATTATTTTTTAATAAGATATTTTTAGCTCTTTCAATCGTAATAATGGAACCACCATCATTAATATATCCTTGCTCTACGAGTTCTAATACTTCATCAAAACTACACAAAAATTTACTAATCTGCTCATCTTCGTCAAAGTCTTCAGTTCCTTTGTAGACACAGTCCAACGCAAGAAAACATTCATTATATGCTCTTGAACAGCCTTGATCTTGATAATAACCACCTAAAGGAATTATTTCTTTGGCTTGATATCCGGTTTCTTCAGATAATTCTCTAAGGGCCGTTATTTTCCCCTCCTCAACAGATTTATTATCTGGTAATAAATCTTTATAGCCAGCTGGTAGTTCAACACCAACACCAGTTTTAGTTAACGGCCTTGGTTGCACAATTAAGACTACTTCTCCTGTTTCTGTAATTGGTAAGATAATTGAAGCTGATGATAATCCATCACGTTTAATAATTTCTTTTCGATCAAGTAAGACCTTTCCTGATGCCAAGGTATAGTTAGCTGTCCCTATTTTAATAAAACCTTCATTTACAGGTTCTATTTGAACTGATGACTGACTAACGGTTCTATATAGATTAATTAATTTATCTAACTCTGCTAATTTTTCTTTTCTTATCATTGGTGCTCCTTTTTTATTCTTCTGGTTGATATTTAAATAATCTTGCTGGTCTAAACCCACCAGTTCGATATTCATCGGTTGCCGTAACTCTTGATTTAACTTTCCTTTGAAAGTTTGCTTTGGTGAACGGCTTATTTAAAATGAGTTCAAAGACTTGCTGAAGTTCAATATAAGTAAATTTTTCTGGGACTAAACTAAAAGCAATATCAGTATACTCGATTTTATTGCGTAATCTTAAAATTCCATAATAAATAATCTTTGCATGATCAAAAGCAATATTATTGGTATTCATGATTTTGATTTCATCATTTTTAACTTGTAATTCAGCTGATAAATTAATCCCATCATCACTAGATAATAACATCTCCACTTGATTATCTTTTTCAACTAATTTTAAAGTAAACCACTTTGTTTCTTCTAGTCCTTCAGTTTTTTTAATAGTTACTAAATCTTTAGCAACTAACCCCATGTAAGCTACAGAAACGACTCTAGTTCTTTTGTCACGGTTGATATCACCAAAGGTAAATAACTGCTCTAAATATACGTTTCGAAATTCAGTTTTTTCTTCTAAAGCTCTCATACTACTTTCTTCAAGTGTCTCGTTCATTCCCACAAAGACTCCTGGTAAAGCCCAAGATCCAAGATGAGGATGTTGAGTTCTTTTTAGTAATAAAACTTGAATATTCTTTTCGTTTAGTTTCCGGATATCAACTGATGGAATCTCATTGATAGTTAAAAATAAGTCATCAACAGTTATTGAAGGTCTTTCGTAATCATTAGGATTATATACTTTTAAAAACTCTGCTTCTGTTTGGCCTAAGCTATTTTTCATTGGTCATCTCCCTTAATAGTTATATTTTATCATTTTTATCTGTCTATTTGTTTAAAAATTTATCATTAATGGTTTTAATAAAATGATAATCATTAAGTCTTAAGCACTTGAGTTTTTTCCTAAAGGTACAAACTTGAATTTTTAAAACATCAGATATTGAAGTATTAATTCCATCAAAAGTAAATAATAATTCGTTTTTTATCGCTTTTGGTTTTAATTCAATTAACATAGTTTCTGGAATTATTAATGAATTAATAATATTACGATATGAACCGTTATTTAGTGGCGCGATTGGGGTTATTTGAGTAGCATGAAAGGTGTTATAAATAATACTTCCACCAAACGATAGATTATAAGCTGTTGACCCAGTTGCAGTGCTAATTAGTAATCCATCACCCACATAATTCTCTAAAAAGGTATGGTCAATTGCTACTGAAACTCTTAAAACATTTAATTCTTTTTCTCTGATAACCAATTCATTTAAAGCATAAAAAACTTGCATTTCTTTTTTAGTTTTGATTTTGGTTTCTTGGATACTTATTTCTTCAACTTCATAGTCGTTATTTTTTAATCTAATAATAAAGTTATCTATTTCGTTTTTATTAACATTTTGTAAAAAACCTAAGGTTCCACCATTAATGCCAATATAAAAAGGATTTGTATCATATTTTTGTTCTTTAACCATTCGTAAGAATGCTCCATCGCCACCAATTGCTATTACTAATTCGGGATTTTCTTTAACAATCATAAAGTTGTTTTTTTCTAACTTTAAAATTAAGGCCTTTTTTATTTTTTCGCACTCTTTATTTTGATTAGCATAGATTTTAATTTTCATTGATATTCCTCCTATTTAAGGTAAATTGGAATCGGATTATGTTTATGTGCAGCATTTTTATGCATTCTCATTATCTTTTCATTAGTGGTTTTATTATTAATAACGTCTTCTACTTCTTGATAAGTAAAACCTAGTTTTTCTTCGTCAGTTTGGCCACTTAAACCATCTGCTGGTGGTTTATGAACCAGTTCTTTAGGTAGCCCTAAGGCATCTCCAATAGCAAGAATTTCACTAACGGTTAAATCACCAAAAATATTTAAATCGCTTGCTCCATCGCCAAATTTAGTAAAATAACCAACATAAATTTCACATTTATTACCAGTTCCTCCAACAATATAACTTTTATTATTTTGAATGCTTAAAGCTTGGGCAATGTAATATAGAGTGCTCATTCTCAGTCTTGGCTTTAAATTAATAGCTGCTTCTTTAGTTATATCAGGATTAATATTAAAAACTTTGTTTAAGCCATCAAATTGTTTCTGAAAGACTTCACCTAAATCAAATTGATAAAGCTGAAAACCAATATAATCAGCAACTTTTCTTGCATCTTTTTCATCTGTTTTTAATGAATTGCAAGGTATTGTAACACCAATTACATTTTCAGTTCCTAAGGCTTTTGCATATAAACAGCTAGCAATAGTTGAGTCTTTTCCACCACTGATACCCATCACAACACCAGTCAGATTATTTTTTGTAAAATAGTCTTTAATAAATTGGATAATTTTTTCGATTTCTTTATCAGCATTAAATATCATTTGTTCACTTCCTTAATATAAATTTTTTTCGATGATATAATTTCTTATTTCCTGAGGAATCAAAGACTTGGTTTTAGTTCCATTAATATTTTGACGAATAAAGGTTGAAGAAATATTACTACTATTAAAATCTAATTTAATGATTTTATTATGATAATAGTAAGTTTTAAGTCGTAAATTATTATTTAAAATATTATCAACATCATCTCCATTTCTTGGTGCAACAATTAGATAATGATTTTCTAATATTTCTTCATAATGCATCCATTTATCAAAAGTTTTCAGATTATCGCTTCCGATAATTAAATATAACTCATTATTTCGCTTTTTTAAAGACTTTAAAGTTTCATAAGTATAGTTTTGTCTAGAGTTATTCAATTCAATTGGATTAATTTTACAATTAGAAATTCCTTTAATTGCTAAATTAAGCATTTTTAGCCTTTCTTCACTAGTTATTAATTTTTTATCTTTAATATTTAAATTTTCTTTTGCAGGAATAAACCAGACCTCATCAACTCTATTTTGATTTAGAACTGTTTTTGCTAAATCAAGATGATCATTATGAACGGGGTTAAAACATCCCATTAACAGACCAATTCTTTTCATTTGATTTCCTCCTTTTAAGCAATTTTTTTAACGTTTTCGATTTCTTCAATTAAGACTAATTTAGTTGCTCTTACTTTAGCACTAATATTTACAGGATATGTTTCTGGGTTAATTATTTTTTTTACTTCCTCTGGTAAAGTTTTAACTAGATTATAGCAGTATGCTCTTTTTTCTTCTAAAGTTGGTTCATTATAGACTAATTCACCATTACGGAAAATTGGAACTTGTAGCTGTTCTATGACATAGTCGCTAACTACTTTTTCTTGACCATTTTCATCCACAAAAACATATAAATCTTCAGGAATTTGTTCATCATAGTTAGCAATAACATCACCAAGTGGAATTTTTGTTACTTTATCATATAAACGATAGATTTTCTTGTAACCAGGATTAATTGTTTTAAATTCATCTTCTGATTTTTTTATTTTAGGAATGATATGATAATCTTTTTCTTTACCAACTAATTTATAAACAACACCAACTCTTTCTTTTGGAGCAACAATATTATCACCTAGACCAATAAAGTCGATCGGTGCATTTGCATCTCGGAGAGCTTTAATTGCCTCAGCATCTAAGCCATTTGAAACAATGATTTTAGTATCCTCCATACCTGCTTCATCTAACATTCTTCTTGCTTCTTTTGATAGTTCTAGAAGATTTCCACTATCAAGTCTAATTCCTTTTAACTTATAGCCATTTGGTTCTAAAAAGTCTTTAGCAACTCTAATTGCATTGGGTATCCCACTATTTAATGTATCAAAAGTATCAACTAAGAAAATTGCATCTTTTGGCCACACTTTAGCGAATTTTAGAAAAGCTTCATATTCTCCACAATCAGCATCTTTCACATAACTATGCGCCATCGTTCCCATTACCGGAACTCCATATAATTTTCCGGCTGCCATATTTGATGTTCCAGCTACACCCACCATATAAGCACATTTTGTAGCATCAATTGCTGCTTCTGGACTATCAGCTCTTCTAGCTCCAAATTCCATTATCGGAATATCACCAGCAGCATTCATTATCTTGGTGGTTGCCGTAGCAAATTTTATTTGACCATTTAAATATGAAAGAATGATTGTTTCAAAAAGATTTGCTTCGATTTTATTAGCACGAATTGTCATTAACGGTTCATTCCCAAAGACAGGAGTTCCATCTGGAATTGCAAATATATCGCCAGTAAAGCGGAAGTTTTTTAAGTATTCGATATGTTCTTCAGAAAAGGTGTTTAAACTACGTATATAGTGAATATCATCTTCATCAAAACGGAAGTCTTTAATAAACTTAATAACACTATCTAAACCTGCTGTTAAAGCATAACCGTTGGCAAATGGAATCTTTCTAAAGAAAGCATCATAGTATGAATATTCATCAGTCTCTTTATTTTGAATATATACTTCATTCATTGTTAATTCGTATTTATCAATTAATAATTTAATATCTTTTTTCATTTTTTTATCCTCCTGATTTTCTTTTTTAAATAATTCTTCTTTATTTATTTTGCGTTCTGATATAATGGCATCTCTTGTAAAGACTGCTTCAAATTCACTTAAAACTTTATAATCAGTTACAATTAGTTCTAAAATTTCAAAACCAGCCGCTAACAGAGCATCCACATCTGATTCTTGGAACCAGTGTTTTAATTTTTCAATATCATCGGTTGAACTAAACCATTCTTTTCCTTCTGCGCGATAGATTTCATCTTCTGGCATTGGTAAGGCCTTAATCGGTAAATCTTCTTCCATATTATCTAGTAAAGGGTTAACAGTACCATCAAAGTTGCGCCACATGCCATGTTTACCTTTTTTATTTTCAATTCGATATAGCTTTTTCATTATCTCTTTACCTTTCACATTTTTTTAATCAATTTGGCTCCTGCTTGCACCATAAATTTATTAGTCATTGCGTTCCATTCATCACGATTATGCCATGGAGCATCATAAGTATCATATAAATTTTCTTCAGCGATTACTTCACAATGAATATCGTGTTGATCAAAAAACTTAATTGTCGACAAAACTGCTTCAAAATAGCAAATATCTGTTACTCCGCCAGCAAATCTTACCCTTTTTAAATTAGGAAAGATAAAGAACATATCTAAATAGCCTGGTGCATGTGCTGCCATTGTTGTATTTTTTTCAAACACAGGATAAGCCTCTAAAATCCATTTTAATGAATCAGCATATTCGACTTCCTCGGTTCCCTCAATACAATGTGGTAAAGGATTATCTGGATTTAAAGTTTTAAATTCACGACTATTTTCATGATGTGATTCGTTAATAACCAACAACATCTTATTATCAGATTCTTGAATTAATTTGGCTTCTTCATTAGTTGGCTTTACTAGAGCATTCATGTATGGATTTTGGTAACTTCCAGTAATTGTAAAACCTTTATTAATATCAACAAGGACTAAAATTTCCTCAATATTATCAGTATAGTTTTGAACCTCTTCATCAGCAATCAATAATCTTAACTTTGCAACTAACTGGGCATGCCTATCTAAATTCTGATTAATCAAATTATTATCTTGACGTATTTCTTTAATTACTTCTCCGATTATTTTAATTTTTTTTAATACTTCTTTCTTGTTCATTTTTACTTTCCTTTCATATTATCTTTTCGGTAATAAGTAGCTTTAAAAATTTTTGAACAGATCTATTGTTAGATATGTTCTTTTAATTAATTATTGATTATTAAAAAATAACGGAATTAATTATTGATTCTTAATAACCCTATTACATTCTTTTTCAAAAACTCATTCCTACACATATTACTACACAAAGAATATGTCTTTGTGATTACATAATACCATTTATATAATATGTGTGTCAACAGTTTTTTGTGATTTTTAAACATTTAGTTGTAAAACCACTTAAAAAGCAGACTTTGAGCCTGTTAATAAATTTTTATTAAATATTTAAAATGAGCTTACCGACAATGATTAATTGATCATTTCGGCCTTCGCAAGTTGTTAAAGTAACGATGTTAGCTTCCTCTTCCCTGCTTACTCCAATATGTCCTACTCTAGGCTGCGTGTAAATTTTGATTATTTCATATATATACTGACTATTACGATAATGAAGAATTACTCTATTACCAAGCGTTAATTGATTTAAGTGCCTAAAAAAAGATGCTCTACTACGACCAGAATGTGCAGCTAATATTAAATTAGTATTAGGAATATTCGGAAAATATGAGCCTTCAATAATTGTAATATTATCTTCAACGTTATTTAGTGATGATTTAGGATTAACTAAACCTCTTTTTAAATTGATTGCTGGAATTTCAAGAATCGCAACATAACTTTCTTCATCAGCAATACTATCTACTCTTTTTTCAACAAAGAAGGCTTGTATTCTTCTTTCAGTTTCGGCATTAATAGTTCTTACTTCATAATAATTATAACCAATTATAAATAATCCACTAAGAATTATAATCAATGATAGTGAAACTTTTTGCTTTTTCAGTTTCTTATATATGATACTTAAAAAACCAATAAAAATTAATATTGAACCAATGATTAAATAGTTACTTATTTCATTTAAAAGAGTATCTGGAACTTCAATGATTTGGACATTATTAACAATATTAAACCTAATTATTCTTGGTGAACTATCATTTACTGTAAAATTAATATCTTGTATTTTCTCAGTACCTGATGAACCAGTTATCTGACTAATTCGATAATTACCATAAGCTAACCCATTAATCTGCGTAAAACCAAACTCATCAGTTATTACTGTTTCTCTTAAAAGGTTATTATGATCATAAATATGGAATGTCACATTTTGCTCAGGAGTTAAGATTCCTGTTTCTAGCTGTGAATATGATTTTAATATCTCAACATTTCTTCTAATAACTTGTTGATATGATGTAATAGTGTAGATATTGCCATCAGTCTTTAACCAAACTTCGTGATTAGTTAAGTCTAACATATAACCTTGGCTTGCTATTTTCTCTCTAATATAATATCTACCAAATGGTAATAAACGACTAATTGCATAACCTTCTTCATTAGTTATAATAGTATCCATTAATAAACCATCGTGATTAAAAATCTCATACACCGCACCCGCTAAAGTTCCTTTTCCCCAAGTATCTTTTGTTTTATTATCGTAATCAATTTTATCAACTTTAATTTGGCCTTGAATAATTTGTTGTCTTGAAATAACCGTATGTTCTAAATCATCTTCAGTTATTTCAATAATGTATCTAATCGGATCCAATAAGTAACCTTCGCTCGGAGTACTTTCAATTATATAATATCTACCAATGGGCAATTCAGTTAGTATTGCTCTTCCTTCTGCATCAGTTCTAATTTGTGATATTAGGATATCGTTACTATCAAAGATATCATAAATTGCTCCTTCTAAAGTTCCTAATCCAGAAGTTTCTTTTGTTCCTGTGTTATAGTCAACTTTATCAACAATAATTTTACCGCCAATAATATTCAATTCAAGATTGGATACTAAAGGTGTAAAGCTACCTACTGACATAAAATTTTGACTTGCAGAATGAAAATAAACAAATGGTGGATTATTAAATCTGGTCGTACTTCTTTTAAGCGTTAAAACGCTCCTACCAATTGAATTCGCATTGATAATTAGATCATTACCATTAATACTTGCTTCAATTTCTGCGTGATCAATATCAAACTGATTTAAAACGTTATTTGTATCATTAAAGATTCTTCGACTTCCTAAAACTAGATTATGCGTTGTTCCATGAAAACTTGGTAATCTAGCATGATTATCAACCAATTGGTTAATCTGAGCTATTTCATTATTAAAAGGCGTAATACGTCTACCTAAAATACCCTCTGTAAAATAAATATCCCATTCTGGATTGGTTATCCACCAAATCATTACTTGAGTTATAGCCCACCATTTCTCATCAGTATGATTACCATATCCATAGCCGTAATAAGCAATTAAAGTAATTCTTTCCCACTGCTCTCTAGTTAGATTCTGAATCTCCCAAGCATTCTCAGTTGCAATATTATAAACCACTGATGAATCAACTGGTGTTGCTGGCTGCAAACAATAAACAAAATGCATATCACTAGATCTACGTAAAATTCGCCCACGGATAACAAATCTGGATCCATTATAATCACTTTGAATATAAATATTTGGGATCGCATCACCAACTAAAAGTCGATCTCCATTTTGATTAGCTCTCACTTCCTCTGCATTATAAAATCCTACAAACATGATTAATAAGATTGATGCAATTAATAAATTAATTATCTTTTTTCTTTTCATATGACCTCCTACTATATACGTTGTAAGGAAGACTTTGATTTCCTTTTTTTAAAACAAACTTTAATATTTTGTCAAAAATGATGTCAAGAAATAAAAAAATAATAGAAAAGGATTGATTATTAAGCAAAAATATAAGAAAATGAAATTACTTAAATAAAACAACATAATAAAATTTCCAAATTAATGATTGCTGGTTTTTAGAAATAAAAATTAGCATTAAATTATTATCTAAAAATAATAATTTAAAAATATTTATTAATACTAAAATATTAATAAATGATTAATTTAGTTATTATGTTGGGTAATGGAGCTATTT
>Ga0123355_10000451_pt1 | contig 53965 bp, 46 predicted proteins | sample TergutEmb28metaG_3_FD_89872 | JGI IMG/M metagenome (GOLD analysis project Ga0123355, IMG submission 89872) | Embiratermes neotenicus P1 segment gut microbial communities from Petit-Saut dam, French Guiana - Emb289 P1 | ecosystem: Host-associated > Arthropoda: Insects > Digestive system > Gut ... | reverse complement strand
GGCTGCTGGGCGTCCAGCTCTTCGGCCACAAGCACGCCGAAGTCGCCAAGCGCATCGATATTGCCGCCACCGCCATCTTCCACAGCATGACCGTTGAAGCCCTCAGCGACCTCGACCTGTCCTACACCCCGCCGCTCGGATCCCCCTGGGACGCCGTTCAGATGGGCGCCCAGGCCTGGACCCGGAACCTTAACACCCCCCGAGCCCACTAAAGATCCGCTCGGAGAGGACGGCAATGATGCCATCCCTGCTTTCTCGCCTTCATCCGGCCACGCCGCGCGTTCAGTCGGACACGCCGCGCGTTCAGCCGATCGCGCCGCGCCGCGCTGTGGCCCGCATCGCCGTGGCGGTGTTTGCCGTTCTTGTGGCGGGTCTGACCGCCTGCAGCAGCTCGTCTGCCCCGCCCAAGCCAGCCAGTACGGCGTCCGGAGTGGCCGCCACGGCGGTCCGCATCACCGGTGCCGGGTCGACCTTCGACGCACCGTTCTTCAACCTGGCCTTCCCGGCCTACCAGCAGTCTCATCCCGGAGTCACCGTCAACTACGCTGCCGTCGGCAGCAGCGGCGGCATCAGCCGGTTCACGGCCGGGCAGGTGAACTTCGGTGCCTCCGACGTCCCCGCCAGTCCCGCTAACCTGGCTGGTGCCCGCGGCGGGGCCACACTCCAAGTACCCGTCGACCTCGGCGCCGTCTCCGTCGCCTACAACGTGCTCACCCGGAACGGTGCCGCGCTCAGGCTAACCGGACCGGTGCTGGCGGACATCTTCCTCGGCAAGATCACCAAGTGGGACGACCCCGCCATCACTGCCCTCAACCCCGGCGCGAACCTGCCCGACGCCGACATCACCGTCGTGCACCGCTCCGACGGCAGCGGCACCACCTACATCTTCAGCAACTACCTGTCCGCTGTCAGCCCCGCGTGGGCGAGCGAGGTGGGCACTAACCGCAGCCTGCACTGGCCCGTCGGTTACGGGGCGAACGGCAACCCCGGCGTCGCCGCCGCCATCGGCAGAATCCCCTACTCCATCGGCTACACCGAGCAGTCCTACACGACTGGCACCAACCTGGGGACCGCAGCCGTCGCGAACAAGGCCGGCAACTACGTCACTCCCACGCCGGCGGCCATCGCTGCCGACGCCGCCGCCAAACCCGACATCTCTGCGAATGACTTCGCCATCGTCAACGAACCCGGTGCGACCGCCTACCCGATCTGCGGCTACAGCTGGGTGCTGATCTCCGCCCACCAGGCCAGCCAGGCCTCCGGCCGCGCCGTCAGCGCCCTGATCACCTGGCTCACCACCGATGGGCAGACCTACGCCCAATCTCTCGGCTACGTCCCGCTGACGCCGGCCGTCCGGCAACTCGCCGCTACCACCCTCTCCCAGGTCACCGGCCCTGGCGGGCAACCGCTCACCGGATAAAAGGAAGTAGACGATGCCAAGCGCCGCCCCCCTCCTCGCCCGCAGGCACCTCACGTGGCACACCTGGACGCGTGTGCCCGTCGGGCACGGGACTGCGGCTGACCCGGCTCAGCCGGCCGACTCACGCAGCGCGCTGGCTAGGACCGTCATCATCTCGGGCACGACACGGTAATACGCCCACTTGCCCCGCTGCTCGCGGGTGACCAGGCCGGCCTCGACGAGTTGCTTCATGTGGAAGGACACCGTCGCCTGAGACAGGCCGACCGGCCCGGTGAGATCGCAGACGCACGCCTCGCCGCCGTCGGCCGCGGCGATCAGCGACAGCAGCCGGACGCGGTGCCGGTCGCCGAGCGCCCGGAATCCCCGCGCCAGCCGTTCGGCGGCGTCCTCGTCCAGCACGCCGCCCGTGATCGGCGCGCAGCAGGCGGCTAGATCACCGGCCAGCAGCGGCAGCGTGGTTTGGTTCATGACTCCCATTCTCCCACACCCATTGAGAAAACTCGATGCATCGAATATATTCGATGCATCGAGAGAAGTCGATGGGAGGAGTTCGGGTGATGAGCGAACTGCCGGTAGCGGTGATCGGCGCCGGGCCGCAGGGCCTGGCCGCGGCGGCCCACCTGCTGGAGCGGGGTCTTGAGCCAGTCGTGCTGGAGGCCGGCGACGGCCCAGCGTCCGCGGTGGCCGAGTGGGGGCATGTCCGTCTGTTCTCCGGCTGGCCCGAGCTGACCGACAAGGCGGCCGTCCGGTTGCTGGAGCCGACCGGGTGGACGGCACCGGATTCCGGCTACCCGACCGGCGCGGAGTGGATCGACCGGTATCTGCGTCCGCTGTCCGACGCCCTCGGCGGGCACGTCCGCTACGGCGTGCGGGTCATCGGGGTATCGCGCAAGGGCCGGGACCGGCTGGTTGACGCCGGGCGCGACGAGCAGCCCTTTGTCCTGCATGTCACTGGACCGGACGGGGCTGAGGGCCGGCTGGAGGCGCGAGCGGTGATCGACGCGTCGGGGACATGGCGCCAGCCGGGTCCGGCGGGTGCGGACGGGCTGCCCGCGCTGGGCGAGCGGGCCGCCGCCGGGCTGGTCCGCTACCAGATCCCCGACTTCGCCTACCCCGGGCCGTACGCTGGAAGGCACACCGTCGTGGTCGGGGCCGGCCACTCGGCCGCCACCGCCATCATCGAGCTGGCCCGGATCGCCGAGATCAACCCGGACACCAAGGTCACCTGGGTGCTGCGCCGCGCTGTCACCGGTGCCACCTTCGGCGGCGGCGCGGCGGACGAGCTTCCCGAGCGCGGCGCGCTCGGCACCCGCGCTCGGCAGGCGGTCGAGGCCGGCCGAGCCAGCCTGGTGACCGGGTTCCGCACCGAACGCATCCGGACCGACGCGGCCGGGCGGGCGGTCCTGATAGCTGAAGACGGGCGGGAGCTGGCCCCGGCCGACTCAGTCGTGGTGCTGACCGGGTTCCGGCCCGACCTGTCGTTCCTCTCGGAAATGCGCCTAGACCTGGACCCCGTCCTGCAGGCACCCAGGCGGATCGCGCCGTCCATCGACCCCAACGTGCACTCCTGCGGCACCGCCACCCCGACCCTGGCCGCCGACCTGGCACACCCCGAGACCGGCCTGTACCTGGTGGGGATGAAGTCCTACGGGCGGGCCCCCACCTTCCTCGCGATGACCGGCTACGAGCAGGTCCGCAGCGTGGTTGCCGAACTGGCCGGCGACCACGAGGCCGCAGCACGCAGCGAGCTGGTCCTGCCGGACACCGGCGTGTGCAGCGGCGCGGGCCTGTTCGACGACTCAGACGGGGCCGGTGCGGGCGGCTGCTGCGTGCCCGCCCCGCAATTGGTGCAGATCGGCCGCGGCCCGGCCGGCGCCTGATCCGGCTCTGAACCGATGACAGCGACTGCCGCCGGGGACGTGGTCGCGGCGGGCGGCCCCCGGCGGCGGGCGCTTACCGCCCTCTGCGCCACCGAGATCGTCTCCTATGGCGTGGTGTACTACGCCTTCCCCGTTCTGGCCGGCCAGATCGCCGACGGGACCGGGTGGTCTCGCGCCGCCGTCACCGTCGCCTACTCGGCTGGCAACCTGGCCGGAGCGCTGGCTGGTATCCCTGTCGGCCGTCTCCTCGGCCGGTACGGGCCGCGCCCAGTCATGACCACCGCAGGCATCGCCGCCGCAATCGCGGTAGCTGGCATCGCCGCCGCCCCCAGCTATGCCTGGTTCCTCGCCGCCTGGCTTGCCGCCGGGGCAGCAACCGCAGGGCTCTACTACCCACCTGCCTTCGCGGCTCTTACCGCCTGGTATGGCCCGCGTCGCGTCCAGGCGATCACCACCCTCACCTTGGCCGCCGGGTTCGCCAGCACCATCTTCGCCCCCCTCACCTCCGTGCTCGCCGGTCCGCTCGGCTGGCGCGGCACCTACCTCGCGCTCGCCGTCATTCTCGCGGTCGTCACCATCCCGGCCCACGCCTTCGCCCTGCGCCTGCACTGGATACCGCAGAGCCCGGCCCCGGCCAGGGCGGGCAGCCGCCGCCCGGACCGGGACGTCACCGCCAGCCGCACGTTCCTGCTGCTAGCCGCCTCCGCGACGCTGTGCGCACTCGCCCAGTACGCTGCCCTCGTTAGCCTCGTCCCGCTCCTCACCGGCCGCGGTTTCTCTCCCGGGCTGGCTGCCTGGGCACTGGGCCTCGGCGGTGCCGGACAAGTGGCCGGACGGCTCTGCTACCGGGTCATCGAGACCCGCCTTGGCCCGCGCGGCCGGACCGTGGCCATCATTGCCGCCGGCGCTGCCGTCACCCTGCTCCTCGGCATCCTGCGCGGCCCGGCGGCGATCCTGATCGCCGCGTCGGTGATGGCGGGAGCGATCCGCGGCCTGTTCACCCTCACCGAGGCCACCCTCGTCGCCGACTACTGGGGAACGGAACGTTACGCCGCCGTCAATGGCGCCTTCAACGCCCCGATCACCGCCGCCGGGGCACTCGCCCCCGGCATCGGCGCCGCCATCGCCGCCGCGACCGGCAGCTACACCGTCCTGTTCATCATCCTCGCCGCGATCGCCGCCTGCGCCGCCTCCCTGGCCGCAACCGCGCCAGCGCCCGGAGCGAAGTTGCTGATCGAGGAGACCGTGCAGCTGTGAAGGCGAGGCGGCGAACGCGGTCGGCCCGGTTGGCGTCATGCCCCGATGGGCCGTTCCCGGGGTTTTCGGCTGGCCTCAGCCTGCCTGATGGTGCTGATCCGGTGGCAGCGCGCGGGCCGGCAGCCCGTAAGCGGCTCACCCGGCGCAGCCAGCCTGAGCGGGGCCTAGGTACACGTATTCGTCTAGCGTGTGCCCGTCGCGGAAGCGGACGGTTGCCGTTCCCGCGCGGGTCCAGCCGCTGCGTTCGTACAGCGCAATGGCGGCCGCGGCGTCCGTGACGACGTCCAGGACCGGCCACAGCCCCCGGGCAACCGCCTCGGCGGTCGCGGTGCCGAGCAGTCGGCGACCGGCTCCCGTGCGCCGGGCGCGCCCGGAGACGAACAGCCGGGCGATCACGCCCAGCTCGTCATCAGGCCTGCCAAGCGCGTCGCTGGCGACCTTCATGGCGATCGCTGAGGTCCGCGGAACGAGCGCGACGTGGCCGGCAATCGCTCCGTCGAGCTCGGCGACCCAGCTCCCGTAGGCGTCCTGCTGGATCAGGAACGACTCCAGATCCCCCGGCAGGTAGCGCGGATACCCGTCCAGCGAGTGCACCTCGCGGAGCAGTTCAGCGCACGCGGCAATATCGCCATCCTGGCGCGGGCGGATCAGCATGCCAGCTGAACGCCTCCGGCTACTGGTGCAGGACGTGGCGGCGGGCCACCAGCACGAGCACGATGACCGCGGGTGCGAAGATCCAGGCCAGGTGCTTGTCCTTGATCACCCGGTCGGCGGCGAAGACCCGGTCCACGGCAGCGGCGTGCGTCCGCCGGGCCGCGTCGGAAACGGTGCCCGAGACCGTGCCAGCCGGGGTGGCGAGCAGCACGATGACAGCCATCAGGAACGCGTCGATCCAGGTTCGGCCGTCGCCGAACGTCGAGTCCCAGAACTGCCCGGACGCGATGACGAGCTCCACCAGCACGAAGCCGACGAAGCCGGCCTTCTCGTAAATCGTGGCGGAGGACGCCCTGATGGCCAGCAGTCCGGCCACGATGACGACCGCCAGCGCGATGAACTCGATGAGGTTGTAGTCGTACAGCCCCAGGTGCGTCCAGCTCATCTTGGCGATGTCCCGCCAGACACCGGGCACGAGGGCCTTGAAGGGCAGCGTCAGATTGGATGTGGCGTCGGCGATCCCGCCCGACTTGCCCTTGACGACCACCTTCTCGGCCAGTTCAAGCACCACGTACATCGCGCCGGGCAGCACCCAGATCAGGTCGGGCTTGCCGGGCTTGGCCTGGCGCTTGGCGAACTGCCACAGCCGGACAACCGCGATCGCGACCGACAGCACCAGGATCGGCTCATTGGTGAACACTCCGTAGGCGACGAGCAAGGCCGCGAGTACGTACTTCGAGTGCCGGTAGGCGAGCAGCCCGCCGAGCATGCAGGCGTCGGCGAGCGGCTCGGAGGTGTCCCGGCCGACGCTGATCACCAGGCCGAAGTACGCCACGAACAGCAGCCCCCACAGCGCGTGCCGCCCGAATTCGTGCGCGAACCTGGCGCCGAGGTAGCCGATCACGCCCACGAAGATCAGGTTGAGCACGACCAGGACGGTCGGCAGCAGCCGGGCGTTGCCGCCGAGCGAGACGATCCACGCGACCAGCGAGTAGCCGATCCGGGTGTACCGGTAGTTGTGGTCGACCGTGATGCCGTACGCGGTGGGGTTCCAGTTGAAGGGGTTGCGCGCGAACCGGTAGTAGAACTGCCCGTCGTACCCGATGCTCGGCACGTGGCTGATCTTCGGGATCATCTGCGACGGATGGCTGTACCGGCGGGACCCGGACATGATGAACAGGGTGATGTGCCCGGCCGCCCACACTTTCCACCGGGCGAGCACGTAGATCAGCCAGCCGACAATGGCCACCAGCCCGGTGACGATGGGGTTGTTCAGTCGCGCGAGCGGGGATCCGGCCCCGCCGGACCGCTGTGCCGCGGTGGCATCCGTTGTCGGTGTGAGCTGCACCCTGATTTGTCCGTCCTGTGGGTAAAGCGGCTGCCCTGCGGTAGTAGGAGACGGGCGAACGCTCTGCCGCAGCCTACTCGGGCGCCGGTTCAGGCTACCCTGTGACACACTAGGGCCGGATCGCGTCCCCTGCGGGACGATGCGTGTAAGAGTGTATGAAGAGCATGGCGAACACGATGACACTTATGCCCGGAATGGCGGCTTAACGTTTATGCCTAGTCCCGCATCGGAAGCGGAACTGGCGGGCGGCGTCGAAGACGACACCGCAACCGCTTCGGTCTCCGCGAACCCGTGGCCAGGCCGGGCTTGGCGCTGGGCGGGCTTCGCCGGGTTCCTGCTGGTCATCGTCGCGCTCTTCGACGCCTACCTGCACCTGTCGCAGACCTACCCGGAGAACTCCGACGAGGCCAACATCCTGCTGATGGCCAACGACATGCTGCACGGCAACGTGTACCTGTCCGGCTGGCACGTCTCCGACGTGCCGTTCATCACCACGGAGCTGCCGGAGATCGCCTTCCTTGTGTGGCTGTTCGGGCTGCACCTGAACACCGCGCACATCGCGGCCGCGGTCACCTACACCCTGGTCGTCGCGATCGCGATGCTGCTGGCCAAGGGCCGCGCGCGGGGGCCGAAGGCGATCGCGCGGATGGCGCTCGCGCTGGCCATCATGCTGGCGCCGCAGCCCGGTATCGGCGTCTTCGTCATGATCTTCTCCGTCGGCCACATCGGCACCGCGCTGCCCGTCATGCTGACCTGGCTCGTCCTGGACCGGTTCGCGGTGCCGCCGCTAACCCTCCGTCGTCACTGGTGGGTGCCGGTCGTCGTCGCGGTGATGCTCGGCTGGGCCCTCATGGCTGATCCGCTCGTGCTGGTGATCGCGATGTTCCCGATGCTGACCGTCTGCCTGGTGCGGGTCGTCACGGGGCTGTTTACCGGTGTACGGAACGGGGCCGGGCTCCGGGCTCTCCCGCGACTGCTGGCCAGCCGGTGGCTTGAGTTCTCCCTCGCCCTCGCCGTGGGGATCGGTTACCTGCTGGTCTGGGTCGGCCGGTCGTTGCTCAGCAACGCCGGCGGCTACTTGCAGCAGCCGGTGCCGTTCGCGCTCGACGGCGGCCGGTGGTTCATGCAGGCGCGGGTGGTCGCACACGGCGTGCTGGAGATGTTCGGCGCCTACTTCGTGCCGGGGAATGCGATCAACTACCTGTCGCCGGGCAGTTACGTCGTCGGGCAGCCCGGGTTGTCCGCGCTCGGCGAGGCGCTGGCGATCACCAGGGTGGCCTGCGTGATCATGGCCGTCTGGGGATGCTGCGCGATCGTTCGCCGGTTCTTCCGCCGCGACGCGGACTTCGTCAGCCAGCTGCTGCTCGTCGGCATCGTGGCTAACCTCGCGGCCTACATCCCGAGCTCGCTCGCCGACCACACGGCGCTGAACGTGCGCGAGATCGCCCCGGTGCTCCCGTTCGCCGCGGTGATCGCCGGCCGGATGCTCGGCGACCGCCTGCTGTGGGGCCCGTCCGTCAGCGTCAAGCCGCCCGCGATCCTCGCACGGCTGATGCCGGGACCCGCTATCCAGCACGCGTCGGGAGCTAGGCAGGCCAGCCGCTCCCTGGCGGTGCGGCCGGTCAAGGTCAAGCTCCTGGCATCGTCTCTTGTCGTGCTTTTCGGCTGGTACTGCTTCGGGCTGTTCAACCAGGCATCCACGCCCCCGGCGCCCAACCCGTTCGCGCAGCTCGAGGCGTTCCTTGAGGCCAACCACCTCAGCTACGGAATCGGCGGCTACTGGAACGCCTCGGTGATCACCGTCGACACCGGTGGCGCGGTCACCATCCGCGCCGTCACCCCCGCCTGTCTCCAGCCGTACCCGTGGGAGTCCAAGACCGACTGGTACGACCCGACGCAGCACGTGGCGAACTTCCTGCTGCTGACCAACGTCACGGGGTACTTCAGCCAGTTCGAGGCGAACAGCGAAGCTCTGGATTTCCTCAACGCCGCCTATCCGGGGGACCAGCGGTACACCCTCGGCACGGGTGGCTACTTCCTCAAGAAGGTGCCAGACCACCCCCAGCCGGTGCCGATCTACTACTACGATATCCGCTGGTACCAGGGCAATCTGCTGGCCGACATGCCACTGATCAAGCAGGCGCTGGACACGCCGCAGCCCACCACCCAGAACCCGCATCCAAAGCTGAACGCTTGCTGAAGTTATCGGCCGGACGCAGGCCGTCGCTCTGCGAAGCGGGTATGGTGAGTTGTCTTTACCAGACATGAGAAAGTCCCCGACCGGGGTCTAGGCTCACAGCGAAAATCAGCCATACCCGAGAGGTTCTCATGCGACGCGCAGTAGCGCTTGCCTTCACTTCACTGATCGCCGTCGCGGCCGTCGCCGGCTGCGGTTCGTCATCGGCGTCCTCGTCCCACAGCGCGAGCGCGAGCGCACCGGCGGCCGACACCTACACGTCGGTCACCGCGACCGGGACGTTTGACAAGGCGCCGACGGTGACGATCCCCGCCAAGACCGGGAGCGGAGCGCTCTACACCAAGACGCTCATCCAGGGCACCGGCGCCAAGCTGACCAGCTCGGAGAGCCTGCTCGGCAACTTCGTGATGTACGACTGGTCTGGCAAGACGCACAAGCTGATCGGCTCCACCTACACCCAGGGCATCCCCACCCTGTTCAGCGGGCAGCTGCTGCCTGGCCTTGAGACGGCGCTGATCGGCCAGAAGGTCGGCAGCCGGGTGCTCGCGGTGATCCCGCCTGCCGACGGCTTCGGCACGGCCGGCAACTCGGAGATCGGAGTGGGTGCCAAGGACACGGTGGTGTTCGTCGTTGACATGCTCCAGACGATCAACAACACCGCCGCTGTGCCGGGCAAGCAGACCTACAGCGGCGGCGGTGCGCTGCCGACGGTGACCGCGGGTGCCGCGGGCAAGGCCCCGACGATCACCATCCCGAAGACCGCCGCGCCGACGACCCTTCAGGTCAAGCCCCTGATCAAGGGCACCGGGCCGGTCGTGAAGAAGGGCCAGCTGGTCGTCGTTCAGTACACGGGCGTCATCTGGCGGACCGGGAAGGTCTTCGACTCCTCGTGGTCGCGGAGCGAGCCGTTCTCCACCCCGATCGGCGAAGGCCAGGTCATCCCGGGCTGGGACACCGGCCTGGTCGGGCAGACCGTCGGCAGCCGCGTGATGCTGGTGATCCCGCCGAAGGACGGTTACGGCTCGGCGGGCTCTTCGCAGGCTGGCATCAAGGGCACCGACACGCTGGTCTTCGTGGTCGACATCCTGTCGGCGTCCTAACCTCAGCAGTTCGCAAAGCCGGACGGTGCGCGCAGTCGCGCCGTCCGGCTTTTCTTTCTCCGTTGCCAGGTTCTTGTCGCGGCTAGTGCAGCAGCGAGGCCGCGTGGCGGCCGGCGGCTGCCGACGCCAGGAAATAGGGGAGGTCCTCATCGAGGCCGCGGCCCATCGTGGACAGCGGGACAGGGCAGCCGCGCAATGCGGCCTCCAGGCCTTCGACGGGGACGGTGACCAGGTGGTGGCGGGCGGCAAGCGGAGCCGCGTCCGTAACGATGCGAGTCGCCTCCGGCTCCGGCAGACCGGGGATCACCACGTCGGCCGGCGCCAGCGCCGCGCGGCCGTAGGCAGTCAGGCTGTGGTGCGAGACGCCCTGGTGGCGGGGCCTGGGGTCGGCGAAAGACAGCCGCAAGGCGGCTACCGGCTGGCCGCCGAGCACCGCCGCGGCGTTGATCGCCTCGCCCGCCGCGACGCCGGAGAAGCCCCATTTCGTGCCAGTTCCCAGGTTGCCCGGGCCCTGGGCGACGATCGCGGCGTCTGCGCCGACCGCGAACCGGGCGGCCAGCAGCCCGGAGTGAACGGTGACCGCCTCCAGGTCCCCGCCGAACGACTGGCCCGTCGTAATCGTCGCGGCCAGCCAGCCCGCGGCGCGCAAGCTGCTGACCGTGCGCGAGAACCACGCCGGGAGCGCCCCGCCATCCGACATGACGTAGGCGACCTTGGGTGCGGAGCCTCGGTCCGTTCGATAAGCCTCGAAAAGGCCAGCCAGGATCGCCGGGACGGCGGAGTGGAGATCGGCCACCACCACCGGCATTCCGTCTAGCGAATCCGCCGACCGCAGCAGGTCGTGGTAGTCCGATCCCTGCTCTTCGGCGCTCGCCGTCATCGTCTGCAGGGGGCTGTACCGCGACTTCACGATGTGACCGGATATACCGCCGAGCTCGTTGTCGTCCGGCGGCCGGTCAGGGAGCGCCACCACCAGTGCGTAGCCGCCGGTGCCGAGGCCGGCCTCCAGCGCGGTTACGTTCAGCAGCACCCGGTCCCCGACCCGCGGCAACCCGGTCAAAGCGGGGTAGGCAAGAGCGCGAGTCGAAACCCCGTTCACGGTTACCATGAATTCGGCTGCCCCGGCCCATTCACGCCGCAACGCCGTGACAGTTCCGTTCCGCCATCGGATCACCACGGAAGGGTATCGCCCAGGGGGCGATGGGAGACGGGAAGTCCCCTCATGATCGGGGGTCCCCCGGGGGCGTCCCCGGGGGGACAGAGGAGGTTTGATGTCGAAGCGCAGGACCGAGCGCCTCTTGTCAATCGTCGTCCTTCTGCTCTCCTCCCGCAGGTACCTGACCGCCGAGCAGATCCGCGCCGCGGTCATCGGCTACCCCGAGCAGGACGAGCCCTTCAAGCGCATGTTCGAACGCGACAAAGAAGAGCTCCGCGACCTTGGCATCCCGCTGGAGACCGGCCGCGCCAACCCGGTCGACGACGAGATCGGTTACCGGATCCGCCGTCAGGACTACGAACTTCCAGAAATCCACCTGGAACCCGACGAGGCGGCCGTGCTGGGCATCGCGTCGAGGGTCTGGCAGTCCGCGGAACTGGCGGGCGCTGCGGCCGGGGCGCTGCTGAAGATCAAGGCCGCGAGCCTCGATCTTGACGAAGCCGACGACGGTGCCGCGACCGCCGCCAGCAGCCGGGGCATCCAGCCGCGGCTGACCACGCAGGAGCCCGCGTTCGGTCCGCTATGGGAGGCGGTCCGTGACCGCCGGCCGGTTACCTTCGACCACCGGGGGAGTGGCCGGTCCGACTCGACGAAGCGGACAATCGAGCCCTGGGGCGTGGTGAACAGACGGGGACGCTGGTACGTGGCTGGCTACGACCGGGAGCGGAACGCACCGCGGGTGTTCCGGATGAGCCGCATCACCGGACCCGTCCGGCTGGCCGGCCCGCCGGGCAGCGTGACCGTCCCGGACGGCACCGACGTCCGCGAACTGGTCAAGGACTGGGACCGCGTGCCGGCCCGGGACCGCACGGCCGTGCTCCGGGTCCGCGAGCACGCCGGGGTGATCCTGCGAAGGTGGGCGCGCGAGACGGCTCCGGAGCCCGGCCTTCCCGGCTGGGACCGGATCACCGTCAGCTTTGCCGACGCGGGCTGGTACGCGGAGTACCTCGCGTCCTTCGGCCCCGACGTCGTCGTTCTCGACCCCCCTGACCTGCGCGAAGCCGTGATCACCCGGCTCAAGGGATGCCTGGCATGAGCGAGCGCGAGGGCGCCCCGCGGCGACCGGGCGGCACCGCATGACGGGGCAGATGCGAGGGCAGGCACAGCCGCGGATGGTTACCTCCGCGGAGCGGCTGCGCCGCCTGCTCGCGCTCGTTCCGTACGTGGCCGCCCGCCGCGCGGTCGGTCTGGCAGAGGCGGCCGGGACATTCGGGATGACCGAGCGGGAACTGATCGACGACCTCAACCTCGCCTGGTGCGTCGAGTTGAAGGCGCCCGAGCCGTACTGCCCGATCGACTTGTCCTACGAAGACGGGGAAATCACGATCAGCCAGGCCGAGTCAATCGCCCGCCCGCTGCGGCTGGCAGCCGACGAGGCCAGCGCCCTGCTCGTCGCGCTCCGCATGCTCGCCGAGGCAGGCGGCGACACCTCCGCCGTCGCGCGGCTGATCGCGAAGATCGAAGCCGCGGCCGGCGCGGCCGCCGCGGCGAGCTCCCAGGTGAGCGTGCAGATCGATAGCCCGAACGTGCCGGGGGTAGCGGCGACGCTCGAAGCGGCTCTCCGCGCGGGTAAGCGAGTTCACCTGCGCCATTACGCACACGGCAGGGATGAGGTTACCGAGCGCGACGTCGACCCGATGCGGCTGCTCGTCGTCGAGGGGCGCACTTATCTCGAGGGATGGTGCCGGCGGGCCGAGGGGGTGCGGCTGTTCCGCCTGGACCGGGTGCTGGCCGCCGACGTCCTCGACCTGCCCGCCGAGGTGCCCGCGGAGGCGGAGGAGCGGGACGTGGACGCGGGGCTCTTCCGGCCGTCCGAGGCGGACGTGCGCGCCGAGCTCGACCTCGCCCCGGAGGCCCGCTGGGTCGCCGAGGACTACCCCTGCGAGTCGGTGACCGAACTCGGGGACGGCAAGCTCCGCATTGTGCTGCGGACGCCGGACACCCGCTGGGTCAGGCGGCTGGCGTTGCGGCTCGGAGAGGACGCGCGGGTGGTCGCCCCGGCCGCACTGGCAGCTGAGGTGCGGGAGGCGGCTGCCGCGGCGCTCGCCCAGTACGAGTAAGCGCTGTACGAGTAAGCGCTGTACGAGTGAGCGCTGTCCCCGGCGAGGGACCCCTAGCGGAAACCCGCGGGAGTCTACTTGCGGCCGATGAGGAAGAACTGCTTGCCGAGTAGCCGCCACAGCGGCGGCGTATTCAGGTAGGTTCTCGTCAGCTTCGGCGACGGCGGCAGTAGGCCGCGGAAAGAGTAGGGCAGGAACCTCGGCGCCACCGAGCTGACCTCGAACCCGGCGGCGTGCAGGTGCTCGGCCGCTCCGATGTGCGAGAGGATCACCGTGTGGTCGGCGCAGTCGAAGTACTCCTTCGCGCAGTACCTGAAGTTCGGTCCGATGATCGCGATCCGGCCGCCCGGCGTCATGGCGCCGTGTAGCTTCGCCAGCAGTGCGGCGACTGCCTTCTGGTCCGGCAGGTGCTCGAGGAAGTTAGAGATGAACACGCCGTCGAAGTACTCCGCGGGAAGTTCGGCGGCCATGATGTCGGAGATGATCATCTTGACGCCCGCGGCTTCCAGATCCGCCTGCTTGACTAGGTCGACAGCCCAGCGCTCCTTCGCGGGGACCGCGCTGATGAACTCGCCGCGCCCGGCGGCCGGGTCGAGCACGCGCTCGGGAGCGCCCATCCGCGCATGCACGTACCGGGCGATCTCACCCCATACCGCTTGCCGCCCCGCTTGGTCGATGCCCCGGAACCGGTACTCGTAAAGCCGGGCATAGTTGATGTCGCTCGCGGGAGCGCCGGCCGTCGCCGGTGTCGATGCGCTGGAGGCCTGCGAAGGCTCGGCTGCCATGGAAGGGACCTTACCGGGGACGTTTTAGTAATTAGGCCAATCCGCCGCGGGCCGGCCTACGAAGTACAGGGTGACGGCTACAGCAGGTACCATCAGGCGAAACAGCAGTAGCGCTTTGGGCTCGTTTCGCCGGGTGTGACCGGTTCACGTGCCGTTAGCCAGCAAGCCTATAGTCGTTCCGCTACTGACGTGTAAGATCGACGACGAGGCGAGTCTCCGTGTGCGGGGCTCATCCCCTGTGACTTAAGGACCGCAAATGATTGGTGACCTGTTCGACAGCCCGTGGAAGATCGCTATCATCGCGATCCTGATCATCGTGCTGTTCGGGTCGAGGAAGTTGCCCGACGCGGCGCGTTCCCTCGGCAAGTCGATGCGAATCCTGAAGACTGAGGTGCAGGGCCTGCACGAGGACGACTCCGTCAGCGACACGACGACGATGCAGACCTCGTGGAACGCCCAGCCTCAGCCCATCCCCGGGCAGATCCAGGCCCCGACCACGGCGCCCGGGACAGACGCGCAGGCGCAGATCGATGCGCTCAGCAAGCAGCTGTCGGACCTCCAGCAGTCGGTCGCCGCGAATAAGGCGACGGACAGCGCGCAGGCCAACTAGCCCGCCCGCGCTGAAGGCCCCCACCAGACCCCTCCGGGAAGACGGTCGTAACGATCATGGCATCGAAACCTTCCGCCATCAGGGGTGCCCGCATAGTAGGCGAGCGCTACATGCGCTCCCAGCGGCGGGCCAACCCGGAGGGGCGGATGCCCCTGATGGACCACCTGCGCGAGCTGCGCAACCGGCTGGTCAAGGCGATCCTGCTCATCGTCCTCGGCATGGGCCTGGCGCTCTACTTCTCCGACCAGACCTGGAACATCGTCACCCACCCGTTCTGCAGCGCGGTCATCCGCGGTCACCAGGGGTGTACGCAGCAGGGCGACCAGCTCGTCGTCACGGGCATCTTCGACCCATTCTTCCTGCGGATCCAGATCGCCTTCTTCTTCGCGCTTATCGGTACCTGCCCGTTCTGGCTGTACCAGCTCTGGGCGTTCATCGCGCCCGGCCTTTACTCCCGCGAGAAGAAGTGGGCGTACATCTTCGCCGGCACCGCCGCCCCGCTGTTCATCGGCGGCGCGGTCCTGGCCTACTTCGTCATGGACCGTGGCCTGCACTACCTGCTCGGCCTGACCCCGTCCGGGGTCGAGAACCTTCCGTCGGTCACCACCTACCTCAGCTACTTCATGGGGATGCTGGTCGGCTTCGGGATCGTGTTCGAGCTGCCGTTGGTCATCGTCATGCTGAACGTCGTGGGTATCCTCACGCACGAGCGGTTCCGCAAGTGGCGCCGGATGATGATCTTCATCATCTTCCTGGTCTCCGGCATCGTGAACCCGAGCCCCGACCCGCTGACCATGCTCATCCTCGGCGGGATCGCCGTGGCCCTCGTTGAGGCCGCTGAGGTGTTCGTCTACTTCAACGACAAGCGCCGCGCCCGCCGTAACCGCAGCCCGTACGCGGATCTGGCCGACAACGAACTGTCCTCGATCGAAGACCCCGAGCCGGTCGACGCGGACACCAGCAGCTAAACCACGCCAACAGCGCCTCATACGTACCAGCGGAGATCGAAGTCCCCTAGTCTGGAGCCATGAGCACACCGGCGAGCCCGGCCGAGAGGTACGCGAAGTTCCGGGAAAGTCAGGCCGCCCCTGAGTTCACCTCGTTCCGTGCGCTGTACGACTTCGAGTTCGACCCGTTTCAGGTCGCGGCTTGCGGCGCCCTCACCGACGGCCAGGGGGTCCTGGTCGCGGCCCCGACCGGCAGCGGCAAGACCGTGGTCGGGGAGTACGCGGTGCACCTGGCGTTGCAGAGCGGTCGCAAATGCTTCTACACCACGCCGATCAAGGCGCTGTCCAACCAGAAGTACAACGACCTGGTGCGCCGCTACGACACGGACACGGTCGGGCTGCTCACCGGTGACAATGCCGTTAACGGCGACGCCCCCGTCGTGGTGATGACCACCGAGGTCCTGCGCAACATGCTGTACGCCGGATCGGCGGCGCTGAAGGACCTTGGCTACGTCGTCCTCGACGAGGTGCACTACCTCGCCGACCGTGCCCGGGGCGCGGTCTGGGAAGAGGTGATCATCCACCTCCCCGAGTCAGTCCGCGTCGTTGCCCTGTCCGCCACCGTCTCCAACGCCGAGGAGTTCGGCGACTGGCTCGACCAGGTCAGAGGGGGCACCGCGGTCATCGTCGACGAGCACCGCCCGGTCCCGCTCTGGCAGCACATGCTGGCCGGCCGGCGGCTCTATGACCTGTTCACCGACGATGACCACCACGAGGTCAACCCCGACCTGGTCCGCCTCGCGCACCGCGAGTCGTACCGGATGCCGAAATCGCGGCCGCAGCGCGGCGGCCACCGCCCGCGCCCGTTCGGCGCCCCGTACCGCCCGGAGATCATCGACCGCCTCGACGCGGCGGGACTGCTCCCGGCGATCACGTTCATCTTCTCCCGGGCCGGCTGTGACGCTGCCGTCCAGCAGTGCCTGGCCGCCGGTCTGCGCCTCACGACGCCGGACGAGGCGCGGATCATCGAGGACATCGCCGCGCGCCGGACCGCGGACATCCCCGACGAAGACCTCGCTGTCGTCGGCTACCACGACTGGGTACTCGCGCTGCGCCGGGGCATCGCCGCGCACCATGCCGGCTTGCTCCCGGTGTTCAAGGAAGTCGTCGAGGAAACATTCACCGAGGGTCTGGTCAAGGCGGTCTTCGCGACGGAAACCCTGGCGCTCGGCATCAACATGCCCGCCCGCACGGTGGTCCTGGAGAAGCTCGACAAGTGGAACGGCGAGGCGCACGTCGCGCTGACCCCGGGGGAGTACACGCAGCTGACCGGGCGGGCCGGCCGCCGCGGCATCGATGTTGAGGGCCACGCGGTGGTGCTCTGGCAGCCCGGCATGGACCCCGGCTCGGTCGCTGGCCTGGCAGGCACCCGTACCTACCCGCTCAACTCCAGCTTCCGCCCCTCCTACAACATGGCCGTCAACCTGACCGCACGGGTTGGCCGCGCGAAGGCGTCGACGCTACTGGAGTCCAGCTTCGCCCAGTTCCAGGCCGACCGGGGCGTGGTCGGGCTGGCCCGCAGGCACCGCAGGCTCAAGGACCAGGCCGACGACCTCGCCCGGCAAGTCAGCTGCGACCGGGGTGACTTCCTCGAGTACGCCGCGATCCGCCGCGAGCTCACCGACGCTGAGCGCGGCGCCTCCCGCTCCCGCGCCTCCGCGCAGCGCGCCGAGGCTCGCCGGGTGCTCGCCACGCTGCGCCGCGGTGACATCATCCGCGTCCCGTCCGGCCGCCGGGCCGGGCTCGCGGTGGTGCTCACCCCGCCCCCGGGCCGCGATGAGTTCTCGCCGAGCCGCGCGGACGGTCCGCTCGTGCTGACCGCCCACGGCCAGCTCAAGCAGCTGTCCGCGGCCGACTTCCCGGTGCCCGCCGAGCCGGTCGAGCGGCTGCGCGTGCCGAACTCCTTCAGTGAGCGCTCGCCCAAGCACCGGCGGGATCTGGTTTCGGCGATGCGGAGCAAGGTCGAAGGCCGGGACCTGTCCCCGCGCCGCCGCAGGTCCGCCGATGACGAAGCGGATTATCGCGAACGGTCCCGTGGCTCCGCAGTCTCCCCAGCGGACTACCTGGACAGCGACGAGGACCCCGGCGAGCGTGACTCCGCCGCCAAGTCGCGGCGCCGCGTCCGCGATGACCGCGACACCAGCGCTGGCGACGGTATTGCCGACCGCGCGCCTGCCGACCACGGGGCTGCCGACCACGGGGCTGCCGACCACGGGGCTGCCGACCACGGTGTTGCTGACCACGGTGTTGGTGACCACGGGCAGGAAGGCTCCGGTGACATCGCCGAGCTGCGGCGCAGGCTCCGCCGTCATCCCTGCCACGCCTGCCCGGACCGCGAGCAGCACGCCAGGTACGCCGAGCGCTACTTCCGGCAGAAGAAGGAGGCCGACGACCTGCAACGGCAGATCGGCAGCCGTTCGCACGTGATCGCGCGGACCTTCAAGAAGGTGTGCGCGGTGCTCGACGAGCTTGGCTACCTGGACGACGACACGGTGACACCGGCCGGACATCGGCTGTCGCGGCTGTACTCCGAACTTGACCTGCTCGCCGCCGAGTGCCTGCGCCGCGGGCTCTGGGAGGGGCTCAATCCCGCCGAGCTCGCCGCGTGCGTATCGGTTCTGTCGTTCGAGTCGCGCCGGCAACCCGAGGACGCGGGCCCCGAGCGGTTGCCGAAGGGCCCGGTCCGCGAGGTCCTGACGGCGATGGCCAGGACGTGGAGCGAGCTCGACCACCTGGAGCAGCGCAACGGCCTGTCATTCCTGCGCGAGCCCGACCCCGGCTTCGTCTGGGCCGCTTACCGCTGGGTTCGCGGCGCCAAGCTGGAAGACGTCCTCGACGCCGTGCCCGGACTGACCCCCGGTGACTTCGTCCGGGCGGTCAAGCAGCTGATCGACATCCTCGACCAGATCGCGGCGGCGGCTAGTCACGACGCGGTGCCGCATGACCGGGATAAGCCTCGCGCGGATGACGAGCCTCGTGACCGGGACGTGGCGGGGACCGCCCGCGCCGCGATCAAGGCGATGCGCCGGGGCGTCATCGCTTACACCACGCTGACCGAGTGACCGGGCCAGACCCGAGAGTCAGCGCCAAGATTCTAGAGTCAGCTCTGTCTTCCTCATATAGATGTGACTTATGAGTCCTCCCTGATTCTGGCATTTGTGCCTATGCCGGCGAGGTCATTACCCTCGGGATGGGTAGGAAATGCGAAACAGGGAGGTGCCATGACGCAGTCTGCAGCCGCTACCGCCGGCCTCCTTATGCTGCCGCGGGTCACCGGCACGTGCCCCGAGCGCGTTGTCACGGCGATCCGCCGTGCGGTGCACTCCGGCGGCACCTGGCAGGAGACGGCCAACCGGGTCGTCGCGGCGCTCCGCCCGCGCCTGTCAACCCTCGCCCCGCAGGACTCAGGCCTGCTCACCCCGGGCCAGCTGGCCGGTGACCCGAGCGGGTACCAGACCCACCTAGTGCACGCCGAGCCGGACGGCTCGTTCTCGGTCATGGTCATGGTGTGGCTGCCCGGCCAGCGGACCGAGGTGCACGACCACGTCGCCTGGTGCTGTACCGCCGTCCTCGCGGGCACCGAGTACGAGGAGGTCTACGCGCACCGCGGCGATCACCTCGAAGTGGTGGCGCGGAATGTCAATCCCGCGGGCACTGTCAGCGGCTTCGCACCGCCGGGTGACATCCACCAGGTCACCAACGCCGGCGACGTGACCGCGGTCTCGATGCACGTCTACGGCACCGACATCAGCCGCGTCGGCACCAGCGTCCGCCGCGTCTACGACCTTCCGGTCCGCTGACAGATCTGTAGTTGGCGGGAAACGGAGAATCGGGCCGCCGGGCGGGTAAGCCCCGCGGCCCGATTCTCGCTCCGCCATGCATGCCAGGCCGCACGCGGCCGGGACCTGCGCGCGTGCACCATCTGGACTCTATGGCGCGATCAGGCGCCTGGCGGATATCAGAGGTAATCGAAAGTGAATTGTTACGACGCGTACAGGGTCAGTTCCGTGTCGGCGTCACGCCACCGATGCACCTGCCGCATCCCGCCGATGAGGCTGGCCTCTTCCCGGTCGAGCGGGGTCGCCTGCGGGGACGCCAGGTAGCTGGCCAGCGGGACATCGGCGGAAGAGACGACCCAGACCCTGCCGACGTCGGTGAACCGCGAAAGCAGCACGGCCGGGGTGACGTCCGTGCCGTAGAGCGTGTTGGACGCCGCGGGACCGACCGCCAGGGCGATGTCGCGGAGCTCGCGCCAGGGGGCGGGGAAGGGCATGGACACGATCCGGTCGTTGACCGGGATGAAGAACACGATGTCTCCCGGCCTGGCGTTTGCCGCGATGATCGCGGACTCGCGCTCCAGGTTATCCGGGCGGTAGCCCGGCTGGCGGACGACCGCGTCCGCGGGCTGCAGCGCCACCACCAGGGCGATAGCGGCCGCCAAGGCGGGGAGCACGGCGAGCCAGCCGAGCGCGGCGGAGCGGCCGACGCGGGGCGCGGCAGTGGCGATGGCCCGCCACAGCCAGCTGATGCCGGAGGCCACGCAGATCGCGAGGGCCGGGAGGCAGAACTCCACGTAGCGGTCGTCGTAGACCGGGTGGCTGACTGACGCCGCGAGCAGGATGGCTGGCGGAGCGACGAGCCACGGCAGGGCCACGGTCGCGGTGGACAGCGCCCGCCGCTCGTTGATCAGGCTCGCCGCGACGCCGATGGCGGCCAGGCCGAAGACTGGCCAGGCCAGGGCCGCCGAGCCCGGCCACAGATGGGTCAGCGCGACGATGTTCTTGACGACCGGACCGCCCGACATCCAGCTGAGCGCGTTGCGCTGGGCGTACGCCATCAGCCCGAGCGGTACGAGCAGCACCGCCGCGATCGCGCCCGCGGTGACCCAGGCCAGCGGAACGCCTGCCAGCCGTCGCCCGGCGGTCCGGTCGCCCGGCCCCGTGCCGTCGCCGCCGCTGCCGGGCAGGCGGCCCGCCGCGAGCAGCGTCAGGCCGTGCGCGGCCAGGATGAGCAGACCGAAGATGTTGAACAGGCCGCAGGCGAAGACCGCGGCGCCGTACGCCGCCCACCAGCCGCGGCGGCCGTCGTCCAGAGCGCGCAGCAGCAGGTACGTGGCAACGGCGGCCAGCATGGTGACGATCGCGTACGACCGGGCCTCCTGGGCGTACCGGATCACGGCCGGCAGCACCGCGAAGATAACGCCGGCCAGCAGGCCCGTGCAGGCGGCGTACCACCGCCCTCCCGGCCGGGCGAGCCGCTGCGCGATCAGCGCCGTGACCGCGGCGGCGACCGCCATCGCGAGCACCGAAGGCAGCCGGAGCGCCGTGTTCGAGCTGCCGAAGATCTTGATGACGACGTGCACGACCAGGTAATAGGCGAAATGAACTACGTCGTCGTGCGGCATGGTGGCAACGATCTGCCCGACGGAGCGCCCGGCGATCGCCTTGGTCGCGGCCTCGTCCCGCCACAGCGGCGGCACGCCTAGCCGGTATCCGCCGGTGACCAGCGCGAGCAACGCGGGTACGACCGGGATCAGCCACCGTAGCGCCCCGGCGGCCCAGCTATCGGGGGCCCTGCCGTCGGGGGCCCTGCCGTCGGGGGCCCTGTCTTCGGGGGCCCTGCCGTCGGGGGCACCGTCGACGTCCGCCTGGCCGGCGCTGCCGTCAGCGAGCCGGGACATGGCGCGCGCGTGTGCGCCCCGGGGCCGCCCTGGCCTCCTGGCGTCAACGCCCGTCATGTTTGCCCGTCATGTTCGCCTCCCACGCCCCGTCAGCATATGCCCCGACAATCGCTGCGAGCCCGGGATCCGCGTGTCCGGATCCCGCCGAGTCGGTGAGCAGGAGGGTTGCGTTGCGATCCATAGCGATATATCGTTGAGCTAACGATGAAGTTCGCTGAAGAGAGAAAGAGGTGACGCGCTATGCGTGAAGAGCACAGGCGCGGAATGCGAGAAGGGGACTGGGGGCCGCCACCGCGGCCCGGCCGTCCCGAGTGGGGTCCGGGAACGGGCCGCGGGCCGGGCGGACGCCGCGGCGGTGAGCGCGGCGGTCCGGGCTGGGGCGGCCACGGCGGCCGTCACTGGGCGCGCGGCGAAGGCGGGCCGGTCCCGCCGTTCGGCCCGTTCGGACCCGGGTTCAAGCGCGCGTTCGGTCCGGGTCCGCGGGTCCGCAAGGGAGACGTCCGGGCCGCGATCCTCGACCTGCTGGCCGAGGGCGGGCAGTGGAACGGCTATCAGCTCATCCAGGAGATCGCCGGGCGCACCAGCGGCGTGTGGCGGCCGAGCGCGGGGTCGGTCTACCCGGCACTGCAGCAGCTCGAGGATGAAGGGCTGATCGCCCCTGAGGGTGAGGGGCGGCGCCGGATGTACGCGCTCACCGAGGCCGGCCGCGCGTACGCCGAGGAACACGCCGACGAGCTAAGCGCGTCCTGGGACGCGGCCGCCGGGATGACCGACGAGGCCGCTCTCGAGTTCGGCGACCTGATCCGCCAGGTGATGATGGCGGTCATGGAGGTCCGGCGCGCCGGGTCGGCCGACCAGCTCGCCCAGGCCCGCAACGTTCTCGCGCAGGCAAGGCGCTCGCTGTACCGCATACTGGCTGAGGATGAGCCAGCAGCGGGCGGCGAAGCCGGATCCGGCCCGCAGGACACCCCGGAGGGCAGCGCGTGAGCGAACCGGTCGTCCAGGTCAACGGCCTGGTCAAGCGGTACGGCGAGGTAGCAGCGGTCCGCGGCATTGACTTCGAGGTGGAGCCGGGGGAGACCTTCGGCTTCCTCGGGCCGAACGGCGCGGGCAAGTCCACCACCATCAAGATCCTGTGCACCCTCGCGGACCCCACATCGGGGTCCGCGAGGGTCGCCGGGCATGACGTAGTGAAGCAGCGGGACACCGTCCGCAGGAACATCGGCCTGGTGTTCCAGGATCCGACGCTGGACAGTTACCTCACCGGCGAGCAGAACCTCCGGTTCCACGCCGACCTGTATGGCGTGCCGCGGGCGCAGCTCGGCCCCCGGATGAAGCAGGTCCTTGAGATGGTGAACCTGTGGGACCGCCGCGAGTCCGTGGTGGGCACCTACTCCGGCGGGATGAAGCGCCGCCTTGAGATCGCCCGCGGCCTGCTGCACGCGCCCCGCGTGCTCTTCCTCGACGAGCCGACCGTCGGCCTGGACCCGCAGACCCGTTCCTCGATCTGGGAGTACATCAACGACCTCAAGCAGCGTGAGGACATCACGATCTTCCTCACCACGCACTACATGGACGAGGCGGAAAACTGCGACCGGATCGCCATCATCGATCACGGCAAGATCGTCGCCATCGACACGCCGGAGAAGCTGAAGGCCAGCGTCGGCAAGGACCGGGTGCAGATCTCCACCGCCGATGACCAGGCGGCCATCAAGGAGATGCAGGAGCGCTTCGACCTTGACGCCGCGATCCATGAGGGCCTGGTGACGTTCAACGTGGCGTCCGGTGAGCACTTCGTGCCGCGGCTGTTCGCCGAGCTGAGCCTGCCGATTAAGAGCGTGAGCGTGGCCCGGCCGTCCCTCGACGACGTCTTCATGTCCTACACCGGCCGGACCATCAGGGATTCCGAGGCGACAGCCGGCGACCGGAACCGTGCCCAGGTGATGGCCTTCAGGAGAGGGAGGTAGCCACGATGGCGATCGGAGTCACCGACCGCGAAGCAGACTCGGTCACCGCTGCGATCCGGGTCAGCATCCCGCAGAAGGGACTGCGCCAGGACCTGCGCGCGGTCAGCATCGTCTGGCAGCGCGAGCTGATCAGGTTCAAGAGCGACCGGCTGCGCGCGGTTACCTCGCTGGTCCAGCCGGTCCTTTTCCTCTTCGTCCTCGGCACCGGCCTGTCCTCGCTGGCCGGCAAAGGCCTGCCGCCGGGGATTAGCTTCAGGACATTCATGTACCCCGGTGTGCTTGCCATGTCGGTGCTGTTCACGGCCATGTTCTCGGCCGCGTCGATCGTCTGGGACCGAGAGTTCGGTTTCCTTCGGGAGATGCTTGTCGCGCCCGTCAGCCGGTGGGCGCTCGTGCTTGGGAAATGCCTGGGCGGCGCGACCGTCGCCACCTTCCAGGGCATCATCATTCTGGCCCTGGCAGGCGTGGCGCATGTACCCTACGATCCCATTCTGTTTCTCATAGTAATCGGTGAACTACTGCTGCTGTCTTTCACCATCACGGCGTTCGGCGTGATGATGGCGGCGCGAATAAAGCAGATCCAGGCCTTCATGGCGGTCACCCAGATGCTCGTGATGCCGCTGTTCTTCCTGTCGGGCGCGCTTTACCCGCTGAACGGGCTGCCAGCGTGGCTTACGGTGCTGACCAGGTTCGACCCGCTGACGTACGTGGTCTCGCCGATGCGGGACGCTGTGTTCAGCCACCTATCGGTCCCGACGCGGGTGACCGCGGCGCTAAGTCCGGAGGTCACCTGGTTCGGATGGGCCGTCCCGGTGGGGCTCTGCCTTGGGATGGTAGCGGTCATGGGCGCGGCGATGCTCGGCATCGCGATAGCGCAGTTTCAGAAGACCGAATGAGCAGATAAAAAAAGGGCGACGCCGGGTGGCTACGGGGGCAAACCACCCGGCGTCGCAATCATCGGCGTTCCGACGGGGGCCCGGAACGCCGGCAGCGGTGCCCCGACGGGGGACCAGAGCACCGATATGAATGGTACACGGAGAGCCCCCCCTCTGTGTCAAGACCTAAATGCAACTGAGGCTCTGAGGCATTGTTGCCACTCCACTGCACCCGAGTCGCACCTGAGCCGCCACTATGCCACGGCACCGTAGTTCGCTGTTTGTGCTTCAGCGCACACATAACGCATTCGCCTGATAACTTTACGTATGTAAATCGCGTCAGGAAAAACCGCTGAAACGGCATGAAACAGCCTTCGGACCAAGAAACACAGACAACAATCGAAACGCCTTGAAGGGGAAGCGAGACCGGCGCTACTGCTGCCCGTCGGGCGGTTCACGACGGGCAGGCAGGTTCGTCCGGTGCTCCATGAACCCGCGGATGTTATCTGGCTCACGTCCGCCGTTGGCGAAGATGACGGCGATGTACGGGATGAAGATGGCGCCGATCGCCGGGATCAGCGCCAGCCAGTGCAGGTGGTTGACGAACATGATGACGGCGACCACGAAGCAGAGCGTCCGGATCCCCATCATGATCAGGTACCGGTGCTGCCGGTACCTGATGTCCTCGGACATCGGCCGCCGCGCCTGGGTGACCAGGTGCACCTGCTGCCCGCGTCCCATCCTCACTCCTCCACCGTACTCCGGGTCCGGCTAGCCGCCTACACGATAGCCAGCCTTTACCTGCGTACTTCCCCCGGGGTAGCTTCGCATTCCCGGTGGGTCAGCTCGCCTGGCTGACCGAGGACATGTTGAAGCCGTCGACGCGCAGCGTGGGCATCGCCGCGCGGTTAAAGTAGTCGCCCCACTCGCGGGGCAGCGTCTTCTCCGTGGCACCTACCTCGACGAGCCGGCCGAGCATGCCGACCGGCGACTCGTTGAATCGGAAGTTGTTGACCGCTGCTACTACCTCGCCGTTCTCGATCAGGTAGACGCCGTCTCTGGTAAGGCCCGTGAGCAGCAGGGTCTGCGGGTCGACCAGGCGGATGTACCAGAGGCAGGTGAGCAGGAGGCCGCGCTTCGTCGAGGAGATCATCGAATCGAGTGATGCCGTGGCGCCTGGGGCGGACATGATCAGGTTGTCGACCGCCGGGGTCACCGGCAGGCCTGCCGTGGCCGCGGAGTACCGGCTGGAGTGCAACGCGGAGAGCACGCCAGCGGAGATCCAGTTGGCCCGGCCGGCTGCGAGACCATTGTCGAAGACCGAGGAGTCGCGGCCGGAAGAGTGCGCTACGACGAACGGGGCGCACTCCAGCCCGGGGTAGCCGGGGTCGCTGAACAGGTCGGCCTGAACCTGTGACAGCCGCTCCCCGACCCGGGTGCCGCCGCCCGTCTTGGAGAACACGGTGCGGCCTTCCGCGGCCTCCCGCGCCCCGGCCGACCAGTACAGGTAGGTCATCAGGTCGGACGTGGCGGTCGGCGGAAGCAAGGTCTCGTACCGGCCGGCGGGCAGCTCCACCTTCCTGGCCTGCCAGCCGAGTCGCTCCGCGAGCCCGGCGTCGAGCGCCGCCACATCCACGTCGGTGAAGTCCCTGGTGGCGGCTCCCGCCCACGCGGACCGCGTCATGTCGGCAGACTTCGCGTTCAGCTCCAGGCGGCCGGCCGGCTGGTCGTAGCGGAGCCGCACCCCCGCGGATGTGCCCACGAACGTCGAGGTGATCCCGTGCTCGGCGAACCCGTAGAGCTTGCGGCCCGCGGCCTCGGCAGCTCGCAGCGTCTCGCCGAGTTCGCTCGCGAACCCGCGGAAGACGCCGAAACCTGGCCTGTCAGCCTCATTATACTGAGTATTGTAATGAGTAAAGTGCTCGGACAGGGTGAGGTCACCCGGCGGGACGAGCTCTTGGACGTCCTCCGCTGGGGATGCCTCAGCAGCCGACTTCTCAGCCTCCCGGACCAGGTCCTCCACCTGATCCGGGGTTACCCCGGACCTGGTCACCGCACCGACCCCCGCGGTACCGTCGGCGCGCCGGTCGATTGAGATCACCGTGAGCGCGCGCGAGGTGGCGACCCCGTTCGTGGTGAGCGTGTTTCCGGCCCAGCGCAGGTTGGCGGTCGAGGTCTCGTCGGCGATGACTACGGTCTCGCCATCGGCCCGCGCCACCGCGAGCGCCCGCTCGACGGTGCTCTGCGGAGCGATCGAAGAAGAGGCGGTGCTCTGCTGTCCGCTGGTAGAGGCCTTCCGCCGCGGCGGCCTCCCAGTGCCCCTGCCTCGCCGGGGAGATGACTCCCCTGCGGAACCACCGGGGGCCCCACGGACCTCGCTCATGCCGATCCCTCCTCAGTCGTGTTGAGCACGCGCACCTGGCGGAAGAGCGCGGCAGGCGCGCCGTGGCTCACCGGGGCCACCTGCCCCGGCTGGCCCTTGCCGCAGTTGAAGGCGCCGCCGAGCAGATAGGTCTGCGGGCCGCCAACGGCTTCCATCGAGTTCCAGAAATCCGTCGTGGTGGCCTGGTAGGCGACGTCCCGGAGCTGACCCTCGAGGCGTCCGTTGCGGATCCGGTAGAACCGCTGGCCGGTGAACTGGAAGTTATACCGCTGCATGTCGATGGACCAGGACTTGTCGCCGAGGATATAGATGCCGCTCTCGACGCCGGCGATCAGGTCGTCGGCGGACGGGCCGTTGGCGGCCGGCCGGAGGGAGACGTTGGCCATCCGCTGCAGCGGCATGTGCCCAGGGGAGTCGGCGAACGCGCACCCGTTGGACCGGCCGAAACCCTTGAGCACCGCCATCCGGCGGTCGAGCTGGTAGCCGACGAGGATGCCGCCGGAGATGAGGTCCCACGACTGGCCGGCCACCCCTTCGTCGTCGTAGCCGACGGTGGCGAGTCCGTGCACTGCGGTGCGGTCGCCGGTGACGTTCATCACGGGGGAGCCGTACTGGAGCTGGCCGAGCTTGTCGAAGGTGGCGAACGAGGTACCTGCATAGGCGGCCTCGTAGCCAAGCGCGCGATCAAGCTCGGTGGCGTGGCCGATCGATTCATGAATGGTGAGCCACAAGTTGGACGGGTCGATGACCAGGTCGTAGCGGCCGGCCTCGACGGAGGGGGCACGCAGCTTCTCAGCCAGCAGCTCCGGGAGCTCGGCGAGCTCCGCGTGGAAGTCCCAGCCGGTGCCGGTCAGGTACTCCCAGCCCCGGCCGGCCGGCGGCGCGAGCGTGCGCATGTCATCGAACCCGGATTCGGTGACCGCCGTCGCGGTGACCTCGGGATGCAGCCGGACCCGCTGCTGCGTGGTCGTAGTAGCGCCATCGGTGTAAAACTTGCACTCCTTCACCGAGTACAGCGACGCGTCCGCGTGGGTGACTGCCGGGTGCGCGAGAAGCTGTCGTGACCAGGTGGCGAGCAGGTCGGCCTTGTCCTTGGGCGACACCGCGAACGGATCGACCTCGTAAGCGGACACCCAGCTGACGTCGCCGTAGGCTGGCTCAGCGGCGAGCTCGATCCGCTCGGTGTTCATCGCGGCGGCTACCTTGGCGACCTCGACCGCTTGCCGGGCGGCGTCGCGCGCCGCCTCTTGGGTCAGGTCCACCGCGGACGCGAACCCCCAGGTGCCGTCGACGACCACCCGAACCGCGATGCCGCTGTCGTCGGCGTCGGACAATGACTCCAGATTCCCGTCCGACAGCGCGATCCGCTGGCCCCGCACCCGCTCGAGCCGGAAGTCAGCGTGGTCCGCACCCAGGCTTCTCGCCGCATCGAGCGCCGTATCGGCTAGGTTGCGCAGCGGTAGCGTAGTGAAGTCGGTATCTATCTGTCCGTCATGATCTGCCACGCCTCAAGAACTTATCTCACTACCACGCGACCGCCCAGCGGTTCTGGGCAGCACCGCAAGAAATCGCGCTGGGGGGCACACGGCAGCTAGCGGCGGTAGCGGTACGCTCGGCTGTCAGATTTCTGCGAGGAGGGTGAGCGTGGGGCGTTCGGTGCTGGTGACCGGGGGCAACCGGGGGATCGGACTGGCGATCGCGCGGCGGCTGGCGGCGGACGGGGACTCGGTCACGGTGACCTCGCGCTCCGGCGAGCCGGTCGACGGGCTGTCGGTGGTCCAGTGCGACGTGCGCGACGCCTCCTCGGTGGACGCCGCGTTCACCGCCGCGGAGAAGGAACAGGGCCCGGTCGAGGTGCTGGTCGCCAACGCCGGGATCACCGCCGATCAGCTGCTCGCGCTGATGAGCGAGGATGCCTTCGCCAGTGTCCTTGACACCAACCTGACCGGGGCGTACCGGGTCGCCAAGCGGGCGGTGCGCGGCATGATGAAGATGCGCCGGGGCCGGATGATCTTCATCTCCTCGGTCGTCGGGCTCTACGGGTCTGGTGGCCAGGCCAACTACGCCGCGTCCAAGGCCGGCCTGGTCGGGCTCGCCCGCTCGCTCGCTCGCGAGCTCGGCTCGCGCGGCATCACGGCGAACGTGGTCGCGCCAGGTTTCGTGGACAGCGACATGACCGCCGTCTTGTCGGAGGACCGCAAGGCGCAGATCCTCGGTGCCATTCCGCTGGGCAGGTACGCCGCGGCCGACGAGGTGGCCGCCGCGGTTTCCTTCCTGGCCGGCCCGGACGCCGGCTACGTCACCGGCGCGGTCATCCCCGTCGACGGTGGCCTCGGCATGGGCCACTAAGCACGAGCACGTAAGCACAGGCCCACTAACCACGGGCGTCTAAGCACGGGCCCCCTAACCACGGCCCCCCTAACCACGGCCCCCTAACCACGGGCCCCTAGCGCAAATAACAGGTCAACGCGGACACTAGGTCCACGGCAGGACACCAGGGCAGGGCGGCAGAACATGGGCATTCTCGACGGCAAGCGGATCCTGGTCACCGGCGTGCTCACTGACGCTTCGATCGCCTTCCACGTGGCGCGGGTGGCGCAGCAGCAGGGTGCGACAGTGCTGCTCACCGCATTCCCCCGGCCGACGCTGGTGGAGCGCATCGCCAAGCGGCTGCCCGCGGCCGCCCCGGTGATCGAACTCGATGTCACGAGCACGGAGCAGCTTGACTCGCTCGCCGACCGGCTCAAGGAACACGTCGACGGTATCGACGGCGTCGTGCACTCGATCGGGAACGCACCGCAGACCGCGCTCGGCGGCAATTTTCTCGCTACCCCGTGGGAAGACGTCGCGAAGGCCGTGCACGTCTCTGCCTACTCGCTGAAGTCCCTTGCGATGGCGACGCTGCCAATGATGCCGGACGGCGGCAGTGTGGTCGGCCTCGACTTCGACGCCTCCGTCGCCTGGCCGGGCTACGACTGGATGGGCGTGGCCAAGGCGGGGCTCGAGTCCTGCGCCCGCTACCTGGCCCGTGACCTGGGCCCGAAGAACGTCCGCGTCAACCTGGTCGCGGCGGGACCGCTGAAGACGATGGCGGCCAAGTCCATCCCCGGCTTCGAGAAGTTCGAGGACGTCTGGGCGGAGCGGGCCCCGCTCGGCTGGGACAACGCGAACCCGGAGGCGGCCGCGCGAGCCTGCGTCGCGCTGCTTTCGGACTGGTTCCCCGCGACGACCGGCGAGATCGTGCACGTTGACGGCGGGGTACACGCTGTCGGCGTGTAGCTCATTTCCTTGCGCGACGAGCAATTGCTACTGATACTCGCTTCCATGGGAGGTTCTGCGGCGGAAACCCCGACGCCATCGAAGGCACAGCCCGCGGTGGGCGGCGGTCTGCGCGCCTCCGACGCCGAACGGGAACAGGTTGCCGCCCAGCTCAAGGACGAGTACGTGTCCGGCCGGCTGTCGCATGAGACTTTCGTGCTCCGGATGAACGCGGTGCTTGAGGCGAGGCACCTGGCCGACCTGCCGCCGCTGGTTGCTGACCTGCCGCTCGGGCAGCAGCCGGCCGCCAACCGCGCGCCGATCGCGCGGTCCCTGCTCGGCCGGCTCCGCGGTACCTGGTCACGCGTACGGGGCTCAGCGGGCTCCGGCCGGCCGGCCAGCCCGGGCGCGGGCACGGCGGACGGGGAGCGGTCCCTGGCTCCGGTGCCGCGAGGCACGGCGGCGCGGAGCCCCAGGCGCCGGAGTCACAGCGTGACCATCGGCATGCAAACCGCCGGAGGCGAAAGCCGGCCGCTATCGCTGCGGTTTCCCCGCGGCGGCGACGAGTTCAGCATCGGCCGGGACGCGAACTGCGATCTGGCGATCCCCGACATGACGGTCTCCCGGCGGCATGCCATCCTCGAGCGGACGGCCGACGGCTGGATACTCAGTGACCTGGCGTCGACCAACGGAACCCGGGTGAACGGCTGGCGGGTCCGCGGCAGGGTCGAGGTCAAAGCGGGTGATCTCGTGACCTTCGGCAACGCGGAGGCCGTTCTCATCGCGGATGAGTTATTTGCTTCGGAGCGCTGCACCGGAGGGGCCGGGTTAACTGCCCGGATGGCCTACGCTCTTTAAGCGTGACAACGGTTCTCCTCGTCCGGCATGGGCTGACCGCGGCGACCGGGCACACGCTGACCGGCTGGACGCCCGGTGTCGGGCTTGACGACCGCGGCCGGGCGCAAGCACGGACACTTGGCGCGCGGCTCGTCCCGGTGCCGCTCGACGCGGTTGTGACCAGTCCACTCGACCGCTGCCGGCAGACGGTCGTCGAGGTGCTGGCCGCTCGCAACGGACAAGCCTCGCACCCTGAGCCGGTCGCCGACGAGCGGGTCGGGGAGTGCCGGTACGGCGACTGGACCGGAAAATCCCTGAAGGAGCTCGAGAAGGATCCGCTCTGGCCGGTCGTCCAGGCGCACCCGAGCGCCGTCCGCTTCCCCGGCGAAGACGGCGAAACGTTTCTCGACATGCAGCACCGAGCGGTCAGCGCGATCCGGGACTGGAACGCGAGGCTCGGCAAGGACGCGACATACCTGGTCTGCTCGCATGGTGACGTCATCAAGGCGATAGTCGCCGACGCCCTCGGGCTGCACGCCGACCAGAGCCAGCGAATCGTGGCTGACCCGTGCTCGCTGACCGTAATCCGCTACACCCCGCTGCGCCCGTTCGTGCTCCGGCTGAACGACACCGGCGGCGGCGTCGCCGACCTGCTGCCCCGCCCCCCGCAGGCCGACGCCACAGTGAACTCCGAGGGCACAGTGAACTCCGAGGGCACAGTGAACTCCGAAGGCACAGCGAACTCCGATGGCCATGAAAGCGACGCCGTTATCGGCGGCGGCGCGGGGGCTGCGGTCCCTGCAGGCGCCGCGATGGGTATCTCCACTCCTGACGCTCTCGTCGGTGCGCGGTCCGCCGGTGAGCCGGCAACCCAGGAGGAGATCCAGGGGGCGAACGCCACCAACGGCGCGGAAGGATAGGAGCCATGCCGGTCTTTTACTATGACCCGCCGGATAGGTTCGTGGCCGGCTCGGTAGGGCAGCCGGGGGACCGGACGTTCTACCTCCAGGCCACCTCACCCGGCAGGGTGACCTCAGTCGTGCTGGAGAAGTTCCAGGTGAGCCTGCTTGCCGAGCGCATCGACGAGCTCCTCGACGAGGTGCTCCGGCGCACCGGAGCGAGCACCGAGATACCGGAAAGCGCCCCGCCCGCGCTGCGTGATGACGCACCGCTCGACCTGCCGCTGACCGAGGACTTCCGGGTCGGGGCGATCGCCCTGGCCTGGGACAGCGACGGCGACCGGGTGGTGATCGAGGCACAGGAGGACAGCGACGCGCCGATTGAGCCGCTGTCGGATGACATCCCCGTCGACGGCCCCGGGGTGCTGCGGGTCCGGATTACCCCAAGCGCGGCCCGCGCGTTCGCGCAGCGGGCGCTCAAGCTCGTCGCAGCCGGCCGCCCGCCGTGCCCGCTGTGCGGGCTGCCGCTGGACGCCTCCGGGCACGTCTGCCCGCGCTACAACGGCCACCGGGCCAGCCGTGCCTGATCACGCCGCGGCCGGCGAGACGGACCTTCCTGACGGCGAACGAGAGGCGCTTGAGCTGCTCGAGCGCGGCGCGCTCACCGTGGAGGGCCGCATCGTCGGCGCGTCGAACATGACGCTCTTCTGCACCATACATAGCGCGGGAACGACGGCTTACTGCGTGTACAAGCCAGTCGCGGGGGAGCGCCCGCTCTGGGACTTCCCGACCGGCACCCTGGCCGGGCGCGAGGTTTCCGCCTACCTGGTCAGCAGGGCGGCAGGCTGGGATTTCGTCCCGCCGACCGTGATGCGGGACGGTCCGTTCGGACCCGGCATGTGCCAGCTGTGGATTGACGTCGACGAGACCGTCGACCTGGTCTCCCTCTCCAGGCGGACCGATCATCAGGCGCTGCGCGATCTTGCCGTCTTCGACGCGGTCATCAACAACGCAGACCGGAAGATCGGTCACCTGCTGCCGGTCGTCGACGGCCACCTGTACGGCTGCGATCACGGCATCTGCTTCGCCGAGGAGTACAAGCTCCGCACCGTCCTGTGGCAGTGGTGCGGCAAGGCACTGCCCGCCCATTCCGTCGAAGTGCTGCACCGCCTCGGAACCGGCCTCGCCCGAGACGGCTGGCTGGCCGGGGAACTCAGCCCCCATCTGACCCGCACCGAGATCGCGGCGACTGCTGCCCGTATCGAGCTGCTCGCCGCCAGCCGCGTCCACCCCTACCCACCGGACGACTGGCCTGCCATCCCGTGGCCTCCGGTCTGAGCTCTCGTACCCTCGGGGGGAACGATGCCCACCCGACCCCCCTGCGCATGGGAGAGGTTGCCCATCGCCCATAACCCCCTGGCCAGGGGCACCGCAAAGAAACGCGGCATCCCCGCGCCGCGGCGGCAAATCTGCAGCTGCCGGCTAGAAGTCTCCGCTGCCCTGGTCGCCGCGGCGGCGCAGATAGCGCTCGAATTCGCGGGCGATGGCGTCGCCTGACGCCTCCGGCAGGTCCGTCGCGTCCTTGGCCTCTTCCAGTGTCCGCACGTACTCGGCCACATCGGAGTCCTGCTGCGCGAGCTCGTCCACGCCGCGCTCCCACGCGCGGGCCTCCTCGGGCAGATCCGCCTGCGGCAGCGATACGTCAAGCACGTCCTCCACCGACCGCAGCAGTGCGAGCGTCACCTTTGGGGAGGGAGCCGTCGCGACGTAGTGCGGCACCGACGCCCACAGCGAGACCGTGGGAATGTCAGCGGTCGCGCAGGAGTACTGCAGCACTCCGACGATCCCGGAGGACCCCTTGTAGTCGGACGGCTCGGACCCGACTCCGCGCAGCATCGCCGCGTCGGACCCGCTGACCTGGACGGGGACCGGACGGGTATGCGGAGAGTCGGCGAGCAGCGCCCCGACGAGGATGACAAGCTCCACGCCAAGCTCGGTGAACCCGCTAAGGAGTTCGTCGGTGAACCCGCGCCAGCGCATGTTCGGCTCGACGCCGTGCACGAGCACGATGTCACGCGGCAGCCCGGTAGCGGACGCCCGGGCGAGGGACAGCCGCGTGGTCGGCCAGACGAGCCGCTCGGTCTTCCCCGCGACCACGTCGATCACCGGCCGGTTGACCTGGAAGTCGTAAAAGTCATCGGGGTCGATTGCGGCGATGGGGGTGGACTGCCAGGCGATGCCGAGGTGGTTGACGACACCGCTCGCAGCTTCGGCCGCGTCGTTCCACCCCTCGAACGCGGCGATCGCCACTGGGCGGACGAGCGGGCCTTCGACGTCGCTGAACTTGATGACTTCACCTCCGCTTGAGCCGCGGGCTGACGCCCGTGACTACAGCCTACGTCTCCATCGGGCCTAGACGTGTGACCTGTGGCAGGCACAGTTTCAAAGCTACCCTTTTGTTTTCCGGCCACTAAACCCTACACTCGGTAACCTATGAGCGGGCTAGCGACTGAAGAGACTACAGACCGTTCCAGCGCCCTGCGGGCCGCGCTGGCCGAGCGTATCGTCATCGCGGACGGGGCAATGGGCACCATGCTCCAGGCGAGTGACGTGGCCGCCGGGGACTTCGGCGGCCACGACGGGTGCAATGAGGTACTGAACGTCACCCGGCCGGATGTCGTCCGCGAGGTGCACCGGGCGTACCTCACGGCGGGGGCGGACTGCGTCACCACGAACACGTTCGGGGCGAACCTCGGGAACCTCGGCGAATACGGCATCCCCGAGCGGATCGGCGAACTGTCGGCCGCGGGGGCCGTGCTCGCGCGGGAGGCGGCCGACGAGTTCACCGCCGCCGACGGGCGTCCCCGCTGGGTGCTCGGATCGATCGGACCCGGCACCAAGCTCCCCACCCTCGGTCACGTCTCCTTTGCCGAGTTGCGCGACTCCTACCAGCAGAATGCGGAAGGCCTGCTCCGCGGCGGTGCCGACGCCCTGATCATCGAGACCTGCCCGGACCTGCTCCAGGCGAAGGCAGCCGTCATCGGGACCAAGCGCGCCATCGCTGCCCTGGCACCGAAGGCGCTTGTCATCGCGTCGCTGACGATCGAGACAACCGGCACCATGCTGCTCGGCACCGAGATCGGCGCGGCGCTGACCGCCCTCGCGCCGCTTGGCATCGACATGATCGGCCTCAACTGCGCCACCGGCCCGGCCGAGATGAGCGAGCACCTGCGGTACCTGGCCGCGAACTCGCCGATCCCCGTCGTCTGCGAGCCGAATGCCGGGCTGCCCCAGCTCACCGCCGACGGCGCGTATTACCCGCTGACCCCGGATGAGCTGGCCGACGCCCACGAGCGGTTCGCGACCGAGTTCGGGCTTTCCCTGGTTGGCGGCTGCTGTGGCACCACGCCAGAGCACGTCGCCGCGCTTGTCGAACGGCTCGGCGTGTCGGCGGCCAGGCCGGACGGCCGGCCTGCCGGGGCGCGCTCGCCCCGCCCCGAGCCGGGCGTCGCATCGCTTTACAGCCACGTGCCGTTCCGCCAGGACACCGCATTCCTCGCGATCGGCGAGCGGACCAACGCCAACGGTTCCAAGGCGTTCCGCGAGGCGATGATCGCCGACAAGTACGAGGACTGCGTGGCGATGGCCAAGTCGCAGACCCGCGACGGCGCGCACCTGCTCGACGTCTGCGTCGACTACGTCGGCAGGGACGGCGTCGCGGACATGCGCGAGATCGCCGGGCGGCTCGCTACCGCCGCGACGCTGCCGCTCGTGCTCGACTCAACCGAGCCCGCGGTGATCGAGGCGGGCCTCGAGCTGATCGGCGGCCGCGCGGTGGTCAACTCGGTCAACTACGAGGACGGCGACGGCCCGGACTCCCGGATGACACGGCTGATGCCGGTGGTCCGCGAGCACGGCGCGGCCGTGGTCGCGCTTACCATCGACGAACAGGGCCAGGCACGCACCGCGGCGTGGAAGCTCGAGGTCGCCGAGCGGCTGATTCGCGACCTCACCGGCCGGTGGGGGATGAGCGAGGCCGACATCATCGTCGACTGCCTCACCTTCCCGATCGCCACCGGCCAGGAGGAGACCAGGCGGGACGCCCTGGAGACCATCGAAGCGATCGCCGAGCTCAAGCGCCGCCACCCGGATGTGCAGACCACCCTCGGCGTCTCCAATGTCTCCTTCGGCCTGAAGCCTGCCGCGCGGGCCGTGCTGAACTCGGTGTTCCTGCACGAGTGCGTCGAGGCCGGGCTGGACTCGGCGATCGTCCACCCGTCCAAGATCGTCCCGCTCGCCCGGATCCCGGACGAGCAGCGGCAGGTCGCCCTCGACCTCGTCTACGACCGCCGGCGCCCTGGTTACGACCCGCTTGCCCGGATGCTCGAGCTCTTCGAGGACGTGGACGCGGTCTCGGCGAAGGCGTCGCGCGCTGCCGAGCTCGCCGCGCTGCCCCTCGATGAGCGGCTCAAGCGGCGGATCATCGATGGTGAGCGGACTGATCTAGAGGCCGATCTCGATCTGGCTCTGCAGACCCGGCCTGCCCTCGACATCGTCAACGAGGTGCTGCTCGACGGCATGAAGACGGTCGGCGAGCTGTTCGGCTCGGGGCAGATGCAGCTCCCCTTCGTGCTTCAGTCCGCCGAGGTCATGAAGGCCTCGGTGGGCTACCTGGAGCCGCATATGGAGCGATCCGGCGGCTCCGGCCGCGGCACGATCGTGCTTGCCACCGTGAAGGGTGACGTGCACGACATCGGCAAGAACCTGGTCGACATCATCTTGTCCAACAACGGCTATGACGTCGTCAATCTCGGCATCAAGCAGCCGGCCTCCGCGATCATCGCCGCTGCGGAGGAACGAAACGCCGACGTCATCGGCATGTCGGGCCTGCTGGTCAAGTCGACGGTGGTGATGCGCGACAACCTCGCTGAGCTGAACGCCCGCGGCCTGGCCGACCGGTGGCCGGTGCTGCTCGGCGGTGCCGCGCTTACCCGCGCCTACGTCGAACAGGACCTCGCGGAGCTCTTTGAGGGCGAGGTCCGTTATGCCCGCGACGCCTTTGAGGGCCTGCGCCTGATGGACGCGGCGATGGCAGTAAAGCGCGGCGTCCCAGGCGCGAGCCTTCCGGCCCTGCGCCAGCGCCGGGTAAAGCAGCGTGCGACGGCAGCCCCAGTGGTACCGAGCACTGTGGTGCCGAACACTGTGGTGCCGAACACTGTGGCACCGAACCCTGCGGCACCGAACCCCGTGGTACCAGCCGCGGCCTCCCCTGTAGGGATAACAGCAACTGGCGGCCGGCCGCACGTCGCTCAGGACAACGCCGTCCCCGAGCCGCCGTTCTGGGGCACTCGCGTCGTCAAAGGCGTGCCGCTCGCGGAGTACGCGGCCTACCTGGACGAGCGGGCGACGTTCATGGGGCAGTGGGGCCTTAAGCCGTCCCGCAAGCCCGGCGGTCCGAGTTACGAGGACCTCGTCGAGACCGAGGGCCGTCCGCGGCTGCGGATGTGGCTGGAGCGGGCGCAGACTGACGGCCTGCTGCAGGCCGCCGTGGTGTACGGCTACTTCCGCGCTGTCAGCGACGGCGACGACCTCATCGTGCTTGCCGAGTCGGGCGCGGAACTTGAGCGGTTCACGTTCCCCCGGCAGCAGCGCGACGAGCGGCTTTGCCTGGCCGACTACTTCCGCCCCGCGACGGCAGGGGAGACAGACGTGGTCGCGTTCCAGCTCGCCACGATGGGGTCGGCGATCTCCGGAGCCACCGCGACCCTGTTCGAGACCAACGCCTACCGCGAGTACCTCGAGCTGCACGGCCTGTCGGTACAGCTCACTGAGGCCCTGGCCGAGTACTGGCACGCGCGGGTCCGCGGCGAACTCGGCATCGCCAGCGCGGACCCAGCCGACATCGACGGCTTCTTCAGCGTCAAGTACCAGGGCTGCCGCTATTCGATCGGCTACCCGGCCTGTCCTGACCTGGAGGACCGAAGGAAAATCGCCCGCCTGTTGCGGCCCGAGCGCGTCGGCGTGGAGCTCTCCGAGGAACTCCAGCTCCACCCGGAACAGTCGACCGACGCGATCGTGGTCCACCACCCCGCGGCACATTACTTCTCCGTCTAGCCGGTCACGTCACTTCTCCAGCTACCGGTCACGCCCGTCACCTCACTAATAACAGCAAGAAGTGTCAGGCCCGTCACCCGAGCGGGGGCGGCAGGCTGCGATCATGGAGGGGCGCGATTATCGGGGCGCTACTGATGCTGGAGGCAAAGACGTGACGGACGGGCTCGCGGCGGTGCTGTTTGACATGGACGGCCTGCTCGTGGACACCGAGCCACTGTGGTTCGAGACCGAGATCGAGGTGATGGCCCGCCTCGGTGCGCCCTGGACTAAGGCGGACCAGAAGCAGTTGCTCGGCGGCTCCATGCCCCGGACGGTGAGCTACCTGCTGTCCAGGGCCACCCGGCCGGCGACCCCCGAGGCGGTCGAGCGCTGGATGATGGAGGGCATGCTCAAGCGAGCCGCCGATGGCCGCGTCGAGGTCCTCCCCGGCGCCCGGGAACTGCTGACAGAGGTAGCCGCGGCGGGCATCCCGCACGCGCTGGTGACCTCTTCCCTCCGACCGCTGGCCGTGGCAATCCTGTCGGGCACTGGCCTTAGTTTTCCGGTCACCGTTACCGGCGAAGACGTGGCCACCACCAAGCCCGACCCCGCCCCCTACCTGCTGGCCGCGAAGCTGCTGGACGTCGACCCCGCCCGGTGCGTCGCTTTGGAAGACTCCCCCAACGGCACGGCATCCGCCACTGCGGCCGGCTGCCGCGTGATCGCGGTCCCGTCCTTCGTCGACGTCCCGCCCGCCCCGGGGCGCCTTGTCGCGCGCTCCCTGCGGGATGTCACCCTGGGCACCCTGCGAGCCCTGGCGGCCTAATCCCTGTGGCCTAGTCCTTGCGGCCGTTCCGCCCACTACTCGAGATATGTCACGATGGAGGAAGCAGGCAGAGAGGCGCGTCGTCATGAGCTACAGCAGTATCGCCTGGCTCCCGCTGACAGCGGGACTGACGGTTCTCGGCATCGTTCTGAGCTATCTCGCTTACAAGCGCAGCGGGTGGCGGGCCGGCCTGCGCGGCGTCTCGTGGTCGCTGCTGCCCATCGCGGCCTACCTGACCGGCGCCATCGAGATGCTGTGGAAGGTCGGCGCCGCGATCGGCCAGTTCGGCGACAGCTTCGTGTTCTCCCCGGTGAAGTGGGTCGGCGTCGGAGTGACCGGCCTGGCTTTCGCGCTGTTCCTCGCCTCTGGCGGGCGACTGCGCCGCAAGGCGGCCCGGGACGCCCGCAGGACCCGCCGCGGTGACGGGAAGAACGCCGCGGAAGGCGCACCGGGACGCGCCGGTCTTGCCGGACCTGACCCGGGAACGGCACTCACCCGCAGCATGCCCACCACCCGGACCCCGGCCCCCGCGACCCCGTCCAAGCAGAAGGCATCCCGTGCGACCGCACCGGCCGACGACGATGACATGAAGGACATCGAGGAGATCCTCCGCAAGCGCGGAATCTGACCCTCCAGGGGGTGCCTCGTCGACGCCGGTCAGCATGTCTACGGCTTGTGACGGAGCGCACCGGTATCCGCTGACCTGTGACGTTCGTCACGGCGTCCTGATTAGCATGATATGTACTGGTTTACGCGCTAATGTCCGACGTGTAACTTCTGTGTTACCGCGTGTGCCAAATGAGGACAGTTTTCATCACAATCGAGCCACGAACCTGGTTTTGGTCTGGATTCCGGCTCGGGTAACGCAGAATCTTCCGGTAGGCAGTGATCGCTAAAGGCGAGGTCGCCGCAGGCAAGCCTGCCCAAACAAAAGCTGAGAAGACTAAGAGGAACAGCCCCATGCCCAGAGCTTCAAAGCGCGTCGCGGCGCTGGCGGCCGTCGCCATGGCCACCGCCGGCCTGGCCGCGTGCTCGAGTTCGCCTTCGAGCAGCAACGGCTCGACGAGCCCAACGCAGTCGGCAAGCAGCCAGAAACCACAGTCTGGCGGCACTCTCAACATCGTCGCCGCCAGCGGTCCTGACCACATGGACACGGTCCCGGCCTACTACACGGCCGACTACGAGCTCGAGCGGGTCTACACCAGGCAGCTCGTCGCCTACGAGTCGATCCCGTACTCCTCGACGTCGGACGCCGCCTGGACGACGACCACGACGCCGGAGGCGGACGTCGCCACCGTGGTGCCCACGACCGCGAACGGCGGCATCACTGACGGCGGCAAGGTGTACACCTTCCACATCAAGCCGGGCGTCGACTGGGACACCACCCCGGCCCGCCAGGTGACCGCGCAGGACTTCGTCCGCGAGTTCAAGGCCTTCTTCAACCCGGTCAGCCCGGTCGGCAACCCGGTGTACTACACCAGCACGATCGCCGGACTGCAGGCCTACGACAATGCGGAGACCGCGTACTTCGCGAACGCCAAGGCGCACCCGCCGACGGCCGCGAACATCGCCGCCTTCCAGAACTCGCACAACATCTCCGGTATCAAGGCGATCAACGACATGACGCTGCAGTTCACCCTGACCGGTGACTACAGCGACTTCCTGTACATGCTGGCGATGCCGTTCGCCTCGGCCCGCCCGGTCGAGTACGACAGCTACGTGCCGAACTCCCCGCAGCTCGACACGCACCTGATCTCTGACGGCCCGTACTCGGTCAGCTCGTACATCGCGGGCAAGTCGATCACGTTCGTGAAGAACCCGGCGTGGAGCCAGTCGACTGACACGCTCCGGCACCAGTACCTGAACGGGATCAACGTCACGCTCGGCGTCCAGTCGGCGGAGACCCAGCTAGCGGACATCCAGGCGGGCAGCCAGGACCTGACCAACGACACCAGCGTGAACCCGTCGTCGGTCTCCCAGCTCGCCGCCTCCAAGATCCCGAACTTCGTCATCTGGCCGTGGTCGGACACCTTCCCGTACCTGGTCTTCAACCTGCGCTCCCCGAACTCGGGCGGCGCGGTCGCCAAGCCGCTGGTGCGCCAGGCGATCGAGTACGGCATCGACAAGACCGCGGTGATCAGGGCGATGGGCGGCCCGGACGTCGGCTCCGTCATCAACACCGTCATCCCGCCGGGCAACTCCGGTTACCAGAACACCAACGCCTACCCGGACAACAACGGCACCGGCAACGTCGCCTCTTGCAAGTCCGACCTGTCCAAGGCCGGCTACCCGCACGGCGTCACGGTGTCCTACACCTACGCGAGCGACTCGGTGAACACCCGCCTCTTCCAGGCGATCCAGGCATCGCTCGCGACCTGCGGCATCACCCTGACCGGCAAGCCCGAGCCGGGTTCGTCGTTCTTCGTCGACCTGGGCAACTCGCCGGAGAACAACAAGGCGGGCACGTGGGACATCGGCCAGGCCGGCTGGATCCCGGACTGGTTCGGTAACAACGGCCGCACGGTCATCCAGGCGCTGTTCCAGGGCCCGAACTGCGTGATCAACACCGTGAACTACGGCTGCTACGACAACGCGACCGTGAACAACCTGATCACCCAGGCCGAAACGGCGCCCTCGCTGTCCGCGGCGGCGGCGGACTGGCACGCGGCGGACGTGCAGATCATGAAGGACGCGGCGATCGTGCCCCTCATGACCCAGACGTTCCCGCTGATCGCCAGCAAGCGGGTGCGTTCGGTGCTGCCGAACGGCACGACCTACCCGACGGCGCTGTTCAACCCGAACATCGGTGACCCGGATCTCGCCAACATCTGGCTGGCGAGCTGACGCTCGCCGGTTAGCGCTGCTACCGCAATCCGGCCGGGGCGCGGGGAAACCCGCCGCCCCGGCCGGCCATGCGCGTAGCGACAGGTGACACGCGTAGCGTTAGGTGACAATCGTGTGCGACGCTAGCCATACCGGAACCGCGGTACCCCGTATCGGCGTGGCTAGCCGGAGGAAGATCCAGTGAACCCACTGCTAGAGGTAAAGGACCTTAACGTCAGCTTCCCGACGGCTGACGGCGTGGTCCGCGCCGTGCGCGGCGTGACGTTCGACGTGGAGCCCGGGCGAACCCTAGGCATCGTCGGCGAGTCGGGAAGCGGCAAGACCGTCCTGACCCAGACGCTGCTCGGTTTGACCCAGGGCGCCGAGGTGGCGGGCAGTGCCCTGTTCGAGGGCACCGACCTGCTGCAGCTAACCGACGAAGAGATGCGCGACGTGCGCGGTGCGCGCATCTCCGTGATCTTCCAGGACCCGCTGACCAGCCTGCATCCGCTGTACCGGATCGGCTGGCAGATTTCGGAGATGATCCGCGCGCACGAAAAGTCCGTCTCCAAGAAGGAGGCGATGATCCGCTCGGTCGAGCTGCTCCGCAAGGTCGGCATCCCCAAGCCGGAGACCCGGGTGAACGACTACCCGCACCAGTTTTCCGGCGGCATGCGGCAGCGCGCGATGATCGCGATGGCCCTCGCCCTCGAGCCCAAGCTGATCATCGCCGACGAGCCGACTACCGCGCTCGACGCCACCGTGCAGGCGCAGATCCTCGACCTGCTGCTTCGCCTTCAGCAGGACTCGGGCACCGCGCTGATCATGATTACGCACGACCTCGGCGTGGTCGCGGACATCGCCGACGACGTCATGGTCATGTACGCGGGCCGCGCCGCGGAGAAGGCACCCAAGCGGGATGTCTTCTACCATCCGCACCACCCGTACACCAAGGGCCTGCTCGAGTCGATCCCGTCGAGCAAGGCCTCCGGGATACGGCTGAAGCCGATCCAAGGGCAGCCGCCCAGCCTGATCAACCTCCCGTCCGGGTGTAAGTTCCACCCACGGTGCAGCTACGCATTCGACCGCTGCAAGCAGGAAGAGCCGGTCCTCCACCCGGTCGGTGAGACCGGGACGCACACGTCGGCCTGCTGGCTGCCCCCCGAGGCGGCAGGCCTTTCCGCTGAAGCCGAGGAACTCCGCGAGCAGGCCGCCCGGGCCGGCGACAGCGTCGCCGCCAGTGCCGCCGAGCCGGGCGCGGCTACCGCGGACAACGAGGGGAGCGTGGCCTGATGGCGCCCGCGAAGGACAACAGCGCGAAGGACGCCGGCGATGACAACGTCCTTGTCCGCGTGGAGAACGTGGTTAAGTACTTCCCGGTGAAGGCCGGCGGCCTGGTCAGGCACACGGTAGGGCACGTGCACGCCGTCGACGACGTGTCCCTAGTCGTCGAGCGGGGCAAGACACTCGGCCTGGTCGGGGAGACCGGTTCCGGCAAGTCCACCCTCGCCCGCTGCGTGGCCGGTCTCATCCCGGTCACCTCGGGGAAGGTGATCTTCAACGGGACCGACATCACCAAGCTGAGCCGCGGCGCGATGCGACCGCTCCGCCGCGAGGTCCAGATGATCTTCCAGGACCCGTACTCCTCGCTGAATCCCAGGCGCCGGGTCGGATCGATCATCGGCGATCCATTCGCCATCCACCGGACCGCCACCGGTGCCGATCGCAAGCGCAAGGTGCAGGAGCTGATGGAGCGCGTCGGCCTCAACCCCGAGCACTACAACCGGTTCCCCGCCGAGTTCTCCGGCGGCCAGCGGCAGCGCATCGGCGTGGCCCGTGCGCTGGCGCTGCGGCCGAAGCTGATCATCTGCGACGAGCCGGTCTCCGCGCTCGACGTTTCCATTCAGGCGCAGGTGCTCAACCTGCTCGCCGACCTGCAGACCGAGTACGGCCTCTCCTACCTGTTCATCGCCCACGACCTCGAGGTCGTCCGGCACGTGAGCGACAAGGTCGCGGTCATGTACCTGGGCCGGATCGGCGAGGCCGCCCCCGCGGACAAGCTTTACGATCAGCCCCGGCATCCGTACACGGTCGCGCTGCTTTCCGCCGCGCCGGCCGCCGACCCGGACACCGCCGCGGCACGGCAGCGCGTTATTCTCGCCGGTGATGTGCCGTCGCCGATCGACCCGCCGTCGGGCTGCCGCTTCCACCCGCGCTGCCCGAAGGCGCAGGAGATCTGCGGACGGGTGGAACCACCGCTCGTTCGAGATGAATCGGCGGCGCAGCCAGCGAGCGAGACCGGCGCCGAGCCGGCTGAGGTCCCGGGCGGCTGGGCGCACGTGACCGCTTGCCACTTCCCCGTCGTTCCCGGCGAGACCCTGGTCGGCGCCGGCCTGGCGGCGGGCGAACCAGCGGAAGGGGGGCTCGCGTGAGCATCCTGGAAGAGGCCGCGCTAGAGGCGCAGCAAGCGGCGGAGGGACAGCAGGCCGCGACCACGGTCGAAGGGCGCACCCAGTGGCAGCTGACCTGGCGGCGACTTCGCTCCGACAAGGTGTCGATGATCGCGCTGACCGTGATCATCATCATGGTGCTGCTGGCGATCTTCGCGCCTGCCATCGCCTCGCTCGTCCATCATCCGGTCGACACGGCCTACCCGGACACCGGTGAGAACCTCGACGGCAACCCTGTCGGTCCCGGCACCAACGGGTTCCTCCTCGGCACCGACTCCACCGGCCGTGACCTGCTCGTCCGCATCCTGTACGGGGCGCGCATCTCGCTGTTCGTCGGCGTGGTCACCACGCTGATCGCCACCGTGTTCGGCGTCGGGATCGGGCTGATCGCCGGGTACTTCGGCGGGTTCATCGACACGGTCCTCGCCCGGTTCACCGACGCCGTGCTCGCCTTCCCCTACGTGGTGCTCGCGCTGGCGCTCGCGGTCGTGTTCGGTCCGAGCCTGACGCTCATCGTGGCCATGATCACCTTCTTCTCCTGGGCGGGCATCGCGCGGATCGTGCGCGGCCAGACCCTGTCGATCAAGGAGAAGGAGTACATCGAGGCGGCCAGGTCGCTCGGTGCGGGACCGTTCCGGATCATGTTCTTCGACATCCTGCCGAACCTGCTCGCCCCGGTGCTCGTCGTCGCGACCCTCTACATCCCGAACGCGGTCGTCTTCGAGTCCACCCTGTCCTACCTCGGCCTCGGCATCCAGCCGCCAACGCCGAGCTGGGGCAACATGCTGTCCGACGCGTCGAACTTCTACCAGGTCGCCTGGTGGTACGTGTTCTTCCCGGCGCTGTTCCTGCTGATCACCACGCTCGCCTTCAACCTGCTGGGCGACGGGATCAGGGACGCGATGGACCCGCGCACCGAGCGGCTGATCCTCGCCCGGAAGATGCGCAAGCGCCTCCGCAAGTCCAAGGGCCGCCAGGTCCTGGTCGCGGCTGCCGCGACGGACGGCGGCGGTGCGGGCGAGGCTGCCGGCTCCGCGGGCACCGGCGAGTAAGAGAACGGAACGGAATCCACGAAATGGCTATCACCGGTTACCTGATCCGGCGCATCCTCACCGGGATCGTCGTCATATGGCTGGTCGCTTCCGCCGCGTTCTTCCTGTTCTTCGCGCGCCCGGTGGCCACGGTCGCGCACCAGCTCGCAGGCCGCGCCGCGACGCCGCAGGTCATCAACGAGGTCATTGCGAACCTCGGGCTGAACCAGCCGATCATGACCCAGTACTGGCACTTTCTCGACAACCTGGTACACGGGAACCTCGGTTACTCGTTCTACTCGGGCGAGTCCGTGAACACGATGCTCAAGCAGGACCTGCCGCCCACGATCTCGCTGGTGATCGGCGGCATGGTGCTGTGGCTGATCGTCGGCCTCGGAGTCGGGATCATCAGCGCGACGCGCGCCCGGTCGTTCTTCGACCGGTTCGCATCGGTCGGCGTGCTGGTCGGCCTGTCGATGCCGGTGTTCGTGATCGGCGAGCTGCTGATCCTGTTCGTCTTCCAGCCGCTGTACTCGCACGGGTTCACCTGGATCAACACGGGCTATTCCGGCATCACGTCCGGGATCGGCCCGTTCTTCGGACACATGATTCTGCCGTGGATCACGCTGGCCGCCGTGCAGGCCGCGGTCTACACCCGGCTGTCCCGCGGCCAGCTGCTGGAGACCCTCGGTGAAGACTACATTCGCACCGCGCGGGCCAAGGGCCTGTCCGAACGGCGGGTCATCTTCCGGCACGGCGTCCGCGCGGCGCTGACCCCGGTGGTGTCGCAGCTTGGCGTGGACATCGGCCAGCTGCTCGGGGGCGTGGTCGTGGTGGAGGCCGTGTTCGGGCTCGGCGGGATCGGGCAGGTCTCGGTTGAGGCCGTCGACCAGGACAACCTCCCGGTGATCATCGGGTTCGTGATCATCGCGTCGGCGTTCGTCGTGCTCGCCAACATCGTCGTCGACCTGGTCTACGCGGCGCTCGACCCCCGGGTCCGCATCGTCTGACAGGCAGCACGTGACGGATTCGGCCCGTGACTGATCGAGAGGTACTCCGCCTGGCCCCGCCGGTCATGCTCTGGTGGGTCTGGGTGGCGTTCGTCGCCGCGAACGTGCTGGACTACGCGATTCAGGGGCTGCCGTCAGCGCGTTTCGGCGCCGTCGTGGCAGCCATCCTGCTGCTGGTCACCGGCCTGGTGTACACGCTCGCGCTGCGTCCTCGGGTGGTCGTGTCCGGCGACGCGGTGACGGTCGTGAACCCCTACCGGACCCACCACGTGCCCTGGCCGCTCATCCAGGCGGTGGACACGGGGGAGTGGGTGCAGATTCACTACGCCGCGTCCGCGAGCGGCGACGACAGCCCAGCCTCGGGCCCCGGTTATGGTTCCGTGCGCAGCAGCGCGTCCGCCAGGACGCTGCACTGCTGGGCGCTGTACGTCTCCAGCCGGGCCAGGCGCAAGATCGCCGCGGGGCCGGCCCGCCCGCGCGATCCGCTGGCCGGCGTCTTCGGCGGCCGCCTGAGCCGTGGCTACGCCGCAGCGACGCCCGGCTACGCCCAGCCGTCGTCCGCCAAACTCCCGGAAGAGGCCAGGTACCTGGCCTCGCTGCCGCCCGCCAAGGCCATGGCCGTCCGGCTTGACACCCGGGCCGACCGCGAGCGCGCCAAGGCGGGCGGCGAGCAGCGGCGACCGGATACGCGGGTGACGACGACCTGGTCCTGGCCCGCCCTGGCCGCGGTGACCGTGCCCGCAGTGATTCTGATCATCGTGGCTGTCATCTGACAGTTGCAGCAGCCCGGGTTGGCGGGCGGATATCGCGCGCGACCGTTCTGGGTCACCGTCTGCATCCCGGTGTAGACGGTGACCCATCATGATGCGCGGGCGGGCGGCCGCTACGCGTTCTCGCGGACGAAGACGCGCGAGCCGAGCCACATGCACACGATCGCGAGGCCGATCGCGACGCAGACACCCTCGATAACGAGGTTATTCCAGTATTGCCCCAGGTAGAACTGACGCATCGCACCGATGATGTACCGGAAGGGACTGATCAGCGAGATCCCCTGCAGCCACCCCGGCCCGAGCGACAGCGGCAGCATGATGCCCGACAGCAGCATGAGTGGTACCACCACGCTGTTGATCAGCGGCGCGAACGAGTCCTCGCTCTTGAGCAGCAGCGCCACGGCGTAGGACACCGATGCGAGGCCGATCGCGACGCAGACCACGAACGGGAAGGACAGCAGGATGGCGGCGACCGGCGCCCGCAGTCCGAACGCCAGCCCCGCCAGGATCAGCACGGCCGACTGGAGGGTCAGCGCGACCACATCGCGCAGTACCCGCCCGCTCAGGATGGCCAGTCGCGAGATAGGGGTCACCCGGAACCGTTCGATCACCCCGGCCCGCCACTCAGAGATGATCGCGAACCCGACGAACGTCGACCCGAACAAGGCAAGCTGGATCAGCAGCCCCGGCACGAAGAACCGGTACGCATTCGCCGTTCCGCCCTTCCCCGTGCCGCTCGGCAGGGTCCCCGCGGGCAGGTGGGTGAGCAGCGGGGCGAACAGCACCAGGTACAGGATCGGCTGGAGCAGCGCGAAGGTCAGGAATGCGGGCTCTCGCAGGATCAGCCGCACCTGACGCCTGAAGATCAACATGGTGTCACTGAGGAACGCCATCGCTGCTACTCCTTGCTTCCCGGGCCTACGGGGCTTCCCGGTCCTACGGGGCTTCCCGGTCCTACGGGGCTTCCCGGGCCTACGGGGCTTCCCGCGCCCGATAGTTCCGCTTCTCCGGCATCGGAGTCCGCGCCGTCCCGCGACGGCGAGTCATCTCGCAGCGACCGCCCGGTCAGCGTCAGGAACACATCATCGAGCGTCGGCCGGGCGAGGCTGATCGCCCGCATCGTGATGCCGGCACCGTCGAGCACCCGAAGCAGCGCGGGCAGTGCCTCCTCGCCGCGCTCCACCGTCAGCCGCAGCTCCTCGTCGGCCACGGTGACCTCGTGGACGATGGGCTGCGCCGCGAGCAGGCCGCGCCCCCGCTCGGTCGCTCCGTTAAGCCGCAATGTCACGACATCCCCGGATATCCGCCGCTTCAGCTCGTCCGGCGTTCCCACCGCCACCGTCACCCCGTTGTCGATGATGAACACCCGGTCGCACAGCGCGTCGGCTTCTTCCAGGTAGTGGGTGGTCAGGAACACCGTGGTGCCCAGATCAGAACGGAGCCGCTTGATGTGCTCCCACATGTTCGACCTGGACTGCGGGTCGAGCCCGGTGGTCGGCTCGTCGAGGAAGACGAGCGGCGGCTGGTGCACCAGGCCCACCGCGATCTCGAGGCGCCGCCGCTGCCCGCCGGACAGCGTCTTCACCAGGCGCTGGTCGAGCCCGCCGAGGTCGAGCTGCTTGATCAGCGCCGCCGCCCGCCGTTCGGTCTCCGCCTTCGGTATCCGGTACGCCGCACCCTGGTCCATCAGCTCCTCGGCAACCAGGCACTGGTCGTCGGTGCCGCCCTGGGTCTGGCCGATCGCCTGCGGCACGAACCCGATCCGCTTGCGCACGGCGAGCGGGTCGCGCAGCAGGTCCGCCCCGACAACCACCGCCGTCCCGGCGGTCGGCCGCAGCAGCGTCGTGAGCATCCGCAGCGTGGTGGTCTTGCCTGCGCCGTTCGGCCCGAGGAAACCAACGATCTCCCCGTCTTCGACGGTGAGATCCACCCCGCGCACGGCGTGCACGGTCCGCTTCCTGTTCTTGAACGTCCGGGCGAGGCCCCTGGCCTCGATGATCGACATGATCGCTGTTCCCCTCCGCATCGGCCGCCCGTCATGAGCGGCCGGACCTCCGCCATTATCGAGTAATATCTTGAATGAATTCAAGTAGTATCGCGATTTCTTCGCGCGCCGGTCGCCGGATCGGCGGATCGCCGCTCGTTACCGGGGGCTGCATGTCCGGCAGACGCCCCGTCAGCGGGATTCTCATCGGCCGGGAGCCTGGCCAGCCGCTCGTCTAGTTCGTCGTGCCAGCGAACTTCAGCTTCGGTGGCCAGCACGGCGCGCCGCATGATCGCGCCCATCAGTACGTCGATGACCCCTTTGGCGGTCAGCCGTTCCAGGTCGGCGGCTATCTCGGAGGCGCCGATCACCAGCTTGTCGCGTCGCGCGCGCAACATCTGCCGCAGCTCCGCGCGGTCCATGTCGTCGGCGGCGAAGGTGAGGGCCACGCCGAGCGGGTCGGGCCCGGACATCAGCTGCCGGATTGCCTGTTCCCGCAGCATCATCAGCTCGAGCCGGCCAGTGTCAGTGATCTCGTAGACCGTCCTGGCCGGGCGGTTCCCCACCTTCTCGGTGCGTACCGCCTCCACAAGGCCCTCGCGCTCCATGCCTCGCAGCTCGCGGTAGAGCGCCCCGACGGGCACCCCGCCCCATTCACCCACGTTGGTCACGTCGGCGAGCCGGCGGATCTGGTGCCCGTGCTGCGCCCCGTACCGGGACAGGGTGCCGAGCACCATCAGCCGAGTCAGGTTCATGGGATTAGTATCATGAGAGTAATCTCAGGTTGTCAAGTTGAGTTACTCCACCGGAATGGCCCCGGCCACGGCCGCAGCGTTCGCTGCGGCGGCGCGGTCCGGCAGCGGCGGCAGGGTGCCGCCGAAAGCCGGGCACAGCGCCTTGTGCCTGCAAAAGTCGCAGAGCCGCGACGGGCGCGGCCGCCAGTCGCCGGTATCCCGCGCCCGCGAGATAGCGGCCCACAGCGCCTCGAGCTTGCGCTCGGTCGCCCGCAGGTCCGCCTCGTCGGGGGAGTAGCGCAGCACCTCGCCCTCGCCCGACAGGTACATGAGCTGCAGCACGCGCGGGATGACGCCGCGCAGCTTCCACAGCACGAGCGCATAAAACTTCATCTGGAACAGCGCGCTTGCCTCGTAGGCCTCCAGCGGCACCTTCCCCGTCTTGTAGTCCACGATCCGCAGCTCGCCGGCCGGCGAGGCGTCCAGCCGGTCGATGTACCCGCGCAGCTTCAGCCCGGACGCCAGCTCCGCCTCCACGTACCACTCGCGCTCCGCGGGCTCCAGCCGCCGCGGATCCTCCAGCCTGAAGTACCCGGCCAGCGCCGCGTGTGCCTCCGCGACGAAACGGGAGCGCGCATCAGCATCGGCGAACAGCTCGGCAAGACCGGCGTCACCTTCGCACATCCGCGCCCACTCCGGCTCGACCAGGTCGGCGGCTGTCGCTGGCGTCCGCTCCCCGGCGGGCCGGTCGAAAATCCGCTCCAGCACCGAGTGCACCAGCGTTCCGCGCGCCGTCGCCGGCGTAGGCGGCTCGGGGATCCGGTCGATCACCCGGAACCTGTAGAGCAGCGGGCACGTCATGAAGTCCGACGCGCGCGACGGCGACAGCGTCGCAGGCGGATCGCCGGCCGGGCCGAAGCCAGCCCCCTCGCCGGCCCCTCCGTCAGCGCTGCCGTCCGCGCCAGGCGGGTTCTCGAGGGCCGCCTTGTTCTCCAGGTCCATGCCGCAACCGTAGAACAGGCGGCCGACATTTCTCTTGTCTTCCGGGCGGCCGGGCGGCCCCGCTGTCCCGCCACGACCAGCCGGATAGCAGAGACCTTGCCCGCACCGATGCGGCTCAGGTGGGACGACCCCGGCCGGGGCGGCTGGGCGCCAGCCGTGAACCTGGTCTCAGATCGCCGCAGGCAGGCGCTGGGTGACGCGCGATGCCCGCGAATGCACGTAGCATCGGTGTGTGGCAAATGGCCCAGACGAGCAGCCGCAGCCGCCGCGCGGTCAGCATGGATTCGTCGTAGCGCGGCCATTCGGGATCCCCGTCTACGTCTCGCCGTACTGGTTCGTCATCGCCGGCGTATTCATCGTCATCTACGCCAACGACCTGTCCAGCTCGCTGAGCGGCGACATGCGGTACGTGGTCGCTGCCGCCTTCGTGGTGCTGCTCTACCTCTCCGTGCTCGTACACGAGCTCTCGCACTCGGTTGTCGCCCGCGGCTTCGGCCTGCCGGTCCGCCGGATCCTGCTTTACCCGCTCGGCGGCGTCTCGGAGATCGAGCGGGAGGCGCCCACCCCCGGCCGGGAATTCGCCGTCGCCGCCGCCGGTCCCGCCCTGTCCCTCGTCCTCGGCGTGATCGGCTGGCTGCTCGCCCATGTAGTCACCGCCGGCGTGAGCGGTGCCCTCGTCCGCCAGCTGATGTTCGCGAACTTCGTCGTCGGGATCTTCAACCTGCTTCCCGGGCTGCCACTGGACGGCGGCCGGATGCTCCGGGCCGTGATCTGGGCGGTCACGAAGAAGCCGACCAGCGCTACGATCGCTGCTGCCTGGGTCGGTCGCGGCCTTGCTATCGCCCTGCTCTGCATCCCCTTCTTCTCCGGTTCGCTGGCCGGGGGTGACATAGTCTCCACCATCTGGGTCGTGGTGATCGCCGCCTTCATGTGGACCGGCGCCAGCCAGTCGATCCGCGCCACCAGGTTCCGCGAGCGGCTGCCCGCGCTCCAGGCCCGCCGCCTGGCCCGGAAGGCGATCTCCGTCCCGGCGAACACGCCGCTTGCCGAGGCAGTCAGGCGCGCGGATGAGGCTCGGGCTCGCGGCATCGTGATCGTCGACCACGAGAACCGGCCCATTGCCATCGTCAGCGAGTCGGCCGTGATGGCGACCCCGCCGCAGCGCCGCCCGTGGATCGAGGTGGGCTCACTCGCACGCACGATCGAGCCGAACCTGATCCTGTCCGCCGACCTGTCGGGGATGGCGCTGCTCGACGCGCTGCGCCGCGCCCCGTCAAGCGAGTACCTGCTGGTCGAGCCCTCAGGCGAGGTCGTCGGCGTGCTCGCCGCCCGGGACCTGGACCAGGTCTTCGCAGGCGTCTGAGCTGTTATCCAGCGGGGGACGACCCTCCGTACCTCCCGCTGTTCCGGCCGTCAGGCCCGATGGCCGCGCCATCGTGTCGGGCCTGCCCGCCCGGCGACGACGACACTGGCCTGGGCGTCCCGTACCCGCTGGGCGGCTCCGCCGCCGAGTACCCTAACGCGCGTGAAGTCGAGAGTTCAGCGGGGACCGTTCGCGGCCGGCGACCAAGTGCAGCTCACCGACCCCAAGGGGCGCATGCACCAGATAGTCCTGCAGGCGGGCGGCACGTTCCACACGCACCGGGGTTCGCTCAGCCATGATGACCTCATCGGGGCGCCCGAGGGCTCAGTGGTCACCGCGTCGAGCGGCACTGCCTACGTCGCGCTCCGCCCGCTGCTAGCCGACTACACCCTCGCCATGAAGCGCGGCGCCACGATCGTCTACCCGAAGGACGCCGCCCAGATCCTCGCCTACGCCGACGTGTTTCCCGGCGCCCGGGTCCTCGAGGCGGGCGCCGGCTCCGGCGCCCTGTCCTGCTGGCTGTTGCGCGCGACCGGCCCGGACGGCGAGCTAGTTTCGTTCGAGGCACGCCCCGACTTCGCGGAGATCGCCCGGGAGAACGTCAGGAAGTACTTCGGGGAGGTCCCCGGGTGGTGGCGGCTTGTCACCGGCGAACTGTCCGCGCGGGTCGCTCTTGATCCATCGGCCCGAACGGACCGCGCCTACTCCCTCATGCAAGACCGTGTCCGCGACTCCGAACCTGACGAGGAAATGTCGTCCGCCGGGGGCGGGCCCGATCCGATGGCGCCCGCCATCGGGCCCGACGACGGCGGACACCGGGGGGTACCGGGGGTCGTCCCCCCGGAAGACAACAGGACCTTCGACCGGGTGATCCTGGACATGCTCGCGCCGTGGGACAACGTCGCCGACGCCGCCCGCGCTCTCATCCCGGGCGGGCTGATCTGCTGCTACGTGGCGACGACGACGCAGCTGTCCCGGGTGGTCGAAGAGCTGCGTGCGCACGGCGCGTTCTTCGAGCCGACCGCGTGGGAGACGATGTACCGCAGCTGGCACGTCGACGGCCTGGCGGTCCGCCCCGACCACCGGATGATCGGGCATACCGGGTTCCTGGTCACCGCCAGGCGGCTCGCCGACGGGGTGGCCGCGCCGCCGCGCCGCCGCCGTCCGGCGAAGGGCGCGCACCCGGAGCCAGCAGACGAAACGGCGGTGGGTGACACGGGTGTCGGTGACACATCAGTGGAGGACACAGCCGATGACCTGCGTACTTCGATGGAGTGAACAAATACGAGAAGCGATGTAATTGTAACTCTTTGTTGAAAGAGTGCCGTTGGCCTGCGATAACGCGGGCGGAAACGTCCAGCGTGAGCGATCGAATACGCGCTGGGATGTTAGGGATGGCCATCAGATAGGTAGGGTCTAGGTAGTTAGTACTCCCCGGGAGGAGGTGGGGCCGTGGCAGCGAGGGATGAGGGCGGACGAGCTTCGCGGCACGAGGATGAGGTGAGCAGCCTTACCGCGCAGATCTCCTTCCTCGATGAAGAGATCGCGGTGCTGCGTCGCCGGCTCGCAGATTCACCACGCCAGGTCCGACTGCTGGAAGAACGGCTTCGCGAGACCGAGGCCTCGCTGACGTCGGTCACTTCGCAGAATGAGCGGCTCGCGTCAACGCTGCGCGAGGCGCGAGACCAGATCGTCGCGCTCAAGGAGGAGGTCGACCGGCTGGCTCAGCCGCCGTCCGGCTTCGGCATCTTCCTGGCTGCGCGCGAGGACAACACCGCGGACGTCTTCACCGGCGGCCGCAAGATGCGGGTCAATGTCAGCCCCAACGTAGACCTAGAGGCGCTCAAGCCCGGCCAGGAGGTCGTGCTCAACGAGGCGCTCAACATCGTCATCGCCCAGGGATATGAGACCGTCGGCGAGATCGTGATGCTCAAGGAGCTGCTGGCCGACGGTGAGCGGGCCCTGGTCATCTCGCACGCCGACGAGGAGCGGGTGGTCAGGCTCGCCGCGCCGCTGATGGACGCGGTGCTCCGCAGCGGCGACTCGCTGCTGCTCGAGCCGCGATCCGGCTACGTCTACGAGCGGATACCCAAGGCCGAGGTCGAGGAGCTCATCCTCGAAGAGGTCCCGGACATCTCCTACACCGACATCGGCGGCCTCGGCACGCAGATCGAGCAGATCCGCGACGCCATCGAGCTGCCTTACCTGCACGCGGACCTGTACCGCGAACACCAGCTGCGACCGCCGAAGGGCGTGCTGCTCTACGGCCCGCCCGGCTGCGGCAAGACGCTGATCGCCAAGGCGGTGGCGAACTCCCTGGCCAAGCAGGTTCAGGCGAAGGCGGCCGCGGTGGCCGCGGCCGGCGGACCCGACGAGAAGAAGCAAGAGGGCAAGTCCTTCTTCCTCAACATCAAGGGTCCGGAGCTGCTGAACAAGTACGTCGGCG
>Ga0123355_10000450_pt1 | contig 53983 bp, 56 predicted proteins | sample TergutEmb28metaG_3_FD_89872 | JGI IMG/M metagenome (GOLD analysis project Ga0123355, IMG submission 89872) | Embiratermes neotenicus P1 segment gut microbial communities from Petit-Saut dam, French Guiana - Emb289 P1 | ecosystem: Host-associated > Arthropoda: Insects > Digestive system > Gut ... | reverse complement strand
GGGAGGGTCGGGTAACGGGGGTGGTGTGGGAGGGTCGGGTAACGGCGGTGGTGTGGGAGGATCGGGTAACGGCGGTGGTGTTGGAAGGACTGGCGCGGGCGTGACTGGTACTGGATGTGTAGGCATTGTAAGTATTGGCAGAGGTGTAGGGGAAGCAGGTGTTGGTGATGGACTGGGCGTTGGAGGGTCAGGTATAGGTGATGGACTAGGCGTAGGATCAATTTCTGATACTGGTATTGGTTCTAATTCGCCTTCATCTTCGGGTGTTGCAGTTGATTCCAACTCATCCTCTGGTGTTGGGGTTGTAATTGGCTCTAATTCATCTTCGGGTGTTGGTGTTGGAATTGGTATTGGTATCGGTGTAGGCGTTGGTATGGGTATTGGTGTAGGCTGAGGGGTTGCTGTTGGTATGGGGTCAGAAGGTAAATTATGGTCTGATTGTGGAGGTGAAATTACTGCAATTACAGCATTGGCAATGTCGGCATGTGTTGGCATATCATTTGGTGCAGGTTCTCCACGCACTGTGGGTACAGGCAGGGTTGGTAGTATTTCTTCCGCTTCTGAATTAAAAATAATTAACGGAGCGGGTCTTTCTGGCACTAACTGCATTCTTATATCGTCTTCAACTGTTCTCCAAGCGATAGCTTCTTCAATTCTGCTAAAAAGCTCTGGGTTTTCAGTTAAAGCCCTTGGGTCGTTTCTAAGTATTTCAAGAATATTCAAATCTAAAGTTTCCAACGGAACATTAAAAAAGTTAGGGATATAATCCACAGCTAGATGTGTGTAATTACCTTGAATATCCTCATTAATTCTAACCATCCCACGTGGTGTAACTAAAAAAGTTGCAGTATTATCTTCGTTGTCAGGGTCGGGCAAATCTATACGAACTTCTCCTTCTATTACTAACAAGCGGGCAAACGAATTAAATCTATCCAACTCTCCTTCGTTAAAGCCCATGCGACGATAAACCAGTATATATTCTGTGCCACGAACACCCACGATTGTACCCGCGGCTTGCACTATGTTTTGAGAGTTATCATTAAGACGCGTATCAACGCGCACTTTAATCATACCTTCAATCAAAGTGACTGAACTATTATTACGCCCATGGCGTTGCCATATTGAATTAATGGACAATTTGGTAAGTTCACTCACAACAATTAATTGCTGGTAGTAGCTTAAAGTTACAGTAGAATTTAGGCTAGTGACAATTATATCACCATCATAGATACTCATTCCATGATATATGGCTGTTGGGCGTTGCCCCCCTGCCCTATGCACAAAAGCCGTGCCACGCACTGCTGTAATTCTGGGGCTGTCATCTGGCGAGGCAAAAACAACAGCAGGAAACAGTGAAATTATTAATGCGAACACAATAATATAGGATGCAAATTTTTTTAACATATTAGAATCCCCCTTCAAGAACATTATCAACAGTGTAAACTAAAATTTCCTCTTTCTTGTTCTTTAAAAATATATATCCTTGCTCTGTAACTTTAACATAATCTTTTACTTGTTGGTAAGTTGCATCAGATATGACAATCTCCCCCTTTAAAGCGTTTGACTCTAATCTTGCCGCAGTGTTGACTGTATCACCAATGGCGGTGTAATCCATACGAAAATCAGAACCCATATTTCCTATTACTGCCACGCCCGTATTGATTCCTATACCAAATTGTAAGTCAACACCAAATTCGTTTGAAATTTCTCGCCGCAAATCCACTACTTCTTGTTGCATATCCCAAGCCGTTTTTACAGCGCGTAAAGCATGGTTAGAAACATCAACAGGTGCATTAAATAATGCCATAGTTGCATCCCCAATAAATTTGTCAATTGTTCCACCATTTTTCTGAATAGCATTACTAGTAAGTCTTAAATAACGATTAATAACTTCCATAACTACCATGGGAGGGTTAGCTTCTGAAAAAGTTGTAAAACCACGAATATCTACAAATAACACACTTATCTCTTTTAAAACACCTCCTAGATGAATATTTACCCTGCCTTCAAGAATCTCATTCATTACCTCTGGAGATACAAACCTTCCAAAAATATCTTTCATTTGCAACTTTTCGTTTTGAACAGAGAATATGCTAACTGCAATATTTGTTATATAACATAATCCTGAAAATACAATTGAAATTCCCACTGAAACAATAATATTAAAATGGTCATATGCCAATCTTGCACCAAATAATTGAACTACTATAAATGCGGCTGTAATAATAAAAGCAAACAGAGGTTTTAACCATTGAAAAAGTATAATTAACAAAATTCCCAGAAAAGCCATTATTGATAAATTTAGCCATGAGGGTGCATCAGTTATAAAAATTCCTTCCAGCAAAGTTTGCACAATATTAGCATTAAGTTCTACACCATGCATGGTAGAACTACGTTCAATGGATGTTCTAAAATTATCATCAGAAATACCAAAGGTATATGGACCTATTAAAACTATAGCATCTCTAAACAGTGCTGGATCATATTCTTCATTGATTACCCCCCATAAAGACACAGATCTAAAACTTCTATGCCCACCCACAAAACGAATTGGAAGCTGCCCATGGCTATCTAAAGGAATATTCTCTATTGGTTCTTGCCCCATGGCACGGCGATAAGTTCGATATACTTCAAATGGTAAGGAATGTACAGTTATATCACCAAAGCGCAGTTTTGTAAGACTTCTACGCATAATGCCGTCTGCTTCATCAGGTCTGACATTTGAGAAACCAACTATTGAGGCTTCTGCTAGATCATCAAAAGGTATTACAAAATAATCAATAACCAGTAATTCGCCTGCGTTTTGAAAATCGCTAAAATTACCAACTCCGCCCAATACAAGTCTATCTGTCCCCTGTGCCGCGATAACGAGATGTTCATCATATTCTGGAAAAGCTCCAGGGGTGTCATAAAATACATTTATACCAATTGCGGCAACATCCATCTTTGTAAGCATTTCAATCGCTTCTGCCATAAACATACGTGGCCAAGGCCAAGGACCTATTTCGTTTATACTACGTTCATCTATGCCCACAATAATTATTGTATCTGATGGTGGACGCTCTGAAATCATTACATGGTCATGTATTAGATTGTCTACAACAGGGAACATCTCAAAATATTGTACTGTACCAAACAAAATAAGCAATATGGAGGGCAGTAGAATTTTTAGCTTTTTGTACATACTACCGCACTATCCTCTCAAATCAACAGGTATATAAAGTACGATAAGACTTAATTCGGGAAACCATTCTATTGTGTATGGAAATAGGCGGACAATCTCATCTAGTGTTGTAACCATAATGCCCCTTAAAATAAAATAATCTCTATCTCTGATAAGGGTTGTTACTGTATCATCTATTACTATAGAAAGTTCACCTGTTTGTTCGTTTAAATATACCCCTGCGCCCATAGATTCAAGTAAAGGACGAATGGGTATAAAAATTGATTCATTTCTTACCCAAGGCGCAACTCTACCCATATCTACTCTTTCAGCACCCAAGAATACACGAATATCCCCACGGAAAGCAAATCGTGAATTTATGGTAAGTTCTGTTTCTAACAACATTTGCCTGCGAGATGGACGGCCTGCCAATACTCTTTCTGTAAGGGGTATTGCAACTACACGATTGTTCATCGTATCAGATATAAACAAGGTTTCGCCATCAGTTGCAATGCCTTCTGGTCTTGTAATCATTAAATTTTCGGTGGAATCATGAAAACGTCCTGCCATACCACCACCAACTAAAGTTCTTGTACCTTCTGGCGTAATCATTCTAATAGCGTGATTTAAACTGTCTGCCACGAGAATCGAACCATCTGGTAATAAGGCTATATCACGAGGAGAGTTAAACATGGCTTCATCATTATTTCCGTCTCTATGCCCTCCTTCAAAATAACTTGAAAACCTAATTGGTTCACCTCGTTGCCCTGCAACTGTGATAACTTCGCCATGCTCTATCATTATTTTTCTGATAGCATGATTTGCTGCATCAGCAATATACAAAATACTTCCATCTGCTGTTAAATACAACCCCGAAGGCTCGAAAAACCTAGCTTCTAATAATGTTCCATCCTGAAAACCATGTGCATTGGGTGATCCTGCAAATAAAGTTACATTCCCGCTAGGAGATATACGACGTATTACATGGTTCATAGTATCAGCTACATAGATAAAACCATTTGGACACATAACTGCCGCACGAGGCTGGTTAAACATTGCTTCTCTTTCAAAACCATCTTGAAAGCCTTGATTACCATTACCTGCAATGGTAGTTACAAACTCATCATCTATAATGCGAATTGCATTGTTACCCGTATCACTAACGATAATATTTCCGTCAAGCCCAATTGATACCCCAAATGGCTTCATAAACATAGCATTCTCACGAAAACCGTCTGCAAACGCGCCTGATTCAAAGTAAGAGAAGCCATAACGTCCTGGACGACCTATACGTTGGTTTTCTCTATTGTCTAAAACCTGTATACGGTCAGCCATAGAATCTGCAACGATTATATGTGAACCATCAAGGGTTATACCCACTGGAAAATAAAATTCATCAAAAACACGATTCAAATTCCAAAGTCCATCAAAAACTTGAGTGGCAGTGATAGCAACTGCCACCGCTTCACTTCTAAATGCCTCTGGGACGGAATTCCTAAACCACAAAGTACGATATAAAAAAACCATTGATATTAAGAGGATAACTGCAAAAGTCGCAAAGAATAAGATTTTTTTAAACCTTCGCCGTTCTGCTTCGGAAGGCGACGAGGTCGCTTTTTTATTCACTAAAACTCCCCCTTTTTACTGAGAGGCTGTTCATCTGGCACACCCAAGAATTTGAACAATGCTCATAAGACCATAAAAAACTAAAAAAAATTATCTATTTTACTTTATGTTCCCGTTCAAGAATTGTTATACATTAATTATACCATGATGAATCAAAAACATCAAAAGCCAAACTTGCTACAGTTTCTTTGAAATGATATAATTACAGTTCGAAAAACATGTAATTGTTAAAGGACGGAGATATATGTGGAGATACAATTAATATGGAAAAGGGACTTTGAAACAGGCAACGGACTTGTGGACGGGCAACATAGGGAAATTTTCCGTTTGGTTCAGCAAGTTCTTGATATAGATGCTTTTTCTGGAAGAAAAGAAAAGATTGAGACTGCTTTAAATTTTTTAGCTGATTATGTAGTTAGACATTTTTCATCAGAAGAAGCTCTGATGAAAGAATCTGGATATCCTGATATGGAAAAGCATATAGAGGAACATAAATCTTTAATAACAGAAATAGGAAAGTTTATGGAAGTTTATAGTGAAAAAGGGGGCATAATATCTGTAAGCGAAAGTATGAATAACCTTGTAATTTCTTGGCTTAATACTCACATCAAGGGAAGTGATAAGGAAATGGCAGGTTATTACCGCGAATGGTCAGGTAACTAGGGTGGGGGCGGTTTCTGAAACTGCTATATCTGCAAATATGATTGAGGTGAACTTAAACAGATGTTTGATATATCTAAATTAAAAAGTGTTTCTGTCGCACAAAGATATGCGATTAATACTGTAGTTATCAATGAAGGGGATGAAATGCCCTATAGCCTGTACATTGTTTTATCTGGAACTGTGCGGGTTGTAAAAAATTTCGGTAAATTCGACCAAAGTGTAGTTGCTAAATTAGGACCTGGTGATTTTTTTGGTGAAATGTCCTTATTTATGCAAAAACCACGTACAGCTACAGTTATAACCGCCGAAGATTCGATTATATTTGAAATTAAACAAGATAATGTATATGAAATAATAAGAAGCAACCCTGAAATGATTTATAATATTCTTAAAACTCTTTGTATTCGTGTTGATGAACTTAATGGTAGAGCGCGCCCTCTGGGAAGTCGCTGATTAAATATTTATACAAAAAAACCGTCAAATTGGTGTGAACCCGTTGTTTGAAATGATAAATATTTATTAGTAAAATTGAAAGAACAAAAGGAATGTATCTCAATTGGACAACCAACAGAGATACATTCCTTTTTTATACATTATTCTGCCGCTTTAAAATTATACACTGGGCGAAGGGTTGATATTATATCAACAGTATCGCTAATATAATTAGTAATTTCTTCTGTAGGTTTATATGCAAAAGGGGCTTCATCAATAGTATTACGGTTTATCGTAGTAGAGTAGATACCCTTCATAGTTTCTTCAAATTGCGGAAGGGTTATTTTTGACTTTGCTTCTGAACGACTCATTAATCGCCCAGCACCATGCGGCGCGGAAAAATTCCAATCAGGATTACCCTTTCCCACACAAAGAAGACTACCATCACGCATATTTAATGGGATTAACACTCTTTCGCCGTCTTTTGCAGAAATAGCCCCTTTGCGTAAAATTCTGTTTTTCTCATCACTCATATCAATATAATTGTGAATTGTAGAGAAAGAATCCTCTATGGTTACGCCCAAGGCTTTTTGAATTACTTTAATCATTGCTTTTCGGTTTAATGTAGCATATTCTTGTGCTAGTTTTGCATCAAACAAATAATTCTCAAACAGTTCACCATCTACGTACGCCAATTCTCGTGCAATACCTGTTTTGCGCGTTTTCATTTCTTTAGCGGCTTTGTTTTGATAATGTTCTGCAATTTGTTTACCTAGGTTGCGGCTCCCTGAATGCACTGTTAGCCAATATGAATCATTTTCATCCTTACAAAGTTCTATAAAGTGATTACCACCCCCTAATGTTCCAATGGACAGTAATGCACGGTCAATTTTCATATGCTTTGCACAAACCAACTTATTTAAATCAAGTTGGTCTGCATAGTGGTGGGCTTTTTTACGTACTTCAAAGCCCGCTGGTACTTGCAACTTGATAACTTTATCTAATTGGGTTAATTCTATGTGTGATTCTTTTAAGCGCACAGTTTCCATTCCACAACCAATATCAACACCCACCCAGTTGGGAACTATCTTATCAGTGATTGTCATGGTTGTCCCAATTGTACAGCCTGCACCCATGTGAACATCAGGCATAATCCGAATTTTACTGTCCGATACAAATTCCAAGTTTAACATATTGGTAATTTGACCAACGGCACTTGCTTCAATATTATCTGTAAATACCTTTGCCATGTTAAATTTACCATTTAATTCAATCACACAACCACCTCTTTCTAAATGGGGCTTTGCCCCAAACCCCCAATCACTACAGCGAGCAAAGCCCGCCTCCGCTACGAATACTTTCCGTTTGCGCCACGCTTCTTGTGATTAGTCCTTTATAAGTGAAGGACTAATCATCATCTGAAAAACCTAAAGTGACAAAACTATCATTCCCAGCAGACATTGGCATAACATCTGAATCAATTAGACGTACAATAAGCCTATCTATATCATCAAGGCGATTGTGCAAGTCTACCATATCATTATCTTCCAAGGTGGTAAGGTACTTGCGAACAAGACCAGTATATACATCTTGAAAAGCATGTAAACGCATTCTCTGACGCTCTACTTCTTGGCGAATTTTTTCTAACTCCTGATTAATTTGATTCTTATGATCTTCTGCTTGAAGCCTAGCATTTTTCAACATATTGTCCGCTGCAACTTGTGCACTGATAATAGCATTTTTGATAGCATTATCCTTTTCTTTATAGCTCTTTATCACCTGCATAAGGGTTGATATGTGTTTATTAACCGCTTCAGGATCATAGCCACGTTTCACCAATTCAAATTCCAAAAAAATGCTCCTTCCAGCCTTATGTTCTATTTAAATGGGAGTGTTGCCCCCCCAAGCCCCACCGTTCTGCCTGTCATAGACAGGCTACACTTCCTTCGGAAAGTGATGAATTTTCTATATATTAAATCTCAAACTGTTCTATATTACGTGAGGGAATGATTCTTTCCTAATCAAGTCCAAATGATACCACAAGAGCATTAATCACGCAAGCGTACTACATTTGCCGCCTTGCGCCGAGCCGCTTCATCCATTTTTGCATAATGCTTGCGTGTTGTATTTACATCTTCATGCCCCAAAATATTAGCAACCAAGTAAATATCACGGGTTTCTGCATACAGTTGAGTGCCAAATGTACTGCGCAATTTGTGAGGAGAAATATTTTTTAGCTTATTGGGTGCGTATTTTTTCACTAAGTTTTGAATTGCGCGTCCTGTTAATCGCTTGTTTTGCATAGAAAGGAATAAAGCATTTCCATGCCCTTCTTTAGCGGTGATTGTTTCGCGCACTTCCAAGTAATTTTGTAATGCTGTTTGCACTTCATCACCAAAGTATAAAATTACTTCATCGCCACCTTTGCGAATTATCCTCATGCCATTGATTGTGAATAAAATATCATTTATATCCAGACCTACGCATTCTGAAAGACGTATGCCTGTCCCCAGTAACAAAGTGATAATGGCAATATCTCTTAGACGTGAAGATTCATGATATTGCTTTTGGCGTGGTGTCAAATTTTCGCCACTGTCAACTTCGTCAAGCATTTTTGATATTTCATCAGGTTCTAGTGTAATTATGGGTTTTTCATGGAGTTTAGGAAATTCAATTAAATCCGCTGGATTGGAATGTATTTTCTTTCGCATAAAAAGATGGCGAAACAAACGACGAACAGCCGCCAACTTGCGCGACTTTCCTTCCCCTTTGTTTCGGCGTTTTATTTCCTTTCCCTCATTATTTTCTTTTTCGCTTGAACTCACATAATAAGACAAATGTTCCATAAATGCTTCAATATCTTCTGCTTCTACTTTTGCCATATCTTCTAAAGTAATGTCAGCTATATTTTTCCCATAAAGAATCTCTTCTGCCATAAAGGTAAAAAAAATTTTAAGATCATAGGCATAGCCTAAACGAGTTAAACTAGAAGTTCTATCGTTTAGGCTACGAAAATAATCTCTTAAAAATGATGGCATTTCTTTTAACATTTCACGTAAAGTTAATATATTTTTTGCCGTTTCCTTATCATGATAGTTTTCCATGGTTATTTGAATCCCTTCCGTTAGGCAAAGCCCCCCTTGCGGAAGGCATAACTATTTTGATTAGAAAAGCGTAAGTCCGCTTTCACATCTACCTAGTCCAAAATATATTCAACACAAAGGTATCTAGCAAAATAAATGCTGCTAATGCCCACACATAATATGAAAAGTAACGCAGTTTGCACGATTTAATCAGTTTAAGCAACAGGCGAATTGAAAGATACCCCACCAAAAGTGATGCCATAAAGCCAAAAAACATAGGCAAAGGTCCAACGGTTGTGTAAACTTCATCACCAGTTAAAACTTGAATTGTTTCCAATAAACCTGCCCCAGCAATAGCAATCATGGCCATTAAAAATGAAAAACGTGCGGCTGTGGCTCTTTTGAGTCCTCTTCCTAATGCTCCTGTAATTGTTGTTCCAGAGCGTGATATCCCAGGAGGGAGAGCTAGCGCCTGCATAACGCCCACAATAAGCGCATCTAGGTAAGTGATATCATCATTGCTTTCTTTATCACCTTCAGGAAAACGGTCTGCCATAAGTAATAAAAAGCCTGTTACAATAAATGCCACACCCAACCAAAGCCCACCTCGAAAATTCTCAATAACATTCCGAAAAAAGAGACCAGCAACCACAGCGGGCAAACTAGCAACAACAAGGAGCCCAGTTAGCCTACTAAATGGTTTTTTTATAATTGACCAAATATCTTGCCAAAAGACAATTACAATGGCGACCAAAGTACCAATGTGAACAACAATGTCAAATGTAAATGAATGTTCTTCTATCCCAAAAACCTGTTGTAATACAACCAAATGCCCTGATGAACTAATGGGCAAGAATTCTGCAACACCCTGCACTATGCCTAAAATTACAGCCTGAAACGTTGTCATAAAATCTTATTATCCTCTTATCTCTTCAAATTTATCCCAAGTATGCCACCTAATGCACCACCACCAATGCCCAGCATTATTACAGTGATAGTTCTTCCATCAACACCAAAAGATGGTATTAAGACCACCATTACGATTGCCAGAATAAGTACATAAATACCCCCCGCAAACATACCCCACAACCAACCACGTTGGCTTGCTCCTTTTGCGGCATCAAACCCCGCAATTAAAACAGATAATAATGTTGTTACGGCAACCACTACTGGTAAATTTCGCTCACTCATATCGGTGTAGGTGATTAACATAGCATATCCCAAGAACACAATACAAGTAATAGCATACGCCATTAACACACCAATGGCAATATGTTTAAACTTAGAACCAAATAATTGTTCCATAAAATAAAACCTCCAAAATACACTTTATACATAAATACGGTGCAACTAGGAGGTTTATGACTTGTTTATTAAGTTGATGTTTTTGTTTTATTCAGCAAAAATTCAGATTTGTTATTTATAATGAATCTATCAACCAAACAGGAGGAACAAGAATAATGTACCTATTTACCAATGCAGTAAAAAATCTAGGGCGTAACAAAGGGCGTAATCTATTGATAGCCACAATTACATTGGCAATCATCATATCCACTGTAATAACACTAACTATAAACAATGCTACAGCTAGAGTTGTTGATGATATTCGCCTTGACTTAGGTTCACGAGTATCAATAAGACAAGATTTTATAGAAATGCGACAAATGGGCTTAGACGCGCGGGTAGATGCACAACATATACCATTGACCGACTTTGTGGCATTTTCAGAATCGGAATATTTACGGCATACAGTTTTTAGTGCAGATGTACTTACGTGGAGTGATACAGTTTTTGCCATTGATGACCCTACCTTTGGCTCAAACACTCGTGTGCTTGATAACGGTGATATTATGTATACAGAAACATTGCGGTTAATAACCACCTCTGATATCGAATTATTGCCAGACTTTGGAGATTTGAGACAGCTCGTTGATGGCAGAATGTTTGAGGGCATTAACGAAGCCATTATTAGCCAAGATCTTGCTTGGCACAATGGCATTTCTGTTGGTGATACTATTAACCTTATTGGCGCGTTTGCCACAGACAGAACATTTAGTTTGACCATTGTAGGTATATACTCTGATGCAACTGAAGAATATCTAAATCCATGGATGCTTTTATTTGGAATATTCCCTGCCGAAAACCGCCGAAACGAAATTATTACGAGTTTTGATACACTTGTGGCCTCTGGTTGGGAAACTAATTTAGGGCTTAATATTGACTTCCAATATTTCCTGAGCAACCCAGACAATATAAGAGATTTTGAAGCCCAAGTTAGGGCGATGGGACTCCCATTTACCTATAATGTAGACATTAATCGGGCTGCATTCGACAGAGTAACAGGACCTCTTGCAGGAATGAGAAGCGCGTCCATAACATTTATGGTAGTAGTATTGATTCTTGGTGCAATAACACTTGCTTTAATATCCTACATGGCAGTCCGTGAACGCAAGTACGAAGTTGGGGTATTGCGAGCAATGGGCATGGAAAAAGGAAAGATTGCTTTTGGTATAGTTTCTGAAGCTATTATGATAGCAGTCTTATGTCTTGTAGTTGGTTTAGGCGCAGGAAGTGTAATAGCACAACCAATAGCAGATGGTATATTGGAAGGAAGGGTTGCGGAAGCTGATGCAGAAGCCGCAGATAACCCAATGGCAGGGCGCGCGTTGTTTGCAGGTGGGCAAACACAGATAGGTGATGGTACAGCAGGTTATGTTCCAGTAAGTGAAATTCAGTTGAGTTTGAGCATAGATGTTATCATTCAAATAATCCTTATTACACTTGGACTAACGGCAATTACAGGCATTATTGGTGTCGTTATTATTACTCAATACGAACCGTTGAAGATTTTAAGGGAAAGAAATTAGAGGAGGGCAAAGCTATGAATACACTAGCATTACAGAATGTTTCCTATAAATATGAAGGAACAACACGGATTATTTTCAAAGACGTGAACTTACAATTTGAGGCAGGGAAGGTCTATACCATAGTTGGCAAGTCTGGCGCAGGGAAATCTACACTTCTGTCCTTGTTGTCTGGCCTGGATACGGCAACAAGCGGGAGCATTGAATATAATGGCGAAAGTCTTGCAAATATGAACCGCAACCAATATAGAGCAAAAAAAGCAGGAATCATATTTCAAAGTCTAAATTTGCTTCCCACTGCGACTGCCATAGACAATATTATTTTATCAATGAATATCAGTGGTGTGGGAGGGGCAAACAAAACAAAAAAGGCAAGAGCTTTGGAATTACTCTCAAAGGTAGGTATTTCACCAGAGAAAGCAAATCGTAAAATCCTAAAGCTATCAGGGGGCGAACAACAACGTATAGGCATTGCGCGGGCGTTGGCGCATAATCCAGAATTGATTGTTGCAGACGAACCCACAGGCAGTTTAGATAAAGACACAGAGGCAAGTGTCTTGAAAATCTTTGAATCCCTTGCCCATGATGAAGGTAAATGCGTAATTATCGTTACTCATTCCAAGAAGGTAACAACTATAGCTGATGAAATATGGGGATTAGAAAAGGGTGCGTTTAGGCAACTTGACCAGTCTCAAGTGCCACAGGAGCGTGTGATTATTAAACCTAAACAAGGTAAAAAAGGCAGGAGATAGGTGCAATGTATGTTATAGAACACGCGCTTTTAAACCTTGGGAAAAATAAAGGGCGCAATATCTTATTGGGTATAATAATATTTGCTATCATCACAGCCATAGTGGTTGCATTAGCAATCTTTAATACCACAGGCGTTGTAATAGAGGAAACACGAGCAGCAATAATGAGCGCTGTTCGTATACAACCAATACAACGAACACAAGCGATAGGGGGCGGGCAACAAGTCAACCTTGCGGGTGGTAATCAACAAGAATCTTTACTAACTTTAGAATTGCACCAATATTTTGCAAAATCCCCATATATCACAGGAATAGACCTCAGCGAGGGTAGTAGAGGAATAGAAGCCGTTTATTATCTGATACATCCTGATATACTTTCTGCTTTTGAAGCGGACTTACGCAGTCGGGGCTTGCCAGATGGTTATGTTGTTAGAGCAGATGAAACGGTATTTTCAAGCGTGGTTAGTCCTGTAGAAAGTTTACAGAGCCTTTCATTTACCTTTTTATTGATTATTTTGGTACTTGGAGCAGTCATAATGGTGTTGTTGTCTGCTATCGTCATACGTGAGCGTAAATATGAAATTGGTGTCCTTAGGGCAATGGGTATGAAAAAACAGAAGATTGCCCTTGGGCTTTGGACAGAGATAATCGTAATCACTTGCATTTGTTTTGTTTTGAGCATGGGTGTGGGGGCGATACTGTCACAACCTATTTCAGACGCGATTTTGACAGGGCAAACATCAGAGTCTGGTGCAACGACATTGGCTGAAAGGGTTGCAGGTAATGTAACACAGTCAGAAACCACAGCTATTGATGTTTCAATAAGTAACATTACAGCATTACAAATTTTTGGAATATCAATTTTGCTTGCTTCCATTTCGGGTATTGTATCAATAAGCAAAATAACCAAAAGCGAACCCATCAAAATATTGATGGAAAGGATATAGGAGAGGTGAAAATATTGAAATGCTTGGAAATGGTAGATGTATCTTACCGCTATGAAGGTAGTACGGATAATGTATTAACAAAGGTAAATGCAACTTTTGAAAGTGGAAAGGTGTATGCAATAGTTGGGCAATCAGGCGCAGGAAAATCAACCCTATTGTCACTTATTTCTGGTCTGGATTCCTGTAGTGATGGTCATATTTATTACAATGGGAAGAGCTTGTTTGAGATTGACCGTGATGAATACCGCTCAAAAAGTATCGGCGTTATTTTCCAAAATTATAATCTGCTACTTAACTCAACCCCTGTTTATAACATCACCCTCTCAATGGACATAAGCGAGAGTGATATAACAGAACGGAAAGCAAAAAAAGACCATGCCTATGCTTTATTAAAAAAAGTAGGCATAGACAGGGAAACAGCAGATCGCAAAATTCTTAAACTATCAGGGGGCGAACAACAGCGTGTAGGTATTGCACGAGCATTATCCCATAATCCAAATGTGATAATTGCAGACGAGCCAACAGGTAATCTTGACGAAAAAACCGAAGCTGATATTTTGGAAATATTTACTCAACTTGCATATAAGGATGGTAAATGCGTGATTATTGTTACTCATTCAGACAATGTTAGTGACATTGCAGACACTATTTATAGAATTGCAGGTGGCAAAATAGAATAAATTGGAATCAAACTTATGCTCATTGATGAGCTTGTTTGTAAAATGCAAGTGAAATTGCACCCTTTCACCGAAACAAGCGCATAAGTGCTATGTAAAAAATTATTTTAAATTTGTACTTGACATTCTTCTAAAGGCATATTATAATCCTATTTAGGTTTACGCCTTGGCCCGTTGGTCAAATGGTTAAGACACGGCCCTTTCACGGCTGAGATAGGGGTTCGATCCCCCTACGGGTCATCATGCGTGTTATTGAACACGCATTTTTGATTTATCGGCGAAATCTTCCACTTGTTTATTACCAGCATAAGGCGCCATAGCCAAGTGGTAAGGCAGAGGTCTGCAACACCTTTACCCCCAGTTCAAATCTGGGTGGTGCCTAAATAATAAAAGCCCTGTAATTGCTAAAGTTACAGGGCTTTTTGTTTGCTTCCAGTGTCAACATATTCTAATTGCATGTTATGTAAGCCCCAATGCAACTCATGCAAAATCTATTGAATCGAACATTAAATTTATATATCCTTAAAAAGTGAGGTGCGTACAAAATGATATTGACCGCCCAGAAGGACATTAGCCTTGATAATGATTATGTGGATGTGAAGTATAGAGAACTCACGCCAACAATCCACAGGATATTCCAGTTGTGCGATGATAATGGCTCTGTTTTGTTGTGTGAAAAAGACAATGCTAAACATAAGGTTGATGTTAATGATGTTCTCTATATTGAAGCGGTGGACAGAAAGAGTTGTGTGTATACGAGTGATGAGGTCTACATTATGCAGACCCCATTAAACCAGCTTGAAGAAATCCTAGCTGAGCAATATTTCGTCCGCATTAGTAAAATGGCATTGGCAAACATCTTCAAAATAACATCTATTTCGGATGGATTGCATTATCGGCTAACTGCGGAAATGGTAAATGGTGAAAAAGTAGTCATTAGCCGTCATTATCGTAATACATTGCTAGATTCAATACAAAAATTAGCAAAGGAGGTGGTAAAGTGAATAAACAGCTTTCGTTTTTATCAGTGTTTGAAATTAAACCATTTCAGTTATTTTGTATTTTATTCACCATCAGTGCAATTATAACCGCACTATTAAGCCTTATATTCGAAATCGAAATTCAAGTACCCTTTAACCGCATGATACTTGATATATCCGTTATTTGTGGTGCTCCAGTGTTAGCATTGATGATACTAAACGCGGAGTCTATTTCAAAACGTATTGATGAGATGGAAAACGACGTAGTAATTAGTTTGTTGTTGCATTTTATAATAACTATAGGATTTGTTGTACTTGCTTGTTTTGTTTTAATACCATTCACTGCTTTACCTGATGATTTTTCGTTGGGTATTGCTATTTGGAATGCTGTTTTTTCTATGATTCAAAGTTATGTTATTACATTATTGTGTGCGAAAATAATCGACATCCACAAAACAGCAGTAGCCAACAGAAGTTTAAAAATTATACAAAACAGTCTTAAAAATGTTCAACACAGCAAGACAAAATAATAACATATGTGTACAATAAACTCGCCCTCACCAATTGAAGTATGGAAATTACAAATGTAATCTTCTAATATATAAAAAATGGAGGAATATAAAATGTTTTTAACTGAAACGTTACTCCCTGTAAGCTCAATTTTACTGGGTGTTATACTTATCATATTTGCAGTAATTGTATTATTACGAAATCCCGCAAGTCGCAAATTAGCATGGCCATGGGTTGTTGGAGGTATTGGAATTGTAGTATTTATTGTTAATTTAGGTGGATTTATTATTAGTAGAATCGTTGACGTTGACGTAGATGGAATTACTGCACAAGCAGAGGATTTTGCTACTCATGTGACAGAATCGCTTGCACCTTTCCAACACATACTGAACATTTGGTCGTTTGTGTTAGGTGCGATTTTGCTTATTGTTGCAATTGTGACACTGCGGAAACCAGAAAACCGCGAAAAAACATGGCCATGGGTTATAGGTGTTATAGGTATTTTAATGTTTATTTCTAATGGTATACATTTATTATGGGGATGATAGCTTCTTGCAAATACAATTATTTCATTTTATGCATTCTGCCAGGAAATGCGTTTAAATTCCAGCCATCAACATGCCCTGATATATAACTATAATATCCACGGCTGGCTATCATTGCGGCATTATCTGTACAGTATATTGGCTGTGGCATAAACAACGTTTTCTTATAACATGAACAAGCCTCCTGTATAGCAGAGCGCAAACCATTATTACATGCAACCCCACCAGCCAAGGCAATTTGTGAATACCCCTCACGCTCGCACGCCATAATTGTTTTCTCAACAAGAACATCAATAACTGCCTGTTGAAAAGAGGCGGCAATATCTTCAATAATTATAGTTTCGTCGCTTTTCTCTAGTCTTGTTATTGTTTGCATCACAGCGGTTTTAAGCCCACTAAAACTAAAGTCAAGAGTGGGAGGAGTCTTTTGAATATCAAGTTTTGCACGTGGAAAAGCAAATGCTGTGGGATTACCTTCACAGGCAAGGCGGTCAATCTGTGGTCCTCCTGGGTATGGCAGACCAAGGATTCTGGCGATTTTATCAAAGGCTTCTCCCGCAGCATCATCCCGCGTAGAGCCAAGAATTTTATAGGAATTATAATCTTCTACTGCCATTATTGAAGTATGACCACCAGACACTACCAGTGTTAAAAAAGGTGGTTCTAATGCACTATCTAAAAAGTTTGCACAAACATGCCCCTCTATATGATGTACACCAATGAGGGGCTTTTTATTTACAAATGCTAATCCTTTTGCATAATTTAATCCAACCAATAACGCGCCAGCAAGACCAGGGCTGTTTGTTACTGCATACAAATCTACATCTGAAAGTGTAACATTTGCTTTAGCAAGTGCCTCATCAAGAATATACCCTATGCATTCAATATGGCGACGTGCGGCGATTTCTGGTACAACTCCGCCAAATGGAGCATGTAACTCCACTTGAGAAGCGATTACATTAGAAAGAACCTCACGCCCATCACGTACAACAGCAATGGACGTTTCATCACAACTTGTTTCTATACCAAGTACAATCATGCTTTAATCCCATCTTTGCCTTTTTCTATTTCTTCTCTGTGTAGAATAAACAATAAAGTGCTAATAATCAGAACAAACATCATAGCCCATAAACTCATATTACCCGAATCTTGTAGTTCGATAGTCTGAAAAAATTGACTTATAGTTCCAGCAGTGTGATTACCAATGTTCACGAAAAACTCTTGAATAGCACCAACCGTTGGAAATGAAGAAACAACATTTGAAAACCATCGTGGCTCAAGATGAACCAAAACGGCAACAGCCATCATAACAGCACTGACTGCCCATAATATTTTCAATTCTATGGAAACAGGCGGTAGTTTTTCATATTTTGGCTCTTTGCGTACCTTTTCCATAACATTTGCCACAAAGTCCACTGGCGCAGGTGTTACAACTTCCAAAAGTTCTTGCGATTCATCCAAAATCAAGTATAATTCACGACATTCCTCACAAATGAGAATGTGCTTAACCAACATTTGTGCTTCTAGGGGTTCAATCTTTTTTTCTAAATATTTCATTATCGCAGTTTGTGATTGATTACAGTCCATACAACTCACTCCTTTTCTTTTTAATGGGGTACTCCCCCAAAACCCTAGCCACTTTTTAATCAACTTCTTGCTAGGTCTGGTAACAAACTCTTTAGCAGTTTACGCCCACGGAATATACGATTTTTCACCTTTGACAGTGGCTCACCGATTTTTTCAGAAATTTCTTGATAACTAAGCCCCTGCTGATGATATAATACCACTGGAATTTTGTACATATCTGGTAACTCCGATAAAACTTTGCTAATGCGTTCTGTTTGTTCTTGTTTGATATATGCAACCTCTGGAGAAGAATGAGTTCCTGCTATATCCATACCTGATTCTGTAGTGTATGCTTCATAGGACACTGTTTCAAGTTTTCTCTTACGGTGTAAATCAATTATATGATTGCCCGTAATACGCATTACCCAAGTGCTAAATTTAAAAGCTGGGGTATAAGAGGCAAGGTTTTTATAAATTTTTAGAAATACATCTTGTGCGATGTCGTTAGCTTCTTCATTGTCACGGATTTGGCGAAGAATAATTGAATATACCAAATTTTTATACCTATTCACCAACTCTGTAAAACACTCTTGGTCACCCCCCAAGCAAGCTGTGATTAGCTCCATATCTGTACGGAGGTCTTTGTCTTTCATTGAATCACCCCTAAAATATACATACTCTATCTATTTTAATGGGGGCGCTGCCCCCAAACCCCCGCCGTTCCGCTGGGCAAAGCCCTGCTACACTTCCTTCGGGAAGTGACATGGTCGCTTTATTTAAATGGGGGCGTTGCCCCCAAGCCCTGCTACACTTCCTTCGGGAAGCGATGTAGTCGCTTTATTTTAATGGGGGCGCTGCCCCCAAGCCCCGCTACACTCCCTTCAGAAAGCGACATGGTCGCTTTATTTTAATGGGGGCGCTGGGCAAAGCCCTGCTACACTTCCTTCGGGAAGCGACATGTAAATAGGAGCTTTGCCTCAATCATTATAGCTCAAAGTGGTAGTCATACGGTCTTTACCAACTTTAGAATTCGGAAAAATGGCAGTTGCATATTGAATATAATTGTGTGGGTCAGGCATTGCAGGGCTAAAATGTGTTAGCCATAATTCTTTTACATTTGCCGCTTTTGCTATTGTTGCCGCTTCTTGATAAGACATATGTTTATGGTCAGCTACTTTTTCTTGTTTTTCTGGTTCGCCATACATTCCTTCACAAATGAATAAATCTGCCTCTTTTGCGAACTCTGGCAACTTGGCAACTGGGCGAGTATCTGTACAAAACACAATTTTTAAACCCTTGCGCGGCGCACCCAAAACCATTTCAGGAGAATACACTCTATCTTCATATACGATACTTTCCTCAGTTTGTTTTTGCAAAACACCCCATAATTTTAAAGGGATATTTTGTTGTTTTGCCCTTTCTGGGTCGAACTTCCCACGTCTTAGCAATTCCAAACTATATGCATAACATGGAATGCGATGATTTAGCTCCAAGGAATTAATGATTATTTTGCCGTCGGTGTATGAAGATGGCTTACTCCACTCGTTAAAATGTAATGGGAAGGGTAAATCCCTTGCAATTATACATAGACTTTTTATATACATTTCAAGCCCCGCTGGGCCAAAGAATTCAAGAGGTTCTGTACGGTTTGCATTTGCCATAGTTAATAATAGCCCTGGAAGCCCTGAAATGTGGTCGCCATGAAAGTGAGTAAAGCAAATTTTATCAATATGTTTAAATCCCCATCCTAATAAACGTAAACTCACCTGTGTGCCTTCGCCACAATCAAATAGTATCATACTCCCATCTATTCGACACAACATAGATGATAAAAAACGATTTGCTAGTGGCATCATACCACCTGTCCCTACCAGGGCAACATCAATCATCAGTTAAGCTCCAATCAATTGGACTAATCCCGTTTTTTTCTAAAAACTCATTTGCCTTTGAAAAATGGCGTGAACCAAAATATGCCCCATTTGCCAACGGACTAGGATGGGCAGCTTGTAAAACCAAATGTGCAGAATTAGTAATAATTTTACCCTTAGATTGTGCATCCTTACCCCATAATAAAAAAGCAATAGGTTTATCGTGTTTGTTTAATTTATCTAACACAGCATCTGTGAATTTTTCCCAACCTGCACCTGCATGGGAACGGCTTTTCTTCTCAAACACTGTTAAAACCGTATTCAGTAACAGCACCCCTTGTTCTGCCCATTTCACAAGATACCCTGATTTGGGGATTGTACAACCCAAGTCGTCGTTTAATTCTTTAAAAATATTCCTCAAAGAAGGGGGTATTTTAGCCCCAGGTAATACAGAAAATGATAAACCATGGGCTTCACCCTTATTGATATATGGGTCTTGCCCCAAAATTACTGCCTTTACTTTTGAGAAAGAAGTTAGTTTTAATGCGTTAAATATGTCGTTCATATCTGGATAAACTGTTTGTGTGCTATACGCTTCCTTCAAAAATTCGCGCAATTTTAAGTAATAATCTTTTGTAAATTCATCTTTTAATAGTTCATCCCAGTCATTATTTATATTAACCATGACAATTCCTCCGATTCATTCCGTATCTAGAAATATCAAAACAGTATAAAATCATTAAATCTTGTATATAGTATACCACATCCTAATGTTACACAAAAGCCCTTTAAAAAGCGGTTATGTCGCTTTCCGAAGGAAGTGTAGCTAGGGTTCATTCCTAGCGGAACAGCGGGGGGGTTGTTATTATTTTGGTACTTGTATACATATACTTACATTAATACATGGAAGGGGCTATAAAATGGGTGATTTAGCTACTATTTTGCCATCACAATTTGGGTTGTCTAAAAGAGCAATAAGAGAAAAAGGATATTTTGTGTGCAAAAATTTTAAAATATATAAAACATCTGATACTCATGAAGAGATAAAAGCAAGGTTTATTTTACTGGAAGAAATAGCAGAGGCAGGTTTTCCTTGGACAGATAGAATCATTCTTTCAACTCAAGGTGTACCATATGTACAATTAGGGCGGGAAACCTACATAATGACCAAGCATATCGTGGGGTGCGAAGTAGATTTATTTTGCAACAATAATGTCATACTGGCGGTGGAAAGTTTGGCACGTTTTCATAATGCTGCCCGTGGAGTAACAAAAAATATTTCTATTGCATCATCACAAATTGAAAGTTTTAACAAACAAACAGCGATGGCTGTACAGGCTTTAAAACAGATTAATCGCCGCATGTCGGACTTTGATGTTATGTTTATCAAACATGCTCCTTATTACAAAGATTTAGCAATTAAAGCAAGCGAAACATTGGAAAATACAGGGTATTTAAATTTACTGGAGCATTCACAAGTAAACAATCATATATGCCACAATAATTTAAAAGAAGAGAGTCTCCCAATTTTAGAAAAGACTTGTCATATAATCCGCTTTTCAGAAGCAAGTATTGATTTGCAATTAACCGATTTATCTGGTTTTATTCGTCGTTATGCTTTGCGAGGCAGTAGAGAGTTAAGCGTGAATCATATTTTAGAAATTTACAATAGAATATCACCATTGCCTATGGGGGCAAAAGAGATTATTAATGCACAATTGTTATACCCCTGGACATTTATGAAAATTATTGCAGAATATTATAGCAAAAAACGAAACTGGACACCCGTTGCTATTACATCACGAATGACTACAATACTTGAGGAAGAACCCATGTATGCTACCTATATAACATATTCATAATCATCTTGTTTGCATTGTGTTAAAGGTTTCCCCTGCTTCTTTGTGTCTCGTCTCCATTCCATATTCACATGCTTTCACACGATATTGGATAAGGTAAGGAAAGAAGATTATCTCTATTCATATGGAATAAATAGTGTGGAACATTTACAAACTTTTTACGTTTGTAATATCAAGAACCAAATATACCAGAGAGGCGAAAGGAATTTTAAACATGAGACAAAGAATCATATCACTTATACTGGTAATAACTTTGTTATTGCCAATATTCAGCAGTTGTGGCAGGGGAAATTCACCTGTTTACCCGCCAACACATCAGTTAGCGGAATCAATATCTGGGGAGCGTCTATTTTCCCCAATGATGATGGTGGAAGATGAAAGTAGTCATCCAATGATAGCAATGAGCTTTTCAGAGTTCAACTTCCCTGATGGAGAAATTGTACCACGGGATGGCTATATACTTGTACCAACAATGTTTGGTACTACAGGGATTGATACATTGAGTTCATTTTTTCTAAAAGCACCATATGTAATTGATGAGATTCCAATGTTGTCAATTGATGGGCAACCAGCACCAACAATCACTCGTGAAGATGACACTACAGTTTTGGTAACACCAGCAATTCCACTTAGGGCAAACGCAGTGTATGTATTCCGTCTTTCTCGTTATAATCAAAAAGATATAACATGGGCATTTCAAACAACCACACGTTTTGAAATTATGTCCACATTACCACGCGATCAAGCTGTGTTTGTGCCTGTACGCACAGGTATTGAAATTCAATTCTCTCAAGGAATTAACAGTAATACTATGGAAAAATATTTTAGTATTTACCCAGAAGTAAATGGTAGATTTATAGGGCAGGGTAATACAGCCATTTTTATGCCCTCTACTCCATTGGCACACCAACAGATTTACACAGTTACAATAAGTTCAGATATTCACGAATCTTTCACTAAAGATTTTACATTTGCTTTTGAAACAGAATCTGTCACGGAACATAGTTTTAATGATGATGTATTCTATTGGTTTAATTTTAATGAGACTTATATAGAATTACCAACATTTGAAATACCACAAATCAATTTTTGGCTTAATTATGATACATGGAGAAGACCAAATGCCACACGTCCAGCAGTGAATATAGGTATTTATCAGTTTACTAGTACAGAACAAGCCATTGATGCTGTTAATCAACTTACAGATACAAACTGGTGGTCATTTTTTGCAAGAGATAAGCGTCTTATAGACACATCTTTATTAACACAAATAGAATCATTCCATATAACAGAACCACAACTCGATTCAAATAACTGGTGGGGTGAAACCTTAACATTACCTAGTTCTTTGCCACGTGGTTTTTATTTAATAAATGCCATTGTTGGAAATGGAGGAGTCCGCGACCAGGCGATTATACAAATCACAGATACAGCAGTACAAGTTATTGCAGATGATTCAAAAACTCTACTCTGGGTACATGATATGCTTACAGGTCTGCCCGCTGGTGGTGCTACGATCAGTGCTAATAATCAAACCACAACCGTAAGTGAGTATGGAATCGCGGTTATCAATGGTGGGGCTTCAACCATAAGAATCATGACTGCAAATGGTATTGAAAGTTTTGTTTTTCCAAACTCAATACAAGGGCACAGCCCTTGGGTCAGTGACCCTATAGAATCTTCCAATTCCTTTGATTCATGGAACACATGGGATGCCCCTATTTCTTCGCGTTCATCTTGGCTTCCTGTCCCTACACTAAATATGAATTCACAATATTGGTCTGTATTACGACTGGATAGGACTTTATTTCAACGTTCAGACACGGTTAATATTTGGGGATTTGCACAAAATCGTTCTTTGCCTGAAAATATAACCCATGTAACAGCCTCAATAAGAATGGGCTGGGGCAGACATTGGCATTTTGAGGGTCTAGATACACTACACCAACAAACAATTCCTGTAATAAATGGGGCATTTGCTGGAGAAATTCGTCTCCCCAATTTAGGCCCTGCACATTACAATATTATTATTTCTCATGGTGACATAATATTAGATTCCAAAATGTTTGAAGTGCGGGACTATGTAAAACCCCCATATCAATTAATTGTTACAGCAGACAGAGTTGCCGCATTTGCACATGAAGAAATAAGATTTACTGCACGAACAGAATTTTTTGAAGGCACACCTGTACCTGATTTAAGACTTAGTTACCATTTATTCGGGAATCAGATGCAAACGACGAATAACTTCACTCAAGCGCAAACAGACCAAGATGGTATTGTTGAAGTTGTTCACACACCAAGACCAAGAGCAGACGCACAGGGTCAAGATAGGCTAAGAATTTCTGTTGAGGCAACACTACCAGAGATTGGTTGGGTACATCAGCAAGCAGGAACTAGAATATTTATCAATGATATAAATGTCGATTTTTCTGCACATCACACAGACGGTAATGCAACACTTGATATTAATGTACACAATATTACAATCGACCGCCTTAATGACGGCACAGCAGAAAATAGCAGAGATTTTTTATGTTCCCCTGTTCACAATCAATCATTAGATGTAGCTATTGTGCGTTATTATTGGGTGCGCATTCGTGATGGAGAACGGTTTGATTCTATAACAAGGCAAGTCATACCACGTTACCGCCATGAACGTAGAGAAGAAATCCTACAAACTTTTACGATTACAACAGATTCAAATGGTTTTGTAAATAGGGATTTTACAATTCCCAACGTTCCACGCGAGTCTTATGTTGCACGTATTACCACAGTAGATGGTAATGGGCGTACTATCAATCATACTGCATGGATTGGGAGAGATTTTTCATCATTCCATAATAACGCAAACAACAACCGTCTTTTCTTAGAAGGCATTCGTCCCGCTTCCGAGGGTTATAATATTGGTGATGAAGTTGAAGTTTTATTAATGCGTGGTGATGAACAAGTATCAACAGGAAATGTTTTGTTTTTACTGGTTCATGATGACATTATAAAGTATCAAGTTGGTTCAAGTTCGTTAAATTTCACATTTGAAGAGTTACATGCCCCCAATACGGCTGTTTTTGCATACCACTTTAATGGGCATGTTTTTAGCCAACCAGTAGCCCAACGTGTCAACTTTAATCGTTCTAGCCGTGAGTTGATGTTGGATATAAATATTTGTTCAGATTCATATATACCAGGCGAAACAGCTACAATTACAGTTACTGCACGGGATTTACAAGGTAATCCAAAAGCTACACATGTTAATATCAGTTTGGTTGATGAGGCACTGTTTGCATTACTTGACTACGATGTTAATACGTTGGATTTATTATATCGTCGAATAAATGATACTGTACGCCTTTCTGCAAGAACCCACAGAACTTTTGTAAGTGAAGGTATAGACGATGATATGCATTGGGCTATATCAGAATCAGAATCTACTGATTCGTTTATGTTCCGCGCTGGTGCAGCTGCTACACCAGCACCAGCTATGGCATCAAGTATGCTGAGTTATGACATGGCTGCTGGTTTTGCAGACACAATAAGAGAAATTTTTGAAGATACTGCTGTATTTTTAAGCCTTCAAACTGGTGCAGATGGTATTGGTACTTTCACATTCCAGTTACCCCACAATATAACCTCATGGAGAGTAACCGCTTCTGCTGTCACAAATGATTTGCACGCGGGAAATGCCACAGAAAATTTAATTGTATCTCTACCAATGTTTGTCCATTACACGCTTAATTCTGTATTTCTTGTTGGTGACACGCCCAGCATAGGTGTTAATGCCTATGGTACTAGTTTAGCAGGTGGAGAAGATGTTATTTTTGAGATATGGTGCGAAAGCCGTCCAGATGATGTTTTACGCGCAACAGGAACATCATTTGAACGTGTAAACATTCCACTTTGGGAACTAACAACCGAAGGAAGTTTTTCTATTTTCATTCGTGCAACTGTAAACGGAATGAGTGATACAATACGCCATGACTTCCAAGTGTTAAATTCTCATAGGCAAGTTGATACAGCAAGATTTTACAGTGATGTTACTCCTAATACTGTTTTTGAAATTGGTCAACAGGGTATGACAGATATAACATTCACAGACCAAGGAAGTGGGCAATTTTTAAATACTCTATTATCAATGGGTTGGACACGTGGCGCAAGAATTGAAGGGTTAATCGCACAACGTGAATCCAGAAGATTAATTGATAGGCATTTCCCTGATACCCGAATGTTTAATCACATGAATAGTTTTGATGTTCGCAATTATCAAATGCCAAGTGGTGGTATCGCATGGTTGCCACATTCTGATGCAAACCTAGAAACTACAGTAAAACTTATGCCGTTTATTCTTGATGAAATAAATGTGCCTAGTTTGCGTAATTATCTTAATCAAATAGCAAATGGCGACTCATCCGAAAATAGGATTATCGCATTATATGGGCTTGCAATTCTTGGAGAACCTGTATTGCTGGACTTACAGCGTTATTTAATGCTTGATGATTTATCGAATTTATCTATTGAAAGCCTTGCATATATCGCATTAGGGCTTGTTGCTCTTGGAGAAGTTCACACCGCTAATTTTGTTTTTGATACACGCATAGCACCTCATCTACAAAGAATCGCGCCATATTATAGGGTCAATAGTGGTAGAAACACAGCAGAAATTCAACAAACTACAGCCATTGTCGCATTACTTGCTGCCCAATTAGGGCTACCACAGGCGTTACCACTTCATAATTATGCATTACGTCGGTTTACTTGTAATTTTGCCATGCGTCTTGAACAGTTGGCTTTCATTTCTTTCAAAATTGAGAATTTTAACCCAGAACCCGCAAGCCTAACTTATACTCTGTTTGGCGAAGAAAGAACAATCGAGTTAAATAACCGTTCACATTTCACTTTGCGTATTCCCACACAAAACAAACATGAGTTTAATATTACTTCTGTAACGGGTGCAGTTGGTGCTGTTTCGATTATTCGTACACCAATGGAAGATATTGAACCTGTAGACACTGGCATTACTATAACACGCACCTTTATAAGGGAAAGAAATAATGCACCAGCTATAACATTTGAACAAGGTGACTTAATACGTGTAGAAATTAGAGTAAACTACTCTAGCACAGATGTCGAAGGTTCATATATCATCACAGACTTCCTACCCGCGGGGCTTGTGCTTGTAGAAGGTTCGGCACGTGCGCACACCCCTGAGCAATTCAGCAATAATAGGCATTGGGTACATGCCACAACTGAAGGACAACGTGTTACGTTCTTTGACTTCAACAGTAGATTTTCTGGCTCTCGTGTTTATTTCTACTATGCACGTGTGGTAAACCCTGGCGTATTTAAAGCCGAAGGAACTCTTGTACAAAGTGTTGGAGCAAGAGAATATATTGCCATTGGCAATGATACAATAATTACTATTATGGATTAGAGCTATCTAAACAGTATTATCACCCCGCACTTGATAGGGGTGCATGAAATCCAGAGTGGGCTATTGGCACGGTGAGAAATTTAAACTTGACAAAAAGCCAAAAACGTCATATACTGTTTTTGGCTTTTTTGCCCGAGTGGCGGAATAGGTAGACGCAAAGGACTTAAAATCCTTCGGTCGCAAGGCCGTGCCGGTTCGAGTCCGGCCTCGGGCATTTTAATTTATTGGGGCTCTGCCCCAAACCCCGCCACTACACAGGGAGTAAATCCCTGTTCCGTTTCCTTCGGAAAGTGGCATAGCCACTTTATTCATTTTTAGATTTAGCGGGCGGTTAACTCAATTGATAGAGTGCCACCTTGACGTGGTGGAAGTTGAGGGTTTGAGTCCCCCATCGCCCATTTCATTTGGATTACTCAAAGAGAAGATGTTGCCAAAAGTGAGCAACATTTTTTTTATATCTTGACAAATTAACAGGAGATACTCATGAAATTTCTTAAAAAACACTTATTTAAAAGCATTGTTGGAATGGCGGCAATGGTAACTACAATCCATATTATCCACGCACTCACACTTGATAGAGTTATTCAATATGTTGAAGTTCCGTTTCACAGTGATAGATTACCTCCAGAGCTAGACGGCTATCGTATTGCCTTTATCAGTGATGCACATTATATTTCAACAATGGAATTAAGAGAAATTGTAACACGTTTAAATACAGAAAATATAGATTTGCTTTTGTTGGGGGGAGATAACCCCATTAATCCTCATAAATCATGGAATATATTAAATATCCTATCTTATGTAAATACTACAGATGGCATTTTTGGCGTAGAGGGTAACCATGATAGGCGGGAGTATCTCTTCCCCGCAATGCTTGATAATGGGATTACTCCCCTGTTTAACCATGGGCAATATCCACGCCCCAATTTATTTATAGCGGGGACATCCTGTATGCGAAGGGTCTATCCCGTTTCTGCCAGTATAGAGAGAGCTGTGGAGAACGCCCAACCAGATGATTTTGTGATACTTCTCACTCATCAGCCTGATATTGTAATGCGACAATCTACACAGGGTGTAGACTTGATTTTAAGTGGGCATACTCATGGCGGGGAAATTACTTTTTTTGGCAAGTGGGCACCTGCCCTAACATTTACCAACACAACCCAATATGGGCATAGGTTTATGTCTGGATGGGCAAAATCAAGAGATAACACGCCCATTTATGTAACAAATGGAATAGGCAACCATGCTATTCGCATGTTTGCCCGTCCACAAGTGGTGATTATAACATTAGGTTTACCTTAATGCGTAGCAATTCCTGAACACCAAAATAATGAGTTTTCAAGTAGTTGCTGGAAATCAGCATTTAACCATACTTTTAAAGTATGCCCAGGGGTGAGGACACACACACGCCCTTTTCCTTGGGTACGTACATAACAACTTGGCGTGATAAACGCAGGGAAATTAAAATATGGCTCTGATTCATATTTGTTCTCATCGCCTTGCGCTGGTGCATAAGAGGCGGTAAGAACATTAATATCATTTGCCAAAATTTCTATGTGATAGTGTTCATCAACTTCACAAAATACATTCACACCTTCAGTGATAGGATGTGGTTTGAGTGCGCCAACTGTCACTGGGCAATCATTTGGGTGGAATGTGAATCTGCAACCGATTAACATATCAAGTTTTTCTGTATCTTGCCCAGCCACTGTACCACTGTGAACTACTAGCAACCCGCCGCCACGTTCTACATAGTCAACCAATGCTGTTTGTATAATACTACTTTTCCAGCTATTTGTATTGTCATGTGTTATATGATCACATTTACTCATAACTACAACTGCATAGTCTGTTAATTGCTCTGGATTAAAGTTTGTGCCATCTCTTACTACATCAATTACAAAACCTTTTGCTTTTAATGGCTCAATCCCATCTATTGAGATTTGCCCTAGATGATACTGGTCATCACAAAATAATAGAACGCGCATTACTGCCTCCTTTTATCTAAATGGGGTTTCACCCCAAACCCTAGAAGGGACGTTGTCCCCTCATCCTATTAAAGTTAGTGAGCATTACTAAATTCACTATAAAAATTCATCATAAAGTGAGAATCAACATCAAAAATTCTTTGAATAACATCAATACCTATTTCAGCAATAAGCTCTTGGGGATGATTGCGTAGAATTGAAAATGCAGAGGCATTAGTATCCCATGGAACATCAGGCCTTGGTGTACGCCATGTTTGCTTTACTGCCCGATGTTCAATAAGTTCGCGGAATTCGTTGGTTATTGCTAATGCTTCTGTGCTTATTGCCCCTGTCAGAGTCCAAAGAATTTCTAGCATAGGGGTAGGCATACCAACGGGCAGCCAACTTTCTACAAGCCCCATCCACGCGATAATATTTGTTAATGCAGGCGGAACATCAATATTTCTAACTTCTCGCAATGCGTCAAGAATTTGTACAATTACATCAAATGACGCATAACCTGGAAATTCACCAACATCAACACCAACAATACCCGCAATTAAATCATTTGGTACATAATAATGTATTATCCTGCTTCTTACTTCTGGTGACAGGCGTGATATCTTTTCTACTGTGTATGCCGAGAAAATTGGCGCGCTAAAAGCAAGCACTCGTTGTATTTCAAATCCCATTTGTGTTAATTCGTATGTGGCTATATACGCAAGATATCCACCTAAAGAATGCCCTGTGATATAAATATTTGCATTATTTAATCTGTCAAGCACTTCTGGATAATTTAAGAAATTTGAGAGTGAATCCAAATGCGAATGAGTTTCCCCTGCTAGGCTTCTGAAATTACACCACCATGTTCCAGAGTTTAAAAGTAATGACATACCAAGTTCGCCACCTGTACCTCTTAGTGCGATTACAATGGTTTCATCATCATCACTGGAATACAGAACAGCAGCAAATCCTGTTTCTGGATTTTCGTAAACTTTTGCTATATACCAGCCTTTCATTTCATCAGAAAAACTAAAACCATAACGGTTAATTTGCGACGTATCATAAGTCATTATCCACTGCTCAAATGGTTCATAATGTAATGCTGAGAATCCCCGTCCCGACGGTCGTTCATCTTCATTAAAATCAAATGGGAAATAACTCATATGGGCAAATAAAGCCATTTGCAAATCTGATGGTGTTTGTGGTGATGCCACTGTGGATACACCACTTATAGCCAATAAAAATGAGAGAGCAATTGTTGTCAATCTCATGATTAGTACTCCTTTCATATTCATCGTTATGTGGTGCTAATGGAATTTATTATAGCATATATTTTTAGAGAGGTGATATGCATGAAAACTATTACACAAAAAGAATTTTTTGCACAAAATGGTTGCCCTCTTACTAAAGAGCAGTTAAAAGCACATGAAGAGGGAAAACCCGTAGTTCCTACTCCTGAACAACTAAAGTGTATACCTATTGGTGTAAAAGAATACAATTTAACCGAACCAATTATTAAAGTTATAAGTTTGTAAGTTGCAGGATAGGTTTAGTAGTTTCAATTAAAAACAGATGTGCTTGCATGTAATCGTTTTCAATTGGAACTACTATATCATTACAGTGCATGTCATGTCAAAATGTGTGATTTTTTTTCTTTTTGTATTTTGTTGCGCTTGCCATCAAGATATTTTTGTCGTATAATAGACGCAGGGATTTTTGTATAGTAGCTTCTGAAACTGCTCTGCATCAACTGGAGGGTAGCAAAAGGAGGTGTAGAACAAAATTTTCGCGTTTTTGTCTTTATTTCCACAAGGAGATAGACAGTGCTATAATGGGCGGCTAGACAGGTATCTAGGGGTGATTTTATGCTGGCAAAAGAATTGTACGCACATGTAGACCGAGACTTTTTATATCCAGAATTACGCGACGATTATACAGAGTATATGGCAGACATGGTTGAGAATATGACACAATCATTTCGCATACGTAGTATGGGGCTGTTATTTGACTTTGCAGAGGAAGTACATAAAGTCTATACTGCCGTGTTTCTCTCTGAAAATGTATTAAAGCGGGTGCTGAATCTTGCAAAGAAACACAAAAAAGGCTCTATGCTTCTGTTACATCACCCATTAGACTGGTGTTATAAAGATGGGCAACTTGGATGGTTGCAAATAGATACCAAGTTGTTTGAAAAGTGTCGTAAAGCCCAAATTGCGATTTATATCATGCATACCCCTCTGGACAATTATGGAAAGTACTCTACAGGGCGTACATTTGCAGAAATTATGGGAATCACAGCTGTAGAGCCATTTGTGGAGTATTTGGGTGGTATGGTTGGAATAATAGGGCGCACGCGTTGTAAAACCATTCAAGAATTGGGTGATGTTTTTTGCAGTGCCATTGGACATGCCCCTCAAATATATCCTTATGGCAGTGAAGTTATTCGTAATGGAATGGTTGCGGTTATGCCAGGTGGTGGGGAAGATATGAATATTGCCCCAAATGTTTCTGCTCGTGGCATTAATACCTTGATTGTGGGTGTCAGCAACAAAATTTATTTGTCAAATCATTCCTTTGAACAAACAAAAGGCATAAATCTAATAGGGGGAACCCGCTATTCCACAGAAAAATTCGCATGTATAAATATGTGTAATTATTTTAGAAAATTGGGTATGCCAGCAGAATTTGTAGAAGATAATCCTACACTAGAAGATTTGTGAAAATATGTCGTTGGCTATGATATAAGACATATAAATGAAAACGCCCAAAACCATGAGTTTTAGGGCTTTTTCATTTATTGCGAATGCCGTGTCATAACATTATAGTTAGATTCATCTGATAAAGTTTGAACGTAAGCGTCAAATAATGTATTAGAATATGGACGTGCAACAATATTTTTGTGTTACATAATATATAGTAATTCAAGTTCAGGCAATTTTGGAGGAGGCCTTTTTATGAACCATTCAGGCGTGGGTTATGTGGCAGACCAAGGCAATGATATGATGATGTTACTACTCCTTATGATGATGATGAATCCTAATATGATGGGTGGCGGCGACAATATGATGATGATGTTGCTCCTTATCATGATGATGAGTGGTGGCAAAGGTTTCTAATCTACATGGATTCCTGCTACGCTCTAATGGCTATATCTGGTCATATATTTTCAAATATTAAAAATGGAAAACGGAAAATATATGACCAGTGGGCGAGCGCCCTCCAATGCATACATCGCAACGTGGGAAGCGTCTGTGATTCTACCATCTCCCCAACACAAAAGAAACGCATTATGGGCATACATAAAAAAACATATGATAAACTTAGCCCACGCCTTGATATGCCCTCTAGGAAACTAGAGGGTATTTGTATTGTAGTGAATCCGATTGAAAATTGGGCGCGCTTGCACGCAACCATTTTCAATTGCAATCAACGCCCCTCACCAACTGTAGCGTAGTGTAAGGGAGTGTGTTATAATTGGATAAATATGCTTGAGTTATAGTCAATTAAAAATAACGGGGAGTGAGGGTATCTATGGATTTTATTGAGAGCGTGCAAGATATTAAAAAGAATATTAAGACATTAAACACCTATCTTGCTAAAGAAAGAGATACAGAAGAATTTAAGTATGGCGCGGAGAAAATCAGACGAGGTAGATGTTTTATTGTAGTTTGTGATTCTGATAAACATAGCTTTTCCCCAAGTAGATTTGTTGGATATAAAGACAATAATATGTTTTCTCATGAAGAAAATTATGAAAGAAATGGCAACTATACTAATTCTCGTATCATGGAAGTGTTGAAAAAAAAATTGATAACAGAGAAAAATAATTATAGCAAATGGATTGAATTAGAAAAATCGTACAAATTATACTGTGATAGTTTAGGGGTCGCTGTAATTACATGGAGTAGAAAATATTGGGATATGGGTTAAGTATTCCCCTCTTCATTTTCGGTGTTCACTTCCCTAATGAAATTTAAAATGCTATAATTGTAACATAATCCGCTAGGGGTGCTTGTGAATCCACAGGCTGAGAAATACCCTTTGTACCTGCTCCGAGTAATGTCGGCGAAGGAAAGCGTATACTTTTGTGTGTGCGTGTAAACCTCCTAGTGAATTAATTTCAGGAGGTTTTTTATATGAAAAAATTACTGCTTGTATGTATCATCTTGATGGGATTTGTTGCATGTGGCAGTACTCTTAATCCCAACTCTGGCGGGGAAATAACCGTGTTGCGTATTGCAACCTTGGTAGACGACGCTAATCCAGAAGCGGGACGAGCTTTTGAGGAGTTCCGTGCTGGATTAGAAGCGTATATTGGTTTACCTGTGCAACACATTGAGGGCGCGACCCGTTTGGTGGGCATTGAAGCAATGCGCGCGGGGAATCTAGAATTAATGTGGGGTTCTCCTGCCGTATATATTCAGGCGCGGCAAGCTATGGAAGTAGAACGCTTGGCAGTGACAACAAGCCCTATAGCCGTTAATAAAACGGTATTTATTACAGCACAAGATGATATTAACAGTTTAGAGGATTTACGCGGGCGTACATTTGCATTTATAACACCTGCGTCTACATCAGGGTTTATGTATCCAATGTATCATTTAATGAATAGGTTTAATATGTGCAGAGACAGCATTTCTACGCGCTTTTTGGGTGCAGTAGTTTTTTCAGGAAGCCAAAATGCAAGTATAATGGGTGTCATTCATGGTGACTATGATGCAGCAGCAGTGGGTAATATAAATTTACGTAATATGATTAATTCTGGAGTCATAAATGAAAGTGATATAAGAATAATCGGAGAAACAGAAATAATTCCTTTTCCAGGGTATATTGCAGCGGGGCATGTTCCTATTGAACTGCGCGAACAAATACGCAATTTTATTATAGCCTTTGACAATGAATATTACTTTTCCGAAAGATTTAATGACCCGTTTGCGCGTTTTGTTGTGCCTGTGCCAGCCCAAATTGATTACTTGGATTCGATGACTCGCGCCTTAAATATGGAGCTTGAATAAATGTTATCTGTACTTGACTTGAGTAAATCTTATGATGGCAAAAATCTTGTGCTATCAAAATTAAATTTGAATGTAAAACAAGGCGAGTTGGTTGCCATTGTTGGTTCTTCTGGGGCGGGGAAGTCTACACTAATCCGCTGTATCAACCGTTTGGTAGAACCATCAAGCGGAGAAATTATTGTAAATGGTGAACATGTAGAATCTGCAAATCGTTGGCAATTGCGAAAAATTCGCAGTCGCATTGGTATGATTTTTCAACATCATAATTTAATTGGACGTACAAATGTTATAACAAATGTGCTTCATGGGCGATTAGGTGAAACTCCTTTTTATAAAAGCCTGTTTGGGCTGTATAAAAGTAATGATAAAAAAGAAGCCAAACAATTACTAAATTCAATGGGATTAGAAGACCAAATGTATCAAAAGGCAAATACTCTTTCTGGTGGGCAAATGCAACGTGTTGGTATTTGTCGCGCACTAATGCAACATCCTCAATTATTGCTTGCAGATGAACCGATCGCCTCTTTAGACCCAACCTCTGCAAACACCGTAATGATGTGCATTAAACAGGCTGTTGATGAACGTGGATTAGCTTGTATTGTCAATTTACATCAAGTAGAATTTGCAAAAAAATATGCCACTCGTATTATTGGGTTAAAGCATGGCAAAATTGTTTTTGATGATACACCAACCAAATTAACAGTTCAAACAATAGGGTATATCTACTCTACAGAATGAGAGAGTACTTTACTATCAAAAAAAGGCTTTCTTGTTAAGAAAGCCTTTTTTAGTGTTACATTCCATCAGGTTCACTATCAAAAGCATCTTTTAATTGCTCATGAACAGCCTCAAATGCTTCCAAAACAATAGGATCAAAGTGAGTGGGTTCTGTTCGTCCATCACCTTTTAAAATAATATCCATAGCTTCTTGATGTTCAAATCCCTTTTTGTACGGTCTGTGACTTCTAAGCGCGTCATAAACGTCTGCCACAGCCACAATCCTTGCAGAAATAGGGATTTCTTCACCTTTTAGTCCTCTGGGATATCCTGTACCATTATATCTTTCATGATGTCCTTCTGCAATTTCAATAGCAACAGAGATATGGTCACTACGTGGCAAAAACATTGCTATTTCCCTTAATAACCCACCGCCACTGAGGGTATGATCTTTCATTTGTTTAAACTCCTCGTTGGTAAGTCCGCCCTGCTTATTAAGAACTGCATCAGGCACAGATACTTTACCCACGTCATGTAGTGGAGAATATGTTGTAATCTGCTCTGCCATATTTTTATCCAGCAAGTGTTTATATTTTTGACTTATTTCCTTTGAAAGAATGCTTGTTAGATTTTTTATACGTTTTAAATGCGCGCCTGTGATTTTATCTCGGCTCTCAGAAAGAAGCGACATACCTAAGATTATAGCCTCATGGGTTGCCAATAGTTCTTTAGTACGCACAGCAACTTGTTGCGCTAAATCATCCCTTAAAGTCTTTAATTCAATATGATTATGGATTTTAATACGAATAACACTGGGTATAAATGGTTTTTTGATATAATCCACAGCACCCAATGCAAGCCCACGCTCTTCTGCATACATATCCTTTTCGCCTGTAACAAAAATAGCAGGAATATCACTTAAATCTTTAATTGCGCGGATTCTTTCCAACAATTCAAATCCATCCATGTCAGGCATAGACAAGTCAAGTAAAATTAAATCTGGGTATGGCTCTTGCACAACTCGCGCCAAAGCATCTTCACCATTTGTTACTAAAACAACATCATACTCGTCCTCTAGAATAGACTCTAAAATCATGAGATTAATCTGCACATCATCAACTGCCATAACAGTGTGTCGCATGAGCCACCTCCAAATTATATGGCCAACCCCCGCCATATTATAATCGTCATATTTTACAAATATAGTGAGTGTTATTTAAGCCCTTGGGGTTTGGGGGGAGGACAGCCTCAAGGTCTTTATGAAGCCTGTGCTTGATTTTTTAGTTTAAATACATAAGCCATAATTTCCGCAACAGCTACATAAAGCTCCTCTGGAATCTCCTCGTCAACCTCAACGTCCGCATAAATTGTCCTTGCCAAAGGGGGATTTTCAACAATCGGAATATTACTTTCAGCAGCGGATTCTCTAATACGTTTTGCCATAAAGTCAACACCCTTGGCAACCAGCTTAGGTGCGCCCCCCATGCCACTCATCATATCATATTGTAACGCAACCGCATAATGCGTGGGGTTAGTAATAATAACATCAGCTTGTGGGACGCTTTGCATCATTCTGCGCATAGATATTTCCCGCATTTTTTGCCTAATCTTACCCTTGATTTGAGGATTACCTTCTTGTTGCTTCCATTCTTCCTTAACTTCATGCTTACTCATCCGCAAATCCTTACCATGTTTCCACTTAGTATAAGCATAGTCAAAAAGAGCAATAAAAATGTATAGTACCCCAATAGCTATGCCAATGTTGGTAACAATACCCCCAATAAAACCTACAGCAACAATAAAATCCATATCCAACATAGAACGAATTTCTGGAATTCTGTTATACAACATGCCATAAACAACTGCACCAACAAGCAATAGTTTAAACATAGATTTTATGAAATTAACCAAACTTTGCATACCAAAAATCCGCTTAAAGCCTTTAAGCGGATTCAATTTTGAACCTTTCGGCTGCAAGGGTTTCATGGTGGGATTCCATCCAACTTGTAATAAGTTCATAATAAGACCTACAAGCATAGAGACTATAAACATTGGAGCGCACAACAATAGAATTTGCCCAAAAACCAATGCAACATGTCGTGTCACATAAACCATTTCAAAATCATTGTCCCCAAAAGTATCAAACATACTGTAGTGGATATGAAATAATCCAGAAATAGATTCCATCATCATGCCAGAAAAAGCACGCAAACCAACAAAACCCGCAATCAACATAATAGCCGTTGACACTTCTTGGCTTTTTGCAACTTGTCCTTCATCTCTTGCCTTTTGTTGCTTCTTGGGTGTGGCTTTTTCAGTCTTTTCGCCCCCACCACCAGATTCTGCAAAGTAAAACAAATTCAGTGGGATAGCCACTGTTTTATCTTTTTTAATGGGAGATTCGAGATTGCAGACCTGACCCGCAATGGCGGATAAATTAGTGCCTTCAAGAAATTGCATAGCAACTTCTTTATCATGGGCAATATTATCAATTTTATTAATATTCACTTGGTGTCATCCCCCTAATAATGCCTTCTAAAGTTTCCAAAGCTCCATAGAACACAGTATCATAAATCCCTAACAACGCGGGAGCCATAACAGTAAACATCAGAAAAATACCAACAAGCACTTTAAGTGGCATACCCACAACAAAAACATTCATTTGTGGAACTGCCTTAACCATAATACCCAAAATAACATTAACAATCAATAGCGCGCCAACAATTGGTATAGCAATCTGCACAGCCAATAATAAAAACGATAAAAGCATCACCACTATAAACTGTGCTAAATCCTGATTTCCAATAATAATTGCAGTCCCAGGCTGTAAAAATTGATAACTTCGATAAAATACTTGAATAAACCGATTTAACCCACCAGTTACAACCAATAACACTGAAACAGACATAAACATAAAATTACCGATAATCGGTACTTGAATTTGCTGTATAGGGTCAAGTACATTCACCATAGAAAAACCAATACTAAAGTCCATAAGCTGCCCTGCAAACAAAATAGCATTTAAAATAACAAGCAAAACAAAACCCATTAATGCCCCCGTCATAAATTCATGCAAAAGGAGCATACCAAGCCCAAATGTAGAATCATGATAGGTAACAGCGGTTACTACTCCAGAGGTAAAAATCGCTGCGGAAAAAAACACAGCCAAAAAAAGTCGTATTTGCAACGGAATACTCATACCCGACAAAACAGGCACAAACATAAAGAATGCCAACACTCGAACTAGAACCACCAGAAAAACATCTATTTGATCATAGAATGAAATAAAATACGGAAGAAATTCCATAGCTTCACCTTGGGATTATAAAATCTGGTATGCTAGTTACTAAAAACTCAAAATATTCAACCAATGTACTCATGATAAACGGACCAAATATAACAAGTGATAACAAAACTGCCAAGATTTTGGGAATAAAAGCCAGCGTAGGCTCTTGAATGCTAGTTACAGCTTGAAAAATACTCATAATAAGACCCGCTATCAGTCCCATAATCAGAGGGGGGGCTGATGCAGTTAGAACAGCAAACAATCCCCCACGAATCACATCTAAAACCATTGCTTCATTCATAATAAACTACCACCCTACCCCACTGAACGAACGAATCAACCATTCGATAATAAAACTCCATCCACCAACCAACAAGAATGTCATAATTTTAAATGGTAATGAAATCATAGCTGGAGGTAGCATCATCATACCCATGGACATCAAAACACTGGCAACAACCATATCAATTACAATAAATGGTAAGTATATTAAAAAACCAATTATAAATCCTGTTGTTAATTCGCTAAGGATAAACGCTGGAATCAGAACATGATTAGGAACATCTTCAAATTCCATATCTTCAGGATGCGGAATTTGTGCCAAATCCAAAAATAAAGCCATATCACGCCCATTGGTATTAGCAATCATAAATCGTCTAATTGGTTCCATGCCCAGCTCTATAGCTTCATCCATCGACATTTCACCAGCCGAAAATGGTTGTAAGGCATTCTCATTTATCTCATTAAAAATGGGTGTCATTACAAAAATTGTCAAAAAAAGAGCAATGCCTACCAACACTTGGTTAGGTGGCATTTGCTGTGTTGCCATAGCTTGTCGCAAAAAAGATAATACAATTATTATTCGTACAAAACCCGAAAGTAATACCAATAGCGACGGAGCAAGAGCAATAAGGCTAAATAAAAACAGCACTTGCAAGGTTGAAACGACACCAGCAGGGTCACCCTCGCCACCACCCAATGTAAGCCCTAACTCCAAAGGTAATGCATATACTGTCATGCCACCAAGAAATATTAACAATCCTAGAAATAATGCAAATCCTAGGATTTTTTTATATCTCTTACTAAATATTTTTGTCGTCTTTGTTGCTTTCCTTTTCTTCATTCCAATCCTCATCCCCTTGCTGTTGAGGGTTTTCGTTTCCTTTTGGCCCCAGATAACGTTTTAATACTTTATCAAAAGGGGTAAAGTTTACTTCAACATTTTCAGGCTCGCTAACTTGGGAATCATCTAAGTCCGCCAAAAATGTCACCCTCTCCTTGGTGACACCAATCACCAAGTACTTATTGCCAGCTTTAACTATTTGCACCATAGAGGCATTGCCAACAACAATAGACTCTACTACATACAAATTGCCGCCCTTGCCCCTACGCCCGCGCGAAAGAGCCATCATCTTAACCGTAAAATAAGCAAGCAAAGCCACAAAGGCTACAGCTGCAACGACGCGAAGTATGCCAAAAAGCTGGCCAAACGGGCTACCAATTGACCAGCTTTGAGTAAGAATATAAACAAAATTCTCCATATGATTCAGACTTAGCCGATTACTTTTTTAACAGCTTCGATAACGCGGTCTGCTTGGAAAGGTTTGACGATAAAATCCCGCGCGCCAGCCTGAATGGACTCGATAACCATTGCTTGTTGACCCATTGCAGAACACATAATAATTAATGCATTACTGTCTGCCGCTTTGATTCCCCTAGCGGCTTGAATCCCGTCCATTTCTGGCATGGTGATATCAAGGATACATAAACTGGGCTTCAGCTCTTTAAACTTCTCAATCGCTTTCGCGCCATTTTCGGCTTCACCAACAACAGTGTACCCATTCTTTGTTAGTATATCCTTTAGCATCATACGCATGAATGCCGCGTCATCAACTAAAAGAATAGTTTTTTCAGACATAAATTTCCACTCCTTAGCTTATTTGCGTTGCGATTGATAAAGAGTTTATATTCTCTTCTCAACACTTACAATCTCGGTAATGCGAATACCAAAGTTTTCATCAATTACAACCACTTCGCCCTTGGCAACAAATTTGCCATTTACCAAAATATCAATTGGCTCGCCCGCCAGCTTATCCAATACAAGCACAGTACCTGGTGAAAACTCCAAAATCTCAGAAATCTTTTTATGAGTACGCCCCAATTCAACTGTAATTTCAAGGGGTACATCCATAATAATTCCCATGTTTTCTTTTTGTTGATAAACTTCACCGTAATCCAATGGTTGCATTTGTACAGTTTGCACACTTTGCGGAGCTACATTATACCCAATCACCTGCGGCTGATGCTGCTGTGGTACATAATTTGGCACAGGTGCAACTGGAGGTGCCTGCTGATGCACAGGTGCAGTAGCAACTGGTGCAGGGGCAGGAGGGGGAGTTACAGTTTCTTGCACGTCATTACCACCCATCATATGCTCTTTCAAATTAATCACCATTTCCTTTGCAAATCCTACAGGTAAAATTTGCATTATTTCACTATCAATCAAATTGCCAACTTCCATACGGAAGGCGATACTTACTATCAGCTCATCAGAAGCGAAGTCCACCGCATTGAGTGATTCATCTTTAGAAAAGTCTAATTTGAAAGGTTGTGGCGGTGCAATATCAATCTTTTTATTAACCATTGACGATAGAGAGGTTGCCGCAGAACCAACCATTTGATTCATGGCTTCACCAATCGCGCTCATGTCCAAATCGTTTAGTTCAACAGGTTCAACTGCATTACCAACTCCACCCATCATCAAGTCTGCAATTATTTTAACATCACGGTCTTTTAAAATCAATACATTTGAACCTTGAAGTCCTTCACTATATGCAACTCGCACACCAACGGCTGGTCTATCATATCCAGCAGAAAGAGTTTGCCAGTCAACTATCTGAACTTTGGGCGTAGTAATCTGCACACGATTCTGTAAAAGTGAAGAGAGAGTAGTTGCAGCAGTGCCCATATTAATATTGCCTATTTCGCCAAGCACATCTTGGTCTTCCAAAGAAAGGATTTCTGTCCTGTCTACTTCACCAGAAGTACCCGCGAAATCTAAAGCAACATCACCGTCTGCATCGTCGTCCATCATATTTCCCAACAAAGCATCCAGTTCTGCTTGAGAAAGCATGTCACCCATCTGTATTTTCCCTCTTTTCTACCAAATCTGTAATTTGCACAGCGTACTTCCCGCGATGCGTTCCAGGTTTGGCATGGAATTTGTGCATGTTACCTACCATTACACTTACATCTGCATTAGAGTAAGAATCCAGAGAAATTATATCGCCCACACTAAGCCCAATGAATTCACTAACCATAAGTTGAGTTTTGCCCACTTGCACTGATACAGGCACATCGGTACGCTCCAACTCAACATTCATTTTTTCGCGATACAAACTCTTATCCTCGTCATCATCACGAGCATACCAGAACCTGGTATACAATCTATCAGTAATTGGCTCTAACACTCTATGTGGTATACAAAAAGAAATATTACCTTCTGAACTACCTATTTTAATTGCCAATACTACCAATGCTACTTTATCAGTTGGTGCAATAATTTGTGCAAATTGGGCATTGGTTTCAACTTTCTCCAAACGTGGTCTCAATTGAATAATTCCTTCAAAGGCTTCTGGGAAGAAAGATAATATTTGCAGCATGACACGCTCTAACAGTATTTTTTCAATCTCTGTAAAGTCGCGCATCTTGTTTAATCCAAAACCAGGACCGCCCAAAATTCGGTCAACTATAGCATAACCAACGTTGCTGGACATATCCGAAATAACCGTTCCCTTTAATGGTGAAAGCTCAATCATTGATAAAATAACAGGGTTGGTCAACGCAACATTAAAGTCACGATACATAATTTCTTCAGAGCTTGTTACCTCTAAATGTGTGGCTGTTCGCAAGTAGCCTGTCAAGAAAGACGACACACTACGAGCGAAATTATCAAAAATATTCTCTAGGGTGCGTAATTGCTCTCTATTAAATTTGGCTGGATTAGTAAAATCATAAACCCTTGCATCTTTTTTTGATAATCCTGATGACGGAGGAGGTTCATTTATCTCTCCACCGCCTGTCATCATTGATGATAATAATGCATCAATTTCGGCTTGCGACAGAATGTCACCCATTTACTTCACCTGCCTTTATACTAGAGTCCATTCACCAAATACTACACTGACAATCAAATGTGATTCAAACATATCTTGCAACCTGTTTGTTACAATTTCGCCAGCCATATTCATACCTTCTTGAGAACGTAGTTCCTCAATTGTAAGGCTTCTAAATACTTCTATTACAACATTGCGTGCTATTGCTTCTTGTCGTCCAATTTGGTCACGTATAGATGTCCACTCTGCATGACGGCTATCAAGTCCAACCTCAACAGAAATTCTTGCAGAACCTGTGTGTCCATTAGGGCTTGTTGCTAGGTTAAGAGTGAAATTGCCACCTAAAGATACTAATTCGATATCGCTGGTGGATGGTAACCCACTTACAGCACCGCTCTCAATGCTAGCATGTGGACTATCTGGTGCATTATCAAACGACCTTATTAAAAATATGCTAACCCCTACAACCGCTCCCAGCAACAATACCAAGAGAACGATTATTACGGTCATCATTACCTTGCCTTTATCCATTAAAATCGGCTCCTTGCCTTAATTGTTTGTTTCAACCCTCACGTTTAAGCAGTTCCAGGAATGGTGAAAATAGTAGATGGAACACTAACTCTTCTACTTCCATCTTCATGGGTTGCAATTTGCTCTGCGGCGTAAACTTTAATTTCCACACGACGATTATTAGCACGTCCCGCTATTGTATCATTTGTATCAATTGGACGATACTCACCCAACCCTAATGGGAAAATTGCCAACGGGTCTAAACTCCAACCAGCCATAAGATATTCAACTACAGCCGTTGCGCGGGCACCAGATAATCTCCAGTTACTAGGGAATTGAGCACTTGAAATTGGTTGGTTGTCTGTATGCCCTTCTACTACAACTATATTACCTGCATAAATCAGGTCATACAATATAGGACCTAATATATCCAGAATATCTCTAGCGGCAGGCGTTAAATTAGCTTGCCCAGAATTAAAAAACGCGGAGGAGTCTGGCATAGATATACGAACATATAAATCACCTTGTTCAAAACCAAGGACAGGAGGTTCAGAAGGGTCATAATATCCAGAACCATCACCTGCACCATCATCACCAATTTGCCCATGTGGAACGTCTGGATGAGATTCTGCCATATAAGTTAGCATTGCAGTCATCATTGTGGCAACTGTATTTGCATCCCTAAGTCCTCGCTCTGGTGAGTCTTCTGTATAGGACACATGTTCAGGCATTTGTTCAGGTGGTAAGTCAAATTCAAGGATTGAATCCCCACTATCCATTATACTCTCTGAACCATCAAGCACAGTTTCAGCAACTGTAGCACCAGCATCCGCTTGTTGTGCAGTTGCTGATCCAAAAGCCTCCACAAACGCTCTAAACAAATCTTGATCTATTACAGACATAGAGAACAGAAGAACAAAGAATACCATCAAAACTGTAAACATATCCGCATAACTTGCCATATAACCAGGAAGCACTTTAGTAGAATCTGGACGGGGCTTTTTAGCACGTTTACCCATTATTCGTCGCCTCCTGAACGTCCTCCACTACCACCAACATCACCACGTAACGCAGGGGCGAGGTAGGATTTAAGTTTTTCTTCAATAATACGTGGGTTCTCACCCGCTTGAATGGACAACATACCTTCTACAAGAACTGTTTTAAACAAAATTTCTTCTTGGCTAATATTTCTTAACTTACTTGCAACAGGGTTACATAAGAAGTTTGCCACAATAACACCATAGAATGTTGTTATCAAAGAAATCGCCATGGACGCACCTAATGCATCAGGATCATCCAAGTTACCCAACATAAGAATAAGACCAATCATCGTACCAACCATACCCCATGCAGGGGCATATGTTGCAAATTGTTCATAGAAAGTTGCATTACTTGAATGCCTCTCATCTATGTAGGAGAGTTCAGTTTCCATAATCCCTTTTACAAGTTCAGGGTCTGTACCATCCACTATAAGCATAATACCTTTTTTTAAGAACTGATCACCCATGTTTGCCGCAGATTCCTCAAGTGCCAACACCCCTTCTTTACGTGCAGTGTTTGCTAATTGAACAACAGTATCAATCGCACCTGCTGGGTCAAGAACAGGAGGTTTAAAAGCAATTCCTATGGAACGGAATGCTGTCATAAAACTTCTGATTTTAACAGAAATCAATGCTGACGCAAGACTACCACCAACTACTACCAAAAATGATGGCAAATCTGCAAATGGTGTCATTGATTCTATTGGGCTACCAGTACCCGTCCATATCATGGAGAATATTATGAACCCTATACCTAAAATAAAACCTAATAAAGTACCTAGTTCCAACTTTTACAGCCCCTCTCGGGTTTATTCGTCTTTGATTTTGTTTGTTCGCCTTTTGTAGGCTACTACTTTATCCAAAACCTCATCAACCGTGTCCAATACTATAATCTTTCGCCCCGTAGTAGTGGTTATGGTTGTATCAGGTGTTGTTTCAATAAGTTCAATTAAATCACAATTAACAACTATATCCCTGTCGTTAAGTTTTCTAACTGTTATCACATTATGCACCTCCTTTGATTGTTTCCCATGTGAGAAAGCATATCATAGGGGGGCATTACTTGCAAGAATTTTTCTTAGGAAATGTCTATTTAAAGACCTAAAATTATTCCCACTTTTGGAATCCCCTCATTAATAAGCGTGAAAAAAGTGAACTTCAACTTCTTTCAACATATTAGCTACCCCCCATCAGTTGGGCTTTGCTTCACTGGCGAGGTGGAATTCAGAAGGGACTCCATCAGTTGGGAATTAATATTATCTTCTCAAGTTTACAAGCTCTTGCAACATTTCATCTGAAACAGTGATTGTACGTGAAGCCGCTTGGAAACCACGTTGAGTGGTAATCATTTCGGTAAATTCATTTGCAAGGTCAACATTGGACATTTCCAACGCACCACCTTGCATTTGACCAATTAAGCCGATTCCATCAAATTGCCCAGAGTTTGCAGTAGGAACCCAAAGGTTATTACCAACACGCTCAAGACCAGGAGGGTTACGGAAGAATGCCAATGGTATTTGTCCTAATACACGAGTACGCCCATTGCTGAAACGTCCCATAATAGTACCATCTGTACCAATAGATATATCCTGTAAAGTACCAGGAGGGTTTCCATCAAATGGAATAATTTGGAAAGTAGTGTTCATTCCACCACGTTGGAAGAACTCGCTTAAATCAAGCCCAATTCTACCTACAGATGTCATTGTAGTATCTTGTGGAGGAGGGTTAGGAGCTCCTGCTGGATGATAATGTGAAGGAGGTAATTGCATACCATCTCTGTTACCAAATGTTGCCGCTGGGTTTACACCTGCTCTTGGCACGATATCAAAGCCAAAACCGCCTATAATCCATCCACCATTTACACCCCATCCACCATTAGCTCCAGCTGCATTAGCAAAGTTAGCAGTAGTAAACGGAATACCTTCCGCACCCATACCAACAACTTCACCACGGCTGTTAAATGCCATTCTGCCAGAAGCAGAAAAGTTTGCGGGAACAGCTGGGTCTGCTACTCCTGTGCCTGTTCTTGGCATAGGTGATTGGTCTGCATGAATAGCTAACAAAGCAGGTCTATTTCTGTCACCTTCTAGGAAAGCAACTACATAACCAGGTCTATTCCAAACAGGAGGTGTTCCAGTAAACATATCGTCTGCTTGAGCCGTTGTAAGGTGACCATTTTCAATCATTCTCTCAAGATGCCCACGGGTTGGAGGCAAAAATTGAAAATCCCAATAGCTGTGAGGCGAATTTGGTGCGGATGATTCTGCACGTTGATAAGTGAATTCTACATCTACAACCCACTCATGCCCTAGGCTATCAGTAAATCTTTTTGTACGAAGAATTTGGTCATTTTCGTCTAACTGGCTTGCATTTAAGTTTCCAATCCAGTCGATACGTGTTGTTGGTTCTGCAGGCATGTTTTGTTTTGGTCCAGAAAGCTGTAATGGTACTAAGCGATTTCTGTCAATAACCGTTTCGCCGTCTACTACTCTTGTTGACCATCCCATTAACTGCATACCATTAATGTGCAAGTTATTGTGGAAGTCACGGCTTATATTTCCTGCACGGGTGAAAAACGTACCAGAAGCATCATTTACAATCAAGAAGCCCCCGCCTTGAATTGCAACATCCAAAGCATTATCTGTACGTTGGCTTGCACCTTGAGTCATAATGTTATCAATCGAACCCAAGTTAAGCCCTAAACCAATTTGAAACGGGTTAGTACCAGCACGGCCAGTAAAACCACTTGTGTCTGGCGGAGTTGCTCCTTGAATTCTTTGATAAAAAGCATCCGCAAAAGTTACTCTACTTGATTTAAAGCCAACTGTATTTACGTTGGCAATATTATTTGCAATTACGTCCATTCTTGTTTGGTGAACTCGGAGTGAAGATACTCCAGAGAACATAGAACGCATCATAATGTGTTACCCCCTCATAGGATATCGGGACTGATTAGTTCCGTCTGTCGTTCGGGAAACTGTAAGCCTCTCAAGAGAGTCCGGCCTAAACAACTACAGCCCCATCAATATTACTAAAAACATTATTTGTTACTTGGTTTAAGGCAGTGATTACTGTGCGACTTTTTACATTTACCACAAGTGCGACATCATCCACCAGCACCAAAGAATCACGTATGCCCTTTTCGTCTGCTTGCCCAATACCACCTGCAACACGCTCCATTTGGTCGTTTGTGAGGTTTATATTACGGTCATTTAAACGAATTGTGGCATGTTTGGAAAACTGAACTGCTTTTTCTTCTAACTGACTGCCCAGTATTTCACGAAAACTACTGGATTGCACTGTTTCCGCTTTTAATGGCTTTACGTTATTTACGCCAGTGCGTTGTTGTTCAACCTTATTTAGATGAATGTGCAAAGGGTTCATTGAAGAATTCATGGAATTCATTCATCATCACTCTCATCATTAGTGGAATTATCATTATTTGTTGTTGCATTACCAGAACGCCTTGCAAGATAATCTGCAAAGTTGACTTGACGAATTTCACCATTTTCTTGACGTACATTTAAGAATGGAACACCCGCACGAATCTGGATATCTTCCACCATTCCAGAAATTGCACCATCTCTAAAAGGAAGACCAACAAAGTTTATTGCATCCGTTGTAAGAGTGATATTTTGAATGTTTATACGAGAATCGTTATTAAACAACAAATATGCTCTTGTGGTGCTTCCACTTCTTATAATGTCAACACCAGTAACATAGTCACCATGCGTAAACGCTTCTGAACCAATTAAACGCATATTGTCCGCAACTGAAGAAACTTCATTAAAGAATACTTCACGATTACCAATTACTAAAATAGCTTGGTGTCCGTTAAGTTTTACGGAATCAACACGCCCCTCGATAAACTCAAGACGTTGACCATTTACAGTAACAGCTTGAACATAACGCCCAATCATATCCTGCACACGAGTACCTTGAACTTGATTGAAAATGATGTCCAATTGTTGTGATACAAAGAAATCTTCACTAACTTGTGATACAGAGTCAAAAGGCACATCCACAGGCGCACCATCACGAACAACTGTTAAAAACACTGAGTCGCCGCGACGTGTTACTGCCGTTACAAGTTCGCCCTCAATATCAACCCACTCACCAGAAACTGGATTAATGAATTGCGCATCTATGATTTTACCAATCATTCCAAATGCTTGAGTACGCTCGAATGTTGCATTTAAGTTCATCATCTGCTCTAGAGCAGAGAATTGTGCCATTTGCGCCGCAAAGTCCATATCATCCATTGGGTTAAATGGGTCTTGGTGACGCATTTGAGTCATCAGAAGTTGTAAAAATGCATGACGATCCATGTCATTATTCGGCTGACGTGTAGTAGTTGCCCAATTGGGGTCTACTTGGGGAATACTGCTAATATTTCCCCACATTGCTGCATCAGACATTACACATACCTCCTAAGCTGTAATATCAATTACTCCATCATGAAGGCTTACCACAGGGGGTGGCAGTTCTTCTTCTACTTCGCCAACTCCATTAATGCTTTCCATGCGGTGACGTGTAGATTGGCGACCACGCTCAAATTCGCTGGCATTGCCTCTATCTTGACGTACAGACACAGATAATTCTGAAAAAGCTAAACCTTGCTCTTCCAATGCATCACGCAATTGGCTAAAGTTTGATTCAAGAGCTTCTTTAACTCTTTGACTTTCTGCTTCAAATTGTGCTGTCACGATACCATTTTGAGTTATTACTCTTAAAACGATATCACCAAGACTTTCTGGGCGTAGTGTCAGGCGCATTTCTGCAAAATTTCCACCAGCATTTGTGACTTTAACTTGGCTCATGATTTGCTCAATTACCTTAGTTGCGTCCACTTGTGGGGCTGGTGTAGAGTTTTTGATTATTTCTTGTGCTACTGTTTTTGGAGCATTTGCATCAAACATTGGTGTTGCAATTTGTGGCTGTTCTTGTTGACCTGCCTCTACCTCTGCCATTTTTAAGCCTTCACCATCATTGTGCTTTAATGCAGTTTGAGTGAGTTCTTGCTCTGTATTTGCAGTGGCTTGTGTCGTAGTTTCGGATGTCGTAGTTTTAGTTTCTTCTGTTACAACTAATTGCCCATCCTCAAAAGATACCTGCAAACCTTCAATGTCCACAATTTGTAGTGCGTCTGCAACTTGTAATGTTTGTACTCCAGCATCAACAAGTTTACCACTTATTACAGTGGTCTCGGCTTCAAGCATTAGTTCCGCCATTTTTTCATTGAGTGCTTTAAACATTTCAGGGAAATTAGGGTCTTTTAACAAGTCTGCTGGTGTTTCTGCACCCATTGCCAATTGCAATAACTTGGAAACCATTTTAGGTTCAGTCAAATCTTGAACATCCATATCCAACTGTTCCAATAGGGCGGACACCTCTTCTACAGGCAGTTGTAAAATTGCCACGATTGCAACAATAGCCTGTTGCTCATCTACTTCTGTTTCAACTGGCACATTGGCAGATTGCTCTGCATTTGACATCCCTGAAACTTCCGCACCCGTTTCTTGTGCTGTATTACTGCGAGTACGCAAGTTGTTACGTGAGCCATTGTCTGCACGGTCAACACGAGTATCACGTCCTCTTGAACCATCATCGCTTCTGTTTCTAGCTGGCGAATCTGCTGTTTCGATTGGAGTGCGACGCTCTGCTACTGCTGCAAAAAACATATCAAACCCTGCTTGACTTTGAGTTTTTGCCTTAGGTTGAAAAACAGAAGACCCTTGAAGCACTTTTGATAATGCGTCCATATTTCTCCTCCTTTCTGAAGGAATATAATATATATAAACGCGACAAACGCGGTTATACCACAAATAATTAAATCATCTTGCTGCGGGGAATTGCACATACTCCGCAGGTGCGCCAAAGTTTGGCGTAGGTGCTGCCATAAACATAAGGATTACTGCACTAATTTCTGGGTCCATAGTGTCTAACACTGCCCCAAGGCGCGTATTACCCATTCCATGTAAAAGACGTAACATCATTACAGGGTCTGTCATTAGATACTGTTGAAGCATTTCGCCCACTGTATCTTCTTCCATGTTATTAAGAACACTAACTAACCTTCTGGTATTATCATCAAAAGCGAGGATTGAATCTGCTTCACCCATTAACCAAGGGATGTATGTTGGATCTACATAATCAAAAAATCTATTTGCAAACCCTTCTGGGTCGGAGTGTGCTAACATTCTATTCCATTCACGAATGGCATTACGATATGTGTGCATTTCACGTTCTATCTCTTCCAATGAGTGAATTCTTGCATTTGCTTCTGCCAGTTGAACACGCAAATCATCTCTTTCATATTCCACACGTTCAATACGGTCTGCTTGGGCGGTGTTCAAAGCTGATAATTCATCGTGGGTTCGTGCCTCGTCCCTAGCCTCTGCATTCGTAAAAAAGTTTCTGACGACTGGAGCTTCCCGTAAAAACGGCATAACATGTGCTTCACGCCAACCAAACAAATTTAATGCTAGAATAGCCACTGCCGCCAAAACCAATAAGAGAAAAATCGTCAATATTATTAAACCGACTCCGCCCTTCCTAGAACGTCTAGGTCGTCTTCTGGGTTTATCTGGCGGTGAATCAAAATTATCCATTTCAGGGGGCATTTCTTCCCGTTCGCCTACTCTGGCTGCCATGTATTCCCCTCCTAATCCGAATTCCGAATTATGCGTGTTGCTGCAATCGTTCGGTATATTTAAAACTTACAAGCTCATCTACTTGCTTTTGCTCTGCTAGATTTTGTTCTAATAAGAACTCTTCACGCTGGTTGTCTTTTACCACTTCCAGTGCTTTTCGCTCTTTCATTGCTTGAACAAGCTCTAAACGTTTTTGCTCTGCATAGGCTTCTGCGGCGGCAATTCGTTCAAGTTGTGCTATGATTTGTTGCTTTATACGGTCAATAATATTGTTGTAACGACGCACTTCAATAGGGTCTATAGGGCGTAGTAATGCCTGGCGCAAGTCTTCGATTTGATTATCTCGACGGGCGCATAAATCCCTATGTATTGCTTTTTCTTCCTCGACCTTTTGAAGAGCTTTACCATATTCAAGCTCTTTTTGGTCTTCAATTTGCTCTTTAATGCCTAAGTATTGTTGCAGACGAAACTGAAATTTTGCCATATCAGCCCACAATCTCTTTCATTGTATTAAGAGATTCCTCAAATGAAAATTTATCCTCTGTGGCTTGAACTAAAAAATCTCTTATTGGAGCATGTTTTGCTATTGCATCATCAATTTCTGCACTAGAATCTTTTACATATGCACCAATATTAATTAAATCCTCTGAATTAGCATATATCGCCATATGTTTTTTTATTTCATTCGCATTATGTTTATGCTCTTTGTCAACGATATCACTCATACAACGAGACACACTTGCCAACACATCTATGGCAGGATAGTGATTACGATTTGCGATTTTTCGTGACAATACAATATGCCCATCTAAAACACTTCGGGCGGTGTCTGTAACGGGTTCGGTAAGGTCGTCACCATCTACAAGAACAGTATACAATCCTGTAATTGAACCCTTATCAGAATTACCTGCCCTCTCAAGCAAACGTGGTATCATAGAAAATACTGATGGTGTATAACCACGAGATACAGGCGGTTCTCCAATAGCAAGCCCAACTTCACGCTGTGCCATTGCATAACGTGTTAAAGAGTCCATCAAAAGCATTACATCTTTGCCTTGCTCACGGAAGTACTCCGCTATACTGGTTGCAACTTCGGCTGCTTTTAGACGCACCAAAGCAGGAGTATCTGATGTTGCGATAACCAACACAGAACGTTTTAATCCTTCTTCACCAAGGTCTTTTTCAATAAACTCACGAACTTCACGTCCACGCTCTCCAACCAGTGCAATTACATTAATATCGGCATGAGTGTTTCTGGCAATCATACCCATTAAGGTGCTTTTACCTACACCACTACCCGCAAAAATTCCAACACGTTGTCCTTTTCCAATTGTGAGTAAGCCATCTATTGCTTTCACGCCAAGTGTTAGAGGGGTGTCGATACGATTGCGGGTCAAAGGGTCTGGAGCTGGATTTGTAACAAAAAAGTCTTTACCATCTTCAATATCTGGCAAGCCATCCATTGGTCGCCCAAGTCCATCCAATACGCGCCCTAAAAGAGAATCTGAAACAGATACTGTTATAGGGCGTTCTTGAGCTTGAACAATGTTACCAGGTCCTACGCCTTGCATATTTCCCAAAGGCATAAGTAAAATGTTGTTGTTTTTAAAACCAACAACCTCGGAAAGCACGGACTCACCGTACTTTCCAGATTTAATCAAGCAAGTTTGACCAATGTTCACATCAGGTCCGACAGACTCAATGGTTAGTCCCACCACCTGTGAAACGCGCCCCAACTTGCGGATATAGTTTTTGTCCAGTACTGTACGGTACTTGGATAGGTTGATTGCTTCCAAGGTCGCCCCCCACATTTACTTTTGATTTAAAATATACATCAAATCACTTTTTAAACTTTCATACTGCTGCCCTAAACTTGAATCAACATTACCAAATGGTGTTTCAATTACGCAATCTGTAGGGTTAAGGCTTAAATCCTTAACAATTTCCAACTTTACAGAACCATCAGTCATTGTTAAGAGTTCATCCTTATTTGCTAGGACTTGCTCAAAATCTTGTGGAGAAACGTAAACTATAACATCACCTGTGATTGTTGACGCAGACAAACCCTGTTTAATTAGATTTATTACTACTGCTGGGTTTAGTTTTATTGTATCACCAATTAGTTTATTGGTGATACTCATGATAATATCTACCATTTCTGGTTCTAAGCTGTCTTCCATGGCTTTGCGTTCTGCATAAGCACTGTCTAATACTTGTTGGGCTTCTGCACGAATAGCTTGTGCTTCTTCTGCACAGGCATCCATACCATCTTTATAGCCCTTGTCTTGTGCATCTGCATGAATTTGTACAGCCTCGGCTTCGGCTTTTTTTATAATATCTGCACGTTTGGTAGAGCCTTCAATTATGGCATCTTGAACAATCTGTTCGCCCTGTGCTTTTGCTTGACTTACTAGGTATTTTGATTGTTCTTCAGCACTAACCTTATGATGTTCACTTCCGCCCTCTGCCATGTTCTCATCAGCGGCAACATTACCTGTGCCTGGGATTATAGCCTCGGACGGGGGCGTAACAATATCCAAAACAACTCTGTTTTCTTGGTCAATTGTGTATGTGCCTGGTTTCATCACACGTCTACTAGAGGACAACATCACTACCCTCACCACCACGGGCTACTATAATTTCGCCAGATTCTTGTAATCTGCGTACAATATTTACAATTTTTTGTTGAGATTCTTCCATGTCGGAGCGACGAATCGGACCCATATAATCCATATCTTCTTGAATCATGGCGGCAAGACGCTTTGATAGGTTCGCAAAGATATGGGCTTTAAGTTCTTCTGAACAGCCTTTGAGTGCGATACCCAACTCTTTTTGATCAACCTCTTTAAGAACAGATTGAACATCTCGGTTAGAAAGCATAAGAATATCCTCAAATACGAACATGCGACGACGAATTTCTTCTGCAAGTTCGACATCTTCGACTTCCAATGTTTCCAAGATGTGTTTTTCTGTTGTACGATCTACAGCGTTTAGAATTTCTACAATAGAATCCACACCCCCTGCTTGCGCATAATCTTCGGTCATTAGGGCAGATAGTTTCTTTTCAAACACTTTTTCTACCTCTTTTATAACCTCTGGAGATGTGCCTTCCATTTGCGCTATACGTTTAGCAACTTCAGCTTGTTTATCAGGGGGAAGCCCACTAATAACCTCTGCTGCTTGCTTTGGACGCAAGTATGAAAGTATAAGTGCAATAGTTTGCGGATGTTCGTTTTGAAGGAAGTTGATAATCTGTGCCGCATCTGTTTTTCTGATGAAATCGAAAGGACGAACTTGCAACGACACCGTAAGTTTACTTAATACTTCAAAGGCTTTATTTTCACCCAAAGCCTTCTCCAATATTTGTTTGGCATATGCAATACCACCTTCGGTAATATACTGCTGTGCCAAACAGATTTGATAGAATTCCTCAAGAACCTCATCGCGCAGCTCAGGCAATACTGTTTGAGTATTGGCTATTTCCAGCGTTAGAGATTCAATTTCAGATTCTTTTAGATGTTTGAATATTTGTGCTGATTTCTCGGGACCAAGCGCGATAAGCAGTATTGCGGCCTTCTCGCGCCCATTAATAGTTTCAGCAGTTGAACTGGCGGTAACTGGCATTCCTTACCACTCCTCGACATTTAGCCAGTTACGCAATAATGAAGCAACTGCCTCTGGCTTTTCATTTACAAATTTCTCTATTTGTTT
>Ga0123355_10000449_pt1 | contig 53989 bp, 44 predicted proteins | sample TergutEmb28metaG_3_FD_89872 | JGI IMG/M metagenome (GOLD analysis project Ga0123355, IMG submission 89872) | Embiratermes neotenicus P1 segment gut microbial communities from Petit-Saut dam, French Guiana - Emb289 P1 | ecosystem: Host-associated > Arthropoda: Insects > Digestive system > Gut ... | reverse complement strand
TACGCGTAGAGACTATCATAAGACACAGCGAAGCGACTAAAAAGTTTTTTGGTTGCTTTGCGCAACCCCCACCTGCACGTCTACGACGCGCTTTCCTCCCCCAATGACCCACCCCACAAATGCAAGCGTTCGCGGGGGCCCCGATGAGGGGAATTGGGGTTGTGAGGATAATGACAGCGAAATCCTCGCTCCGCGAACCTTCCTCACCCCTCGCGACTCGGGGAGCTCCTTCCCGAGGAAGGAGCCTAGGGGCTTGCTTTTTCAACTATCATAAAAATTCCCCGCGAAGCGCGAGCCTACGTGTAGAGACTATCATAAGACACAGCGAAGCGATTAAAAAGTTTTTTGTGCTACTTTTTTTCAAAAAAGTAGCGAAAGAAAGGTCAAACATGAACAGTGATTTAATGAAAGCCGGGCTGGAAAACGCCCCGAAGCGTGCGCTGCTGAAGTCCATGGGCTACACGCAACAGCAAATTGATAAGCCGATCATCGGCATTGTGAACTCGTTCAATGAGATTGTGCCCGGGCATTTTCACTTGCCGCAAATCGCTCGCGCGGTGAAAGATGGTGTGCTTGCGAACGGCGGCACCCCGGTGGAGTTCAACACCATTGGTGTGTGCGACGGTCTTGCGATGGGGCACGAAGGCATGCGCTATAGCCTTTGCTCGCGCGAGCTGATTGCCGACACCATTGAATGCATGGTGAAAGCGCACCGCTTTGATGCGTTGGTGTTTATCCCCAACTGTGATAAAATTGTGCCGGCGATGCTGATGGCTGCGGCACGGTTGGATATGCCCTGCCTGTTTGTGAGCGGCGGGCCGATGCTGAGCATTCACGGCCGCGATCTCACGCACATGTTTGAGGCTGTGGGCAGCGTGAAAGCCGGAAAAATGACCGATGAAGAACTCGCTTGGATGGAAGACATCGCTTGCCCGGGTTGCGGCAGCTGTTCGGGCATGTTTACCGCCAACAGCATGAACTGCCTGTGCGAGGCATTGGGTGTTGCACTGCCGGGCAACGGCACGGTTCCCGCTGTGTTTGCCGAGCGCTTGCGTTTGGCCAAAACCGCAGGGCATCAGGTGATGGAACTGTTCAAAGCGAATATTCGCCCGAGTGATATCATGACGGAAAAAGCCTTTGAGAACGCCCTGACTGTGGACATGGCACTGGGTTGCTCCACGAACAGCGTGCTGCATTTGATTGCCATTGCGCACGAGCGCGGTTATACCCTTGACCTGCGGCAGCTGAATGAAATCAGCGAAAAAACGCCGAATTTATGCAAGCTTGCGCCTGCGGGTCCGCACCACATTGAGGATTTATACTACGCTGGCGGTGTGTATGCTGTGATGAATACGTTAGGCGATTTGCTTAACCTGGATGAAATCACCGCAACCGGCAAGCGCGTGCGTGAGAATATCGCCAATGCCAAAGTGCTGCGCCCCGATGTGATTCAACGCTATAGCGAAACGGGCGGCTTGGCTGCGCTGTTTGGCAATCTTGCGGTGGATGGAGCCGTTGTGAAGAGAAGTGCTGTGAAGCCAGAAATGCTTAATTTTACTGGCCGTGCGCGTACGTTCAACAGCGAAGAAGATGCGGTGGCGGCGATTTATGGCAAGCAAATTGTGCCCGGCGATGTGGTGGTGATTCGCTACGAAGGCCCAGCGGGCGGCCCCGGCATGCGCGAGATGCTCAACCCCACGTCTGCCATTGCAGGCATGGGCTTGGATGCCGATGTTGCGCTGATCACTGACGGCAGATTTTCGGGTGCGACTAGGGGTGCCGCAATCGGTCACATTTCGCCCGAGGCCAGCACTGGCGGCCTGATTGCCTATGTGCAAGAGGGTGACATGATTCACATTGACATTGACAACTACGCCATTAATCTGCTGGTGAGCGACGAAGAAATTGCGCAACGCAAAGCAACGATGCAATTGCGCCCGCCGCGAGAATTGATGGGCTATCTCAAGCGCTATGCGAGCATGGTTTGCTCGGCGGACAAAGGTGCTGTGTATGCTGACGTACAATAAAATTCAAAAGGCAGCCTCTGTGCTCAAACAAGTGTTGCGTCCAACCGATATGGTTTGGGCGCCCCGTTTGGTGCCCGGCTGTGAGCAGCTTTATCTCAAAGCCGAAAATTGGCAGGTGACCGGCTCGTTCAAGGTGCGTGGTGCGTACTATAAAATGAGCCTGATGACTGACGAGGAAAAAGCACGCGGCGTGATTGCTTGCTCGGCGGGCAACCATGCGCAGGGCGTGGCTTTGGCTGCGCAGCGTGCGGGCATTGATGCCACGATTTTCATCCCCAGCATTGCGCCGATTTCGAAGATTGAAGCCACCGAGCGTTATGGCGTGCGTGTGGTGATTGTGGATGGCGTGTATGACGATGCCTACCAAGCTGCGCGCGAGTTTGAACAAACCAATGGCGGCGTGTTCATTCATCCATTTGATGATGAGCAGGTGATTGCCGGGCAGGGCACGATTGGCCTGGAGATCTTAGATCAGTACCGTGCAAAGGGCAAGATACTCAACGACCTAGACGCGATTATCGTGCCGGTGGGCGGCGGCGGGTTGATTTCCGGCGTGGCGGTGGCGATTAAAAAAAGCAATCGCGCGAAAAATTGCAAGGTCTATGGCGTGCAGGCTGCGGGTGCGGCAAGCATGGCGCAGTCGATGGCGACGCAGCAAAGGCAATCGCTTGAGCAAGTGGCGACCTTTGCGGATGGCATTGCGGTGAAACATCCCGGTGAGCTGACCTATAATTATTGCAGCGAATATGTGGACGAAATTGTGACCGTGACAGACGACGAAATCGCCATTGCGATTCTGCATTTGATGGAGCAGCAAAAGTTCATTGCAGAAGGTGCCGGTGCGGTTGCTGTGGCGGCGGCGATGTTCAACAAGCTGCCCCTTGCGGGCAAGAACGTGTGTGCGATTGTCAGCGGCGGCAACATTGATGTGAACAACCTGCCGCGAGTCATCAATCGCGGGCTGCTGGCCACCGGGCGGTTGTCGCACCTGACCATTGAGCTGATTGAACGCCCCGGGCAACTGATGGGCGTGAGCAAAATCATTGCCGATTGCGGCGCAAACGTGGTTGATTTGGTGCATAATCCCGGGCGTGAAAACACGGACATCGCCAGCTGCATTTTGCGCCTGACCATTGAAACCAAAGATAAAGCCCACCGTGACACGGTGATTCAAACGTTGACCGAACATGGCTATAAAGTATTGTAAATCCCTATAAGGAAGGATTTAATATGAAAGAAATTATTTTTACTGAAAACGCTCCATTTCCCGTGGGGCCATATTCGCAGGCTGTGCTGGTGAACGGCACGCTGTATGCCAGCGGGCAAATCGCCATGGATGCTCTGGATGCTGACGTGGCCACGCAAACACATAAGGTGTGTGAAAATGTGACCGCGGTGCTTGCCGCTGCTGGCATGACGCGCGAAAACGTGGTGAAAACCACCTGTTTTCTCGCAGACATGGCCGATTTTGCTACCTTCAATGGCGTGTATGAGCAATATTTCGCGCACAAACCCGCACGCAGCACCGTGGCCGCCAAACAGCTGCCCAAGGATGCGCTGGTGGAGATTGAAGTGATTGCGGTGGCGTGATGTGTTCTTTTTTGAAAAAAAGAACCAAAAAACTTTAGCCGCTTCGCGGTGACTATTTAATGAAATAGCAAAAACCCACTCTGTAAAAAAACAGGGTGGGTTTCGTTTTATTTGATAATCTAGGTTTTTTTGATTACTTTTTTTGCAAAAAAAGTAATGCCTGCGCGGCGAGCGCAAAACTCACGCTTTCTTCTCCGCTTTTTTGGCCGTGTAGCCGCAGCCTTCGTTGTGGCATTTGAGCGAACTTGTGCGGGGTTTGAACAAGTTTTTGCTGCACTGCGGGCATTTTTCTTCGCTGGGTACGTCCCAGGTGACAAATTCGCAGTCGGGCCAACCTTGGCAGCCGTAGAACACGCGGCCGGTTTTCTTGGCTTTGCGTTGCACGATGGTCTTGCCGCATTTTGGGCACTGGGCATTGGATTCCATGACGAGGGGTTTTGCGTTCTTGCAATCGGGGAAGCCGGGGCAGGCCAGAAAGCGCCCGAATTTGCCGGACTTAATCACCATCAAGCGCCCGCATTTGTCGCAGGGGATGTCGGTGAGGTCTTCTTGCAGCTGGATTTTTACGCCTTGCATGTCGGCTTTGGCTTGGGTGAGGGTGGCCTCAAAGCCGCTGTAAAAATCGTCGAGGACTTTGATATAATTCGCCTTGCCTTCGCCCACTTGGTCAAGTTGATCTTCCATGCCGGCGGTGAAGGTGACGTTAACGATGTTCGGGAAGCGCTCTTTGAGCAGTGCGGTGAGCGTTTCGCCGAGCTCGGTGGGGGTGAGCTGCTTTTGCTTGCGCGTGACATAACCGCGCTGCGTAATCGTGCTGATGATGGTGGCATAAGTGCTGGGGCGGCCAACGCCATTTTCCTCAAGGGCTTTGATGAGGCTGGCCTCGGTGAAGCGCGGTGGTGGCTGGGTGAAGTGCTGCGCGGGCAGCAGCTCTGCGAGGTTCAGCGGCTCGCCCTCACGCAGCTCGGGCAGGCGGCGTTCGCCGTCGTCCTTATCTGAACCGAGTGCGTTACCCCTGTCGTTTTCCTCATCCACAGCCTCTACATATAGACAAGAAAAACCGTCGAACGCAACGGTGTAGCCACTTGCGCTGAATACTAGGTGCTTGTTTTGACGGCGTTCGTTTGCGTTGGCGGCAAAGATGGTCGCCTTCACCGTGTTTTGCAGACAGCCTGCCATCAAGCTTGCCATGAAGCGCTTCCAAATGAGATCGTAGATCTTGAATTGGTCGGGGCTAAGGCTGCTTTTCACCTGCGCGGGGGTGAGCCCGGGGATGGTGGGACGGATGGCTTCGTGGCCATCTTGTGCGTTGGCGCGGGATTTATAATAGCGCGGCTTAGGCGGTAGATATTTCTTGCCGTAGGTGTCGGCGATGTAGCCGGCGGCTTGCTCGCGCGCTTCTTCGCTCACGCGCAGCGAGTCCGTACGCATATAGGTGATAAGCCCTGTGGTGCCATAACCCGGGATTTCCATGCCTTCGTAGAGATCTTGCGCGGCACGCATGGTGCGTTGCGCTTGAAAACCCAAGCGACGGCTGGCCTCTTGCTGCAAAGTGGATGTGATAAACGGCGGCGCGGGGTTCTTGGTGCGCGTGCCTTTTTTCAGCCCTGCCACCCAGTATTGTGCGCCGTCGAGCCGAGCGAGAATTTTATCGGTTTGCGCTTTATCTTTCAGCGCGATTTTGCCCTTTTGGTCGCCCACAAAGCTGGCTTTCAGGCTCTTTTTGGCTTTGTTGAGCAACTTGGCATCAATCGTCCAATATTCCTCGGGATTGAAGGCGCGGATGTCTAGCTCACGGTCAACAATCAGTCGCAGGGCCACGCTTTGCACGCGCCCGGCCGACAATCCGCGGCGGATTTTCTGGCTGACAAAGGGGCTGAGGCGATAACCAACCAGGCGGTCGAGGATGCGTCGTGCTTGCTGGGCGTTGACCAAGTCCATGTCGATTTGCCGCGCATTGGCCATGCCTGCGAGCACACCGCTTTTGGTGATTTCGTTGAAGGTGACGCGGTTTGGCAGTTGGCCGTCGAGCCCTAAAATATGCCCCAAGTGCCACGAAATGGCTTCGCCTTCGCGGTCAGGGTCGGTGGCGAGAAAGACTTCGCCGCATTTTTTGGCCTTGCCTTGCAGCTCTTTCACAAGTTTTTCTTTTTCTTTTAGGATGACGTAAGTGGGCGTAAAATTAGATTTCACGTCCACAGCAAGGCGGGTGGGTGGTAGGTCGCGCACATGACCCATGCTGGACGCAACCACATAGCCGCTGCCTAAATATTTCGCGATGGATTTAGCCTTCGCGGGGGATTCTACGATAATAAGTTTTGGCAAAAGATTTTCCTCCATGGGAAACAATATAATTTAGCAGCGGGTAAAGATTTTTCCGGGGGTTTGTTTAATTATACCCGCAATTTCGAGTTTTGTCAAGGCGGCAAACAATTCGCCTAAACCTGCACTTGTGGCTTTCGCTAGTTCATCTATATGCAACGGCTTGGCAGCAAGACACTGCACGAGTGCTTGTTCAAGCGGTGGTAAGTCTGCCGGTGGGGGAAAATTCCCCTCCGTGGAGGGGTGGCACGCCGCAGGCGTGACGGGGTAGTTTCTTTCGGGTGGATTTGCATCCGCCTCTACAGGTTGTGCGGGTTTACGCTTAACGGCCACTTTTTCGGGTATGACCGAAGCGCGTTGCAAATCGCGTGCGGCTTGGCGCATGTTGAGCACATGTGCGTAGCTGGCTTCATATTCTTCGAGGACATCGGCGGAGGAAAACACGGGCTTTGCGCCTTCGCGAATGAGCTTGTTGCCGCCGGTGTAGGTGGAGCCAAAGGCATCGCCCGGCACGGCAAAGACATCGCGGCCCTGTTCGGCTGCACAGGTGGCGGTAATGAGCGAACCACTGCGCTCGCCGGCCTCCACCACAATGGTGCCTGCACACATGCCCGCAATGATGCGGTTGCGCGTGGGAAAACTGTGCTTGGTGGGTGCGGTGTTGCCGGGATATTCGCTCACCACGGCACCGCTTTGCGCAATGCGCTGGCGCAGGCTTGCGTTTTCGGGCAGGTAGTTGTGCGCAATGCCATTGCCCAGCACGCAAACGGTTTTTGCTCGCGTGTGCAGTGCGCCCCAATGCGCTGCTGCATCAATGCCCAGCGCACCACCACTGACGATACAACAACCGGCTCGTGCGAGGTCACCCGCCAAGCGGCTGGCGATGTCTACGCTGTTGCGGTCGGCGCGGCGTGTGCCCACTAGGGCAATCGGCAGGCTGTGTTGCAGGCAGCTGAGGTCACCGCGAACATAAAGCACCAGCGGCAAATTCATGATGTGCCGCAGCAGGGCAGGGTAGTGATCATCCGGCGGGGTTAGCATATGCAGCTTGAGCCGTGCGCATTCATCGCAGATTAACTCGGCTTGCGCAAGGGTGGTGCGCCGCATGCGGTCAATTTGTGCGGCGGTGAACACGCCCGACACTCTTCTATCATAATCGCTTGCATCAAAAATTGCACGTGCGTTGCCGTCAAACGCGGCAAGAATCTCTTGTGTGCGCAACGAAGAAGTGATGCCCAACGCGCACTGCAGCCACACGAAATATTTCGTCATTTACAAAGCTCCCACATCAAAATCGCCGCAGCGGCTGCAGCATTTAGGCTTTCGGCGCGGCCGCGCATGGGGATGGTTATGCTTGCGTCACATGCTGCAATTGCTTCTTGGCTTAGGCCGTTGCCCTCGTTGCCGATGACCACCACGGCACCTGCAGAAAAATCGCACTCGGACGGCGTAATCGCTGACTCTACAGGCACGGCTGCGTATGTCGGCAGTGTGCAGGCTTGCAGCCATGCAGACAGGTTGTCCACGGCAGTGACTGGCAGGCGCAGCAGCGCGCCCATGCTTGCCCGCAGTGCCTTTGGATGATAGACATCACAACCGCCGCTGATGACCAGACCATGCAGCCCTAAGGCTTCAGCGGTGCGGGCAATTGCGCCCAGGTTGGCCGGATCTTGCAGGTTTTCTAAGGCAACCACCTTGCCCCCCTCCTTGAGGGGAGATGTCGTCAAAGACGACAGGGGGGAGTGCGCAAACAACCCAAACATCCCCTGCGGTGTCACGGTATCCCCAAGCTTTTGCGCCACGCTTTCGCTAATGTGCACCGCACCGGGTAAGTCGAACTTATCTGTGCAAAGCAGCAGTTCGGGCGTGTAGCCGTTTTCAAGGGCGTCCATGCAAAGGCGATAGCCCTCCAGAAAGAACAGCCCATGCTCGCGCCGCGCACGCGACGAGTCGCGCAGTTTTGCTGCCAGTTTAATCTGCGGGTTTTGTGTTGAGCTTATCATGTATCCTCCGGCATAAAAGCATATCAAGACCGAACATCAGCGCACAGCCCACGGCATAGCACACGATGTCCATCCAATCAAAGGTCACACCCACCACAACGCGCAGCCACGTGATGTGCGCCAGCCCCAGCAATTCCAGCAGGTTGAAATACTGTGTGAACTCCACTAGGCAGGCAAACAGGAACACATATAAAGCGAGTAGTTTAGGCTTTTTGGGGAATATCACACGAATTGCGCAGTGAATGGGAATCACCACCAGCACATCGCCCAAGTGCCCGCGCACAAAGGGCTGCGTGACGAACAATGCGATATATACAATTGCTGTGAATGACACCAACGCAATTGCGCCATATAAAATACGCACATTCCTAGCATGCGCAAAGGCAGACACATTTCCTATGTCTGCCTGATTTTTGGTTAATTTACTGCGCCTCACAGTGCCGCTTTCGCTGCTTCCACCAGAGTGGTGAAGGCTGCGGGGTCGGCAATGGCGATTTCGCTGAGCATTTTGCGGTTGAGGTCAATGTTGGCTTTTTTCAGCCCGTTGATGAACGTGCTGTAGTTCATGCCGTTGGCTTTTGCGGCTGCGCTGATGCGGGTGATCCACAACCGACGAAAATCACGCTTGCGTTGTTTGCGGCCGATGTAGGCGTATTGACCGCTTTTCATCACGGCTTGTTTGGCGGTTTTAAACAGGCGGCTTTTGGCACCGTAGTAGCCCTTGGCCATCTTTAATACTTTTTTGCGGCGTTTGCGCGTGACAACCGCGCCTTTTACTCTTGCCATAATTTATGTCCTCCTATTTATACGGAATCAGCCGTTTAATATTTGCGGTGTTGGTTTTGTCTGCCACTGCGGTGCCGCGCAGACCGCGTTTTTTCTTGGCGTTTTTGCGGCCTTTGATGTCGTGCCCGGTGTTTGCGTGGCCGCGCATCACTTTGCCGCCCTTGGAAATCTTAAAGCGCTTTTTTGCGCCCGAGTGCGTTTTGATTTTCGGCATAATTATTCTCCTTGTGATTGTTTCTTTGGTTTTTCTTTCGGCGCCAAGAACATCAGCATTTGGCGGCCCTCAAGTTTTGCGCCTTTTTCCACCGTGCAGCATTCGCAGCAGCATTCGGCGAAGTTAGACATGTTGTCGCGCGCTAAATTCGAGTGCGCCATTTCGCGCCCACGAAAGCGAATTGACACCTTTACCTTGTGCCCTTGCTCCAGGAATTTCATGGCATGAGCCACTTTGGTGTCAAAGTCATGCTTATCAATGCCCACCGAAAGGCGAATTTCTTTCAGTTCGGCCACGCGTTGATTTTTGCGCGCTTCTTTTTCACGGCGGCTTTGCTCAAACTTGAACTTGCCGTAGTCCATGATTTTCACCACAGGCGGCTTGGCCTGCGGGGCAATCTTCACGAGGTCAAGGTTTTGCTGCTCGGCCATTTGCAGCGCTTCACGCGCGCTCATGAGGCCCAGCTGTTCGCCTTGTTCGCCCACCACACGCACCTCGCGGTCGCGTATGGCATCGTTGATTTGCTGCGGCGCTTTACGCGCGGGTTGACCGGAATCTCTTGTGCTAATAGCATCCACCTCCGATAAGAATAACAAAACGCGCACAGTTGTTCACCATGCGCGTACTAGGTTTAACGATTGCCGTTTTAATCTAGTACCCCAGTGAACAAAATCTCTGTGGGTGGGAGCCCAATTGCTCCGCTTCACTAGATAGTATACCACAAACTTGCGGCGTTGTCAAGTGTTTTGAAAAAAGTTTTTTCGTTAGCTACAAAATTGCCTGCCAGTTGCGCCGACTATGCAGTATGCGCTCTATGTAGACGGTTTTTCTTTGTTCGTATATGGTATAAAACACCATATAATTTTTCACTCTCAGCCAACGATATCCTTGTGCAGCGAGGCGCTTGTTGCGCACTTTAGGACCACTTGGCATATAAGCTAAGCTTCGAATTTGCTTGCGAATCGTTAAAATCATGTTGTGTGCAACGGTGGGTGAACCAAACTGGCAAGTAATATATTCAACAATTCCCGAAAGGTCTTCTTCTGCTGGTTGCGTGAAAATCACCTTATAATCCATATTTTTCCTCATGCTTGCGCAGTATGTCGTCAAAAACGTCATCCATTGGTCGCACGCGTCCTTCAAGCACCGCTTTGCGTCCTTCTGCTAGCAAGGCGCATAGCTCTTCTAGTGCGGCATCATCTTTTTTTACCCGCAATCTTTTTCCATTGTGCATCTGTTGCATTCTGTCACCCTCTTTCCATGATTATCATACCACAATCTATGCTAAATTGCAAGAAAAATAGGGGCAGATTTCATCCACCCCTATAAAAGATTAAATTTAGTCTTTCAATAGTCCCTTCTTGCGGTCTTTCACGCGCAAAATCCATTTGAGCAATTCTACTGCGGCAACCTGCATGAGCGAAAGTCCGCCAACAATTACCCAGTGCAGCCATGAGATTTCGACAATAGCGAAAACTTGACGTGTGATGCTAAACAGTGGCAGCAACGCGGCGGCAATGACGCAACCGACGGCGGTGATAAACACGCCTTTGTTCGTCAGCAGCCCGGCCTTGAAGATGGAAAGCGTGGTGCGTGTGTTGAACACGTCAATGGTGCTGGCCCAGCTGAGCACAAAGAATGCCATCGTTACGCCCACGGGGAAGCTTGCATAGCCAAACCATTCGCCGCTGTGTTCTGCGCCAATTTGCAGCGCGGGCAGGAAAGACCCCAGCATAAACGCCGTCATAATCAGAATGCTGAATGTTACCGCACGCGCGACAATGAAGAAGCCCACACGTTGCGCAAACACACCTGCACCTTTGGGCAGCGGCTTGCGTTTCATCACACCCGGCTCGGGTTTTTCAAACGCTAGGCAGAACCCGGGGATACCGTCTGCGATAACGTTGACGAACAAAATTTGCAGCGCAGTGATGGTTGCGGTGCCAAAGGCCAGCATGCCCACCAGCAGCACGAAGATTTCTGCAAAGTTAACGCCCAGCAAGAATTGAATGGTTTTGCGGATGTTATCGTAACTGGTGCGGCCCTCGGCAATGGCATCGACGATGGTGGCAAAGTTGTCGTCGGTGATGATCATATCGGCGGCGTTTTTGCTCACCTCTGTGCCGGTGATGCCCATGGCGGCGCCGACGTCAGCGGCTTTGAGGGCAGGGGCGTCGTTCACACCGTCGCCTGTCATGGCAATGACCTCGTTGTGTGCGCTCCAAGCTTGCACGATGCGCATCTTGTCTTCAGGGCTCACACGGGCATAAACTGAAATGCCGCGCACTTGCTCAAACAATTCTTCGTCGGTCATGTTCGAAAGTTCAACGCCGGTGACGGCGCGGTCGCCTTCTGCCATGATGCCGATTTCTTTGGCGATTGCCGCAGCGGTGGCCACGTGGTCGCCGGTGATCATCACGGTTTTGATGCCTGCTTCACGCGCGCAAGCAACGGCTTGTGTGCTTTCGGGGCGCGGCGGGTCAATCATGCCGACCAAACCGAGGAAGGTGATGTCTTTTTCCAGGGCTTCTTCGCTCAGGTCTGCAGGCATTTCGGTGTATTTGCGATAGCCCACGGCAATCACACGCAGTGCTTTGTGCGCAAAGCTGTCGTGGATTTCTGTGGCTTTGGTGCGCAGTGCATCGTCCCAGTTGGCGGGCATGCGGTCAAATGCGCCTTTGGTCACTGCGATGAAGCCATCGTCTGTTTTGTGTACGGTTGTCATGCGTTTGCGGCCGCTATCGAAGGGCAGCTCGTGCACGCGGGGATATTTTTCGTTGAGCTGTGCACGGGTTAAGCCTTTGTTGCCCAGCAGGCGCACAATGGAAATCTCCGTGGGATCGCCCACAACAGACTCTTGGCCATCGATCATATCGATTGTAGCATTGGTGCAACTGGCTAGTAGCTGCAGCATATGCATCTCTTCAGATGTAAACTCGTCTTTCGCCTTTGTACTATCTTCAGCAGCACAGGTCCAAACGCGTTGGATGATCATTTTGTTTTGGGTGAGCGTGCCGGTTTTATCTGAGCAAATGACGGAGGTGTTGCCCACGGTTTCAACAGCAGGGATTTGGCGAATGATGGTTTTCTTCGTTACCATATTAAACACGCCGTGCGACAAAATCATGGTGACGATAATCGGCAGGGTTTCGGGCACAGCAGCCACGCCCAGTGCCACACCGAGAATAAGCATGTCGATCCACTCGTTGCCCCATGCCAAAAAGCCCACCAAGAACATCACCACGCCGCTAGCGAGGGCAATGGCGGAGATACGCTTGGCCAGCTGCTTCAAACGCAGCTGCAATGGTGTTTGCAATTTTTGTGTGGTGTTGAGGCTGCGGGCGATTTTGCCCATTTCGGTTTCCATGCCGGTGGCGATCACAACAGCGCGACCGCGCCCAGCAGTGACCAAGCAGCCGGAGTATACCATATTTAGGCGGTCGCCTAGGGGCACGGTTTCGGTGATTTGCACATCGCTGTCTTTTTCCACCGGCACACTTTCGCCGGTCAGCGAGGCTTCTTCCACTTGCAGGCTGCTGCAATCAATCAACCGCGAATCCGCCGTGATGACATCGCCGGCGTTAAGTTCCACGATGTCGCCCGGCACAAGAAATTGCGCTTCAATCACTTGCTTGAGACCACCGCGAATGACGGTAGTCTTGAAGGCGTTCATTTTTTTCAACGCATCAAGGGCTTTTTCGGCTTTGCCTTCTTGATAGAGCCCCAGCACAACATTGATGATGACGATGGACAAAATAACCAGAACTTTTGCGATGTCGCTGGCGCTAAAGCGGCCGTTTTCCATGTTGAGCACTGCCGCAACGCTGGCAATGACTGCTGCGCCGATGAGCACCATGGTTGGGATTTCCATGAGATGGTGCAAAATGCGCTGGAGAAGTGTTTTCTTTTTTTCTTCCTCAAATTCATTGAGGCCATACTTGGCTTGCCGCGTTTCCACTTCCGTTTGGTTCAGCCCCACGTCCGGCTGCACACCGAATTCTTCGAGCACTTCGCCAATGTTTTCTTTCACCCACTGCAATATGATATACCTCCTTGAGAATAATGTACATAAAAAAATAACGCAGGTGCCGAAAAGTCACGCCTGCGGCGAGCTGGTCGCTGCGCTGTGTTCTATTTCGGCGGCATAAAAAATATAGCGGGTGCCGAAAAGTCACGATTATGTGGCTTCTTTACCCGCGTACTTTTCATTTGCAAAAATCACTTCTATGTTAACATAATATGACGAATTTGTCAACACAGAATTTTTGTGTGCTGTGTTAGCTGGTATTATATAAAAAGATGCAACCCTCTCACGGGAATAAAAAATCACGCATCCACGAAAGTGAAAGCGCGATTTGTGAACGGCGACTCGCCGCTGGTCGGGACGACAGGATTCGAACCTGCGGCATCCTGGTCCCAAACCAGGCGCGATACCAAACTTCGCCACGTCCCGAAAGATATTTTGTTGTGCAATTGCAAAAGCTTATGTTTGCACCTGATCTATTATACCGCAAACGGTTTGCGTTGTCAAGCAGTTTTTTGCGCAGGCGCATTTTCGGGTTGACAGCGGTGACGAAATATGTTAGAATGAAGTGTAAATTATCGCTGAAGGAGAACTCAAATGAATTGTCCGTATTGTGGGAACCAAGGCCAGACTTGGCACAAAAACTGCACAGCTTGTGGTGCTGCATACCCAGAAAACACAGCAACACAGCAGCCGCAATCTAACCAATTTGCTCAGCCGCCACAACAACAGCAACCTTGGGGACAGCCCCAGCAACAACCATGGCAGCAACAGCAAGCGCAGCAACCGTGGGCTGCACCGGTCAAACAAACTGACAACGTGGGTGTTGTGCTGGGCGTGTTGTCGATTATCTTTGGCGTGCTAGCACTAACCTTGCCAGTGCCTTTCCTTGATATCGCATTTGGTGTGGCGGGCATTGTGATGGCAGCCATTGCAGGCAGCAAGGGTCAGCGCGGGTTGCGCATCGCCGGGTTGATTGTATCAATTCTCGGCACGGTGGTGGCGTTTTTTTACACGTTGGGCACGATGGCGTTTCTCTAAAATATTGCCCCCTCAGTCACGCCTCTCGGCGTGCCAGCTCCCCCGCAAGCGGTGGAGCCTTCGGCAATACCTACACATTTCCATAAATTGAAAACGATGTGGCAGGCGGAGCATTGTGCTCCGCTTGTTTTTTATGTTTGGCTGAGTGCTTGCTCAAGTGCCTGCGAAAGTTGATCGGGGCAGGAGGTCGCACGTGGGCCGCAGCGGGTGCCGCGAAATTTTGCGATAACTTCACGGGCATTCATGCCTTGCACAAGCTTGGCAATGCCAGTGAGGTTGCCGTCGCAGCCACCCTCAAAGTGCACGCGGGTGATGGTTTCGCCGTCCAGTTCAACCGATATGCGGCGCGGGCAAATGCCGCGGGTTTGGTAAGTATGTGTCATGATTATACCCTTTCTTTAACATGAGTTATAGGCCATTTTTCTTTGCAAAGTCTGCGATTCGACTATCGTCAATCGTGTCGGCATATCCCGTCTGCTTTGCGACGGCTTTCATGGCCATGCGTTCGGCAAAGTTGGTTTTTGCGGGGTCAAATATGCCGCCCAGCAGCATGGCTGCCTGTGCGTGCGCGAGCAATGGGACAGGTACATTGTCGGCAAAGATTTCTGGTTCTTCGGCGGGCAGCAGGCCGCTAGCGAACAAACCCAGCTGTTTTTGCAACAGGGCATCTGCATGTTGTGTTAGGAACGCCTTGGCTTCTTTGCGGAACATGCCTGCATACACCGCGCTGCCCACGATGATGCAGTCGAAGTCGGCGAGATTGGGCGCGCTACTTTGCTTGAGGTCATGCAGCGTGGCATTGCTCACGTGATTTGCGATACGGCGGGCGATTTCGGCAGTTGCGCCGTGCTTGGTGGCGTATAAAATGATGGTTTTCATGGGACTAACTCCTCTTCCTGCGCATCCGGCGGCAGCGTTACTTTGCATGGGATGTGTTTGATGATGTAGTCAAGCGAGTCGGCTTGCTGAAGCATAAGCATGGTTTCGGCATGTGGGTTGGCGTAAATGCCCGGCCAGAAATATTCGTTGTACTCCGCCCGACAGGGGAACGCCAGCACTGGCTCATCAAGCGAAAACTGCGCGTTTACGCCCGACTTATTGCCGCGTGCGTCGAGTTTGATCCAGCGTTCGTGCAACCAAACTGCGTTATAGGCATGCACGCAATAGCCCTGTGAGTTGTCGTTCATCAGCGTGATGTGCTGAAAGCAAAAGCCTGTGGGGATATGCTGAGAACGCAACAGGGCTGCCAATAAATTTGCCTTGGCATGACAAATGCCAGTGTTGTGCAGCAGCACATCGGAAGCTTTTGCTGTGATGACTTTCGCGTTGATGTCGAACGAATGAGGAATTTCATCGCGCACGAAGGCAAATGCGATGCGCGCTTTTTGGGTGTCATCAGTAATATCGCGAAATAATTGCGTTGCTTTTGCTTGAATGATGTCGGCGGTAAAGTCAATGTATTCATCTGAAGCTAGAAAAATTTTTGTGTTCATGCTTACAGCTCCAGTTCGAATTCTATTTCGTCGCGCAAAGCAATACCATCCTCGCCAGCCAGCGGGATGGACGGTTTCAACTGCCGCGCAGTATCCATGGCGCGCAAGCGAATCTCACGCAGCACAAACCCGCGCCGTTGATAAAATCGAAAAGCGTGCGTGTTATCGTTGCTGGTTTGCACAATGAGTTTGCACACGTCATGTTCTTTGGCGGCCTGTTTAACTTGTTCAATCAGCGCGGTGGCAATGCCGATATTCTGCACCACGCTTTCCAACACCATGATTTCGCATAGGCCGCTATGCAACTCATATAACAAATAGCCAAGCACCTCATCACCCTGCACTGCCGCAAAGCCCGGCATTATACGCGAATCCCACAGCTTGTTGTTGACGGCGATGTACGGCGCGCCCCAAGTTGCATCCAATATGGGCTGGATTTTTTCACGCAGTGCGGCGTCGATTGAGCAGATTTCGTAAGCTGTGCTTGACCTTTCAGCCATGGTATGCTGTTCTTTCTCGGTCAAGGCTAATGCTATTTTCAGCGCAGCAATGCGACGCTCGAGCAGTGTGCGCTGCGCTGGAGCCTGTTTGGTGAGGTCGATTTTTTGGCATTTGTGCAGGGTTGATTGCAGTGCATTGTGTGCGTCGCTAAGTTGTGTTTGTGTGAATTTGCTGGGCATGGCGCGTGCCCTCCTTCTTGTTTACCTACTCATTGTACCATCCCCGCAAAAAAAATGCAAGAAAATTCTTGACAAGCGTAAATGAGTATGCTATAATAGGTAACGCCGTGGGGGGTTAGCTCAGTTGGGAGAGCGCTTGAATGGCATTCAAGAGGTCAGCGGTTCGACCCCGCTACTCTCCACCACATGTATATAATGTAATAGCGATGCAGCTTTGGCTTAATAGGCCAAGGCTGTTTTGCATAAAATCTGCGTGGTGTTTTTGGCACAATTGCATATATTTTAAAACATGTGCACAAAACACTTGACAAAAGCAACAGGAGATGCTATAATGAAGGGGAAACTATGTTGCGAATTGAAAAGGAGGATCTTTTATGAAGAACCACAAACGACTACTTAGCCTAGCCGTGGTAGCAGTGATGCTGCTGGGGCTGATCTCTGCGGGCTTAATGGCGTCTTCGGCGCAATCCGTGGCATTTGCACCAGCCACGCTAACGCTGCCGACGTTCACAGCACCCAGTCCCTTGGCTGAGGGCGGCTTGATTGATGAATTGCCGCCGCTGGTGACATTCACCGTGCCAGAAACCATTTGGCTTGACCAAGGGGTTTCGGGCGAAAACGAGTACAATCCGGAATACTCGCAACCTGTGACACTGGTGCCACAAACCCGTATTGTGGCATACAGCAACATCACCAACACGGTGGGCACACAAACCACCGGCGAAGTTGCTTTTAGTGCTGCAGGTGCCACGAATCTGGTCATCACAGCCACACAGCTTGGCACAACCGACGCTGCTGTGACCGCCTTTGGCACAATGGCCGATGACGACGGCGATAGCTTCACCCACAGCTTGGCAAGCAATGTTCACCTGCCCACGGCCTTGGCTGCAAACACAGCCGCTGTTATTGAATGGGTGGCAACGTTTGAACTGCCTGATGTGATTGCGGGCAGAACATTTACTTCGCGTGCGTTTTCGATCGCCTATGCTCCCAACAGCAGAATAACTGGTGCGGCTTTATGGGTGCAGCACTGCGTTCATGGCACTGGCAATGCACTCAATGGCTGGGGTTTGATGGAGAACATTTCCGGCGCACACATGTACATGGCCGGCCTACAACACTTTGAACTGGCTGCTCCAGCGGGCGGTCAAGCAAGCACAAATAATAACTACAGAATCAACTCGTGGACATTGGATCCGCAAGTTAATCTTTCCAATGCCGTGTTAAGCGCAGACCCTGCTGTCATGCAAAGATCAGTTAACGATCTGTTTGGTGGCCAGATTGGTCGTCACAATCATGCTACGCGCGCCTTTAATGTAACCAGACACGAACACGGTCAAACGTATGGGCCAGAAATAAACACTTGTGCGACATCGAGCGGAAATTTCATCATGCGCAGTCGCCCCACTAACCCTGTCGCATGGTTGGATAGAGACATTATCTATTCCGGTTTTCGTAATGATCGTCGCTTTGGCACAAGCATGACTGAAACGCAGCTCCGAAATCTCTACGGTGCAACCGGACGTTGGGCAACGCACACGGCGGAGCGCCATGTGGGTTACATGCATGTAGACAGTAGCCGCTTTACTAACCTTGGCCAAGTGCCCGGCATGCGCTTTTCTGCCATTGTTGGCCAGGCCCAAGGAGCACACACAGCAGTGATTAGCGGCAACACGCATAATCGACAAGTGTTGAATAGCAGGCCTGGCGGCACAGCTCAGGGCAACGTGATACGTCTGGGCGACTACACGCATGCAACAGGTCAATATATCTTGCCGGCGGGACAGGTGTTCGCCAGCCATGGTGCTCAAATTCCCGTTACAGAGGGCACAACAAACGTACCGGTTTCATTTGAACATGCACACCTCGTTGAAGTAGAAACATGGGAAAGCCCTGCCGGTCACATTCAAGGCCTTATGCTGGGCAACCGTTTGACCCCTGGCTTTGATTTTGACCTTATCGGCACCGACATGAGCACCGTGCGTGCAGAAGTGCTGCAAGCACGTCATCCTGATCAATTCTATACAAATGATAACACAGACTTTAACAACCGCTTGGTAACCCTTGCCAACTGGCTGGGCAACCCGCTGTTGAACGAAACTGATCTAGACTTGGCCCCTGCCAATAATGAAGAGTTGGATATTGGCGAAATTGCTGAAGGCGATCGCTGGGAAGTGGCAGCCTCGACCTTCACCGTGACAGTGGCAAACGGCACTGTGAATAGTGCTAGCAGCTACGACTTTGAAGCTGGCGAAACTGTGACCATCGTTGCAGGCACAGCCCCTTCAGTCAATCACCATTTTTCTGGCTGGACATTGACAACCGGCACTGGTGTGACCTTTAACAATGCAAACGCGGAGACAACCACGTTCACCATGCCTGCCAACGCAGTGACCGTGACGGCTAACTTTGCACTAAATGATCAATTTGCCCTCACCGTCAACGGCGGCACCGCTGACCCCGTTGGCCCGCACTTTGCTGGCGCAACGGGAACCGTTACCGCTAATGCTCCCCCGGCGAACCAGCATTTTGTGCGCTGGGATGGCGATTATAGCATTTTGGCGGACAGAACTCTCGCGGAAACCACGTTCACCATGGGCGCAGCAGCAGCCACAGTGACGGCCGTGTTTGAGGACGATGATCGCTTCACTTTTGAGGTTTTCGGATACGGTACCACCGGCACCGCTGGCAGCCCATTCTTCGAGGGTACTTCGGTGACAGCGACTGCACCTGCTGTAAATGCAGGAGGTTATTCGTTCTTGCACTGGGTAGCTGTAGGCGTCGTGCTGGCTGATGACACATTGAATACTGTGACCTTTGATATGCCTGCTGCAAACGTTACGCTTACTGCTGTGTTTGAAGATACCGAACTCTTCACACTCACCGTGGTTAACGGCAGCGGTAGCGGTGAGCATCCTGCAGGTAACGTTCCTATCGTAGCAGCTGCTCCGCCTGAAGGCATGCGTTTTGCAGCTTGGACTGGCGATGTTGCCGCAATAGACGATGTATTTAGCGATAGCACCTTTGTAACGATCACGGATGCTGACGTGACTGTTGAAGCCACGTTTGAGCCTATCCCAAGCTTTGAAGTAACTGTGGTGAATGGCACAGGCGGCGGCATGTTCATGGAAGGTGTCACGGTAGCCATTGAAGTGCAAGTACCTGCAAACCACTATTTCACCGGCTGGGTCTCTGCAGATGGCGTGACTTTTGCTAACGCCGCGTTTGCTGAAACCACATTTGTGATGCTTGGCAACGCTGTGACTGTGACTGCAACCTATGCTCCAGACGAGCAATTTGCTCTCACAGTAGTTGATGGCACCGGCGCCCCTGCTGGCCCGCATTTCGCTGGCGCAACCGTGACCATCACCGCAGGCGCTCCCCCGGCAAACCACCACTTCACAGGATGGACTGGCGATGTTGCCTTTGAAGATGCAACTGCGGAAATCACCACAATCGTGATGCCCGCCAATGACTTGGCTGTGACGGCTAACTTTGCGCCGAATCCGCAATTTACGGTTACTGTTGTGAATGGCTCCAGCACCCCCGCAGGCCCGTTCTTTGCGGGCGAAACGGTGACCATCACCGCAGGTGCTCCCCCGGTTGGCTATGATGGATTTGCAGGCTGGACCGGTGCAGTTGCCTTCACCAACGCAAGCGAAGCCACCACCACGTTTGTGATGCCCGCCAACAACGTGACTGTGACGGCCAACTTTACTCCCGAAGGTCCACAGCCCGAACTCTTTGCGGTCACCGTTAATGGCGGCACAGGCGGCGGCAACTTCCTTGCTGGCGCAATCGTGAATTTGGCTGCGAATGAACCCGCAGCTGGCTATGAATTCGCAGGCTGGACCATCGCAGGTTTGGACACGGAGGGCCTTGACCTAACCGCGGCTACGCTCACGTTTGTGATGCCGGCCAACAACGTGACTGCGCAAGCACACTTTGTTGAAGAAGGCGGACAGCTTGAGTTCTTTACGGTTACTGTTGTCAACGGCACAGGCGGCGGCACCTTCCTCGCAGGAAATAGTGTGACCGTGACTGCGAATGAGCCCGCAGAAGGCTATGAATTTGCAGGCTGGACCGTTGCAGGCGTGACCATTGCGGACACAAGTGCAACCTCGCTCACATTCACCATGCCTGCCAACGCAGTGACTGCGACGGCTAACTTCGATGAAGTCATCATCACCCCACCGCCAGGCTACACAGTGACTGTGACCAACGGCCCTGGCAGCGATACGTTCCAAGCGGGTGACACAGTGACGATTGTTGCAGCAGGAGCACCGACAGGCTATCGCTTTGCGGGCTGGAATGTTGTAGGCGTGAACCTTGATGGCGTTGATCTAAGCGAGACAACTCTCACGTTCGTGATGCCTAACAACGCAGTGACTGTAACGGCAACATTTGAGCCCATCCCAAGTGGGGGCGGTGGCGACACCACGTCCTGCAACACACACTAGCTGATGTGGGTAATCACCATCTTCACCGTATTGATTGCTGTATTCACAGGATTCTTTGCTCTGCGCAACGGATTCTAATCCTTAGCTCTCCTAATATCAAACGCACCCTGAAGAACTCGGGGTGCGTTTTTTATGGTTGCAGATTTGCAGATGAAAAAATCACGCACCCAAAAGTGAGTGCGTGATTTAACGGATAATCTCTAGCGCAGAGCAATGGTTTTGTCTTGCAATTGCCTGCCTGTGCTATCATAACCCAACAGGTGAACCGTTCCATCTGCGTTTGCTTGCACCATTGATGCCATTACTTCGCCGCCGTAGCCATCTGTTGGACCGCCAGCAAAGAACAACGGCAAGGGCACAATGAAGCGTGAGTGTTCTTCATAAGGCTCGAAAAATCTTGAGGCCAGACCGTGCCAGTGAGCGGAAAACTGCATATCAACACCTAAACGTTGCAGTTGCTCAAAAAATTGCTGCTGTGTTTGTTCGCGTTCTTGGTCGAAGTTAGGAATGTGCACCAAAGAAAAGTGCAACAGGGTTTCGTCGGGCACTTCCAAGTCCGCAAGCCAAGCGAGCTGTTGGTCCAGATAGTCTGGGCTTGTGCTAGCGATGGTACCGGCTTCAAACTCGGCTGTGTTCGTGCGGTTAATGGGCCAGTCGTCGGCCGAGTCAGTCACAGTGAATAGGAAATTGCCGCGCTGCACTTGGTAGTAAAAACTGCGCAGCCCCAGCTGCGGGAAAATTTGTGCAGCGTACACACCGCTCATCTCATGGTTGCCGCGCACGAAGATTGCTGGCACTTCGCTGCCGGTGACCTGTGCACCTGCCCAGATGATGTTGTAAATGAAATCATTTTCGCTGTGATAACCGCTGGAGTAGTCGCCTAGCATGACGAATAAATCCGGCGGCGGCATGTGCGCCATGGCTTGCACGAGTTTTTCGGGCTGGTTATGCCAGTCGCTGGCCACAGCAATGTTGAGTTCATCATGATCGCTGCCTCTAAAGGTAAACACGGGACTTTCAATGGTTGCTCCAAAGTTGGTGTATGAGCTGGAAAGTGCCGGCACTTCGCGGGCACGCACCTGATAGCTGCTGCCATCCAGTGCATCGCGCGGAACTTGGAAATTATGCACGCGTCCCACATGCATGCGTCCTGCATGATCGTTGGGCAAAACTTCCCCACCAATGATCAAATAGCCCACACTGTTGCTGTTGGTTGCAAAAACAACACTGTAATATCCATCGCCGATGTCGAGCACCAGCGGGTAGCTGCTGAAATCAAAGGATGCAGCCGCGCGCGTAATATATGGCACGGCAAGACCAATTGCCACTGCCATTGCAACCACGATAGAGATAATGACCTGCGTGCGTTTCTTCATGTTAATGAAGAACAAAAGCACAAAGGGGATGCTCGCCAGCAAGGCAAAATAAGCCAGGAAGGGGATTACGTTTGGCCAGTTGCGCACGAGACCTGAAAGGCCATGGTCAAGGGCAAAAGCCAGAAAGACAGTCCATACAAACAATGCGCCTGCAAGCACACAGGATACAACATGCGCAATGCCCAGTGCTTTAATTTCTCTGATGCGCTGCGGCATAACCAGATATACCAGCGATGTTAGGCCGCACAGTATAATCAGCACAAAAACTGTGGGTACGAAGGCCTCGCCCAGTGGGTAATAGTTTGGAATCCAGCCGAATGCCCAGCTAGCACTGCGCAGCAGAAAAAACGCTGCCACCGCCAAGGCATAGAACACAAAGGATCCCGCTCTGCTGTTAAACGCTGCGCCAATTCGCTTGAAAAAGCTCATAAATATCTCCTTTTTTATGTAATGTTTATATTATACCTTTTATGAGTGATGATGTCAAGCACTGCTTTTGGGGAGAATAAAAAACACGCTCCCACAAATGTGAAAGCGTGCTGGTGCGGATAAGAGGACTTGAACCTCCACCGAGTTGCCCCGACTAGAACCTGAATCTAGCGCGTCTGCCAGTTCCGCCATATCCGCAACAACAACTATTGTATCACATTGCGGGGGGCTTGTCAAGACTTTTTATGATGATGAGCAAATTTTTTTATAAATATATCTGGCGACATCAATGCATCAGCGTTTGCGTTGATTTCTTCTATGCTCCAATCCCACCATTTCACGCGCAAGAGGCATTCTATGATTTCTGGCGAATAACGATAGCGTTTTATGTTCGCGGGAGCGCCAACGACGATGGCATAGGGCGGTACATCTTCAAGCACCACGGCGCCTGAGCCGATGATCGCGCCATCGCCAATGCTCACAACTTTTGATGCATTGATGAACGCGTTTGCACCAATCCAAACATCATTTCCAATGATGATGCCGTCATTGTGTTTGCCATAAGGATTTTTCGGATTTGACGAGATTTTTTCTTGATATAAAGCCTTGTTTTCTTCAGAAAAACATGATTGCAGTTGATCGCTCACAAAACACATATCCATTTGATGATCGCCATAAACTGCTGCCGAATTATTGATTGATGTGTAGCGACCGATGCTTTTGATGTAACCAAACCCGCAAGACCACAATATTTTTTCGCCAAAATATGTTTGTCTCCCAATTTTCGCGGCATAGCAATCCCATTCGAATGGCAAGCTTCGCCCATAATCGCTGAAAGAGAAGTAGTCTTTAACATAGCTGAACGCGCGGCTTTGTTCGTCTTGTTTAAAATCGATTAAATCATCTTCCGTCACCGTGATTACAAAATGTTTCTCCGGATTCACATCGTCAGCAACAGCTGTTTTATAAGCTTTCAGCGTGCGTGATAATAAGCGCGTTGGGGTTCCCCAGATGATGATATCGCGATGATTTAAACACCTCTCCAATACCTGCTCAATTTTACTTTTCATGATAATATCCCCCCTCTGCTGCATTTAGTATAGCATTTGCAGCAGGGACTTGTCAAGTTTCTTTTTTTATGTTATACTGGATAAAACACAAAAGGAGTTTTCATATGACCAAAGAATTTTATGGCACACACCCCAACGGCACCGACGTTTACGCCTACACGTTAGACAACGGTAGTCTTAAGGCCAAGTTTTTGTCTTTTGGCGCAGCTATCGATGAGCTTTGGGTGCCCGACCGCCACGGCACACCTGCAAATGTGCTCATTGGCCACGCGGATTTGCAAGACCGCATCGAAAACAATACGGCTCGGGGCGAGGTTTGCGGCCGTGTGTGCAATCGCATCAACGGTGCAAAGTTTACGCTCAATGGCGAGGAATTCAATCTTACCCCCAGCCCCGAAGGGCAGTTTACGCTGCATGGTGCGAGCGAGTTCAATACCGCGCTGTGGGATGTTGCACAAGTTGACGACACTGCCATCACATTCACTTACACCAGTGCGGCAGGCACGCATGGCTTTCCCGGTACGGTGACCACGCAGGTGCGCTATACGCTTGACGGCAGTGCACTGCGCATTGAATATGAAGCCACCAGCGATGCGGACACCGTGATCAACCTCACCAACCATGCGTATTTCAATTTGGCGGGTGTGGGCAGCGGGCAGATTTTTAGTCAGCAGTTGCGCATTGATGCTGAGCACTACTTGCCGCTGAATGACATGCTTTGTCCTACCGGTGAGCTTGCTGCCGTGGCGGGCACGCGCTTTGATTTCCGCCAGCTGCGTGAGATCGGCGAAATTTACGACGTGAACTTTTGCAACCCGGGCGCGGTTGAAGCCCTTGACCCAGTCAGCGGCCGCCGCTTGGTGGTTGAAACTGATTTACCCGGCGTGCAGCTCTACACCGGCGAGTGCCTGTGTGAGCCCTTCACTGGCTTTTGCCTTGAAACCCAGTTTTGGCCAGACGCACCCAACCAGCCAGACTTTCCATCCATTGTGGTGCGGGCAGGGGAGAAGTGGACGAGCTGGACAAAGTTTAGTTTTGATGTAGCATAGAAAGGGTAAAATGTATGGCAAACAGAAAAAAGACTAATTGGGAGAAAGCGCATGTTATCGCAGTTATTGTTGCCGCAGTGATTGGCATAATACCAAGCTTCTTCGCTGGACGAGTTACTGTGACAATTGACAATGACCAGCAACTTATTCGGGAATTTGACAGAGGTTTTGCTGCTGGAATGGCTTCCGTTGAAATTCCTGAAGTTCCCGCAGTAGACGTTTATACTCCGCTTCCAACTACGACTATGGTCACGACAACACGCTCGCCGCGTGGCGAACCATTTTTGCAGGAAGTTCCTTGGTTTGAAGAACGTGCAATGATGACTATGACAGTAAATATGCAGGGCGACACTTTTTCGAATGCAATTGTTTGGCATACAAGTAGTTGGGGAGTAGATGGTTGGTCGCATCATAACCTAAGAGGGCAATATAGCATTCTCACAGGAACGATAGGGCGTATTGATGGCTCTGGTGAAAGGGTGGGAACCATCAGATTTATAGGTGATGGGAGAGAATTAGATTATTTCCAAATAGATGGTTCAACTTCGCCAGATGAAATCTCAATTGATGTAACAGGCGTTTTGATATTAAGAGTAGAAATACAAGAATCTTTTGCTGGCAGTGCAAGGATCGCTTTTGCTAATGCAAGAATTCAATAAGAACTTACTGAGGCGGAGCAATCCGCCTTTATTTTTATGCAAGCGTTGAAGACGGCACAGCGAAGCGACATTTTTATGCATAAACCCATTGAATATTCATCGCAAGTATGGTATAATAGAGATATTATACACGCTGGGAGTTTATCATGACACAACAACAACGCCGCGCCGCACGCGAACAAGCCTTCTCGCTGCTGTTTGCACTAGCCTTTCATGCAAACTTGCAGGAAGTACTTGATGCACGTGATGAAGATGAAGTGCCGCTGGATGAGTTCGCCCTGCAACTGGCCACGCTTGCTGTGGAAAATTTGCAGATGATTGACGAGGAAATCGCGAAGCGGCTAAAACCCGGTTGGCGGCTGGGGCGTATTCCGCGTGCCACGCATGCGCTGTTGCGTCTTGCTGTGTGCGAAATGCTGCACGTGGATGACATCCCCGTGGGGGTGAGCATTAACGAGGCGGTTGAGTTGGCCAAGATTTATGGCGACGACGATGCACCGAAGTTTGTGAATGGCTTGCTAGGCGCGATTGCGAGGGAACATGACACTAGGAGTTGACACGAGCAATTACACCACAAGCTTGGCACGATATGACGGCGAAACCGTGCGACAAATAAAACGCCCGCTGCCGGTGAAAGCAGGCGAACTGGGCTTGCGGCAAAGCGACGCGCTGTTTCATCACACCGTTGCGCTGCCGGACATGTTGGATGAGTTTTTACGTGGGCAGAAAGTCACCGCCGTGGGCGTGAGCAACCGTCCACGCGATGTGCAGGGGAGTTATATGCCCTGTTTTTTGGCGGGCATGAGCGTCGCACAGGCCGTGGCAAGCGCACTGGACATACCATTATATATGTACTCACATCAGCAGGGGCACTTGGCTGCGGCGTTGTATTCGGTCAAACGGCTGGATTTGCTGCATGGTGAGTTTCTGGCCTGGCATGTGAGCGGCGGCACGACCGAGTTGCTGCATGTGCGGCCAGGCCTGCAGGCCGCGTGCATTGGCGGCACGGCGGATTTGAATGCCGGGCAGCTGGTAGATCGCGTGGGCGCGCAGCTGGGGTTAGATTTTCCCGCAGGCCCTGCGTTGGATCAGCTGGCGCAGCGCGGTGAAAATCAGCGTGTGCGGGTGAGCGTGAATGGCATGCACATGCATCTTTCCGGCGTGGAGAATCAGTGTAAGCAGATAGATGATGCCCCGGAAAATATCGCGCGGTTTTGCTTGGCGACCATTGCACAGGCGATGATCAAGATAACCAGCCAAACGGGTGATTTGCCGCTGATTTGCGCGGGCGGGGTGTGTTGCAGCCAAGTGCTGCGCGAGATATTCTGTGCAGCGTTTCCGCATGCACAATTCGCCGCGCCGGAGTTTAGCGCAGACAATGCCGCTGGCATTGCAGTTCTGGCTTATTTCAACCACATAAAAAATCTCCCGCGAAGCGACTAAAAAGTTTTTTGCGTCACTTTTTTCAAAAAAGTGATAAAAAAGGAATGTTATGCTAGCACCTCTCACCGTTTCGCAACTGAATAAATACGTAAAGTTCCTGCTGGAGGAAAGCGATGGACTGCGCGGCCTTGCCGTGGCAGGTGAAATCAGCAACTTCAAAGCGCACTATAGCGGGCACTGGTATTTTACGCTTAAGGATGACAAAGCCGCGTTGCCTGCGGTGATGTTTCGTGAGGCTAACCGTCGCCTAGGCTTTGTGCCGCATGACGGCATGCATGTGGTGCTGTTTGGCCGTGCGTCGTTGTATGAACGTGACGGCAAGTTTCAGGTTTATGCCGAGGACATGCAACCCGACGGCTTGGGGGCGCTATATCTAGCATTTGAGCAGCTGAAAGAACGTCTTGCCGCTGAGGGCTTGTTTGATGAACAGCGCAAACGGCCCATCCCTGTTTTTCCGAAGCGGGTGGGGATTATCACCAGCGGCACAGGTGCGGCATTGCAGGATATGCTGCAAATTTTGCGGCGGCGTTGCCCTGCGTGTGAGGTTGTGCTGTGCCCGGTGCAAGTGCAGGGGCAAGGGGCAGCAGGGCAAGTTTCAGCTGCAATTGACTTATTTAATGCACGCGATGCTGCTGATGTTTTGATTGTTGGGCGGGGTGGCGGCTCACTTGAAGATTTGTGGGCGTTTAATGAAGAAGCCGTGGCACGTGCGGTGGCAGCGTCGCGAATTCCAGTGATCAGTGCGGTAGGGCACGAAACAGATGTTACGATTTGCGATTTCGCAGCAGATTTGCGCGCGCCAACGCCTTCTGCTGCAGCGGAGCTTGCTGTGCCGGACGTGGCGGAAATTATTGCAGGGCTGCATGGCCTGCATGAGCGCATGACCTATGCCATGCAGGCAAACTTGCAACAACGCCGCGCAGCATTAACCAGCTTGCTTGGGCGGCGTGTGCTCAGCAGCCCGCAGGAACTCATTTGCACCGCGCAACAACGCCTAGATGGCGCAACGCAACGCATGCACAGCGCAATGACCGAGCGCACACTGCGCGAGCGGGCGAAGTTCACGCGCTTGGCGGCAAGTTTGCACGCACTCAGCCCGCTTGGGGTGTTGGCGCGGGGTTATGCGATTGCACGCAAAGACGATGTGCCAATAACGAGCATAACACAGCTGGCACTTTGGGATGAGTTGCAATTGCAACTGCATGATGGCACCTGCACCGTGACGGTGAACTTGTAATATTTTTCGCGCGACCTACGCACGACCTATCATAGAACACAGCGAAGCGACTTAAATGTTTTTGCGCCACTTTTTTCAAAAAGCGGCAAGAAGGAGGGGCTATGCAAAATTATGAGAAAGCGTTTGCTCGGCTTGAGGAAATTGCTGGGCTGCTTGAGCAGGGCAGCTTGCCGCTGGAGCAAAGCTTGAAGCTGTTTGAAGAAGGCACAAAATTAGCGACGCAGTTGCAGGTAACATTGCAAACTGCCGAGCAAAAGCTGACTACATTGAACTTGGAGAGCTGCGATGAATAACGTGACAGCACTGCTGAAAGAACAGGCTGAGCGGTTTGAACATACACTTGAGCAATATCTGCCCGGCGGCGAAAGTGTGGTGGCACAGGCCATGCGCTATAGTCTCATGGGTGGCGGCAAGCGGATTCGCCCGGTATTGGCGCAGGCCTTCTGTGCGCTGTTTGGCGGACGACCTGAGGATGCTGCGCCGCTTGCCGTGGCCATTGAATTGGTGCACTGCTATTCGCTGGTGCATGACGACTTGCCCTGCATGGATAATGATGACATGCGCCGCGGGCGGCCAGCCTGCCACAAGCAATTTGGCGAACAAGCTGCGCTGCTGGCGGGTTCTGCCATGCTGTGCGAGGCCTTGCTGGTGCTGCATAACACGCAACTGCAAGCCGAATGCCGCTGTGAGGCAGTGAATATCCTCATGCGGGCATCAATAGACATGATTGAAGGCCAATGGCAGGATTTGAGCTATGAAAGCGTGGCAATCACTCGCGCACAGCTTGAAGAAATGAATGCGCTGAAAACCGGTGCGCTGTTGCGTGCAGCCTGCGAACTAGGCTGTTTGGCTGCTGGCGCCAGCGAAGATCAAATGCGTGCTGCGCGACAATATGCTGCGCAGTTGGGCTTGTTGTTTCAGCTCACGGACGATATTTTAGATGTGACGGCGAGCAGCGAAACACTGGGCAAAACTGCGGGTAAAGATGCTGCAGCGGGGAAAAATACATGGGTGAGCTTGCTTGGATTGCCCGCCGCACAGCAGTTTGCACATGAGTTGGCTGCTGCCGCGCAGCAGGCCATTGCAGGTTATGCCGATGCGGAGCATTTGCTTTATCAACTGCCGCAATGGCTTCTGACGCGAAACAATTAGTTCTGTTGGACAAAAATGAAAATTATCGTCAGCATATGGGGACGGCTTGCAAGCCGCCCGAGTAAAAATACTGGGTTAAGTGGTCATCGCGGGCGGCTTGCAAGCCGTCCCTACATGCTGTTTGTAGTTTGTTGACTATTTGAAGACACCACTTTTTTCAAAAAAGCGACATAAAGGAATGTATATGCTATCGAAAATCAATTCTCCCGCTGATTTGCGCCAGTTGCCGCGCAAGCAATTGCCGCAACTGGCCAGCGAAATCCGTCGCACAATCATCAGCACGGTGGAGCAAAACGGCGGGCACATGGCATCAAATTTGGGTGTGGTGGAGCTCACACTTGCGTTGCACCTGACATTTGATTCCCCTCGCGATGCACTGATTTGGGATGTGAGCCACCAAAGCTACACACACAAATTGCTCACAGGTCGTTATGCGCAATTTAGCACGTTGCGGCAATCGGGTGGGCTGTCGGGCTTCACCAATCGCGGCGAAAGCGAGCATGATTATTTCACGGTGGGGCATTCCAGTTCTAGCGTGTCGCAAGCACTTGGGCTGGCCGAAGCGCGGCATTTGCAGGGTTGTGATGACTACACCGTGGCGGTGCTGGGAGACGGCGCGCTCACCGGCGGGCCGGTTTATGAGGCATTGAACAACGCTGGGCGTAGTCAGGCGAAGCTCATTGTGGTGCTCAACGACAACGAGATGAGCATTTCGCGCAACGTGGGTGGGTTGTCGCGTTATTTAGCAAAAGTGCGTGCCCTGCCGCGTTACCGCCGCAGCAAGCGTCGTGTGGAACGTATATTGCGCCGCATTCCCGGCGTGGGGGATGGCTTGGCCAAGCAGGTGGCGAAGCTCAAGGAACTCGTCAAGCGGGTGCTCACGGGCACCACGATTTTTGAACAGCTGGGGCTTGCATATATTGGCCCGGTGGATGGCCATGATATTTCTCGCCTGCGTGCCGCGCTGGAAAGTGCCAAGCTTAGCCCGCGCCCCGCGTTGGTGCATGTGCACAGCACCAAAGGCAAAGGCTATCCGAATGCCGAAGCTGCGCCTGATGAATATCACGGTGTGAGCCCCGCGTGTGCAGAAAGTGGGCAAAGTTATACTGACATATTTGGCGAAGCGTTGTGTGGCATCGCCGATGGAAACTCGCAAGTATGCGCGGTGACTGCCGCCATGGCCCTGGGCACTGGTCTCAGCGATTTTTCGCAGCAATACCCCGCGCGATTCTTTGACGTGGGCATTGCCGAGGCACATGCGATGACGTTTGCGGCGGGCTTGGCTCGCCAAGGCATGCGCCCGGTGGTTGCGTTATATTCAACCTTCATGCAGCGTGCGTTTGACCAATTGCACCATGACGTTGCGCTGCAGAGCCTGCCCATGGTAGTAGCAGTTGACCGTGCGGGTTTTGTGGGTGCGGACGGTACTACCCACCATGGCTTATACGACGTGGCCATGTGTGCGGCATTGCCTGGGGCACAGGTATATGCTCCCGTGGCTGCAGATGAATTGCGCAGCATGCTGCAAAACGCACTGCAAGATGACAAACTCACCTTCGTGCGCTATGCACGTGACTGTGCAGCGCAACTTTCGCCAGATGAGTCGCATGGCACATTTGATGTGCACGGCAGCGGGGATTGCACGATCGTCACCTATGGTCGTTTGATTCACGAGGCTTTGCAAGTGCCGGGCGTGCGCGTGCTGCGGCTGCGGCGCGTGCTGCCGATTGATCCTGCTGCGGTGCAGGCGGTATTGAATTGCCGCCGCGTGTGCTTTTTTGAAGAGGGCATCCGCACAGGCGGTGCAGGCGAACGCTTTGGTGCAATGCTTGCGCAGGCGGGTTATACTGGTGAGTTTAAGCTCAACGCTGTGGAGGGTTTTGCCCGTCATGCGAGTTTGGCAGAGCTGCTTGCGGAGCATAAGCTCGATCGTGCCGCAATGCGCGAAGCTTTGCAACTTTTTTGAAAAAAAGTTAAGTCGCTTCGCTGTATCCTAAGAAAAGTGCTGCGTTTGTGCTTGGCGCTACGCATGGGGAGATTTTAATGCGGTTGGATGTGATTCTTGTTGAGCGTGGACTATGTATCACGCGGGCAAAGGCGCAACGTGCGATAGAAGATGGGCTGGTGCAGGTGAATGGTAAACTTGCACTAAAGTCAAGCATTATGATTATGCAAGGCGACGAAATTACGCTGCAAGACAGCCCCGCGCAGCACTACGTTGGTCGCGGTGCGCTCAAGCTGCTGCATGCGCTTGAGGTTTTCGACATCGACGTAACGGGATTGCGCTGCTTGGATGTTGGCGCGAGCACAGGTGGTTTTACGCAGGTGCTGCTGGAGCGCGGCGTAGCGCATGTGACGGCTGTTGATGTTGGCACAGGACAGCTGGTACCCATGTTGCGAGAAGACCCGCGCGTGCTTTCACTGGAGAAAACTGATATTCGCACGCTGGAAATATCGCAAATGCAGCTCGCCTGTGTGGATGTTTCGTTCATCTCGCTTACGCTAATTTTGCCCAAGTTAGCAGAATGTTTACTACCGCACAGCCATGTGATAACGCTGGTAAAGCCGCAGTTTGAGTGCGGGCCTGCCGCGCTGAGCAAACGTGGCGTAGTCAGGTCACCCAAGGAGCACCAACGTGCTCTGCAACAAGTGATTGCTGCCGCGCAGCAGGCTGGGTTCGCCGAGCTTGGGGTGACGCAATCACCGTTGTTGGGCGGGCAGGGCAACACAGAATTTTTACTACATTTGCAAAGGGGGGGCTGCGTGTGAAGCAGATGATGGTGGTGCAAAAGTCATCGGCGGAGGCACTTGCGGCGGAAATTGAGGGTCGCTTGCGTCAACTTGGCGTGACAATTGTGCACAATCCGGCGCAGTGCGATGCGATCATCGCCGTGGGTGGTGACGGCACGATTCTCAATGCTGCGCACATGGTGCTGCCGCACGGCAAGCCTGTGCTGGGCGTGAACGCCGGACGCTTGGGCTTTCTTGCCGGGCTGGAGCAGGATGAGCTGGATCTGCTGCCGCGCTTGGCCGCCGGTGAGTTTGAGCTGGATTACCGCATGCTGTTGCAGGTGCAAGTTGAGCAACATGGCCGCGTGATTCGCGACAGCGTGTGCCTGAATGATGCAGTGTTGGCGCGGCGTTTTCCGCGCATTGCGGAAATCAACGTGACCTGCAACGATGATCAAACGCTATCATATCTAGGGGATGGCGTGATTTTCGCAACGCCCACTGGTTCAACGGCTTATAATTTTTCGGCGGGTGGTCCTGTGGTGCAGCCGGGCATCGAGAGCATTTTGCTCACGCCCATTTGCAACCACAAAGCACCTGCGCGCACCATCGTGTTTGCCGCGGATTCTCGCTTTTGTGTGGAAATCCCCGACGAAGAGCTTGCACTGGGCATTGACGCGCAAGCACCAATACCTCTGCAGCGCGGCAGCCGTGTAATCATTTGCCGCCACAGCAGCCGCGCAGCGTTCATTCGCTTGAAACCTGCGAGTTTTCTCGAAATTTTCAATGAAAAAATGGGGGGCAGCCTATGAAATCGCAGCGGCACGCGTTGATTCTTCGTTTAATTACTGAGCAGAAAATCGCCACGCAGGAGCAATTGCTGGCTGCGCTGGCCGACGAGGGCATGGTGGTTGCGCAGGCCACAGTTTCGCGTGATATTACACAGCTTAAGTTGCGAAAAAATGGTGCGTTTTATGAAATTGAGCCCGAGATTTCGCAGGGCAAGGCTGCAAATTTGCGCATGATCTTGCGCAGCTCCATCGAAAGCGTGGGCGGCGCGGGGCATACAGTGTGCGTGCGCTGCGAGGTTGGCATGGCGCAAAGTGTTTGTGTGGCCATTGACGCCCTTGCACCGCCGGGAATATTGGGCAGCCTAGCAGGGGAGGACACCATTTTCCTGCTGTGCAAAACCGAGCAAGACATGCAGAAAATCCAGGAGGAAATTCGGCAATATGCTACAACATTTAACCATTGATAACATAGCGGTCATCAAGCAGGCGCAGTTGGATTTACCCGCAGGTTTCGTTGCGTTAACTGGCGAAACTGGCGCGGGCAAGTCCATTGTGATTGATGCCATCAACGCGGTGTTGGGCGTGCGCACCAGCCGTGACCTGATTCGCACCGGCGCGGAAACGGCACGGGTGTCGGCGTTGTTTGGCGATGTTGGGGCGGAAATTACGGCCCTGCTGCACGAGCTTGACTTGCCTGAAGGTGAAGATGGCAGCGTGCTGGTGAGCCGCGTGATTTCGCACACAAAAAACAGTTGTCGCGTCAACGGCATGCCGGTGACGGTAGCCACGCTGCGCCAGCTGGGGCAACTGCTCATCAACGTGCATGGCCAGCATGATAACCAGGCTTTGCTTGACCCCGCGCGGCATGTGCATTTTGTTGATGCAATTGCGGAAAATGAGGAGTTGCGCAAGGAATATCGCGCGGCATTTGCACAGCTGCGGGCATTGCAACGCCAGCAGGATGCGCTGCAGATGGATGAGGACGAAAAGGCGCGGCGGCTTGATATGTTAGCGCACCAAATTGATGAGTTGGAGTTGGCCAATGTGCAGCTCGGTGAGCGTGAGACGCTGCGTGAGCGGCAGACGATGATGCGCAACAGCGAGAAAATCGCAGAAAATTTGCAGATGGCGACAACTGCGCTATTGGGTGATGAGGCGAGTGCGGTTGCACTGGCATTTGAGGCAATTTCGGCGATACAGTGCGTAATAGAATATCTGCCTGCTGCGGATGAACTCGCTGAACGCCTGCAAAGTGCGGTCTATGAGTTGCAAGAAGGTGCTGCTGATTTGCGTAGTTTGTTTGACACCGCGACCTTTGACCCCGCACAGGCCGATGAAGTGCAGGCGCGGCTGGATGTTTACCATCGGCTTTCGCGCAAATATGGCGATACAGAAGCGCAAATGCTGGCTTTTTTGGAGTCTGCACGCGCCGAGCAGGCGTCCATCACGCAAAGCGATGAGCGCATTCTGCAGCTGGAGGAGGAAATCGACGCACAGTTGCAGCACACCATCGCCTTGGCAAAGCAGCTGGCAAAAACACGCCGTGCAGCAGGGGAGCAATTCTCGCAGCAAGTGGTAAAAGAGTTGACGGAGCTGGACATGCCCAGCATCACGTTCACGGTGCAGTTCACCAAAATCCCACTGCGGCCCGAAGGCGGCGAAACTGCGGAGTTCCTGATTTCCGCAAACTTGGGTGAGTCGCCCAAGCCCCTTGCTAAGGTTGCCTCGGGCGGGGAATTATCGCGCATTATGCTGGCCATTAAGGCTGTGCTTGCCGCCAAAGATTGCACACCTACGCTCATTTTTGATGAAATTGATGCGGGGGTCAGCGGTCGCGCGGCGCAGAAAATCGGACGAAAACTTCGTCAAGTTGCACAGGGGCGTCAAGTGATATGCGTCACGCATCTGGCGCAAATTGCGGCACTGGCTGATTGCCACCTGCACATCAGCAAGCATGTGCAGGCCGACGAAACGCATACACGCATTGCGTTGCTGGATCACGAAGGGCGTCGCCGCGAGCTTGCGCGCATTATGGGCGGTGAGGAAATCACGCCTGCTCAACTCGCTGCGGCCGACGATTTGCTTTTTTTGCAAAACAAGTAAACAACCCCTGCGGGGCGCAAGCCGCTTCGCTGTGGACTATTGATGAAAGTAGAAGAGGAAAGCCCCATTCCCCTCCGTGGTGGGGTGCTGTCGCAACGGCGGAGTGGTCAACAACATGAAAAAACCCACCAGCAATAGGTGGGTTTTAATGTTGTTAGGGAATTAGTCGCACTCAATAACCGCGCCGGAACCAACAGTTCTGCCGCCTTCACGGATAGCAAAACGCAGGCCTTTTTCGATCGCGATTGGGGTGATGAGCTCAACGTCCATTTCCACGTTGTCGCCGGGCACACACATCTCAATGCCTTCGGGCAAGGTGATGATGCCGGTTACGTCCGTGGTGCGGAAGTAGAACTGCGGGCGATAGTTGTTGAAGAACGGCGTGTGACGGCCACCTTCATCTTTGGTCAACACGTATACTTGACCTTTGAATTTTTTCATCGGCGTGATGGAACCGGGAGCCGCCAGCACTTGGCCGCGCTCGATTTCTTCGCGCTTAATGCCGCGCAGCAACGCACCAGCGTTGTCGCCTGCTTCGGCGTAATCCAAGCTCTTGTGGAACATTTCCAGGCCGGTAACCACGACTTTGCGTTTTTCGTCGCTCAGGCCCACGATTTCCACTTCGTCGCCGGTTTTCACTTGCCCGCGCTCCACGCGACCAGTGGCTACGGTGCCGCGACCGCTGATGGTGAACACGTCTTCAACGGCCATCAGGAAGGGCAGGTCAGCCTTACGGTCAGGAGTAGCGATGTAGCTGTCAACAGCGTCCATCAGCTCCCAAATGGGTTGCAGCGGTGCTGCGTCCATGTCGCTGCCTTCGTACTCAAGGGCTTTCAGGCCCGAGCCGCGGATAACAGGAATGTCATCACCGGGGAAGCCTTGCTCGCTCAGCGCTTCACGGATTTCCATTTCAACCAGGTCAAGCAGTTCGGGATCGTCCACTTGGTCGCATTTGTTCATGAACACTACGATGTAGGGCACGCCAACTTGGCGGGCCAACAGCAGATGCTCACGGGTTTGCGCCATGGGACCGTCGGTGGCGGCGATAACGATAATCGCGCCGTCCATTTGTGCTGCGCCGGTGATCATGTTTTTGATGTAGTCGGCGTGGCCAGGGCAGTCAACGTGCGCATAGTGGCGTGCTTCGGTTTCGTATTCCACGTGCGATGTGTTGATGGTAATGCCGCGTTCGCGCTCTTCTGGTGCTTTGTCGATGCTGGCGTAGTCTTTGAATTCTGCGCCGCCCCGCATGGCGAGGGATTTGGTGATTGCGGCGGTCAGCGTGGTTTTACCATGGTCCACGTGACCGATGGTGCCGATGTTAACGTGGGGTTTGCTGCGTTCGAATTTTTGCTTACCCATGGATAGTTTGCCTCCTTAGTCATTATCACTTAAAATTATAACAGATTAGAATAGAAAATGCAAGTGTTTTTGCGAAATATTTTCCTAATGCGTAACTATTTTTTGCCTTTTTCGCTCACGATGCCTTCAGCAATGCTTTTTGGCACTTGCGTGTAGTGGCTGGGCTCCATCGAATACTGCCCACGGCCTTGTGTGGACGAGCGCAATGTGGTGGCATAGCCAAACATCATGCTCAGTGGAACTTGGGCGTCAATTTGCACGGCACCGCTGCGGTTTTGTGTGTCCAGAATTTGACCACGGCGCGAGTTCAGCCCGCCGATGACATCGCCCATGTAGTCATCCGGCACGTTTACCGTTACCTTCATGATGGGTTCCATCAACACGGGGTCAGCTTTGCGCATGGCATCTTTGAAGGCCATGGAGCCTGCAATTTTAAACGCCATTTCGCTGGAGTCAACCTCGTGATATGAGCCGTCGTACAGGGTGACTTTAGTGTCCACTACATTGTAGCCTGCCAGTGTGCCCGCCAGCATTGCGCCTTTGATGCCCGCCTCAACAGCCGGGATATACTCCTTGGGCACTGCGCCGCCCACGATTTCGTTGGCGAATTCATAGCCCTTTTCGGGGTTGGGTTCAATGCGGATTTTAACATGACCGTATTGTCCGCGGCCACCAGATTGTCTGGCGTATTTGCAGTCCACGTCGGCCAGTTTGGTAACGGTTTCGCGGTAGGCCACCTGCGGTTTGCCCACATTGGCTTCCACTTTGAACTCACGCAGCATGCGATCCACGATGATTTCCAAGTGCAGTTCGCCCATGCCGGCGATGATGGTCTGCCCAGTTTCCTCATCGGTGTAGCATTTGAACGTAGGGTCTTCCTCGGCCAGTTTTTGCAGGGCAATGCTCATTTTTTCTTGCCCCAGCTTGGTTTTGGGTTCAATCGCCACGCGGATAACCGGCTCTGGGAACTCCATGCTTTCCAAAATCACAGGATTTTGTTGTTCGCACAGGGTGTCGCCAGTGGTGGTTTCTTTCAGCCCAATGGCCGCTGCAATGTCGCCGGCATACACCACTTCGATGTCTTCGCGGCGGTTTGCGTGCATTTGCAGAATGCGGCCGATGCGCTCATTTTTGTGCTTGCTGGCGTTGAACACCGTAGAGCCTGAGCGAACTTTGCCGCTGTATACACGGAAGAAGCACAACTTGCCCACAAAGGGGTCGGTTGCGATTTTAAACGCCAGTGCGCTGAAGGGTTCTTCGTCGCAACTGTGGCGCTCCACTTCTTCGTCCGTTTTGGGGTTGATGCCTTTGATTGCCTCGATATCCGTGGGCGCAGGCATAAATTCCACCACGGCATCCAGCAATTGCTGCACGCCCTTGTTGCGATAGCTGGTGCCACACACAACCGGAACCATGCTGTTGGCGATGGTTGCCGCACGAATGCAAGCCTTGATTTCATCCACACAAAGCTCTTCGCCGTTGAGATATTTCTCCATCAGCGTGTCGTTTTGGTCAGCAACGGCTTCCAGCATTTCAATGCGGTAGATTTCTGCTTGGTCGGCCATGTCCTCGGGAATTTCTTCCACGCGTACATCTAGCCCTTTGTCATCGTAGTACACCACGGCCTTGTTTTCAACCAAGTCAATCACGCCACGGAAGGTGTCTTCCGCGCCAATGGGCAGTTGAATAGGCACGGCGTTGCATTTCAAGCGGTCGCGCAGCATGCCAAGCACGTTATAGAAATCCGCGCCAGTGATGTCCATTTTGTTCACATACACCATGCGGGGAACTCTGTACTTATCTGCTTGGCGCCATACGGTTTCGCTTTGAGGTTCCACGCCGCCTTTGGCGCACAGCACGGTAACGCTACCGTCCAGCACGCGCAAGCTGCGCTCAACCTCCACCGTGAAGTCCACGTGGCCGGGGGTGTCGATGATATTGATGCGATGATCACGCCAAAAGCAGGTGGTTGCGGCTGAGGTAATGGTAATGCCGCGTTCTTGCTCTTGTTCCATCCAGTCCATGGTGGCGGCACCGTCGTGTGTTTCGCCCAGCTTGTGCGATTTGCCTGTGTAGAACAAAATGCGTTCGCTGGTTGTTGTTTTGCCGGCGTCGATGTGTGCCATGATGCCGATGTTGCGTGTCATCTCGAGTGATACTTGTCGGGACATTGTTTCTCCTTAAGTTTACCAACGGAAGTGAGCCGCCTGCAGCGGGGCTTGGTCGCTTCGCTGTGTCCTACCATAGGCGGCAGCAAGGCGGTGTTTTTTACCATCTAAAATGTGCAAATGCTTTGTTCGCTTCTGCCATTTTGTGGGTATCTTCGCGTTTTTTGAATGCTGCGCCGGTTTCGTTGCATGCATCCATAATTTCGTTTGCCAGGCGTTCTTTCATCGTGCGTTCACTGCGCGCACGTGAATAATTGGTGATCCACCGCAGACCCAAGGTTTGGCGGCGTTCTGCACGCACGTCAATGGGCACTTGATAGGTGGCACCGCCCACGCGGCGGGCTTTTACTTCAAGCGCGGGCATTACATTTTCCATCGCTTTTTCGAAAGCCTCTAGGGGTTCTTGGCCGGATTTTTCGCGGATAATGTCGAAAGCGTCGTATACAATGCGTTGCGCAACACCTTTTTTGCCGTCCAGCATAATGCTGTTAATCAACCGTGTGACTAATTTTGACCCATACATAGGATCTGGCAAAACGTCGCGCTTGGCAATTTGGCCTCTTCTTGGCACTTCGCTTCCCTCCTTCATTAAATAATATGAAATCTTAGGTACTGAGCCAGCAAAAGAGACTCTATTTTAGCATGACCATAGTCATGGAAAATATTCTCAATGCTGGAATTTTTCGCTTGCCCGAATAGGACAGAGCGAAGCGACTTTTGCGCGCCTTAGCGTGCATAAAGTAGAGATCCGCCGCAGGCGGTTACTTTTTGTCACGTTTTTGGCCATACTTGCTGCGGCCTTGCTTGCGGTTTTGCACACCTTGAGTGTCCAATGTGCCGCGGATCACGTGGTAACGTACGCCTGGCAGGTCACGCACACGGCCGCCGCGAATGAGCACAACACTGTGTTCTTGCAGATTGTGGCCAACGCCGGGAATGTAGCTGGTGACTTCGATGCCGTTGGACAGACGCACACGAGCGATTTTGCGCAGCGCGGAGTTAGGTTTTTTAGGCGTAGTGGTTTTCACCGCTGTGCACACGCCGCGTTTTTGCGGGCTGTCTTGGTTGGTTTGCACGTTTTTGTGGCTATTGAGACCTTTGCGCAACGCAGGGGTTTTTGACTTACGCACGCTGGTTTCGCGGCCGGAACGTACCAACTGGTTAAAGGTAGGCATAAATTTCTCCTTTCCATGTTTTCCGCCATGCTTTGTTTTTCGTCAGTCGCGTATCACATACGCGTCCCTTCTCAAAACTTTGCCTAGCAAAAAACAAAAAATCGCGTCGCGATAAGAACGCAACCCTAATAGTATAACACAAGAGGCTGAACTTGTCAACCCCTTGTGTCGAATTTTCTATTCGTCTGTGATTGCGGCAACAGCGGTGTTGAAGATTTCACGGGCATTGGCAAGGGCATAGGTTGCAGCGGGCAGGTCAACTTCTAATTGATTAGGATATTTTGCGTCAATTGCGTAAGGCGTTAGAACTTGACAAGCGTCCAGAAATGGTTCGAAAGCACCTGAGTGTTTCATGCAAAGTTTATATAACCATCGCAAGTCATGCGTGTAAGGAAATTCAACATTACAGTGGATGAGGAATGCCTTCATAGATTTTTCAGCGCACTGTTGACACAAAAAGCAGATGAGCTCGAAAGGTTGCGGCCAGCGATTATCAAAAAGAAATTGTGCGTTTTCGATGTCATCAGTAGATTTAGCCAGCCATTGGCGTATTTCTTCTGTCATACAGCAAAAGACCTTTCTGTGCAACATTCTTCTCCACGGCAGAAATCCACGATTTACGCTCAAGAAATCCAGTTTTGGTGTTTACTAAAACATCTACAGGTTTTTCAACATGCATCGGAATTGCGCGATAAGATCCGTGCACTGCATCCAATATACGCATACCATCCGGCACTACCACAAAAAAATCATAATCACTGTTTTCGTGAGGGTTGCCGTAAGCATGGGAGCCGAACAAATAAATCTGCTCGGCGGGCACAGCATCCTTGATTGCATTGGCGATAGTCCAAATTTCATCATTGATATGCATAGCCTAACTCCTATTCACCTTCAACGGCCAGTTCCATGGCATCCATGAACTGCCGTGCGAAGGGGTTGGCAGTGTTCACCACCGTTACGTCGGTATAGCACTTCATGCCGGTGCCGCTGGGCAAGAGTTTGCCAATGATGACGTTTTCCTTCAGGCCAATGAGCGGGTCGCTTTTGCCTTTGATGGCGGCTTCCGTGAGCACTTTGGTCGTTTCTTGGAACGATGCGGCAGACAGGAAGCTTTCGGTTGCCAAGGAGGCTTTGGTGATACCCATCAGCACGGGCTCAACCTGCGGCAGATAAGCGGCATCGCCGTCACGCGTCATGATTTCCTCGCAGGTGTGGCGGAACTGCCGTTTTTCTAGCAGTGTGCCGGGCAGGAAGTCTGAACTGCCGGGTTCCACCACGCGCAGCTTGCGCATCATTTGCCGGATGATGACCTCGATGTGCTTGTCTGCGATATCTACGCCTTGGCCGCGATAGGTGCGCTGCACCTCTTGAATGAGGTAGCTATGCACATCATGCACGCCAAGCACGGCGAGAATATCATGCGGGTTGCGCGCGCCTTCGGTGATGTTTTCGCCACGGCGCACACGGCTGCCGTCGGTGACCTTGATGATTTGATCATAGGGGATGGGATAGGCGCGTTCTTCGGGATTATCACTGTCTTCGCTGGTGATGATGACGTTTTTGCTCTTCTTGATTTCACGGAAGCTCACAACGCCGTCAATCTCGGCGATTTGCGCCAACAATTTGGGCTTGCGTGCTTCAAAGAGTTCCTCAACGCGTGGCAGACCCTGGGTGATGTCGCTGGTGTCACGCGCGCCGCCGGTGTGGAAAGTACGCATGGTCAGCTGTGTGCCAGGTTCACCGATGGATTGTGCGGCGATGATGCCCACAGCCTCGCCCACGGTAACCGGTTCGCCGGTCGCCAAGTTCATGCCATAACATTTAATGCACACGCCGCGTTCGCTTTCGCAGGTGAGCAGTGAGCGAATGGCAATTTGTGCACGCTTGCCTTCAGGCGTGTTTTCACGCACACAGGCAGCAATGGCATTGGCTTGGTCCTCGCTGATGATTATATCTCTGCTATGCAGCAGTTCCCCGGTGGTTTCGTTGATCAGATCGTGCAGCAAATAGCGACCCATCAGACGTTCTTCTAAATACACAATGCAGCGACCATCGGCAAATACATCGTAAACATCTGCGCCGTCGGGGCAGCCGCAATCGCTTTCGCGGATGATGACATCTTGCGATACGTCAACCAAGCGGCGGGTGAGATAGCCCGAGTCGGCCGTACGCAGTGCGGTGTCGGCCAAGCCTTTGCGCGCACCACGGCTAGCGATAAAGTACTCAAGAATATTCAGGCCTTCGCGGTAGTTGGAGCGAATGGGCACTTCGATGGTGCGGCCTGCGGTGTTGGCAATCAGCCCGCGCATGCCGGCCAGCTGGCGCAGCTGGCTATCGTTGCCGCGTGCGCCCGAGCGCAGCATCATGTTGATGGGGTTATATTCGTCGAAGTTTTCTTTCAGTGCGGCGGCCACGCGGTTGGTGCAGGTTTCCCAGGTGGCGATGGTGCGTTGGCTGCGTTCATTGTTGGAGAAAAAACCGCGGTTATATTGCCGTTGAATGCTTTGGATTTTCTCTTCGGTTTCGGCTAAGATTTCAGCCTTTTGCGGCGGAATAGTAGCATCCGCTACCGCCACAGTGATGCCCGAACGCGTGCTGAAGCGATAGCCTTGATCCTTGATGTTATCCAGAATTTTTGCGGCTTCGCTGGTGCCATGCACGCGAATGCAGCGGTCAATAATCTTGCTCAGTTGGTTTTTGTTGACCAAAAAGCTAATTTCAAGATCAAACGCTTTTTCGGGGTCGCTGCGATCAACATAACCCAAATCTTGCGGAATGGGTTCGTTGAAGATAACACGGCCCAAGGTGGTTTTGATCGTGCGCGATTTTTTCACGCCATCCACGGTTTTGGTCATGCGGATGAAGATGGGGGCATGCAGACTGATGTCGCCTTCTTCATAGGCCATGTGGGCTTCTTCAATGCTGCTGAATTGCTTGTTTTCGCCCATGTCGCCTTCGCGTTCCATGGTCATGTAGTATGACCCCAGCACCATGTCCTGCGTAGGCACTGTGACAGGGCGGCCGTCGGAGGGCTTAAGCAAGTTGTTGGCGGCCAGCATCAGCAGACGAGCTTCGGCTTGCGCTTCAACGCTCAGCGGCACGTGCACAGCCATTTGGTCGCCGTCAAAGTCGGCGTTGAAGGCGGTGCACACCAGAGGATGCAGTTTTATCGCGCGGCCTTCAACCAACACGGGTTCAAATGCTTGAATGCCCAGGCGGTGAAGCGTGGGTGCGCGGTTGAGCATGATGGGGTGGTCGTCGATCACATATTCAAGGGCGTCCCACACATCATTGTGCGAGCGCTCCACCATTTTGCGGGCGGATTTTACGTTGCCGGCTCTTTCTGTTTCAACAAGACGCTTCATCACGAAGGGCTTAAATAGCTCCAGTGCCATTTCTTTGGGCAGACCGCATTGATAAATTTTCAGCTCGGGCCCAACCACGATTACCGAACGGCCGGAGTAGTCAACGCGTTTGCCCAGCAAGTTTTGACGAAAACGCCCTTGCTTGCCCTTAAGCATGTCGCTGAGCGACTTGAACGCACGGTTGTTTGCGCCCGTCACGGGGCGTCCGCGGCGGCCGTTATCGATGAGCGCATCTACGCTTTCTTGCAGCATGCGTTTTTCGTTGCGCACGATGATTTCCGGTGCACCTAGCTCAAGCAGCTTGTGCAGGCGGTTGTTGCGGTTAATCACGCGACGATACAGGTCATTGAGGTCGCTGGTGGCAAAACGTCCGCCGTCCAGCTGCACCATGGGGCGAATTTCCGGCGGAATGACCGGCACCACGTCCAGAATCATCCAGTCGGGGCGATTGCCGCTTTGGCGGAATGCTTCCACGCATTCCAAGCGCTTGAGCAGCTTGGCGCGCTTTTGCCCGCCGCTGCCTTCAAATTGCACTTTAAGTTCTTCGTACAGTTCCTCCAAGTTAATGCCTGCAAGCAACTCTTGAATGGCCTCGGCACCCATGCCTGCTTTAAAGTCATCTTCATAGCGCATGCGGTATTCCTGATAGGTTTTTTCGTCCATGGTTTGGCCCTTCATCAAGGGCGTGTCGCCGGCGTCGGTGACGATATACATGGCGAAATACAACACTTTTTCTAGGTTGCGCGGCGAAATATCCAAGATAAGCCCCATGCGAGAGGGGATGCCTTTGAAGTACCAAATGTGCGACACCGGGGCGGCTAGTTCGATGTGACCCATGCGCTCACGGCGCACTTTGGCTTTGGTGACTTTCACGCCGCAACGCTCGCAGATTTTGTCTTTGTAGCGCATGCGTTTATATTTGCCGCAGTGGCACTCCCAGTCTTTGGTGGGGCCAAAAATGCGCTCGCAAAACAGACCTTCACGCTCGGGTTTGAGCGTGCGGTAATTGATGGTCTCGGGCTTTTTTACCTCACCATATGACCAGGTGCGAATTTGCTCAGGGGACGCCAAGCCGATGCGAATCGACTCAAAGGTGGTGTTTGGTGCTGCTTGCGCTTGCAATTGTTCCATATCGTATATTCCCCTTATGCATGTTATTCTTCTTCAGGCTTAAATTCGTCGTTCGCAAATTCGTCAGCGAACTCATCGTCTGCCGCAGCATCCGTGTCGTCTTCGTCAAGCCCAACATCAATATCTTCTAACTCATCTTCGTCAAGGTCTTCGTCGTCATCGTCGTCGTCCAGCAGGCTCAGATCTTGCTGCACGGCGGGGCGTTCGGCCATGCCAAAGCCGGGTTCGTCCTCGAAAGTTTGCTTCAGGTCAATCTCATCGCCATCTTTGTTCAGAATGCGCACATCCAAGGCGAGGGATTGCAGTTCTTTCACCAGCACCTTAAAGCTTTCGGGGATGCTGGGTTGCGGCACGTTTTTGCCCTTTACAATGGCTTCGTAGGTTTTCACGCGGCCAACCACGTCGTCTGACTTGACGGTGAGGATTTCTTGCAGCGTGTAGGCTGCGCCGTAGGCTTCCAGTGCCCAAACTTCCATCTCACCAAAGCGTTGGCCACCGAACTGCGCCTTGCCGCCCAACGGCTGCTGGGTAACGAGACTGTATGGTCCGGTTGAGCGGGCGTGGATTTTATCGTCAACCAAGTGCAGTAGCTTCAGGAAGTACATGACGCCTACGGTGACTTTGTTGTCAAATGCGCGACCGGTGCGGCCGTCAAACAGCACGCACTTGCCGTCTTCGGGAATCCCGGCTTCGTTGAGCGCGTCGCGGATATCTTGTTCTTGCGCGCCGTCGAACACGGGGGTCATCAGCATGTGCTTGCTGCCGGTTTTCATGCCAATGGCACGCGCGGCAAAGCCCAAGTGAACCTCAAGCACCTGGCCGATGTTCATGCGGCTGGGCACGCCAAGCGGGTTGAGCACGATGTCAAGCGGGGTGCCGTCTTCGAGGAAGGGCATGTCTTCTTGTGGCAAAATGCGCGAAACAACACCTTTGTTGCCGTGGCGACCGGCCATTTTGTCGCCTACGCTCAGCTTGCGCTTTTGCGCAATGAAACAACGCACCACTTTATTTACGCCGGGGCTGAGTTCATCTGAGTTTTCGCGGGTGAAGACTTCCACGTTCACCACAATGCCATATTCACCGTGGGGCAGGCGCAGGCTGGTGTCGCGCACTTCTTTCACTTTTTCGCCAAAGATGGCGCGCAACAGGCGTTCTTCGGCGGTGAGCTCGGTTTCGCCTTTTGGCGTTACCTTACCCACCAGAATGTCGCCGCTTTTCACTTCTGCGCCAACGCGAATGACACCGTGTTCATCGAGGTCTTTCATCGCATCATCACCCACGTTGGGGATGTCACGCGTGATTTCTTCGGCACCCAGTTTGGTGTCACGAGCTTCCAACTCAAACTGCTCAATATGGATAGACGTGTATACGTCATCCTGCACCATTTTTTCGTTCACCAGCACCGCGTCTTCATAGTTATAGCCTTCCCAGGTCATGAAGCCAATCAGTGCGTTTTTGCCCAGCGAAATTTCACCTTGGTCGGTCGCGGGGCCATCAGCAATCACTTGTCCGGTGATGATTTTATCACCCACAGCAACAATCGGGCGTTGATTGATACATGTGCCCGCATTGCTGCGCAGGAATTTAATTAAGTTATAGTCGCGCTTGCGGCCGGTGGTTTCGGTGATGGTCACTTTTTCGGCACTCACATAGCTCACCACGCCGGGGGCTTCAGCCAGCACCACCACGCCAGAGTCTAGCGCGGCTTTGTATTCCATGCCCGTGCCAACCAGCGGGGAATCGGTTTTCAGCAGTGGCACGGCTTGCCGCTGCATGTTCGAGCCCATCAGTGCGCGGTTGGCGTCGTCGTTTTCGAGGAAGGGAATCATCGCTGTGGCCACAGACACTACCATTTTTGGTGATACGTCCATGTATTGCACACGCTTAGGCTCAACCTCAAGGTATTCATCCAAGTGGCGGGCAATAACACGGTCTTTCGCAAAGGTGTTGTCGTCGGTGAGTGGCTCGTTGGCCTGTGCCACCACATAATCATCTTCTTCGTCGGCGGTCATGTAGCGCGTGCGGTCAAGCACGATGCCATTTTCCACGCGGCGATAGGGTGCTTCAATGAAGCCGTAGCGATTGATGCGCGCATAGGTGGCCAAGTAGGAGATCAAGCCCACGTTTTGACCCTCTGGGGTTTCGATGGGGCACATGCGGCCATAGTGGCTATAGTGCACGTCGCGCACTTCAAAGCCTGCGCGATCACGCGAAAGACCACCGGGGCCCAGCGCGGAAAGACGGCGTTTGTGCGTCAACTCGGCCAATGGATTGGTTTGATCCATGAATTGGCTCAGCGGGCTGGAGCCGAAGAACTCTTTGATAGCCATGCTCACCGGACGAATGTTGATGAGCGTAGCGGGGGAGATTTTGTCTGCGTCGTCTTGGGCTTGCAGGGTCATTTTTTCGCGCACGAGTTTTTCCATGCGCGCCATGCCCATGCGGAATTGGTTCTGCAGCAGCTCACCCACGCAACGAATGCGGCGGTTGCCCAAGTGGTCAATGTCGTCGGCGCGGCCAAGGCCAAAGGCCAAGCAGTTCACATAGTTAACGGACGCATAAATATCATCAAGCGTAATGCATTTTGGAATGAGCTCCTCGCTGCGGGCACGCAGTTCGGCCAGCAGAGCATCGTCGGCAAGGTCTTGGTCAAGAATTTCGAAGAACACGCGGGCCACGACTTTTTCCGTCATGCCAACGGCGTGCAGTTGTTCTTCGCTAAATTGTGGCAGATAGTCATGCCAGCGGGTTTCAGTTCCGCCGTCGAGATCGGGCTTGCCCTTCAGGTCCACCATGCCATTGCTGAGGATGGTCAGCGGCTCGTCATCGCCGTGCATGACCACAGCGCGCATCACGCCTGCTTGCTCTAGGGCATAGGCTTTTTCACGTGTAATGAGCTCGCCGGGTTCGGCAAGCAGTTCGCCTGTGCGTGGGCATACCACGGGTTCGGCCAATTTGCAGCCCGCAAGGCGCGAGCCGATGGCCAGCTTCTTATTGTACTTATAGCGACCCACTTTGCTGATGTCATAGCGGTTGGTGTCAAAGAACAGTTGGTCGATATGCTGTTTGGCGGTTTCCACCGTGACCGGCTCGCCTGGGCGCAGCTTGCGAAACACTTCCATGGCGGCTTCGGCACTGTTGACGATTTCGTCTTTCTCCAGCGTGGCAGCAATGCGGGGGTCGTGGCCGAAGTATTCTTTGATTTCTTCGTCGGTCTCTAGGCCAAGTGCACGCACGAAAGTAGTGATGAACAGCTTGCGGTTTTTGTCAATGCGCACATAGAATAGGTCATTAACATCCGTTTCATATTCCAGCCATGCGCCGCGGTTGGGGTTAATGGTGCCGTTATAGAGCCGCAAACCGGTTTTGTCGTAGTTCACGGTGTAATACACACCCGGTGCACGCACCAGCTGTGAAACAATCACGCGTTCCGCGCCGTTGACCACGAAAGTGCCACTTTCGGTCATCAGCGGAAAGTCGCCCATGTAGATTTCGCTTTCTTTCATCACGCCGGTTTCTTTGTTCAGCAGGCGTGCTTTCACGCGCATGGGTGCAGCATAGGTCGCATCGCGTTCCTTGCACTCCCGCACGGTGTATTTCGGCGCATCGTCCAGACGATAGTCTACAAACGAAAGCACCCATTTGCCGCCATAGTCAGAAATTTCCGCCGTGTCGCGGAAGATTTCCCGCAGTCCAACGTTCAAAAACCACTGGAAAGAATTTTTTTGCACCTCGATGAGGTTGGGCATATCCATCACTTCGCGGATTTTGCCATAGCTTAGCCGCGTTTGGTTTCCGCGCCGAACTGGCGTAACATTGGGCATAAGGTTTTCATCCTCCATTGTGTTGATTGCGCTGCGTGCCTTTGCGCATGAGAAGGCAGTTGTGCACCCACGAGTGGACACAACGCGCCAATTATAAATACTGATTATAAGATTATACCATTGCTGAAAAAAAATGTCAAGGCTTTTTTGTAAAAATTTTGCGACAAATTTTGCGCAAGCCAAATAAAAACGGCGCAGCACGTGGCTACGCCGTTGAAATGGGGTGTTGTTTGTGTTAAATTTCGGGCCAGTTGAACCATGGGAAAATAGTGCTGAGGAAGCCGATTATCACGCGTAGAACATTCAAGATGAGCCCAATAACACCCATTTCACAATAGCAGTCAGGATAGTCAGCACAGCAGACAGCTACTTCACGGAAGTTAGCGGTGAGAGTCATATCGCTGCTTGGCATGATAAACTCAACTCTCAAAGGAGAACCCCGTCCCCCCCCAGGTATTTCTCCAGCCAATTTGATTTTCGCAAAATCCAACTCGAGCCCCTTCTCTCCATTCCATGCCCGCGGGGGGATAACCGAGTTCGAGGAGAACCCTTTCGCCTGCTGCAAATTCGCCGCCACCGCTGGCACCAATTACCGTAACGGTGTAGCGCGGGCATTCCGCAGTGATTTCAACCAGATTGGCTTGAATGTGAACTTCACTGGCTGGCATGATAAACGTAAAGGCAAGGCATTCTGCTGTGCCCTCAACAAATTCAATGGAATAGTCAATATTCCAGCCTGCAAAACGCCAGCCAGTCATCGGCGGCACATTTAGTAATAATGCAGGGTGGAATGTAACCCCGACTTCTGCGCCTGGAAGGAAAGGATTGGAGAAGGCTGGATCAAGCCTGGTTCGATTGCATCCAATTACGGCAAAACGTCCGCTGTCTGGTCCAGCTTGCACTGCAATCCCAAACACGCTTGCCAGCGTGAGCACCGCCAAAAGTACACTAAGTATTTTCTTCATCTAAAGTGACCCCCTTGAAAATTAGGTACACCCATTATATATATATATATATATTCTGTCAACCCCTTTTGGCAAAAAAAATTCAAGTTTGTGCAACATGACGAAAAAAGTCCCCCTGTGAAAGAGGGACTTGCGCGATGATAGGCTTACTTATTATAGTAGTATACCGAACCGCCATCAGAGATGAACATATGAGGGTTAAGATTATTCACGCGGGGCTCGGGTTGTGGGGGTGGTTTTGCGCAGCCACAGCCAGCAGAGGGCTTGGCTTGCGGTGCTGGCGCGGTGCGGGGAGGCATGATGTTGCGGCTGTGAGGTTGGATGGGTTGCTTGGGCGTCAAGTTGCGGTTGCGCAAATTAACATTGATTGGATGAGCAACGACTTGCGGGACGGCGACGCTGAATGGCTCGACTGGTGCTTCGACGTCAATCGTGATGTCGCCAGCTCTGACTTGTTCGTCGCATTCCGCGTGCACGGTAATAGGCGCAGTTTCGTCTGCGCCAACCAAAAGGGTAACGCTATTGTCTTGCGCGAGACCAAGCGTGGTGTCCATAGACTGCTGGTTACTGATGGACCAAACAATTGGGCAATCTGCTTCAACAAACAGCTCAATATTATCGCCTGGTGCGACGGGATTTGCGCTGGGCATAATGGCGAGTGGCTCAATCGGTGCTTCGAGATAAATGGTGATTTCACCATAACTGCCATCTTCTTCACAATCCGCGTGCACGGTGATGGGAGCAGTTTCGTCTGCGCCAACGACTAGGCCAACGCTATTGTCTTGTGAAAGGCCAAGCATGGTGTTCATCGACTGCTGGTTGCTGATTGACCAAACCACTGGGCAGCCTGTTTCGGCATACAGGCTGATGCCGTTGCCAGGTGCGACGGGATTTGCGCTGGGGATGATGGTGATTGAAGCGGATGACGTTTCCATATAAATCGTGACTTCACCGTAACTGCCATCTTCTTCACAATCCGCACGCACGATGATGGGTTCGGTTTGGTCAGCACCAACGTATAACAAACCCTGATTCCATATGATGGAATAGATGCCGGTGGAGGTGCTTTGCGGATTAAGGATTGACCAAACAAGCTGACAGCTTTTTTCGCTGTTTAACATCACTGTGTCGCCCGGGGCTACGCTGGTTTGGCTGGGTATGATGATGAAATTCTCTGGGGCGGGCGGGAGCGGGGCTTGCAACACGGAGATGAATTCGCCAGCGCCGAAGCTGCCGTGGACGCTTGCTCGGACGATAAGCGTGTGTGCGGTTTCGTTGGGGGCAACAATCAAAGTAGTGTTGGCACCGTGGATTGGGGTAAGATACGTGCCCGGTTGATGTGTGTTGACGATATTCCAAGACAAATCGGCCACACTGCCGTTTTCCACGGTGGCTGAGAATTGTAGTTGTCCGCCTGTGTATACGGTTGTACCCGATGCGGTGATCGAAATGACGGGCTGCATTTCAACGGTAATATCGGCGTAACGACCGTTTTCTAGGCATGTTGCACGCACAACAATCGGTCCTGTTTCATCTGAACCGGCAAACAGATTGTTGCTGTTGCCATACGATGTGGCAAGGGCGGTGGCGGTGGAGGAGTGCTGGATAATAGACCAAACGAAATGGCATGGGCTTTCGAATTGTTGCTCACTTACGGGCATTTCGGGTGCTGCTTGCTCCAACTCATACATTGGCGTTGGTTGATATTGGCGATTGAGATTTCCGATGTTGCGTGAAGCACGGGGCAGCAATGCATTAAATGGGAGTTGCGCCGGCAAATTCTCAATTTCGTCAAAGTCCTGATAGTCTCCCATGAAGTGAGAGCCACCGCCATACGCGCCGTAATATGGGTTAAAAGAAATAAACAGGTCAATAGTGCTGTCCGGCAAGATGAAGAGCGAGCTGGCGTGGATGAAAAATTCTTCGATAGGTGGCGGCGGGGTCGAAGGTCTTCTTCCGCAGCAGGGATTGTTGTTGCAGGGCGGGTTGCAGGCCATGGTCACCACGCCGCCGGTGTTGATAACCCCTGGCATGGCACCGGTTTGCTCGTTTGTGCCGCCGTCAAGCACAAAGACGAAGCTTGCACCTGCGGCATCGGTGAGATAGAGCAAATGGTTGGGCAGGTCGATGGAAATGCCGTTGATTTGCGCCGAGAAGGGGAGTTCCAGTTGCCCCACGCGCTCATAGTTGCATGTGTCATAAACCAGCACGCTGCTGCCGTCGGCGGTGACGACGTACAGCAAGCCAAGACGGGGGTTCACTACCATGCTGTGGATACCCTCGGGCACTTCAATGTGCGCACAAATCACGTTGCACTTGGCATCAATCACCTCAATGCCGGTTCCTGTGCCAGTGTTGATGGCAAAAATTCTGTTTGAGCAATAATCCACCGTCATGCCTGCGAGGTTGTCGTTGAAGTCAACGCGACCAATGATGCTGCCGGAGTTGGTGTTGAGCAGCATCAGGCCGCTGCCTGTGGACACATAGGCGATGTTGGTTTCGGGATTAACAACGATGTCGCTGGGAGAGAAGACAGACAGTTGCGACAAACGCTGCCCGTTGTAGCCGTTATAAATGGTGATGAGGTTTCCAGTCTGCGAGGTAACAATCACTTTGTGGTTGTTGCGATTCACCGCAATGGAATGAGCATCGGGCAGGTTATCGAGCACGGTGAAGGTGCGGGTTGGCTCATCCCAAACGGCAAATTGTCCGTCGGCCGAAATGATGTATAGCTTGCGCAGCTCGGGGTCAACGGCAAGGTTTGAGATGGGGAATGGCGCTTGCACTACGCTGGTTTCGTGGGTGAGCGGGTCAATGATGGTGATGGTGTTTTCGTTGGCCACAAAGGTATAGGATGGCATGGCGCAGCCCATGCCCGGGCCGGTTGGGCCGGTTATACCAGTGGCACCGGTTGCGCCGGTTGGGCCTTGTGGGCAAGTGTTCACTTCCGCAAAGGCAAAGTTGATGGTTGCCCTTACCGGTGTGTAGCCGACCTCGGTCAGACTGCCGTCTGCATAGCCTTGATAAGTGACGGTTTGGTTTCTGCCAGCGTCAAAGAAGAGCACTTGGCCGGTTGCTGGGTCAACGCTGAGCATGATGGGCGCCCAGAGGTCTGGGGTGTTCGTAACCAAAGGATCGCCGGTGCTTGCACGATAGCTGCTGACGGTTTGTTCGCCTGCGACATTAGCAAGCACGTATAATACGTCGAGGTTCTCGTCTATCCCAAATCGTGTAGATAAAGTAATTGGCCCACTCACCGGGAACTGCTCAACGAATCCATTGCTGGTGGTGTCAATCACGCGAACCATGGAATCCATGAACAATACATACAGACGATGACGCAGCGAATCAAGGGCAAAATTAACGATTTGACCAGGGAGCGTAATTTGCTCGATAGACGTGCCGTCGACAACATAAACCCAGGTTCCGCCAGTGGTAATGCCAAAGGATTTGCCTAAGCCTTCATCAACAACAACATGGCTGATATTGGTGCCGGTTTCGATGTTTTCGATCAATGCGTGGCTGCTTGCATCATAAATCAAGAATCCGCCAGAGGCACCAACAACGATTTGGTTTGCTGCTTCATTGTATGCAATGGAAACTACATTGCCGTCTGCCAAAGGAACGGAGATGGTTTGCACTTGCCTGGTTCGTGGATCAACAATAAACACGTTGGCCGATGCAGTGCCTGTGTCCCTTCGATAGGCAACATATAGTTCACCGGTTGCAGGATTGGAAACAATGCCGACGGGCGTTCCAATCTCACCGGGCGGCAATGGAATGGTATCCACGACTTCCTGCGTGCCTTGATCTACAACCACAATGTCGTTTTCTGGATTAAAAGGAATGGCGTTGTGGACAATGCTGTAGGCGTAATTGTGAATGCACTCAAAACCCGGGCCAGTTGCACCAGTCTCACCGCGTTCACCGGTGGCACCTGTTGCGCCGGTGTAGCCTTGCGGCCCTGTTGGTCCGGGCTCGCCGGTTGCACCAGTTGGCCCGACGGGGCAATTGTTAATTGGCAGAAAGCCATATTCCAGCACAAATGACGAAAGTGGAACGTCACCAAGCAAAGTTAAATTGCCGTATTCATTGCCTTGGTAGCTTTGCGTTTGCTGCGTGGTGTCGTTGTGCACAAACAAGTAACCGGTTGCAGGGTCAATGAGAAAAGCGCTGAGTGGACCAAGGTAGGTGGTTAATAGTGTTTCGCCCGTGGTGGCGTTATAGGCTGTGGCATAGAACTCGGCATCAGAGATTTGAAAGTTATAGATCAAGTCGAAATTTGGATCTACTTGCAATGTGCCGTTGAAGACAGGGAAAGAGTTGATGACTGTATTTGTCGTGGTGTCGATCGTATAGATTCTGCTGTTGGAAAAGCTGTACGCATACAGTCGGCTGCGCGAGGCGTCAATCACCAATTGCGTGATGTTTGTGCCGGGAATGATGATGGTGTCCACAACCTCGTTTGTGCTGCCGCTGATGACCATAATGCGGTCATCGTTGAAGCCCTGATCCATCGCATAGGAATATCCGGTTGTGTTATCGGGCGTGAAATTGTTACCAAGGTTTGGAATCGTGGTAAGAATTTCGTGCGTTGTGCCATCCAGCACAAGCAAGCCCTCTGGGGTGTTTGCATAGATTTTATTCGCCGCTGCGTTGACATAAACTGCAAAACTATAGAACGAGCCAGTGGTGAGCGGGACATTTTGTATCGCACCTGTTTTTGCGTTGATGACGAGCAGGTCTCGGATTGAATCGACATAAATTTCGTTGGTGTTTGGGTTGGTTGCGAGAAAATGACTGTGGCCGAATTCTGCGCTGGGCAGAGCGATGGTGTCGGTTTGTTGCAGGGTGTTTTGGTTAATGACGGCGATTGTGTCGTTGCCTTGCAGAGCATAAGCAAAGTCTTCAATGCACTCAAAACCTGGGCCAGTCGCGCCGGTGGCACCAGTTGCACCGGTATAACCCTGCGGGCCCATTTCGCCGGTTGCGCCTGTCTCGCCGGGATAACCTTGCGGGCCCGTTGGGCCGGTGTAGCCCTGTGCTTGCCCCTTTTACCCACAACTTCACAATGCTAGCCAGAATGCTTTTTAGTCGGTTGAGTGGCGAAAATCTATCTATGTAAAAAATCGCTTTACTGCGCAACAAATTTTGCGAAAAGCCGTTGACAAGTGCCGAGAAAAATGTTACAATTATTTCATAAAATTTCCAGTTTGAGAGGTTCTAAACAAATGAAGAAAATCGCATTAAAAGTCGTATCGATTATACTGGTGGCTGCGTTATTAGTGGTAGGTCAGCCATTGCATGGTTTTGTGCCAGC